>Ga0255338_1001926_pt1 | contig 34729 bp, 25 predicted proteins | sample MeOH1_35cm_T4_19_FD_203715 | JGI IMG/M metagenome (GOLD analysis project Ga0255338, IMG submission 203715) | Sandy soil microbial communities from University of British Columbia, Vancouver, Canada - MeOH1_35cm_T4_195 | ecosystem: Engineered > Artificial ecosystem > Sand microcosm > Unclassified ...
CTGCCGCTCCGAGAAGCCGGTCGACGCGAACATGAAGGCGAAGCTCTCCATGTTCTGCTCGGTGCCCAAGGAGTCGGTCATCGAGGCGCCGGACGTCGACAGCATCTACGAGGTCCCGATGGTGTTCCACAAGCAGGGCCTCGACGACCAGATCATGATGCTCCTGCGCCTGCGCACGCAGTCCAAGGACCTCGACAGCTGGAACGAGGTCGTGCGCCGCCTCAAGGCCCCGAAGCGCGAGATCGTCGTGGCTCTCGCCGGCAAGTACACCGACTACAAGGACGCCTACAAGTCCGTCAACGAGGCGCTCGTGCACGGCGGCATCGCCAACGAGGCCAAGGTCAAGATCCGCTTTCTGGACACCACGGACCCCAAGATCCACGAGCAGCTCGACGGCGTGCACGGCATCCTCGTGCCCGGCGGCTTCGGCGACCGCGGCATCGAGGGCAAGATCCGCGTGGCCCAGCTGGCGCGCGAGAAGAAGATCCCCTACTTCGGGCTGTGCCTGGGCCTGCAGATCGCGGTCATCGAGTTCTCCCGCAACGTGCTCAAGCTCAACGGCGCGCACTCCACCGAGTTCGACCAGAAGTCCCGCTACCCCGTCATCGACCTCCTGCCCGAGCAGAAGACCGTCAAGGACAAGGGAGCGACGATGCGCCTGGGCACCTACGAGTGCACCCTCAAGAAAGGGAGCCTGTCGCACAAGGCCTACGGAACGCTCAACATCTCCGAGCGGCATCGCCACCGCTTCGAGGTCAACAACAAGTTCCGCAAGCTCCTCGAGGACGCGGGCCTGACGATCGCCGGGCTCCACGCCCCCAAGAACCTCGTCGAGATCGTCGAGCTGAAGGACCACCCGTGGTTCGTGGCCTGCCAGTTCCACCCCGAGTTCAAGAGCCGCCCCGAGGCGCCGCATCCCCTGTTCCGTGACTTCGTCGCCGCCTGCGTCGAGCGCGCCGAGACCCATGGAAGGAACCCCATCCATGCGTGAGAACATCGTCAAGGTCGGCCAGGTCCGTTTCGGCAACGACCTCCCGGTCGCCTTCATCGGCGGCCCGTGCGTCATCGAGTCCGAGTCCCTCCTGCGCACCGTCGGCCGGGCCCTGAAGAAGGCGGCCGGCAAGCAGGGCTTCGTGCTGAAGGCGTCCTACGACAAGGCCAACCGCACCTCGGTCAAGTCCTACCGCGGCCCGGGCATGGAAGAGGGTCTGAGGACCTTGGCCAAGGTCGCGGCCGAGCTCGGCGTGCCGTGCGTGACCGACGTCCATGAGCCCCAGCACGCGGCCATCGCCGCGCGCTACGTGGACATGCTCCAGGTCCCGGCGTTCCTCAGCCGCCAGACCGACCTCCTCGTCGCGTGCGGACGCACGGGCAAGGCCGTGAACGTGAAGAAGGGCCAGTTCCTTTCGCCCCACGACATGAAGCACGCCGTCGAGAAGATCCTCTCGACGGGCAACCGCAACATCCTCCTCACCGAGCGCGGCGCTTCCTTCGGCTACGGCAACCTGGTCGTGGACATGCGCTCTTACGCGATCATGCGCGCCTTCGGCTTCCCCGTCGTCCACGACGCGACGCATTGCGTGCAGCTTCCCGGCGGCAACGGCGCGACCACCGGCGGCCAGCGCCAGTTCGTGCGCCCGATCGCCCGCGCCGCGGCGGCGGTCGGCGTCGCCGGCGTCTTCTTCGAGACCCACCCGAACCCCGACAAGGCGCTGTCCGACGGGCCCAACGCGCTGGCGCTCGCCGACGTCCCCTCTTTCCTTCGCGAGGTCCGCCGCTTCGACGCGCTGTCCAAGGAGCTCCGATGAGCCAGCCCAACCAACCCCAGCAATCCAAGAAGTCCAAGAAAGCGGCCGCCCAGGAGGCGCTGATCTCCCCCCCGTGGTTCCCCGACGCCCAGTGGCATCTGCGGACCCTCGGCGTCATCTACGGCGTGCTCATCGTCGCCTATTTCGGCATCTCCCACGCCCTGAGCCGCCTGCCCAAGCCCTACCAGCTGCGCCGCATCCCGATGGAGATGACGCCGTGGCTGAACCCGGGCGGCAAGGTGCATCTGCCCGAGGAGCAGCTCAAGGCTCCTCCGGACGACGCGCCGGCCGCGACGACCAAGAAGTGAGATGCGCTACGCTCTCGCGGCGCTCCTGCTCGCCGGCTCGGCCTGCGGTCGCGGCGGAGAGCCGGAGCGCGAGGAGCGGCGCCAGGTGATGGAGGGCCTGACCCTCAGCCAGTCGGACAAGGGAGAACCCTCGTGGACGCTCAAGTCCGCGCGCGCCGTCCTGCGCGAGGACGCGAAGCTCGCGACCCTGACCTTGCCGGTGATGGAGTTCTACAAGAAGGGCAAAGCGATCTCCCGCGTCACCGCCCTCGCCGGAGAGGTCGACACGGAGTCCCACGGCGTGCGCCTCTCCTCCTCCGTCGTCCTCGACTCCTTCGACGACCGCTCGCGCCTGACCACCACCGAGCTGTTCTACGACTCGGCGCGGGGCCGCTTCACGACCACGGCCGACATCCTGGTCAAGCGCCCCGAGGGCGTGCTGCGCGGCCGCGGGCTCGAGGCCAAGCCGGACCTCTCCGAGATCCGCATCTTCAACCAGAGCTCGACCTTGAGCGGGAGATCGCGGTGATCGCCCCCCTCCTCGCGCTCCTCCTCTCGGGCCCGGCCGCCGCCGCCGAGCCCCCTCCCCCCGCCTCGGTCGCCGGCAGCGTCGTGCGCAGCAAGGAATGGGTGATCCGCCGAGGCGATAATAAGGAGGAAGAGTTCATCGGAGAGGTCCGCTATCAGTCCGCCGGCACCCGCATGACGAGCGACTGGGCCCTCTTCAAGCACGCGGACCGCTCCTGGCTGGCCCGCGGCGGGGTCTCGGTCCGGCGGGAGACCAAGGACGGCTCCGTGCTCGAGGCCACGGGCGAGCGGGCGGGGCACAGCGAGGAGACCAAGCGCGGCTACCTCGACCCGGTCCCGGGCGAGCGCGTCCGCTTCACGCGCTCGGCGCCGGGGCTGGAGCCCGACCACGGCGAGAGCGGCCGCGTCACCTGGAACGGCGAGAAGCGTGTGACGATGTCCGGCGGGGCCAAGGTCTGGGGCCCGCGCCTGGAGCTCGCCGCGGACGAGGCCGTCTACGAGAAGGCCGAGGGCCGCCTGACCCTCAACGGCGGACGCCCCGTCCTGCGCAAGGTCGAGGGCGAATGGACCACCGCGCTCAAGGCCGACCAGGTCGTCGCGACCGAGTCCCCCCGCCGCATCGAGGCCCGCGGCCGGGTCACCGGCTGGATGATATTCAAGGACCGGGACAAGCTCAAGGAGCTCGCCCAATGAAGCTCGAAGCCAAGGACATCCGCAAGACCTACGGCGAGCGCATGGTCGTCAAAGGCGTCTCGCTCAACGTGTCGTCGGGGGAGATCGTCGGCCTGCTGGGCCCCAACGGCGCCGGCAAGACCACCTCCTTCTACAGCCTCGCCGGGTTCGTGACGCCCGAGGACGGCAAGATCCTCCTCGACGGCGACGACGTGACCTCCCTGCCGATGTACGAGCGCGCCCGGCGCGGCCTCGGCTACCTCGCGCAGGAGCCGACGGTCTTCAAGGGCCTGACGGTCGAGGAGAACCTCCGCGCCGTCATCGAACGCTCGACGGCGGGCAAGGTGGATCAGATGCGCCGCGTGAAGGGCCTGCTCGAGGAGTTCGGCCTGTGGGACATGCGCCGCCAGAAGGCCTGGACCCTGTCGGGCGGCGAGAAGCGCCGCCTCGAGGTCGCGCGCTGCATGATCGGCAACCCCAAGCTCATCCTGCTCGACGAGCCGTTCGTCGGCATCGACCCGATCACCGTCGGGGAGCTCAAGGGCATCATCCGCAAGCTCGTCGCCCAGGGCATCGGCGTGCTGATCACGGACCACAACGTCCGCGAGACCTTGCCCATCATCGACCGCGCCTACCTGATCTTCGACGGGCGCATCATCGTCGAGGGCACGGCCAAGCACCTCATCGACGACGCCCAGGCGCGCGAGCTCTACCTGGGCAACGACTTCAAGATCTAGGCCGCCGCCGTCTCGCGCTGCCCCGCGGCGAACACGAAGGTCAGCCCGTGCACGGCTCCCCCCGCGCGCTTGGTCAGCTCCGGCAAGGTCTCCGCGTGGTCGATCACGCGTCCGTTCTTGTCCACCGTCACCCAGTATCCCGCGTACTGCTCGAGCACCGCCCATATCTGTTGTCCCATGGGGACAATCTACGACTCCCGCGTTTCGAAGTTGTTACGGTGTCAGGCTCGCAAATTCGTTGAATCCCAAGCGCGAAGAATTCGACGAATTTGCGAGCCTGACACCGACTTCCTAGGTGAAGGACTCGAGGTGGGCGGTCAGGCCGGCGCGGCGGGCGAGGGCGACGGCGGAGTCGAAGAGCTTCTCGGCCTCTCCGGTGCGGCCGCGGGCGTGGAGGACCTCGGCGAGCGACTTTCGCGCGAGCACGAGGCCGCGGTCCTCGCCGCCGCCGGCGAAGGCGGCCAGGGCGGCGCGGTAATGGCGCTCGGCCTGAGGCAGGCGGCCGCGGCGCTGGAAGATCTGGCCCAAGCCCCAGTCCACGAAGGCGAGGTCGACTCGGTCGTCGAGGCCGGCGTAGAGCTTGTAGGAGGCGCGATAATTGCGCTCCGCCTCGTCGAGCAGTCCCATCTGGCGGAGGCAGTTGGCGAGGCCGCAGTGGGCGTAGGCGCGGCCGAACAGGTCGGGCCCGGCCTTGAGGCGCTTGCCGGCCTCGACGTAGGCGCGCCGGGCATAGGAGAATTGCCCGCGAATGCGGGCAATTCCGCCCAGGCCGAACAGTGCGTAGGCTTCCCCCTCGGCGTCGTTGCCGCGGCGGAAGGCCGCCAGAGAGTCCTTGAAATCGCGGTGCGAGCCGGCGAGGTCGCCGGAGAAGCGGCGGGAGCCGGCGATAGCCCACAGCAGGAAGCCGACGGCGGACCAGTCGCGGCGGGCGCGGGCCTTGGACAGCATCGGCAGAAGCGCCTTGAGCGCGGGACGATGGCGGCTCTCCGCGCGCAGGACGAGCGCGTCCTCGAGGGCCAGGGTCTCCCGGTCGGCGCCGGGGACGCGGCGGGCGCGGGCGAGGGCGCGCCGGGCCTCGGCCACGGCGCCCAGGCTGCGCGCGCAGCGGGCGAGCCCGAGCCAGGCGTCGAAGGCGAGGTCGCGGTCCGCCGGGTCCACGCGCTCGAGCGCGGCGCGGTACTCGGCGCCCGCGCGGCCGAAGTAGCCCTGCCCGCGGAGCGCCTCCCCGAGGATCAGCCGGCGCTCGGCCTCGAGCGGCGCGGGGACGGAGGCCTTGAGCAAGGCGAGGGCGCGGTCGGGGCGGCCGACGGCGCACAGCTCGCGGGCGGATTCGAGGCGGGAGAAGGGATCGTTCACCGCGGGATTATAGCAATCCCGGCCGCGCTCACTCGCAGCTCGTCCCTTCGGCGGCGCACTTCGCGCGGCGGCTCGCGGTGGCGGCGCGCTCCTTCGCGGCCTTCTCGTCGGCGAGCCACTTGGCGTTCTTCCGGGCGCGGTCGGCCACGGAGCCGCTGTGGTTCGGGTCGTCGAGGTCGAGCTTCAGCGCCCACAGCCAGTCCTGGGCGCGCTGGAACGAGGTGACCGTCGCGCCGCCGGGATAGCCGGCCTTCACCGCGAGCGCGCGGCCGTACTTGTCGGCGTCGTCCTCCATCGGCTGCTGGATCGGGTTCAGCGCTGCCTGGAGCTTGGGAGCGGAATCCTTGAAGAAGCGCTGGACCGTCACGTTCGTGGGCTCCCCGTCCGGCACCGTGTTGACCGTCTCCCACTCCGTGTACAGCTTGTCGATCAGCCGGGACTTCTCCTTCTCGAGCTTCTCCGCGTGGCCGAGGGCGAGGTGGCCGATCTCGTGGGCGATGAACATCGCGGCCTCGGGCTGGTCGGCCATCGTGTACAGGGCGTTGGTCGTGTAGATGAGGTCGTTGGCGCTGTGGTCGACGCCGCCGATGGTCCGGCCCGGGGAATTCATCCCCATCCCGGCGGAGAACGCGGCCGCAGGCGAGCCGGCGATGACCGCGTTGTTCAGGTCGATCACGAAATCGGGGAGCTTCGCGTAGGGGACCTTCTTGCCTTCGACGTCCACCCCTTCGCGGGCCGAGGCCATCAGCTTGGCGACGATCGCGTTGGCCTTGGCTCGAAGCTCGGCCTCGTTCTTTCCCCAGTCGCCGCTGGAGTGGGGTGACTGGGTCCCGGGCGTGGCGGGGGTCGGGGCGGCGAGGGCGGCGGAGGCCGACAGGAGGAGGAGGGCGGACGCGAGACGAGGGGCCGAAGGGGAGCTCATGCGCCCAGTATAGGCCCGGTTCACCTTCCGCGCCAGCTTCGCCCCGTCTTTCTTATTGAAATAATATCTCAATAAGAGTATACTGTGGGCATGACTCTGGAGGCCCTGCCGTTCGATGTCCCGGTGAAGGTGCTGGGCTATGCCGCCCTCTCCGTCTTCGACAAGGACCGCCTCTCCGGCCTGGGCCTGCGGCCCGGGGTCTCCGTCGTCAAGATCCTGAAAACCCCCCTCCAGGACCCCGTCGAGTGCCTCGTCGGCTCCCAGCTGCTCGCGATCGAGGCCCGCCTCCTGCCCCACATCCGCGTGGAGGCCCTGTGAAGCGGATCGTGGCGCTGGCCGGCCGCCCCAACACCGGCAAGACCACCTTGTTCAACGCGTTGACGGGCCTGCGCCACCGCGCCGCGAACTTCGCCGGCTGCACCGTGGAGAAGGCCACCGGCACCATGCGCGCCTCGGGCGGCGAGGTCGAGGTCGTGGACCTTCCGGGCACCTTCAGCATGGTGCCTCAGACCGAGGACGAGCAGGTCTCCTTCCGCTTCCTGTCGGAGTGCGCCGAGTCGAGCGACGACCTCCTGGTGCTGTGCGTGGCGGAGGCGAGCAACCTCGACAACGACCTCGTCCTCCCCGCCGGCCTCAAGGCCGCCGGCTATCCCGTGGCGCTGGCCGTCAATATGATCGACGAGGCCCGCCTCAACGGCATCAAGCTCGACGCCGCCGAGCTCTCGGGCCGCCTCGGCATGCCCGTCGCCCTCGTCTCCGCCCGCACCGGGGAGGGCGTCGACAGGCTCGACGGACTGCTGACCCCGCCGCCGCTGCGCGCGGACCTCTCGGACGCGCTCGATTTCCGCCGCGCCACGAAGAAGCGCCTGCACGAGCTCCAGGACGAGGCCCTCGAGAAGGCCCGGACGGCCGCCGCGGCCTCGGTGACCTGGCCCCACCGCTCGGTCCTCCCCGTCACGGCGCGCGCCATCCGCATCGACCGCGTGCTCCTCCACCCCGTCGCCGGCCCGGTGATCCTCACCGCGACGATGTTCGCCGTGTTCCAGGCCTTGTTCGTCGGCGCGGCGCCCATCATGGACCTGCTCTCGACCATGCTGGGCTCCTTCTCCGATCTGCTGCGCGCCCGCCTTCCTGAAGGCGCGCTCGCCAGCCTGATCTGCGACGGCGCGATCCCCGGTTTCTCGGCCGTCGCCGTCTTCGTCCCCCAGATCGCGATCCTGTTCACGATGATCGGCTTCCTCGAGCAGAGCGGCTATCTCCCGCGCGCCGGGGCCATGGTGGACCGGGCGCTGCGCCCGTTCGGCCTCGACGGCCGCGTCTTCATCCCCTTCCTGTCGGGCTTCGCCTGCGCGATCCCGGGCGTCATGGCGGCGCGCACCATCCACAGCGAGAAGCGCCGCATCGTGACCATCCTGCTCACGCCGCTGATGACGTGCTCCGCCCGCATCCCGGTCTACACCTTGCTGATCACCGCCTTCGTCCCCGAGACCTTCCGCCCCTTGGGGCTCAACGGACAGGGCGTCGTGATGGCGGGGATGTATGTCTTCGGGATCGTGATGGCGCTGCTGCTGGCCCTCGCGATGAAGTTCACCTCTTTGCACGAGCTCCATCCGGCTCCCGCGACGGTCCTCCCTCCCTACCGCATCCCGAGCGCCCGCGAGATGTCGCGCTACGTCTGGGCCCGCTGCTGGCACTTCCTCGCCCGCGCCGGACAGGTCATCTTCATCCTGAGCCTGGTCCTGTGGGCGCTGGCGGCCTTCCCCCGCGACGCGGCGGTCATGGCCCCGCTCGAGGCCGAGCTCGCCGCGGTCCGCGCCGCCTCCCCGGCGGACCCCGCGCTCGAGAAGTCCGTGAAGGGCCGCATCGCGGCCGCGACCATCGAGGGCAGCGTCCTTGGCCGCGCGGGCCGCCTGATCGAGCCCGTGTTCGCGCCGCTCGGCTGGGACTGGCGCGTGTCCATCGCCTCGCTGTCGGCCCTGGCCGCGCGCGAGGTGTTCGTGGGCACGCTCGGCACGATCTACGCGCTCGGCGGGGAGTCCGACGCCTCCGACGGCCTGGTGGCGGCCCTGCGCGCGGCGAGGAACGCCGACGGGACCCTCCGCTACGGCCTGCCGACGGCCGTCAGCCTCCTGATCTTCTTCGCCATCGCCCTGCAGTGCATGTCCACCATCGTCACCGTCCGCCGCGAAACGGGCAGCTGGAAGATCCCGGCCCTGCAGTTCTCCTTCCTTTTCGGACTCGCCTACCTGCTGTCCTTCGCCGGCTACCGCCTCGCCCTCGCCTTCCTCGTTTAATCGGTGCCAGGCCTACCGATGTTCGCGTAACCCTAGCCGCGGCGCTTGGCGAAGGACTCCATGAAATCGGTCAAGGTCCGGACGTCCACGAGGGAGACGGCGTTGTAGAGGGAGACGCGCATGCCGCCGACGGCACGGTGGCCCTTCATCCCGGTGATGCCCTCCTTCTCCCCCTCCAGGCAGAACAGGTCGTCGAGCTCGGGCGAGGGGGTGTGGAAGACCGCGTTCATCAGCGAGCGGCTGCCCTTCTCGGCGGGGACGGTGTAGAAGCCCTTGAGGCGGTCGAGCGTCCCGTAGAGGAGCTCGGCCTTGGCCTGGTTGCGCTTCTCCATGCCGGCGGGGCCTCCGTTGGCCTTGATCCACTTGAGCTGGAGGCCGACGAGGTACACGGCGAAGGTGGGCGGCGTGTGGTAGATGGAGCGCGCCTCGAGGTGCACGGCGTAGCTCAGGATGTCGGGCAGGTCCTTGCGGGCCGTCTTGAGCCAATCCCGGTCCACCGCGATCATGGCGAGCCCCGCGGGGCCGAGGTTCTTCTGCGCGCCGGCGTAGATCAAGGCGAACCTCGCCGCGTCCATGGGACGCGACAGGATGTCGGAGCACATGTCGGCGACGAGCGGCACGCCCTTGGCGTCGGGCAAGGTCCGCCATTGGGTCCCGAAGAGGGTGTTGTTCGTCGTGATGTGCAGATACGCGGCCTTGGGGTCGAGCAGGAGCTCGTCCTGGCGCGGGATGCGAGTGTGCTTGCCGCCGGGGCCGGCGGTGTCGCAGGCCGCGCGCGCCGCCCCCACCCGCCGCGCCTCCTCGTAGGCGAGGCGCGCCCAGTGCCCGGTGACGGCGTAGTCCGCCGAGCGCCCCGGCGAGAGGAAGTTCATCGGCAGCATCGCGAACTGGAGGCTGGCTCCCCCCTGCACCATGATCGCGCTGTGGCTCCTGGGCAGGCCCATCAGCTCGGCGAACAGCGACAGCGCTTCCTCGTGGACGCGGTCGTAGTCGGGGCCGCGGTGGCTGTGCTCGAGAATGGACAGCCCGGTCCCCTGGAAATCGAGCAGCTCCCGCTGGGCCTGCTCGAGGACCGGCAGCGGCAGGGTCGCGGGGCCGGCGTTGAAGTTGATCTTCCTCACGGACGGGGCTCCTTGAGCAGGCCGGTCGCGGCCTCGGTCAGGATGCGGGTCGAGGAAGGCCCGATCGAGTTCGTCTCCTCGTAATGGCCCGGCCAGCGCGGCAGCATCGACTTGCTCGGGCGGACCTTGAAGTCGTACTCGGGGACCATGTAGCCCAGCATGTCGTTGGCGAGGCCGACGAGCATGGGGACGGGCGCCTTGATCAGGTCGCGCAGGTAGGGGCCCTTCGGCGCGGCGGCGAGGTCGGGCGAGGGCCCGTCCTTCGCGACCACGGGACGGCCGAAGGAGTACCTTCCGTCGTAGCCGCCGATGGCGAGCTCCGGGAACACCTCGCCCGGCATCCCCAGCAGGCGCGCGGGGCCGATGTCGACGACCGAGACCTCGGTCTCGACCCAGGGGCGGTCCTTCGCTTCCAGCCCGAAGATCAGGTGGCGCAGGGAGAGCGGCCAGGCCCGCCAGGCGGCCAGAGGCTTGCCCTCCGGCGTGTACAGGGTGTGCCCGCCCGTCAGCGCGGTGAGGAACAGGAGGTAGCGCGAGTTCTCCACCGGCACGCGGGCCGTCGCCGCCCGGTACGACAGACCCCGACCCCCGGGAGCGGTCTTCAGCGCCAGCGCCGCGTCCGCGACGGCGGCGCCGATGCGCGCGGTCTCGTAGAAGTTCTCGGTCCCGGTGTCGGGAGACATCAGGCCGCCGATGGCGCCCGTGAGGAAAAGGCATTGTCCGCCGGTCTTCTCCTCGACGCGGGCGCACAGGGGCCCCGGGTAGTCCGCCGTGAGGAGCGTGTTCTCCCGTCCGATCACCTCGGGATGGCAGGACCAGTTCACGACGGTCGCGATGGCCTTCCCGTCGGCGCCCTTGATCCTCAGCACGCTCAGGTTCGGGTCGATGACCTGCGGGTCGCGCAGGTCGCGGCACAGGCCGCGCGGGTCGAGGGCTCCGCGGCCGCCCGCGGCGGTCGCCGGCTTGAGCTGGCTCTCGAGCAGGCCCAGCGCCTCCGCGACGCGGGCGTTGACGCGCGCCATGTAGCGGTGGTTGACCCCCGAGACCCCGATCGTCGGCCCCCAGAGGCCGACCGTGTCGGGCCCGCTGTGGGTGTGGGTCGCGTGGACGAACAGGCTCCGGGACGGGTCGCCCTTCTCCCACAGCGCGCGCAGGGCGCGCGTGTCGTTGAGGTAGAAGCCGAGCAGGTCGAGCCCGACGAGGGCGACCGTCTTATTCCCTTCGCGCAAAAGGACTATGCGCGCGTACAGCGGGTCGTGGACGCCGGTCGGGCGCCGGCCTTTCGCGCCGAAGCCCGCGAGCCAGACCTTCTCCGTCTTGAGGTCGGGGGTGATGTCGACCTTGGCCGCCGCCGCCTCGAGCGCGCGCGCGGGCCGCGCGACGCAGGCCGCGAGCAGCGCGGCGAGGAGCAGGCGGCTCACGGCTGGGCCATCACCTTCTCGATCTTCTTGAACAGGCGGGCGGAGTCGAACGGCTTGATGAGGTAATCGTCGGCGCCCGCGCGGAACGCTTCCTCGACGTCGCCCATGCGGCCGAGGCCGGTAACCATCACGATCTTGAGCTTGGAGGTCTTGGGGTCGGCCTTCAGCAGCTTGCACACGTCGAAGCCCGACATCCGGGGCAGCATCACGTCGAGCAGAACGAGGTCGAAGGACTCCTTGCGGGCGCGCGTCACGCCCTCCGCCCCCTCGAGGCAGGTCGCCACCTTGTGGCCCTTGGCGGTCAGCAGCGCCGCCAGGTTGTCGGCGATCTCGGGCTCGTCTTCGACGATCAGGATGCGCGCGGGGTTCATGCCTTGGCCTCCGCCGAGGAGTAGTGGAGGGTCACCGTCGCGCGGCCGTCCTCCTCCACGCGGAACTCGAGGTCGCCGCCGATGAGCCGCGCCACCTCGCGGATCAGGCCGAGGCCCAGGCCCGTCGCCCCGAGCACCTGGTCCTTGCGCAGGCGCGCCGGGTAGTACAGGTCGAGGCTCGCCTCCGCGTCTCCCGGGGCCAGGCGCGGGCCCTGGTAGGAGACGGCGAAGGAGACGCCGTGACGGGCTTTGGCGACCTTGAGCTCGATCGGGCCAGCGGTGCGGAACTTGCGCGCGTGGAAAAGGACGCTCGACAGGCAGCGCGCGGCCCGGTCTGGGTCGGCGTGCACGACGGGCAGCCCCTCGGCCGTCTCGACGCGGAACTCCACGCCGGCCTGCTCCATCGCGCGCCGGATGGAGACGAGCGCCTCGTCGAGGATCTCCTGGGCGGTGAGCTCGGCCGTGTTCACGCGCAGGTCCTGGTGGAGCTCCATGTGCACGAAATCGCGAACCTCGCCGACCAGGCCGTTGAGGCGGCCGACCTGCTCGCGCGTCATCTCGATCCAGGGCTTGAGCGGGGCGGGCAGCTCCCCGAACACCTCGGAGAGCAGGTTCAGGACGGTCATGTTGACCGCGGTGATGGGCGTGTTGAGCTCGTGCATCGCGAAGGAGAACAGGCGCCCGAACAGGGCCGCCTTGCGCTCATAGGCGGCCCGCGCGGCGAGGCCGGCGACGGCGGCGCCCGCCAGCGCGCCCGCGAGGAAGGCCGCCGCGAGGGTCATGCTCAGCCGCCGAACACGACGCGGGAGGCGGCCTTGTGGCGCTTGGCCAGGGCCACGTACTGGCGCTCGCTGTCTCCGAGCATCTTCAGCTCGTCGGGACGAAGCTTGCGCACGACCTTCCCCGGCGCGCCGAGCACGAGCACCCCGGAAGGGATCTTCGCCCCGGCCGGGATCAGGGCGCCGGCGCCGATGAGGGTACGCGCTCCGACGGTCGCTTCCATTATGATCGCGCCCATGCCCACGAGCACCTGGTCGCCCAGGCGGCAGCCGTGGAGGACGGCGCGATGGCCGACGGTCACGCCTTTGCCGATGACGGTCGGGCTTCCGTGGCGGGTGTGGATCACCGTCAGGTCCTGGATGTTGCTCCGGGCTCCGACCTTGATCTCGTCGATGTCGCCGCGCAGGACGCAGCCGGGGAACACCGAGGCGTCCTCGGCCAGCGTGACCTTGCCGATGACCTCGGCGGAATCGTGGACGAAAGCCTTGGGATGTATGCGCGGGGACTTCCCGGAGAATGAACGGATCATGTGTTAGAATCTAGCACTCCAAAGCCACCCTTTCAATGACCAAGAGAGCGCCCCGGCGGTCCGATTTCCTCGTCCTCGGCAGCGGCATCGCGGGCCTGCTGAGCGCGCACAAGCTGGCCCGCCTGGGCCGCGTCACCCTCGTCACCAAGAAAGAGGCGGCGGAGTCCAACACGAACTACGCGCAGGGCGGCATAGCGGCCGTCATGAGCGAGATCGACACCTTCGAGTCCCACGTGCGCGACACCTTGATCGCCGGCGCGGGCATCTGCGACGAGAAGGTCGTCCGCCTGACCGTGTCCGAGGCGCCCGCGCGCGTGCGCGAGCTCCAGGAGCTGGGCGTGCGCTTCTCCGAGAGGGAGGCCGTCGTCGACCTCGGCCTCGAGGCCGGCCACAGCCAGCGCCGGATCCTGCACGCGGGCGACATCACCGGCCGGGAGATCGAACGGGCGCTCGTGGCCTCCGTGCGCCGCGACAAGAACGTCGACCTCATCGAGAACGCCCTGGCCGTGGACCTCATCCTCGACAAGAGCGGCGCCTGCCGCGGGGCGTACGTGATGGACCGCGCCAGCGGCCGCATCGAGCCGATCTCCGCGGAGGCCACGGTCCTGGCGACGGGCGGCGCGGGCAAGGTCTACCTCTACACCTCGAACCCCGACATCGCCACCGGCGACGGCATGGCCATGGCCTGGCGGGCGGGCGCGAAGATGGCGAACATGGAGTTCGTCCAGTTCCACCCTACCTGCCTCTATCACCCCCAGGCCAAGAGCTTCTTGCTGTCGGAAGCCCTCCGGGGCGAGGGCGGGAAGCTGATCCTGAAGGACGGGACTCGCTTCATGTCCCGTTACGATCGCCGGAAGGAACTGGCGCCCCGCGACATCGTCGCGCGCGCCATCGACGCCGAGCTCAAGCGCACGGGCGACGAGTGCGTGTACCTCGACATGACCCATCATCCCCGGTCCTTCCTGAAGACCCGCTTCCCCAACATCTACGCCAAGGTCAAGTCCTTCGGCATCGACATGGCCGTGACCCCCATCCCCGCGGTCCCCGCCGCCCATTTCTTCTGCGGCGGCGTGCACACCGACACCGCGGGGCGCACCTCCGTGCCGCGCCTGTACGCCGTCGGCGAGACCGCGCACACGGGCCTCCACGGCGCCAACCGCCTGGCCTCGAACTCCCTGCTCGAGGGCTGCGTCTTCGCGCACCGCCTGGCCGAGCACCTGGCCTCGCCCTCGGCGCTCGGCCCCGCCGCGCCCTTCGCCCCGAAGCCCTGGAACCCGGGCCGGGCCGTGACCTCGGACGAGGCCGTCGTCATCTCCCAGAACTGGGACGAGATCCGCCAGCTGATGTGGAACTACGTCGGCATCGTGCGCACCGACAAGCGCCTCGACCGCGCGTGGGCGCGCCTGGAGCTCCTGCGCCGCGAGATCTCGGACTATTACTGGGACTTCCTCCCCACCCCGGACGTCGTCGAACTGCGCAACATCGCCGATGTCGCGACGATGGTCATCCGGTCCGCCATGCTGCGCAAGGAGTCTCGCGGCCTGCATTACACGCTCGACTACCCCAAGCCGAAGGCGGCGTGGCGGCGCGACACCATCATCAAGCGGAAGCCGAACCGGCGCTGATATCCGGAGAATCCGGCAGCGGCATTCCGAATACGAATTCCGAGGCCATCCGATTATGCAGCCGGCACAGCAGTCGGACATTCCTGGCGCTCTCCGATCTCCCTCCCTTCGCGAAGGGACGCACATGGTCGAATTCCAGGCCCTCCTTCGAGCCGCAGATGTTCCCTTCCTCGAACCGGAATGAACAGCGACCGTCGTCGCGCTGCCAGACCGTGCGTTTGACGCTCGCGGGTATGTATCGCCCCGCCTTCCAGGCGCGGAGGAAACGCGGCTCCAGCGGCTCCTGCTCGGACTTCTCCGCCTCCAACAGCTGAGCCGGCGCCGATTGCCTCGCGAATTTCCGCTCCGGGTCTCGTTTTTCGAGAAGCAGCTCGAGGGCGTCCCTCATGATGTCCTCGATCTTCCCGTCCGGGTATTTGTGGCTCAGGACCTGCTTGGCCCTATCGAGGAGTTGCAGCACGATGATCGCGGCATCGAAGCCGATGCGTACACGGTCTAACGAGATCGGGATGATCGCCTGCCACTCCCGCGGCTCCGTCGCCTCCAGGATCACGGGCGCGGCCATGCCTTCCTTTGAGCCCCCGCCTTCGACAGGTTCGGCCAGCTTGCAGCCAGGGGCGGCGTCGGCCGACTTCATCCAGGCTTCGGGGGCGATCTGATACGGCTGAACAAAATCCGGGCGACTCGGTTGAGGGGCTATCCCGGCGACGATGGTCTCCAACTCCCGACGAGACTTCCCCTTTACCTCGGAGAGGAGCCGCTCGCTGTTCTCGTCGGTCAGCACGGGAGAAAGGACGAGGATCGCCGTCAGAGTCAGGTCGCCGGAGGCGACAAGCGCGCAAGCGCCGGGATAATGTTTGATGACCCGGCCCGCGGTGATCAGGCGGTAGGCCGTGTTCTCATCATAACCCAGCGATTTGACGCAGTATGAGAAGAGGGATGGATATCCCGCGTCGCGGTACAGCCTGCGGAGGTCGTACTCGGCGAGATGGATGAGCAACGCCGCGAGATTCCTTTTTTCCCTTTCGACCATGAATTTCAATTCGCTGATCAGTTCCGCGTCCTTCAGTCTTCGGCATCGCTCCATCATCTCGATATGCGGTTCGGTCATCATTCCCATGTTTGCCTCCTATCGAACTCGCACCGGTGCGAGTTGGCTCCTTCCGGCGCCCCGGTGCCCCACTTAACATACGATCGACCCCCCAAAAAAGTTGCATGCCGTACACTTGTTCGATACGGTCGAAATGCTATACTCCCTCTGATGGACGTCATACGAGTCGTCGGCGCGCGGCAGCACAACCTCAAGAACGTCAGCCTGGACATCCCCCGCGGCAAGATCGTGGTGGTGACCGGCCTGTCGGGCTCGGGGAAGTCGTCGCTCGCGTTCGACACCCTCTACGCCGAGGGCCAGCGCCGCTACGTCGAATCCCTGTCGGCCTACGCCCGCCAGTTCCTGGAGCTGATGGACAAGCCCGACGTGGACCTTATCGAGGGCCTGTCTCCCGCGATCGCCATCGAGCAGCGCAATCCGTCGCACAACCCGCGCTCGACCGTCGCGACGGTGACCGAGATCTACGATTATCTGCGCCTGCTGTACGCCCGCGTCGGCGCCCCGCACTGCCCCAACTGCCACAGCCCGATCAAGAAGCAGTCGGCCCAGGCCATCGTCAACGAGGTCATCCGCACCCGCGCCGGGCAGTCGGTATCGATCTTCGCGCCGCTCATCCAGGCGCGGCCGGGGACTTACGAGGACCTGTACAAGCGCCTGCAGCGCTCGGGCTTCGTCTCGGCCCGGACGAACGGGACGGTCCACGAGCTCTCGTCCCCCCCCAAGCTGGACCGGTACAAGAAGCAGACCATCGAGCTGTTCGTGGACAAGCTGAAAGTATCGAGCGACGAAAAACAGCGCCTCAACGACTCGATCGAAATAGCTCTAAAAGAGTCGCGCGGGCTCGTGCGCGTCGAGGCTCCAGGCGACAACAACGGCGGCAGCCTCCACTCCGAGCATCACGCCTGCCCCAAGTGCGGCCTGTCGTTGCCCGAGATCGAGCCGCGCCTGTTCTCGTTCAATTCGCCCTACGGAGCCTGCGCCACCTGCGACGGCCTCGGCGTGAAGACGAACGTGGACGAGGACCGCATCATCCCCGACCCGAGCAAGTCCATCGAGGAAGGGGCCATCGTGGCCTGGTCGGACCCGGTCACGACGCGCACCAACCGCTGGAAGAAATCCTGGTCGGGCTACTACACCGAGATCCTCGAGCAGATCTGCGAGCAGTTCAGCATCCCGTTGGATAAGCCGTGGAACAAATTGACGGACAAGCAGCGCGACATCATCCTCCACGGCGGCGGCACCTACACCCCCTCCTGGGCGAAGAATCCCCAGGATTTCGAAGGCGTCATCGCGAACCTCGAGCGCCGCATCAAGGAATCCGAGTCCGATTTCGTCAAAGGCGCCATCGCCGAGCGCTTCATGGGCCGCGCGTTGTGCCCCACCTGCAAGGGCGCGCGCCTGAAGGCCGAGGCCCTCGCGGTGAGGATCGGCGGTCTGGGCATAAATAAAATAGTCGAAATGTCCGTCGAGAACGCCCGTAAGTTCTTCAAGGAGCTCAAGCTCACCGACACCGAGCGGACGATCGCCAAGCAGGTCATGAAGGAGATCGTGTCGCGCATCGACTTCCTGTCCGCCGTCGGCCTCGACTACCTGACGCTCGACCGCGCCTCGGAGACGCTCGCCGGCGGCGAGGCCCAGCGCATACATCTGGCGACGCAGATCGGATCAGGATTGACCGGAGTCATGTACGTGCTCGACGAGCCCTCGATCGGCCTGCATCCGAGGGACAACACCCGTCTGTTGACGACTTTGCGCCGTTTGCGCGACCTGGGCAACACGCTCATAGTCGTTGAACATGATGAAGAAACCATCCGCTCGGCCGACTGGATCGTCGACCTGGGCCCGGGCGCGGGAGTCCATGGCGGGAAGATCGTCGCCGAGGGCAAGATCGCCGACATATTAAAGGCAAAGGAATCCGTGACCGGCGCCTACCTCCGCGGCGAGGGCCTGCGCCCTCCCCTCTCGAAGGGCCGCCCTCCGAAAGGCTGGCTCAAGGTCCGGGGCGCGGCGCAGTTCAACCTGAAGGGCATCGACGTCGACGTCCCCCTCGGCCTGATGGTCTGCGTCACCGGCGTGTCGGGCTCCGGCAAATCGACCTTGGTGCACGAGGTGATCTACAAGACCTTGGCCAAGCAGCTCAACGGCGCCAAGGACGAGCCCGGAAAGGTGAGGAGCGTCACCGGCATCGAGGGCATCGACAAGATCATCCTCGTCGACCAGACCCCCATCGGCCGCACCCCGCGCTCCAATCCCGCGACCTACACCGGCCTATGGGGCCCCGTGCGCGACCTGTTCGCGATGCTCCCCGCCTCGAAGGCCCGCGGCTACAAGCCGGGGCGCTTTTCCTTCAACGTGAAGGGCGGCCGCTGCGAGAACTGCGAGGGCGACGGGATGCTGCAGATATCCATGCAGTTCCTGCCCGACGTCTACGTCCAGTGCGACGAGTGCAAGGGCCACCGCTTCAACGAGGAGACCCTGTCCGTCCGGTATAAGGGCAAGTCCATCGCCGAGGTGCTGGCGATGACCGTCTCCGAGGCGCGCGTGTTCCTCGGCGCCTACACGAAGATGACGCGCGTGCTCAAGACTCTCGAGGACGTGGGCCTCGGCTACGTCGGCCTCGGCCAGTCCGCGACGACCTTGTCCGGCGGAGAGGCCCAGCGCGTGAAGCTGGCGACCGAACTCTCACGGCGCGGCACGGGCCGCACGCTCTACGTGCTCGACGAGCCGACGACCGGGCTGCACTTCGCGGACGTGGCGAAGCTGCTCGAGGTCCTGCATCGGCTCACGGACCAAGGGAACACGGTGCTCGTCATCGAGCACAATACCGACGTGATGCGCTCCTCGGACTGGATCCTCGACCTCGGCCCCGAGGGCGGAGACAAGGGCGGGACCTTGGTGGCGGCGGGCCGTCCCGCGGACATCGTCAAGGTCAAGGCCTCCCACACCGGCCAGTACCTCGACCTTCCGGCCTAGTCCCCGCCGAGCCCTCGCCGCAGGAAGAAGTACTCGTTGACCGGGCGGTCGTCCCGCAGGCCCGAGGCGCCGGGGACGATCAGCGAGTCGAGCGTCACCTCGGTCCCGAGAAGAGCCTGGAACTGACCCGCCGCGGTCTTCCGCGGTCCCATCTCGAGCAGGTCGCGCGCCGCGGCCTGGGGCAGGCGGGCGGCCAGCTGCCCGGCGGTGCGGGCCGGGAGCGGCTCGCGGCTGGCGAGGACGTGCCAGCCCCAGCCTTCGAGCGAGCGGAACACGCGCGCGTGCGGGAAGCTGTCCTTGACCGCCTTGGCGAAGGCGGAGATGACGAGAGGCTCCAGCGGCTCGACGATCCAGATCTGCATGACGCCGTCCGGGGACAGGCGGTTCTTCGCGGCGGCGTAGAACTCCGCCGAGAACAGGAAGCTGGTGCCGGCGGCGGTCATGGGCGGAGCGGGGTCGAGCGTGATGACGTCGTAGGTCTCCGTGGTGCGCGCCAGGAAGCGCCGGCCGTCGTCGATGACGACCCGCGCGCCGGGCGCGGCCATGACCGAGGCCGCGTCCTCGTGGAAGAAGCCGAACAGCTCCGGCACGCTCGGCACCAGCTCGACGGCCGTCGCCGGGATGCCCCAGGAGAGCAAGGAGCGGAAGGTCGTGCCCATGCCGAAGCAGATGACCAAAGCGTTCTTGGGAGGCCGCGGGAGGAAGGCCAACGGCAGGTGGGCCATGGCCTTGGTGATGGGCGTGAGCTTGGTCATGCCGATGTTGTTGATCTGAAGGACGCGCTCCATCCCCGTCCCGCCCACGGTGACGTTCGCCTGATAGTCGCGGCGGACCTGGACGTTCGGGTTGTACATGGCCACGACGTCGTTGAAGGAGCTCGCGAAGACGGCCATGAAGACCGAGAGCGCGGCCGCGCCTCCGAAGACCGTCATCGAGCCCGCGCGCCCGAGGGCGATCGCGCCGCCGCGCTGGCGCCGCGCCGCGAGCAGGCCCGCGACGAACAGCGGCGCGGACAGGAGGGCCAAAGCGGGGTTCTCCCCCATGTTCGGCAGGAGCAGGAAGCCCGCGATCAGCGGACCGAGCAGGCAGCCCGCGATGTTGACCGCGTAGGCCGTTCCCGCGCGGCCGGGATCACCCGCCGACCAGCCGTCGACGAGGGCGGGAGTGACGAAGCCGAGGAGGGCGCAGAAGGGCACCACGCCGAGGAGGATCCGCGCGTAGGCGTTCATGGGCAGGTACGGGTCGGCGGCGTACAGCGGCAGGAGGCTCAAGGCCCCGGCGACCATCCAGGCGCCGTCATGCAGCGCCGCGCTCCGGCCGACGTTCGCGCGGTACAGCCAGGAGCCGGCGAAGGACGCGAGCAGGTAGGTCGCCAGGACCAAGGCGAAGGCGTACACCGAGTTGCCGAGGTAGGGCGTGAACTGACGCGTCCACACCACCTCCATCGCCATGCTGACGAGGCCCGTGAGGAAGAGCAAAGGCAGGGCGTCGGGGCGAGCCGTGCCCGCGGCGGGAGCGGGCGGCGGGATAGCTCCCGCCGCCCCCGGCGCGAAGCTCGCCGCCAAGGCGGCCGCGGCGATGGCGGCGTTGACCGCCGCGCCGAGATGCAAGGTCCCGCGGAAGCCGAGCAGCTCGATGAGGACGAAGGCGCTCGCCAAGGTCCCCAGCCCCGCGCCGACGACGTTCGCGAGATACAGGTAGCTGAACGAATGCCCCGCCTCCGCCTTGAAGCGCTTGGCGATGGCGGCCATCGCCAGCGGGAATGTCGCCCCCATGCACGCGCACCAGGGAAGCAGGATCAGCCCGGTGATCAACCCCGAGGCCGCGTAGTAGGACGCCGAGCCCCAGGCCACGCCGCCGAAGGACCCCGCGAGCAGGTCGCGGCTCAAGGTCAGAAGAAAAGGCACGGCGAGCGCGGAAAGGCCGATGAGCAGTTCGGCGGCGGCATACAGGCGCAAGGCGACGGAGGATGGCTTCGACTCGAGGCGGCGGCACAGACGCCCGGCGCCCCAGCTCCCCAGCCCCAGCCCCGCCATGAAGACGGACAGGAAGATCGAGACGAACGGCGCGGTCACGCCGAACACTCCCATCGCCAGGCGCAGCCAGACCACTTCGTAGACGAGGCTGCAGAAGCCGGAGGCGAAGAACAGCGCCAGGTACAGAATCACGGGACGGAGGGTACCATTTACCGCCCTTAGGGGAGCGGTTCCTTCGTCAGCCGCTTGAGCTGGGCCTGCGCCACCTCGAGGGCCGCGGGCGAGGGGCCCAGGGCGAGGCCTTTTCGGAAGGCGCGCTCCGCGTCGGGGTAGTTGCGGCCCGCGGTGAAGCACATCCCGATGCCGATGTAGGAATCGGCGACGCTCTGGTCGGAGTAGCCGTCGGCGAAGGCGAGGTTGACGCCCTCGGCGTAGGCCTGGATGGCGCCGCGGAAGTCCTTCTGGAGGAGGTGGAGCGAGCCCAGTCGTTCCTGGAAGCGCACGCGGCGCCGGTCGCCTTTCGCCAGGCCGCGCAGGCCGACGATCAGGAAGGAGCGGGCCGCCACGTAGTCCCCCCGGTCCATCGCGGCCTGCGCCTGCGCCAAGCGGCCCTCCGGCGTGCCCTCCCCGGGCGACTTCGCCGTCGCGGGGTCGTCGGAGCGGCCCCAGCGGAGCGTGAAGCTGATGCGGTGGGCGTTGCCGAGGTCGCCCATCGGGACCAAGGCGTAGTCGGCGCCGACCTTCTGCCCCACCCAGCCGAGGCCGAAGACGAGCCCCAGGCCCGCCTCCTGGCGCGTGGTGAAGCCGGCGCGCACCGCGAAGCGCTCGTCGATCAAGGTCTCCGCGCCGAAGCCGAGGCGGACCTTGTCGAGCACGCTCTTGGTGAGGTCGAAGGCCACGGTCACGTCGTTGTGGGGCAGCTTCTTCTCGTAGGCCGTGCCGACGCGCAGGGTCGTGGGCAGCTTCTCCGCGGCCGTGGCGAAGCGGACCGCGGGGCCGAGGTTGAGCAAAGAGGCGCCGAAGGTGAGGCCCTTCACGTCGGGCATGCGGTACAAGCCGCCGATGTCCAGGGCGTAGCCGCTGACCGAGAGCTCCCCCAGCGACTCGGTGAAGTACTTGGCGCCGCCGCCGACGGAGAGGTCCGGGGTGAGCTCGCGGCCGTAGCCCGCGCCGAGGGAGGTGTCGCTGACGTTGAGGCGGCTGCCCGTGCCGCCGGGGTTGGAGATCGTCGTGCGAGGCACGTCGCCCAAGGTCGCGTAGTTGAACTGGAGGCCGAAGCCGTTCTTCAGCGCCGCGCCGATGTACTGCTGGCTGACGCCCTGGGCGTGCTGGTTGTGCATGAAGGTCGCCTCGCTGACGCGCACGCGGGCGAGGCCGGCGGGGTTGTAGAGCAGGGCGTTGGAGTCGGTGGCGAGCGCGGTGTAGGCCCCGCCCATGCCCACCGCGCGCGCGTTGGCGTCGAGGCGCAGGAAGTCGAAGGCCTCCGCCCCGCCCGACGACTGGGCGCGGGCCGTCGCGGCGGCCAGGAGGGCCGCCAGGAGGGACGCCGCCGTCGCGAGCGGGAGCCTCATCGGATGATCACCAGCTTCTTGATGACTGATTTCTGACCGGGGGCGGAGATCACGGCGAAATAGGCGCCCGACGCGACCTCGCGGCCGTCCTGGTTGCGCGCGTCCCACCGGACGGTCCCGGCGATGGTCGGGTTATCGAGGCTCGACACCAGCCGGCCGGACATCGTGTAGATCCGGATCTCGGAGGCCGCGGCGAGGTTGGCGAAGATGATGCCCGAGTTCGCGTCGCCGTGCGAGAACGGCCGCCCCTCGTCAGGGTTGTTCCCGTTGGGCTTGTAGGGGACCGGATACGCCTGCACGCTGTCGAGGTTCGCGGCGAAGGCGGTGCCCAGCATCAGGACGAAGGTGCTGAAATGCGGGGTCTGCCCCGTGACCGTGCGGCTCGACGCGTTCACCGAGGTCGCGAAGTCCCGCGACCAGCGTCCGGTGGCCTCGTCGAGGTAGTAGATCTGCAGGAGCGAAGGGAAGCGGATGGTGTCCGGGTAGGTGAGGGTGATCGTCGCGACGCCGTTGAGGGCGGTCTGGCCGTTGGACAGGTCGATCTTGATCGCCGAGCCGACCATGCTCTGGCCCGCGGGCGCGGCGGTCGTGATCGACGGGTTGGCGATGACCGACACGGTCGCGGTCGCCGTGTTGACGACGCCGGGCGGCAGGGTCACGCGCACCGCGGCGTCGGCGGCGCCCGCGCCGGCGGTCTCCACCACGCTCGTCGCGATGTTGGAGATGGTCTGCTCCTTCTTGATCTTCCCCCCGGCGGTCAGGCCTTCGCGGATGTCGGGGGCGACGGGGTCCACGACGACGCGCACTGCGGGCGGGGCGGGATCCGGGACGCCGTTGCGGGCGTAGGCCACGGCCCTCAGATCGTAGGAGCCGGCGGCGAGCACGGTCACGTCCCAATGCACGAAATACGGGGAATCGAGGTCGGGGTTCGAATGGTTGACGTTCGCCGCGGGCACGGAGAGCCAGGCGGTCGAGGTCGCGAGCTTGTACTGGAACAGGACCTGCTGGACGTCGGACGGCGTCCCGTAGACCAGCTCTCCGAGGACCGTGACGCGGTCGCCGCTGATGCGCCGTCCCGAGTCGGGCTCCTTGATCGCCGCGCGCAGGGCCGGCGGCGACGCGGCGGCGCCGGACATCGCGATCGCGCCGGTCGTCTCCACCGAGCCGCAGCGGTGCGCCGCGCGCAGGGCGAAGGTGTAGGACGCGCTCGACGTCAGCACGGCCGTCGTGTAGCCCGTCGCGGCCGCGCCGAGCGTCGCGAGCGGCGCGGCGTAGGACACCGTCCCCGTGCCCGCGTCCCAGTACAGACGGTAGCCGTTCACGCCCTCGGTGGGCGAGAGCGCCCACGACAGGCCGACGGTCCCCCCCGCGTTGGCCGCGGCCGTCAGGCCGGAGGGCGGGCTCGGGACCGTGTTCGCGGTGACGCCTGAGAAAGAGGCGTAGGCCGTCGGCACGCCGTCGCCGTTGAGGTTGCGAACGCGATAGTAGTAGGTCGTGCAGCCGAGCAGGTCGGCCTCGGCGTACGAGGTGACCGCGCCGACGGTCAAGGTCGAGTAGGCGACGGCGTCGGTCGAGCGCAGCAACTCGGCGACGGTCGAGGCGGGGTTGCCGTTGAGCGCCCACGAGGCGACGATGGTCGTCGAGGTGACCGCCGTCCCCGTCCCCGCCGGGTCCGCGGCCAAGGTGTACGCCGTCGCCGCGGCCGAGAGCGGCCCGCTCCCGGCGAGGTTGACGCCCGCGGCCCGCAGGCCGTAGGCCGTGTTCGGGGCCAACCCGGTGAAAGTCAGCGCGCCGGAGGAAGAGGACGCGTGGTAGCCGTTGTCGGAGGAGCGGAACAGGTTGTACGAGCTCGCGCCGCTCGCCAAAGTCCAGGTCCAGGAGACCGACGAGACGCCGAGCGGGGCCCCGGCCGGCGTCCCGGGGGCGCCGGGCACGGCCGGCAGCGGCGAGGCGACGACGGTGAGCGTCGCGGAATACGCCGTGGCGATCGCGTCGCCGTTGATCGCGAGGACGCGGAAAAGATGCGTCGCGCCCGGGGTCAGATCCGCGTCGAAATAGGAGGTCGCCGCGCCGGACAGGCGCAGGCCGTAGCCCGCCCCGGTCGAGCGCTCGAGCTGATACACCGTCCCGGTCGAGTTGGATCCCGCGCTCCAGCTCACGGTGCCGCTCGTCAGGTTCACCCCCGAGGCCGCCAGCCCGGTCGGGACCGCGGCGAAAGTCGTCCGGGTCGCGGTCGAGGAGTCCGCGGTCCCCGCGAGGTTGTAGGCCCGGACGGACAAGGGCCCGGTCACGGCGTTGCCGCCCAGGCCGGTCTGCAGCCAGACGGTCGTATTCGCGGCGAGGTTCCCCGAGACGGGCGCCGTGCCGGACAGGACGCGGAAGCCGGCCTCGTCGATGGAGCCGTCCGTCCAGCTCCAGAGGATGGACGAGTCGGAGAGCACGGCGCCCGCGAAGCCGGACGGGGCCAGCGGCGTCGAGACGGCCAGGAAGGCGCCGGAGAACCGGCCCGCCCGTCCGCCCGGCCCGCGCACGACCGCGTCCCAGTACCCGGTCGCCGCCCCCGTCAGGTCGAGCGTCCCGCTCAGGGCCGAGGCGCTCGTCACCGCCACGCCCGTCGCCGCGATCTGGGTCAGGGGCATGACCAGCACCTCGGACGAGTTCAGGGTCGTTCCCCCGCCCAGGCCCTGCCGTCCGCCCGCGGCGAGGACCTTCCCGTCCTCGAGCACGACCGCGCGCGGATAGGTGCGCGTGCCCAGAGCCAGGGCCGGCCCCGGGCGCCAGGCGTTGAGGACGGCGTCGTAGATCTCCGTGCTCGCGAGCGCCGTCGAGGAGTTCTCCCCGCCGATGACCAGCGGCGCTCCGTTGACCGTGACCATCGCGTGGCCGAACCGGGGCGCGCCCATGGTCCCCGCGGACGTCCAGGCGTTCGTCCCGGGGTCGAAGATGTCGGCGGTGCTCGTCGCCGCCGAGCCGCCCGAGACGAGGGCGCGGCCGTCGGGGAGGAGCACCGTCTGGTGGTAGTAGCGCGCGGAGCTCATCGCGCCGGCCGCGGACCAGACGTTCCCGGCGGGGTCGTAGAGCTCGGCGGTCGAGGACGCGGCCGTGGCGCCGGTGTCCCCGGACATCAGCGCCTTGCCGTTCCCGAGCAGGATCATGTGCGCGAAGGCGCGCGGGGAGGACATCGACGCCGCCGCGGACCAGGCGTTCGCGGCGGGGTCGTAGATCTCGGCGCTGTTCAGCCTGCTGGCGCCGCTCCAGCCGCCGGCGGCCAGCACGCGCCCGTCGGGCAGCGCGACCATGTGGTGCCCCTGCCGCGCCTGCGCCATCGGCGCGACCGTCGTCCAGGTGCTGATGGACGGGTCGTAGATCTCGGCCGAGGCGACGATCGTGCCGCCGCCGACGCCGCCGGAGACCAGCACGCGCCCGTCGGCGAGCACGGCCGACGCCGCCTCGTAGCGGCCCTGGTTCATGGACGCCGTCGCAGTCCAGGCGCCCGTCGCCGGGTCGAAGATGTCGGTCTCGGCTCGTCCCACGGCCACGCCGTCGACCAATCCGCCGGCGAGCAGGACCTTGCCGTCTCGCAGCCTGGCCATGGCGCCCTGCATCCTGACCTGGGTGAAGGAGCCCGTGGCCGTCCAGACGCCCTGGTCCGCCGGGGTCCGCTCGAGCCACAGCGCGGCGGACGGGACGAAGCCCGCTCCCGTCACGGAGGCCGCCACGCTCGTCCCCGCGGCCGCCGAGGAAGGAGCGAAGGAGGCGACCTCGGGGCGGGCGGTGATCGGCCGGGTCACGAGCGTCACGGTGGAGCCGTACGCGGAGGCGCCTTGATCGGTGCTGATGGCGCGCACGCGATAGGTGTAGGTCGACGCCGCGGTCAACGTCGCGTCCAGGTAGGTCAGGGCCGTGCTCGAGCTCCGCAGGCCGTAGCCGGTCCCGCTCGAGCGCTCGAGCTCATACAAGGTCCCGGCGAGGTTCCCGTTCGCCCCCCAGCTCAAAGTCGCCGCCCCGATCCCGACGCCCGAGGCGGCGAGCCCCGTGGGCGTGAACGCGATCGTGCCCGGCCAATCCACCAGCGCGCCGGGGTCCGTCTCGTAGGGCGCGCCGGCGCGGACGCCGGAGGCCGCGCTCATCGTCACCCGCGAGGCGGGATCGAGCGCCGCTGCGCCGACGTTCACCTGCGCCGAGGCGTCGAAGCTCGCCGCCGTCACCGTCGCGACGAAGGTCCCCCCGAGGAAATGGATCGCCGTGGCGCCCGGGGCGAGCCCGGAGAAGGCGATCGAGGAGATCGAGAGGGACGCGGATTGGGTGGAGATCCTCAGGCCGTGCCGGGCGCCGGTGATCGTGTTGCCCGCGAGGACGATCGTCCCGGAGCTCCCGTAGTCGAGGAAGATCCCGGGCCCCAGTGCGCCGCCTGCCAGCACGCTCGAGTCGATGACCGCGCCCTTCACGTTGAAGACGTAGGCGGCCGTCGAGCCCTGGACATAGCTGCCCGTCACCGTGTTGGTCCCGGAGCCCGGCATGAAGTACACGCCGGGGTGGCCCGCCGCGCCGCTCGTGACGGTGCTCAGGCTGATCGTGTTGCGCTGTGCCGCGCCGCCGAACGCCGCGCCGAAGCCTCCGGGGTTGGAGATGACGCTCTGCGCGATCGTGTTGTAGGACCCGTTCTGCAGGTAGACGCCGGAAGGGTAGAGATTGCTCGAGGCGCCGCCGACGATGACGCTCTGGGTGACGGCGTTGTAGGAGGACCCGTTGAAGTAGGAGATGCCCGTCTCCTGAGGGTCGGCGATGTAGCACTGCGTCACGGTGTTGGAGGAGGCGACGTTGAACATCAGACCTTGATGACCCATCCCGTTGGTGACGGCCATCGTCGTCTGGCTGACCGCGTTGAAGTTCGAGGTGCCTAAGTTGATCCCGACGCCCCCCGAGGCGGTCAACATGCAGCCGCTGACGCTGTTGTAGTGCGAGCCGGTCAAGCCGAGCGCGGCCTGGCCGCCGGCGCCCGTCAGGACCGCCGTGCTCTGGGAGATCGTGTTGTAGTTCGAGCCCGAGCGGAGGCTGATCGCGTCGACGAAGGAGTTCCGGACGTAGGTCTTCGTGACCGTGTTCGAAGAGGAGTTGGAGAGGTAAAGGGCCGCGTAGATCCCCGTGCCGTTGTCGCAGGCGATCGAGCTGCGGCTGATGGCGTTGCCATTGGAGTTCAGCAGCTGGACGCCGACGCCGGGAAGGTTGACCAGGAAGGAGTCCGAGACCGTGTTCGATGACGCGCCGGTCAGGCGCAGGGCGTAGGCCGCCGAGCCGTTCGCCGCCGACGAGCTGTAGGATATGCTGGCGCCCGTGATCCCCGGCAGCCAGACGCCCGTCGCGTTCGCTCCTCCGACGGTGACGCTGGTTTTCTCGACCGAGGTCCAGCTCGATGCGGACACGCCCGCGGTCGCGATCTTCCCTCCCGCGTCCTGGATGTTCACGCCGCTGATCGCGGCGTACGGCGACGAGATGAACACGCCGTACGGGATCGCGGCCGTCGGGACGATGTCGATGCCCTGTACCGCCACGGACGCGTTGGCGATCAGGAAGGCCGCCGTCGAGGCCGCGGGCGGGGCGACGACCGGGGCCGGGACCGTCGCGGGGTCGCCCAGGATCGTGACGGGCCAACCGTTGTTGGCGATGCCCCGGACCGTCACCTGCTCGGCGTAGGTCCCGCCGTCGCGGATCACCACGCACGCGGGTCCCGCCAGCGACGAGGGCAGCCCGTCCACCGCGGACTGGATGGTCAGGTAGGCCTGGCCCGGGCCCACGTTGTTGGTCGCCGCGCAGCCCTGATAGGCCGGGTTGACCGTGGCCGAGTCGTTGAGGCGGATGGTCCGGTACGCGCCCGAGGGGCTCGTGAAGGAGTATCCGGTCACGTAGACGAAGGAGCTCGTGCCCTTGGCCACCCCGTAGGCGCGGTCGCTCGTGCCGCTGTCGAAGGTCCGGGAGGAGGACAGGACGAGGCTCGGGAGGTACTCGAGTATGACCATGTCCTCGGTGGCGCCGGCGAAGCTGTTCCCGACCACGACCAAGGTCGCGGTCCCGACGAACACGGCGCCGAAGCCGGCGTCGTAGGAGGGCGTGTTGTAGGTCGCGACGGCCTGCTGCACGAGATTAGGATCGTACTTGACGGTCGTGAAGCCGTAGTTCGCCCCGCCGCCGTCGGATTCCCCCGTCACGTAGACGTTCCCGGAGGGGTCCGTGGTCACGCCGTTGGCGCGGTCGGTGGCGCCGGCGGCGTCGTAGACCGCCGTGGAGAGGACCACGAGCGCGGAGCTGAACTTGACCGTCACGAAGTCGTAGGGGGTGAAGTAGCCCGTCACGATGACGTTCCCCGACGCGTCGATGGTCAGGGCGTTGGCGTGGTCGACGCCGGCGCCGCCGTAGGCCACGGAGGCGAGCACGGTCAGGGACGGGGAGTACTTCACGATGCGGTAGTCCGCGCCGGTGCCCGTGTTCGAGGAATACCCCGCGACGAAGGCGTTGCCGGCGGCGTCGAAGGCGATCGAGGTCGCCACCGCGTCCCCGAGGCTGATGCCCGCGATGACCGTCGACGCCGTGACCACGAGGCTGGGGTTGTATTTCTTGACGACCCAGTTGGTGAGAGGGCCGCCGGTGACGCTGTGCCCCACGACCCAGGGATTGCCGGAAGGATCGACCGCGACGCCGCGCCCGACGCCCACGCCGCCGCCGATGAAGGCGGCCGAGGTCAGGGCGACGCCCGCCGAGGAGAGCTTGACCGTCGAGCCGGCGTCGTTGGAGTCGCCGGTGACATAGATGTAGGGCCCTCCGGCGGTGATGGTGTCCACGGCCACCGACTTGGCCTCATCGACGAAGGCGGTCTGATACACCGCGCCGCTCGAGATGGAGAAGTCGCCGTCGAAGGTCTGCGCGAGGGCTTCCCGGGGGACAGCGAGGGCGAGGGTCGTGAGGAAGAACGCAGACCACTTCAGGGCGGCTCGCATCGGGGGACCTCTGTTGATATAGCCCCGATTAGGGCCGCGCGCAAGTCTAATATGTGGAAACTTTTGCTTAATTTTTAACGCTAATTAAGCTAATCTAGCCGCCTACTCGGCGGCCTCGGGCTTGGGCTTGGCGAAGCCGGTGGAGAAGCTCTTGAAGGAGGTGGCCTTGAGGCCCCGCTTTCCCACGACCGAGTCGTCCATGCCCTTGCGCGAATCCCCCGCCAGGGCCGCCACGCGGCGTTTGTGCATGGGGTCGGCGAGCCAGGTCCGCCACTTCTTGTCCATGTCGGAGACCTTCTTGTACCGGTAGGTCAGCCACAGGGCGTCCGCGACGGGCTTGCCGTCGCGCAGGGCGGCGCACAGGCTCTTGAACTGGAGGCGGGAGTGCTTGCGCAGGAGGAAATGGGTCACCGAGTAGGCCTGTATGTACCATTCCCCGACCGCGGCTTGGTCGTTGTGAAGGTCCTTGGTGGGGGTCACGCCGAAGAAGGTCTCGAGGTCCGGGAAATTCTTGGGCTCGATCATCGTCATCTGCTGGTACCAGACCGAGGTCTCCGGCCGGTCCGGGGATTCCGCCTCCTCGAGCATCGCCAGGCCCTCGTTGATCCAAGACGGGGGCTCCCGGTTCGCCTCCTGCCAGTAGCTGTTGAACAGGAGGTGGGTGGCCTCGTGGGCCATGACCGAGAGCATCTTGCGCGGGTCCTTCATCGTGGGCATGACGACGGCCTTTCGGTCGTAGATGGCCAGGCCGTTCGACCATTTCGGCGGGGCGAACTCCCCTCCCAGGTAGCTCTCCTGGTCGGCGTAGATGTACAGGTTGATCTTGTCCTTGGCCATCCACGGGGAGAACATGCCCAGGTCCATGCGCAGGCGGGAGTGGACGCGCTCCGAGCCCATGGTGAAGCCCGCCGGCAGCCAGGAGGTCTGGTGGTTGATGACGAAGTGCGGGGTCTGGCTCTGGCGCCAGTCCCAGCCCTGCCCGTCGCGGGCGGCGCCGGCCGGAACGGCCAGGAGGACGGCGAGAAGGGCCCCGCGCATGGCGTCAGCGTAGCAGAACAAGTCGAACTCCGCCAGCGGGCATAGGTCCAAAGCCTGCCCGTTTTCGATTGCCCGTCAGACGGTATTTTGGTAAAATGACAATCGCTTCACTTACTTATTAAAGCCTGACACCCCAGACGAACGGAGAGACGATGGCCACCATGCGAACGCTGTTCCTGAACCCCCCTTCCTTTGAAGGATTCGATGGAGGAGCCGGGGCCCGCTATCAGGCTCGGCGCGAGATCAAGTCTTTCTGGTACCCCACCTGGCTGGCCCAGCCGGCCGCCCTCATCCCCAACTCCAAGCTCATCGACGCCCCGGCCGACGACCTGACCCTCGAGCAGGTGCTCCAGCGCGCCCGCGGCTTCGAGCTGTGCGTCATCCATACCTCCACCCCCTCCTTTGATAACGACGCGAAGGTGGCCGACGCCCTCAAGAAGTCGAACCCCGACATGAAGATCGGCTTCGTGGGCGCCCATGTGGCCGTCCTGCCCGAGGAGTCGCTCAAGAACGCCCCCGTGCTCGACTTCGTCGGCCGCGAGGAGTTCGATTTCACCATCAAAGAGGTCGCCGAGGGCCGTCCCTTCGACCAGATCGCCGGACTGTCGTACCGGGACGGCGATGCGTTCGTCCACAACCCCGACCGGATGCTCATCGACGACATGGACAACCTGCCGTCCGTCCTGGACGTCTACAAGCGCGACCTCGTGGTGCCGAACTACTACATCGGCTACCTGAAGCACCCCTACCTCTCGCTGTACACCGGCCGCGGCTGCCCCGCGCGCTGCTCGTTCTGCCTGTGGCCCCAGACCGTCGGCGGCCACGTCTACCGCACCAAGTCCGCGAAGGCCGTCATCGCGGAGATGGCGCGCGCCAAGGAGATGTTCCCGGAGGTCAAGGAGTTCTTCTTCGACGACGACACCTTCACCGCGGACCTCACCCGCGCCGCGGAGATCGCCAAGGGCCTCGGAAAGCTCGGGATCATGTGGTCGTGCAACTCCCGCGCGAACGTCCCCTTCGAGTACCTGAAGATCTTCAAGGACAACGGCCTGCGCCTCTTGCTGGTCGGTTATGAATCCGGCAACCAGCAGATCCTCAACAACATCAAGAAGGGCGTGCGCGTCGACATCGCCCAGGAGTTCACCAAGAACTGCCGCAAGCTCGGCATCGTCATCCACGGGACCTTCATCCTCGGCCTGCCCGGCGAAACGAAGGAGACCATCGAGGAGTCCATCAAGTACGCCTGCGAGCTGAACGTGGACACCATCCAGGTGTCCCTGGCCGCGGCCTACCCCGGCACCGAGCTGTACCGCCAGGCGATGACCAACAAGTGGTACGACGAGGGCACCATGGTGCGCAACGACGGCACCCAGGCCAGCGCCATCTCCTATCCGCACCTCACCGCCGCCGACATGGAGGCGGGCGTCAAGCGCTTCTACTCGAAGTTCTACGCGCGCCCCACGCCGATCATGCGCATGCTCGTGAGCATGGCGAAGGACCCCCTGGAGCGCCAGCGCCGCCTGCGCGAGGGCAAGGAGTTCCTCGACTACCTCCGCGGGCGCCAGAAGCCGGCCGTGTCGCGCCTCGCCCCCGGCGAGACCAAGCACAAGGAGCCGGTGGCCGCCTGATACTCCCCGCCATGGAGTGGGAGATCCTGGGGCTGATCATGCTGGCCGCCGCGGTGGCGGGCCGGGCCGCGTTCTCGGCCTTCGCCCTCGCCTGCGGGGTCTTCACGCTCGGCTTCACCATGGTCGCGGCGGTGTTCGCCCGCCGGTTCCTGCTCGTCCGCTCCCCCCGCTCGGCGGCGCCGCTGCCTCCGATCACGGTGATCAAGCCGCTCAAGGGAGAGGACCTGGACCTGGAGGAGAACCTCGCCAGCTTCTGCCGGCAGGATTACCCCTGCTACCAGATCCTGTTCTGCCTCGCCAGCCCCGATGACCCCGCGCTCGCCGCGGTGTCGCGGCTGAAGAAGGAGTTCCCCGAGAGCGACATCGAGGTCGTCGTCTCCAAGAGCCGGATCGGCTACAACCCGAAGGTCAACAACATGTCGAACGCGTACCCGTTCGCCAAGTACGACCTGCTGCTCATGTCCGACTCGGACATCCGCGTCGAGCCGGGGTTCCTGCGCGACATGGCCGCCCCCTTCGCCGACCCCGCCGTGGGGCTCGTGACCTCGTTCTACCAGGCATCCGGGGCCCGCGGCCTCTGGGGCTGCATGGAATCCCTGTCGATCAACGCCCACTTCCTGCCGCAGGCCGCCTGCGCGGCCCATTTCGGCATGCGCTTCGCCATGGGGGCCGCGATGATGGTCCGCCGCCAGGCCTTCGAGGCCTCCGGCGCCTTCGCCAACCTCGCCGACCACCTCGCCGACGACTTCTGGCTGGGAGAGTCGGTGCGCGAGGCCGGCTGGAGGCTCGCGACGGCCGAAGGCTGCGTGGACTCGATCCCCGGGATCGGCAGCGCGCGCGGGCACTTCAACCACCTGGTCCGCTGGGCGCGCACCATCCGCCTGTGCCAGCCCGCCGGCTTCTACGCGAGCCTGATCCAGCACGGGTTCTCCTTGCTCGTCCTGCGCATGCTCGTCCAGGGCCCCGACGCGGCCGGCGCGGCCCTGCTGGCCGGCATCTGGGCGGCGAAGTCGGCCTCGGCCGTCACCCTCGGAGGCGGCCTCGGCGGCCGCCAGCCGGCCCGGGCGCTCTGGCTCCTGCCCCTGTCGGAGCTGTTCTCCTTCTTCGCCTGGATCGGCGCGTGCGCCTCGAACACGGTGGTCTGGCGCGGGGAGCTGTTCCTCGTCCGGGCCCAGGGCCGGCTCGAGCCGAGCGCGCCGCCTCTGCCCGTGCGCCAGGCGCTCTCCGTCGAGCCTTAGGCGGCGATGCGCGCCACCCGTCGCTGGTTCACGGCCTTCATCCTCGCGCTCGGCACGGCGACCTTCCTGTATCTGCTCTGGTCGTTCGGCCCGACCCTCGTGTGGGAGCGCCTGCGCGCCTTCGGCTGGGGCTTCGCCGTGGTCATCCCTTTCCAGATCTTCGACCACATGCTCAACGCGATGGGCTGGCGCCTCGCGTTCACCCCGTCCGAGGCGAAGAAGGTCCCGTTCTGGGAGCTCGTGCGGGTGCGCATCGGCGGCGACGGCGTCAACTACCTGACCCCGAGCGGCAACATCGCCGGGGAGTTCGTCCGGCCGGGCATGCTGCGCTCCTCGCTGAGCCACGACTCGAAGGTCGCGAGCGTCGTCGTGGCGAAGGCCACCCAGTCGGTCGGGCAGGCCCTGTTCGTGCTGGTCGGCCTGATCTACCTGCTCAACGCGCGCGTCTACGCGTTCAAGGAAGGGCAGGCCGGCTGGGCGGCGGCGGGCATGAGCGTCATCCTCTTCGGGATCGCGCTGCTCGTCGGCATGCTCGCGGCGCGGCCGCCGGACTGGCTGAAGGCTCGCTTCCCCGGCGCGGTCGAGAAGACCGAGCCTCTGCGCCGCAGCCTGCGCGAGTTCCTGGGGCGCCACCCCCTGCGTCTGATGGGCTCGATCGTCTTCTTCATGTTCGGCTACGCCTGGGGCGCGGCGGAGATCTGGCTGATCTGCCAGTTCCTCGGCTTCCCGCTCAGCGCCGAGATCGCCCTGTGCGTCGAGTTCCTCTCGAACGTCGTGGACTCCTTCGCCTTCATGGTCCCCGCGAAGATCGGCACGCAGGAGGCGGGCAAGACCGCGATCTTCAAGGGCCTGGGCATGGCGGCCGACATCGGCTTCACGGTCGGGCTGATCCGGCACGCCCGCGAGATCCTGTGGGCGGGGTTCGGCCTGGGGATGTACGCCCTTCAGCAGAAGGCGGAGCTCAAGAAGGCCGGCTGACGAGCTCCACGCCGTGCTCCTCGAGGGCGCGGCGGACCTTCGGGCTGAGCAAGGTCTCGAGCTCGGTGACGCTCTGATGCGACGGGACGGGCGCGTCGGTCGCTCTCAAGGATTCATCCGTGGTCGGATGAAAGTACATCTCCGTCGTCCCCTCGGGAAGGCGGGCGATCAGCCACAGGGCGTAATCCTCCTTCATCAATCCCGACCTCAGCAGCCCCCACGTGCGAGGCCGCTCCAATCCCTCGGCCGCCGGTCCCACCCATGCTCCCATGGCCCCGAAAACGCCCGCCAGGAGGGCCGTGCCGGGCTTTTCGGCGCCGGGGAACCCCTTGAGCGCCTCCCACTCGCCTGAGGGCAGGCGGACGCGCGGGATGCCGTATTCGCGGGCCAGCCGGCACACCGCGGGGAAGATGACGGGATGGACGTGGACGTTGATGTGGCCGTCGATGTGGGTGGGCTTCACGCCGAGCTCCAGCAGGGCCTCGATCTGGGCCCGGATCTCCCCCGCTACGGCCCCGCGGGCCTCCGCGCTGAAAAAGTAGCGCGCCCCGGCCTTCTCCGGCTCGGAGGAGCACAGCTCGAGATGCAGGCCGACGCCGAGCCCGGGGTTGTCGCGGGCGATGCGGGCCGCCTCCGCGGCGGCCGGACGCCCGACCATCAGGCTCGCGAAGCGCAGGATGCCCTCGCGGTAGGCCTTGAGGACCGCGGCGTTGACTTCCGGCGTGTCGCCGAAATCGTCGGCGGTGGCGATCAGGCGGCGGGTCAATCGGGGT
>Ga0255338_1001927_pt1 | contig 34723 bp, 35 predicted proteins | sample MeOH1_35cm_T4_19_FD_203715 | JGI IMG/M metagenome (GOLD analysis project Ga0255338, IMG submission 203715) | Sandy soil microbial communities from University of British Columbia, Vancouver, Canada - MeOH1_35cm_T4_195 | ecosystem: Engineered > Artificial ecosystem > Sand microcosm > Unclassified ...
CGTCTTGCGCTTGCTTTGCTGCGATCAGCGAAGCCTTGAATTATAGCACCATTTTTTCCTCCGCGTCAACACTGCGATTTATTTTTGTTTCAAGCATCTTGCTCTCAACATCGCCCGTCAACACGGCCTTGGCGCCGTCTTGCTGCATCGTTCATTAAGAATGAATTTCAGCAGCGAAGCCCGCAACTATAGCACGATTTTTTGCCATCGCAAACAAGATTGTCCGAACCTCGACAAAACAGACGTCCACCAATGCGCACGACACCTCCAGGAAGATGACCAACAGCACCAGCCGCCGGCCCTAACTACTGACGGCGCCGCAGCGCATGCGCGCCCAATCCAGCATGTCGCACAGATGGGATAGGAAATAGGACAACAGCCCCCCCCTCTGTCAGCCAAATGCGATCCATATTCGAAGCGGCACGGGCACGCGCAGTTCTGCACGGCTTTCGCAGACAAGGATAATCCCCGCTCTTATGGCACTCCTCACGCTTCTCAATGCACAGCTGGCCTTCGGCCATGTTCCCTTACTCGATCACGCCGACTTCTCCCTCGAAACCGGCGAACGGGTTGGCCTGATCGGCCGCAACGGTGCAGGGAAATCATCCTTGCTCAAGATCCTGGGTGGCTTGGAAAAACCTGACGACGGCGCCCTTCAGCTGCAGCAGAACCTACGGCTGGCTTATGTTGCCCAAGAGCCAGTTCTGGACCCGGCGGCCAGTGTGTTCACGGCGGTTAGCACAGGCTTGGCGAGGATCGCCCAGCTGATTGAGCTGTATTCACGTGGCGAAGGGGAACTTGACGCCCTGCAAGACGAGATCGAGGCCCAGGACGGTTGGAACTGGCAGCGGCGAGTGGAAGAAACACTGCAACGCCTGCACTTGGACAAAGACACAGTGATCGGGACGCTCTCCGGCGGCACGCGCAAGCGCGTGGCGCTGGCGCAGGCACTGGTGTCTCAACCCGACGTGCTCCTGCTGGACGAGCCGACTAACCACCTTGATCTCGACTCGATCGAATGGCTGGAAAACCTGCTGCTGGAATTCAAGGGCAGCGTGGTCACCATCACGCATGACCGCACCTTTCTCGACCACGTAGCGACCCGCATCGTGGAGTTGGACCGCGGCCGCCTGAACTCCTACCCCGGCAATTTTGCCCAGTACTTGCTGCAAAAAGAGGCGCAGCTGGCACAGGAAGCCGTCATCAACGCCAAGGCTGACAAGCTGCTGGCGCAGGAGGAAGTCTGGGTGCGCAAAGGCGTGGAGGCACGCCGCACGCGCAGCCAGAGCCGCATCGTCCGGCTGGAACAGTTGCGTGCGCGACGTGCAGCGCGGCATGAGGCGGTAGGCAGCGTCAAGCTGGATGTGGCAACCGGCACTTCCAGCGGCAAGCTGGTGGCCGAGTTGAACGATGTCAGCAAGACCTTTGGAGACAAGGTCATTGTGCGCAACTTCAGCGCCACCATCCTGCGCGGCGACAAGGTGGGACTGATCGGCCCCAACGGCGCCGGGAAGACCACCCTGCTCAAGCTGATCCTGGGCGAGTTGCAGCCCGACAGCGGGCAGGTACGCCAGGGTGCCAATCTGCAAGTAGCCTACTTTGACCAGATGCGCAATGCGCTCGATCTCGACGCCACGCTGGAAGACTTCATCAGTCCCGGCAGCGAGTGGATCGAAATCGGCGCCAAGCGCCAACACGTCAAGAGCTATCTGGGTGACTTCCTCTTCTCGCCGGCGCGAGCCAACTCGCCAGTCCGCTCGCTATCGGGCGGCGAGCGCAACCGCTTGCTGCTGGCGCGACTGTTCGCCCGCCCGGCCAATGTGCTGGTGTTGGATGAACCCACCAACGATCTGGACATCGACACGCTCGAACTGCTGGAGGAACTGCTGCAGAGCTACGAGGGCACGGTGTTTCTGGTCAGCCATGACCGAACCTTTCTCGACAACGTTGTCACCAGCACCATCGCCTTCGAGGGTAACGGCAACTGGCGTGAGTACGAAGGTGGGGTGCAAGACTGGCTGACGCAGTCACGGCGACGGCAAGCATGGCTAGATGCTACAATTTCAGGAGCATCTGACGAAGCATTGACGGGGCTAGAAACCGAAAAAGACCTGAAAAAACCAGTCTCCCAACGCTCGCCCGGTAGCGCCAAACTCAGCTACAAGGAACAGCGAGAACTGGAAACTCTACCCGACCACATCGAAGCACTGGAACTGGAGCAGGCGCAATTGCGCGAGGAGCTGGCTGATGGCGGCCTCTACAGCCGCAACCCGCAACGCGCCGTCGAACTGCATGCCCGCGACGCCACCATTGAAGACGAGTTGATGGCGGCATTGACACGCTGGGAAGCGCTGTCAGCCCGGCAATAGCGGACTGCGGCAATTACCCTGGTCCAATCTCAGACGCGGTAGCGGTCGGTGGTATTGCTCAAGCGGGACAGCAGCGCCGGGGCGATGGCGGTCAGCGGCAACACTTCGTCTGCGGCGCCATGCGCAATGGCCTCGCGCGGCATGCCGAACACCACACAGCTGGCCTCGTCCTGCACGTAGTTGTAACTGCCGGCATCCTTCATCTCGCGCATGGCTTTGGCACCGTCGTTGCCCATGCCGGTGAGCATGATGCCGAAGGCGTTGCGCCCCACCACCTGAGCACAGGACTTGAACAACACCTCCACCGAGGGCTTGTGCCGGTTCACCGGCTCGCCGTCTTCCACCACGGCCACATAGTTGGCGCCACTGCGGTCGATGCGAAACTGCTTACCGCCGGGTGCGATATAGGCATGGCCGGGCAAGATACGCTCGCCGTTGACAGCTTCCTGCACCGTGATCTGGCACAGGCTGTTAAGGCGAGCCGCAAAGCTGGTGGTGAAACCGGGCGGCATGTGCTGGGTAATGACGATGCCCGGCGAATCCGCCGGCATGCGGGTCAGGATTTCCTTGATCGCTTCAGTACCGCCGGTGGAGGAGCCGATACAGATCAGCTTCTCGGTTGACAGCCGTCCCAGTGGTTTGACTTCGGGACGAACAACCGCCCCCTCGGCAACTCCGCCAGGTGCAGGTGTCGGCAACCGCCGTACATGCGCCGCCGCTGCCACCCGGATCTTCTCGACGATCTGATCCGACAACTCCTTGATGCCTTCAGCCAGGCCGATACGCGGCTTGGCGACGAAGTCGATCGCACCAAGCTCCAGCGCCCGCATGGTGACTTCCGCCCCACGCTCCGTCAGCGTGGAAATCATGACGACCGGCATGGGCCGCAAGCGCATCAGGCGGCCAAGGAAATCAATGCCGTCCATGCGCGGCATCTCAACATCCAGCGTCAGCACATCCGGATTGAGCTCGCGGATCATTTCGCGCGCGATCAACGGATCGTTCGCCGTGCCGACGCATTCCATATCTTTCTGGCGGTTGATGATTTCGGCCAGCAGGCTGCGCACCAGTGCTGAATCGTCGACCACCACAACCCGAATCTTCTTCAAACAAATTCTCCTAGAACAGATCCACCGAGCCGCCCGCCGTGGACTTGGCAACCAGCGCGGCATTGCCCCGGCGCTCCTCGACGGCCAGCGACTCGGGATGCGAGTGGGCCAGCCGTTTGACCAGCGCCTTGCCCGTCACCGGGAAAAAGCACACTTTGCGTGGATGAATATCCAGCACATCCTGCGACACCACCGGAATGCGCTCGGTCGCCAGATAGTCCAAAACAAATTTGGTATTGCGCTCACCCACATTCATGGTGGTAAAACCGGCCATCACCGCACCACCACCGAACACCTTGGCTTGCATGGTTTCGCGCCGCGCACCGAGCTTGATCATTTCGTTGAGCAACAGTTCCATGGCGTAGGAGCCGTAACGCCCCGAACCGTCCGCACCATCGCCGTCCGGCAGCATGAAGTGGTTCATGCCGCCAATGCGCATCTTGTTATCCCAGATGCAGGCGGCAATGCAGGAGCCGAGCACCGTCATGATCACCAAATCATCGCTGGAGACGAAATATTCACCCGGCAACACCTTGACGGCGTCGTATTGAAAATGATGGTCCGCGTAGAAAAACGAGGCCTCACCCGGCTTGCGTGACTGCGCCTTGAGCTGGTCGACTCTCGATACGCGCCCGCCGGTCAGGACTTTGGCCGCGGTCATCGCACCCGATGTACTAACGGCGCTCATAAACAGTTTTCCCACGCAAGACAAACAAATCGCGCGACTCGTTGAAGTTTTCGGAATGCCCCACAAACAGCAGGCCGCCGGGCTTCATGACCCGGTGAATACGCTCCAGCACGCTGCGCTGGGTTGCGGCATCGAAGTAAATCATCACATTGCGACAGAACACGATGTCAAACGGCTCACGAAACGGCCAGTCATCGCGAATCAGGTTGACGCTGAGGAATTCGATCATGCGCTGCAACTCAGGCTTGACGCGGACCATGCCCTCGTTGTTGCCCTTGCCGCGCATGAAGAAACGCTGCAGGCGAGCGGTGTCGATACCCTTGAGACCGTCAAGCCGATACACGCCCCGCGCGGCCGTGGCCAGAACCTTGGAATCGATGTCGCTGGCCCACAACTTGAAGTTGGCCGGCCCCCCCAAAGCGTCCATGGCCGTCATCACAATGGAATAGGGCTCTTCGCCAGTGGATGCCGCATTGCACCAGACCCGCCAAGCCGTGTTCGCCGGCTTTGACTTCAGGTGCTCGGCCAGGATATCGAAGTGGTGCTGCTCGCGGAAAAAAGAGGTGAGATTGGTGGTCAGCGCGTTGACAAACTCCTGCCACTCCGGACCGTCATGCGACTCCAGCCACCCCAGGTAATCGCGAAAGCTCTGGTGTCCGGTCTCGCGCAGCCGCCGTGAGAGCCGGCTGTATACCATGGCATGCTTGCCGTCATGCAGGCTGATGCCGGCACGCTGGTAGATGAGCGACTGCACACGCGCAAAATCGGCTTGCGTCCAGGCGAACTCCCGCCCTTGCGTATCGGAGCCCCCCGTCTCTGGCGCAACTGCCGCACTTCCTTTGATGGCCGCCATGCGCCGGGACATGCCGGAAATTTTCAGCATGAGCAAAACCGCACGAAATCTGCTGTCATTCTTCCCCTGAGACCAGACCCATATCGAGGCCCGACATGAGTTTTTCGATGTCCAGCAGAATCAGCATGCGCTCACCCACCGAACCCAACCCCATCACGGCCGAACTATCGATGACGCTGTCGATTTCCGGGGCGGCCTTGATATTGTCGGCAGGCAGTTCCATCACATCGCTGACCGAGTCAACCACGATGCCGACAATGCGGCTGCGCAAGTTCAGAATGATGACCACCGTAAAGTCGTTGTACTCCGCCTTGACGCATTTGAACTTCAGACGCATGTCGACGATCGGCACAATCGTACCGCGCAAGTTGACAACGCCCTTGATGAACTCCGGCGCATTGGCGAGACGGGTCGGTCTTTCGTAGCCCCGGATCTCCTGGACTTTGAGAATGTCAATGCCGTACTCTTCCTGGTCCAGCCGGAAGGTCAGGTACTCGCGGGCACCGACCGACGCCACTTCATCCGTTTTTTCCATTACATCCATTCATGCTCTCCTTGGAAAAGCTTAGTGGCGCGAACGACGCACCAAGGCACTGGTATCGAGAATCAGCGCCACCTTACCGTCCCCCAGAATCGTGGCACCCGACACATTCGGAACCTTGCGGTAATTGGTTTCGAGGTTTTTCACCACCACCTGCTGCTGCCCCAGCAACTCATCCACCAACAAGGCCACACGGCTGCCCTCGGCCTCCACCACGACCATGATGTCGCTGGATCTTTCGGAGTCGAAGCGCGGCACCTGGAACACCTTTTCCAGTTCGATGACCGGCATGTATTCGTCGCGCACCTTGACCAATTGCGAGCCCTGCCCCACTGTACTGACAGCATCGGGCTTGACTTGGAAGGACTCGACCACCGAAGATAGTGGCAGGATATAGACTTCGTCGCCGACCCCGACCGACATGCCATCCATGATGGCCAGCGTCAGCGGCAGACGCACAGACACCCGCATACCGTAGCCTTCGGCCGAGTCGATCTCAACCGTACCATTGAGCGCAGCGATATTCTTTTTGACCACGTCCATGCCAACGCCACGTCCGGACACATCGGTCACGACATCCGCTGTCGAGAAGCCCGGCGCAAAAATGAGTTGCCAAACATCAGCGTCCGACATCTGATCGGATACATCCAGGCCGCGCTCACGCGCCTTGCTGAGGATCTTTTCGCGGTTCAGGCCGCGGCCGTCGTCACGCACCTCGATGACGATGGAGCCGCCCTGGTGAGCGGCCGATAACGTGATGGTGCCCGTCTCCGACTTGCCTTTCGCCAGACGATCTTCAGGCATCTCGATGCCGTGGTCACAGCTGTTGCGCACCAGATGGGTCAGCGGATCGGTAATCTTCTCGACCAGCCCCTTATCGAGCTCGGTCGCCTCACCCTGCGTTACGAAATCGACCTTTTTGCCCAGCTTGCTGGCCAGATCTCGCAGCATGCGCGGGAAGCGGCTGAACACGATGGACATCGGAATCATGCGAATCGACATCACTGATTCCTGCAAATCGCGTGTATTGCGATCCAAGTCCGCCAGCCCCGCCAGCAACTGCTGATTCATCGCCGGATCCAGCGCGCGGCTGTTCTGCGCCAGCATGGCCTGGGTGATCACCAACTCACCGACCAGGTTGATCAGCTGGTCCACCTTGTTGATGGCAACCCGGATGGTGGCCGCTTCAGGCTGGGCCAGCGGTGCAGCCGCGGCCTTGCCGCCAGCTTTGGCCGCCCCCCTGGACTCCACTGCGGCGGTACTGGCCACGGTTTTGGCGGCCCCCGGCGCGCCCGGCGCGCCGTCGAAAAAGCCGAATCCCGGCGCCGGGGCAAGGGGAGCGCCCGGCGGAGGATCATCGGCCCAAGTCACGCCAGCCAAAGCGGAATCGCCCTCTTCGCCGAGATCCCGAATCATCACATGTTCGCGTGCCACATGAAAGGCGAACAAGTCGAGCAGATCCTCATTAGAGGAAGACGTACCAACCTTGAAAACTCGAAAATTCGGCTGATCACTGGGCAAATCAACGATTTCGCCCAAGCCGGCAATGTCGCGGAACAAGTCTTTCACCGGGTCAACCTGATCCAAGCGCTCCAGCGGCCCCATCCGGATTTCGAGCTGGCGCTCGCCCTTCACCGTCGGCGTTTCCGCCGACGCGGCGACAACGGCAGGTGCCGGTGCAGCCACGGGCGCAGGTACAGGGGCAGGCGTCGACGCTGCGGGGGTCGCGCCAGAAGCCAGTTCAATGATGCGGCGCACCAAGTCGGCGGAGGAAGGCGGCTCGCCCGTTTCCCCCGTCTGATGGCGCGCCAGCAGGCTGCGCGAGATGTCCGCTGATTCGAGCAGCACATCCACCATCATGGCGTTGGGCTGCAACTCATGTCGGCGCAGCTTGTCGAGCAAAGACTCCATCTGGTGGGTCAACTCCGCCACATCGGTGAAACCAAAGGTTGCCGCGCCCCCCTTGACGGAGTGTGCGCAACGGAAGATACCGTTCAACTCCTCATCGTCAGCCGTTTCCAGATCCATGTTGAGCAGCATCTGCTCCATCAAATCCAGGTTTTCCCCGGCTTCCTCGAAGAAGATCTGATAGAACTGACTCAGATCGAAGTCGCCGGATCCACTGCTTTCCTGATGCGCCTCAGCCATGACTAGAGCTCCTGTGTTTTGTACTCGCCGCCGGTCTCAATACCTGCGTCACTTGATTACTTTCTGGATGACATCCAGTAGCCGGGCCGGATCAAAAGGCTTGACCAGCCAGCCAGTAGCACCCGCGGCACGTCCGGCCTGCTTCATCAGATCGCTGGACTCGGTCGTCAGCATCAGAATCGGTTTGGTCTTGTACTGGGGGTGCTCCCGCAACTTGCGGGTCAGCCCAAGACCATCAAGCCGCGGCATGTTCTGATCCGTCAGAATCAAATCAAAGTGCTGAGCCTGCGCCTTCTCAAAGGCATCTTGACCATCCACGGCCTCCACCACCTGGTAGCCAGCGCCCGTCAGGGTAAATGACACCATCTTGCGCATGGAAGGCGAATCGTCAACGGCAAGTATCAAAGGCATGTGAGAGCTCCGAGTGATTTGATTAGCTTGATGGATAAGAATTATTGTCAGAACAACTCGATGGAGCCGGCATCCATTTCATCCTGGGTCACCGGATTCGGCCGCTCAGGAACTTCTTCAACGAAGGGCACCGCCTCACCGTCTTCCTGCCCCATGGATTCTGCGGCCAAGCGATAGGCGCAGCCCTGAAGAATCTTGGAGGTGTGGTTGATCAATTGAGAGGCCATATCCTGAAACTGCAATTCGGTCACGGCCGAACGCAACGCCGCACGCACGGCGTCCAGCGCCTCGGCATCGATCTGCGCCGGATCGGCCAGCGTGGCACTGGCACGGGTAAAGCGCTCCATCAGGTTTTCCATGGTGTGGGCCAACAGGCCATCCAGCCGGGCCAGATCGTGCACCACGACCAGCAGCGCATCCTGTACTTCAGCGACCAGCATGACAGGCAATTGCACGGCGGGAACGGTAGGCGTCGTCATCGTGGGTTGCATTGTCATTCCATTCTGTTGCCCGGTTCTTGCTTGATTCACAGCTCCATTCGTCCCAGCATTAGAATTTTGCCAGAAGTAAAGTTACGGGATTCGGTCAAATTACGGCGATTTCTCGCCTATTTCGGACGCTTCAACAAACCGGCCAAGCCCCGATGTCATGGACGTTCCCCGGGGCTTCGGTCATCATAGCGCCTAATTTATGCATTCAGCCTCCTCCTCTCGTCCGATCCACATCCTGCACTTGGAAGACTCGGCTCTTGACCACGATCTGGTCGCACGCACACTCCGAAAGTCGGGTATGACATGCGACATGGTGCGCGTGGAAAAGCTCGATGACTTCCTGCACGCGCTCAGTACGACCCCGTTCGACGCCATCTTGGCCGACTACCGTCTGCCCGGCTTCACCGCACTGGACGCCTGGAGTGCCCTTCAGAACCAAGCCCAACAACCGCCCTTTATCCTGTTATCGGGTGCTATCGGCGAATCTGCAGCGGTAGAAGCCATCAAGCTCGGCATCAGCGACTACCTCCTGAAAGACGACATGGGAAAACTGGCCCATGTCATCCAGCGCGCCATCGAAGTCCAGGAGGCCCATCTCGCAAAGGAGCGCGCCGATGCCGAGTTAGCGGCTTCCGAACGCCGACTGGCCCATTTCGCAGATCACCTGCAAATGACGATTGAGCAGGAGCGGGCCGCCATTGCCCGCGAGATTCATGACGATATCGGCGGTTCACTGGCCGCCATCAAGTTCGACCTGTCCTGGCTCGGCCGGCATTACGGCGATCCGGACGCACTGGAGCACATCGAATCCGCCCTGAGCATGCTGCAACATGCGCTAGGCGCCAGCCAGCGCATCATGCTCAATCTGCGCCCGGCGATTCTCGACCAAGGCCTTGAAGCCGCCGTTGACTGGCTGGCCCGGGAATTCGAACGCCGCACCGGGATACGGACCACCTTTCGCTCCACCCTCAAGGAAGCTGGTATCAGCAAACCAGTGCAGTTGGCCGCCTATCGAACCGCACAGGAAGCACTTACCAATATCTCCAAGCATGCCCAATGCGGTGAAGTTCGCATCGAACTCTCGGATGCCGAAGGTGTTCTGACATTGGAAATCGCCGACAATGGCCGAGGCATTCAGCCAGCCGAGCGCGAAAAACCGAAGGCTTTTGGCCTTAAAGGGCTGCAGGAGCGGGCTCGTAGCGTGGATGGCTGGCTGGATGTGAGCAGTCGCAGTGGTGAAGGGACATCCATTACCCTCTCCATTCCGCTCGCACCCCAACCCGTTGGAAACTTACAGGATGTGACTCAATGATCCGTGTCATTCTTTGCGACGATCATGCCGTCGTGCGGCGTGGCATCCGCGAAATGCTGTCCGAGGCCGTTGACATCCAGGTGGTGGCCGAAGCCGGCAGCTATGCCGAAGTCCGCGAAGCTTTGCGCTCCACCGCCTGCGATGTGCTCGTTCTCGATCTGAATCTTCCTGGTCGCGGCGGCTTGGAAGTTCTCGCTTCGCTGCGCGAGTCCTCCTCGCCCATCAGGGTACTGGTGGTTTCCATGTTTCCTGAAGACCAGTACGCCATTCGCTGCCTGCGCGCTGGCGCGCAAGGCTACCTCAACAAAGCGGGCGAGCCGGGTGAGCTCGTCACGGCCGTGCGCACCGTGGCCCAAGGCCGCAAATATGTCACGCCTGACGTGGCTCAGATGCTGGTGGAAAACCTGTCAACCCCTTCAGATGAGGCGCTGCACGCCTCACTGTCTGAGCGCGAACTCCAGACTTTGCTGAAAATCGCCTCGGGAAAACGCCTGTCGGACATTGCTGAAGAGCTCATGCTCAGCCCCAAGACTGTCAGTGTTTACCGGGCTCGCGTGCTGGAAAAGCTCAAACTCTCGAACAACGCCGAGCTGACGGTCTACGCGATCCGCAACGGACTGGTCTAGCAAACGACCCGCTAGCGCCCGGTAAAAATGTCGATGGCGCGTTCCATCAGCGCCGTGAACGGGCGATCCAGCATGGGTAGCGTAACCGCCATCCCCACCAGGCCGACTGCAAGCGTGATGGGAAAGCCGATGGCAAAAATATTCATCTGGGGTGCGACACGGGACACAATACCGAGCGCCAGATTGGCAAACATCAGCATGCCGAGCATGGGCAATGCGATCCAAAAACCGCTGGCAAACAGCTCGCCCCCCAGACCATAGAGTTTCATCAGGCTCAACGCCTCCAGAAAATTCTGGTTCACCGGGAACACCTCGAAACTGCGCACCACCGCCATCAGAACCATCAAGTGGCCATTGAGCACCACGAACAGCAGAGAGGCCATGTAGCCGAAGAAGCGGGCCGTGGCACTGGACTGGGTATTGAGAGAGGGATCGAAAAAGGACGCGAAATTCAATCCCATCTGGAAACCCACCACATCACCGGCCAACTCGAAAGCGGCAAATACCAATCGCACGACAAAACCGATGGCCAGCCCGATCCCGACCTGCTGCACCACCGCCCCCCAGGCCTCGGCACCATTGAGGCTGATCGTCGGCTGCGGCGGCAGGCTGGCTTGGGCCGACAGGGCCACCACGAAAGCCAGAGCGATCCGCGCCCGGACAGGAAACGCGCGGGATGAAATGACGGGGGCCGCCGTGAAGACGGCCAGGATCCGCAGGAAAGGCCACAGGATGGGCGTGAGCCACGCCATCAATTGCGCTTCTGTCAGCGAGATCACCGCTGCCCCGGCTCAGGCCACAATGCCGGGAATGGATTCGATCATGCGCCGGATGTATTCCACCAGCATGTTCAGCATCCAGGGACCAGCCCAGGCAAACACGGCCATGGCCGCCACCAGCTTGGGAACAAAGGCGAGCGTAGCTTCATGGATCTGGGTAATCGCCTGGAACAGGCTGACCAGCAGCCCCACCACCAGCACCACGCCCAGCACGGGGGCCGACACCATCAAGAGCATCAGCAGGGCTTCCTGCCCGATGGTCAGAACCATTTGCGCGTTCATGCCATCGCTCCTCAAGTCACAAAGCTGGCTGCCAGGGAGCCAATCAGCAGATTCCAGCCGTCGGCCAGGACAAACAGCATCAGCTTGAAAGGCAGGGCGACCAGCACCGGCGAGAGCATCATCATCCCCAGCGACATCAGCACGCTGGCCACCACGATGTCAATCACCAGAAAGGGGATAAAGATCATGAAACCGATCTGGAAGGCCGACTTGAGTTCACTGGTCACGAAAGCCGGCACCAGAACTCGCAACGGCGCGGTCTGCGCCTTGGCATCCGGCTCCAGCTTGGCCAACTTGGCAAAAAGTGCGAAGTCAGACTGCCGCGTCTGCTTGATCATGAACTGGCGGATCGGCGCCTCGGCCTTGTCCAAGGCCTCGTCGAACGTTATCGTATTCTGGGTGTAGGGCAGATAGGCATCCTGATACATCCGGTCCAAGGTCGGCCCCATGACAAAAAAAGTCAGAAACAGCGACAGACCGACGATGATCTGGTTGGGCGGCGCAGACTGTGTGCCTAAAGCCTGCCGCAACAAAGACAGCACGATCACGATGCGGGTAAAGCCCGTCATCATCAGCAAGATCGCCGGCAGGAAGGACAGGGCGGTGAAAAAGATCAGTGTCTGAATCGGCACCGAGAAGCTTGTCCCCGACTCGCCGCTGCCGACCAGCAGCGGCAGCTGTGCGTTGTTCTGTGCCCAGACAAGGGAAGGCAACAGGCACGCCAGCGCCACGACCACCCAACCGATGGTGCCGCGCTTGGCGGGCGCAGCGTGTTTTTGTGGCTGACTCACCGGCACCCCCTGCATCACGCTTGTGCCGGCGCAGAGGCCGCCACGACCGGGGCGATCTGGCTGGCAACAGGGCCCACCACGGCAATATGCAGACAGGTAATGTTCTGCGCAGTCACCCCGAGCACCAGCCAAGTGCGCGCCTCCTCCGGCCCGACTTCAACGGTCACGACCCGCTGGTGCGGGCCCACGGCAATGGCGGAGATGATTCTCGCCGCACCGGTGGTTGTGGATCCGCCGGGTGCGCGGCGCTGCAGCCACCGGATCCCCAGTGGCAGCAAGGCCAGTAGCACCAGAAAGACGGCAACAGAAACAATGGTCTGCGTCATGCGCGCAGTTTACCCCTTGCTGAGGCGACGCAAACGCTCCGACGGCGTTACGACGTCGGTCAGCCGGATACCGAACTTGTCGTTGACCACCACCACTTCGCCCTGGGCGATCAGGTAGCCGTTCACCAGCACATCCATGGGCTCACCCGCCAGTGCATCCAACTCGACAACCGAGCCCTGGCCCAGCTGGAGAATGTGCTTGATCGGCACCTTGGTCCGCCCCAGTTCGACCGACAGCTGGACCGGGATATCCAGCACCATGTTGATGTCGCTGCTTGAGCCATCGGCTGCTGCAGTCCCTGCGGAAAAGGGCCGGGGCGCTTCGCCACCGGACAGCACGCCGCCAGGCTCCACTTCGCCAGCTTGGCCCTCTGAGGTCTTCTGCTCTTGCAGCGCCTCGGCCCAGTCGGCCATGCCGTCATCTTCCGGTTTATCGTCAACCGCCATGTCGTTCCCCTAACCAGTTGATATCGTTGCCTCTCAAACTCTTGTCGATCCGGATGGCGTATTTCGAATTGTGCGTCCCGTACTGACACTCGAAAACCGGTACGCCATCGACGCAAGCTTGAATCCTGGGCTGGCGCCCCAACTCGATGAAGTCACCGGGCTTCATGGCTAGCAGCTGCTCCACCGTAGCATCCGTACGCGCCAACTCTGCCACCAAGGTCACTTCGGCCGCCTGGATTTCCCGTGTCAGCACATTGACCCAGCGACGATCAACCTCGATCGAGTCACCCTGCGTCGACGAATACAGCACATCGCGGATCGGCTCCATCGTCGCATAAGGCATGCAAAAGTGGACGGAGCCTGTGATTTCACCAATTTCCAACTGGAATGAGGTGGAAATCACGATCTCACTGGGCGTGGCGATGTTGGCGAACTGCGGCTGCATCTCGCTCCGTTGGTAATCCAGCTCCAGCGGGTAGATCCCCTTCCAGGCTTTTTTGTATTCCTGCGTGATCACGTCCACCAAGCGGTTGATCACCCGCTGCTCGGTTGCAGAAAAATCACGCCCTTCGATTCGCGTCTGAAACTTGCCGATGCCGCCATACAGCGTATCGATCACGCCAAATACCAGCGCGGGCTCACAGACGATCAGGCCGCTACCGCGGAGCGGTCGGATGGCCACAATATTGAAGTTGGTCGGTACGGCCAACTCGCGCAGAAAGGCGCTGTAACGCTGGACCTGAACTGGCCCGACAGAAATCTCAGGGCTGCGGCGAATGAAGTTGAACAGGCCGATCCGCAGGTTGCGCGCAAACCGCTCATTGACGATTTCCATCGTCGGCATGCGTCCGCGAACAATCCGCTCCTGACTGGAGATGTTGTAGGAACGAACCGACCCGGCCTCAGGCGTTTCTTCGACAGTCTTCTGACTCTCGCCCGTGACCCCCTCCAAAAGGGCATCAACTTCTTCCTGGGACAGAAAGGATTCACTCATGTCACATGTCCAGTTTCGCCGTCACTGCACGATGAAGCTTGAAAACAACACGCCGCGCACCGGGTTGACCACCTCTTCCGACTTGTCCTTCTTGGCTTTGGCACCATTCTTTTTGCTCTTGGCTGCACCACTCTCATCCTCGAAATGACGGGATGCTTCGGCCAGGATGTCGGCCGCCAGTTTTTCCTTGCCCTCGCGCTGCAACAGCTCTTCGGCTGTGCGCTGCGACACCAGCATCAAGATGCTGCTGCGAATGGCCGGCAGGTAGGGTTTGACCACGTCGGGCGCCTTGGCATCGGAGAGTTCCAGTGTCACGCCAACCTGGGCCACTTTTTCCCCGCCTGGATCAGCCAGATTGACCACCATGTGGTCCATCGGCAAGTAGGTTGGTGGCCCCTTGGGGACAACATGGGCCACCTCTTCCTCGTCCTCAAGGTCCGCATTCTTTTTGCTCAGGTAAAACCAGCCTCCGCCGCCCGCCAGCACCAGGAGTAGAACAGCCGCCAAAATGATCAGCAGCATTTTCTTGCTTTTGGGTGGTTTGACCGCTTCTTCAGCTTCGGGTTTCGCAGACACAATAGATTCCTTCAGAGGCAAGGCCGGGCGTTGACACAAGCGGCCCCGACCTCAATGGGCCGAGCATCCACTTCATCAGTCAGATTATGGTTCAGCGCCACGTGAACAATAACCCGATTAACGGCAAAAAACCATTGCATTCGAACCGGATGGCGGTGCCATCCGCCCCTAGACAAACAGATCAACCGACCGACCCGACAGACTGGGAACCGGCCGCGCATTCATGATGTCTACCGGCTGCGCCGGAGACACGGCGACCGTCGCCTGCCGGCCATTCTGATGGGGTTTTCCTTCCTGGGAAGCCGAACCCTCAGCCCCGGAAGATCCAACCGAGACGCCCGACAGCACCAAACCTTCGTTGCCCAGCAGATCCTTCAGATGGGACACGGCCCCCTCAAGCACTTGCCGTGCCTCAAGCTGGTCCGTGCGGAATTCCACCCGCGCCTCATTGCCTTGCAACGAAATACTGACCTCGACCGGGCTATCGCCCATGCCATCGAGCTTGAGTTCGGCGTTCTGGACATCGTGTCCAACCCAGTAGTTCACCTGTTCGGCCACCATGGCTTCCGGCGACATGACAGCCGTCGGCTCGGTCATGGTGAAGGACTGCTCGGTGGCCGGAGTAGCCAGCAGGGCTTGATGGCCCCAGCCACCCTCACGATTGCTGCCCTGCCCGTAGTCCGTTTTTTCACCCGTGCGTTCGGCTCGCCGAACGCCGGTTTCACTGGCGACAGAGGCCACCTGGGTCTGTGCCAGCCCCGAGCTGAGCTCCACCTGAGGCTCAACTTGGATCAGCTTTTGCATGCGAACCTCGGCAGCGACATTGGCGTTGGCATTGGCGACACCCGACTGTTGTGCCGTAGCCACTTCCGCCACGGCGGCATGCGGTGCGCTACGATGCGACGCCGAGGCTTTGGCGGTGACTTCCTTGATCACCTCGCCCAGCTCCGGCCGCACGACATCCCCGCCCTTGGTGGCCGGAGTCGGTGCCAGCCCCTCCGTCAGGGTCCGCGATGATGCAGCATCAATCGGTACAGCCCCAGCCGCAGTAGCCAAGCCCCCCACCGGCTGGTCAACTGGCTGCGCGCCGCGCTGGAATTGCATCGACTGCGCCAACAGGAGGCTGTGATCGACTGGCTGCGCGCCATGATGAGCCTGAGTGGACTGCGTCAACAGGAGAGCAGGATCGACTTTTGCGCCATCGGCGGCAGACTTTTCCCCGCCCGCCAACAGCTTGGACGCGTCCCCCTCCGCGGTGGACGCCAGTTCATCTGATGCAGATGTGGCCGCATCTGTATCAGTTTCCCCCAACTGCATGAGCAACGCAGAAAAATCGCTGGCATCCGCCGAAGCGGCCTCGCCGGCAGCGCGCGGCTTTCCCTTGGCACCATGCCCGCCGGCCGGGGCCTGGGGGGGGGTGGAAGGCGTACAACTTTCAACGCTCATGATGATATTTCTCCGCTCTGTAACTGCGCCATGCTTCTGGCATGCTGCATGGCAGCAAATTCGTCTGTCTGTCTCTGTTCCCGTCGTGCCATCAGCAAGGCCCGCTCCCGCAGTTTTCGCTCCAACACCTTTTGCAACCCCGCCAGCCGTGTCTCGGCTTCCTGGACCCGCTTCTTCGCCGCATCGACCTGCAGCAGCAGATCTCCGAGCACGCCGTCTTGCAAACCGATGGCACTGCGCAGGCGCTCCATGAACTGGTAGTGATGCTGCAATATCCCCGTGGTCATGGACACCTGGGCCGAATTCATCCACCGGGCTTCGGAGCCAGCCGCATAGCTCTCCAGCTGTTCCTGCTGGTTCTGGGCCAGCAGATAGGCACGTTGAGCCTGCATCAAATGCCGCCCGGCCTCATCACGCTTGTCGGTTGCCAGCTCAATCGCCAGCGCAAAGGCTCTCAGCGTCGACATGGCTTACCCCCGTGTGCGGCCACCTTCATGGGAAGGCCTCCTCGCGCTCAAGCGTGGCCGCCATCTGCTGCACGCTGTCGTCCAGCGGGGCCGCCACCTGCATGTCCTGCTGGAGGAACTCGGCCATCGGCTCATGCAGGTGGATTGCCTCATCAAGCGCCGGGTCGGAGCCATGCACATAAGCGCCGATCTGCACCAGGTCACGCCCCTTCTCATAGCGGGAATTGATGGCCCGGAAGCGCCGCGCCGCCTCGAAGTGCTCGCGCGGCACCACGTTGTGCATGACACGGGAGGCCGATTGGCTGATGTCGATGGCTGGATAGTGCCCGGCTTCAGCCAGCGAGCGCGACAGGACGATGTGGCCGTCCAGAATGGCACGGGCCGCATCGGCGATCGGGTCCTGTTGGTCATCACCCTCGGTCAGCACGGTATAGAACGCCGTGATGGAGCCAACGCCGTTGAGCCCGTTACCGCTGCGCTCCACCAGCTGCGGCAGCTTGGCAAAGCAGGAGGGCGGGTAGCCTTTGGTGGCCGGCGGCTCGCCGATGGCCAGCGCAATCTCCCGCTGCGCCATGGCATAGCGGGTCAGCGAATCCATCAGCAACAGCACATGCTTGCCCCGGTCACGGAAATCTTCTGCCACGGCCGTGGCGTAGTTGGCGCCCTGCAGCCGCAGCAAGGGCGGCGCATCCGCCGGCGCAGCCACCACAACCGACCGGGCACGCCCCTCTGGCCCCAGGATGTCCTCGATGAACTCCTTGACCTCGCGTCCGCGCTCACCGATCAGCCCGACCACGATGACGTCAGCCTGGGTGTAGCGGGCCATCATGCCCAGCAAGACGCTCTTGCCAACGCCTGAACCGGCAAACAATCCAATACGCTGGCCGCGGCCGACGGTCAGCAGGCTGTTGATGGCGCGCACCCCGGTGTCCAACGGTTCGCGCACCGGCGCCCGATCCATGGCGTTCAGCGGCATGCGATCGAGCGGGCGCGCCGAGACGTCGAGCAGCGGCCCCATGCGATCCAGCGGCTCACCATGCGAATCCACCACCCGCCCCAGCAAACCTTCGCCCAAGGGCAGACGCAGCAATCCCTGAATCGAGCGGGCCTCTTTGCGCACCGGCACATCACCGAGCCGGGGCACAGGTACATAGGGTGCCAGTGGCACCACGCTGGCACCGCTGGACAGGCCCTGCACATCGCCAGCCGGCATGAGGAAGGCGCGTTCATTGGCAAAGCCAACCACCTCGGCCAGCACCGGCTCTTGCGCCTCCAGGCTCACCAGACACTGGGAACCGATCGGCGCGCGAATGCCAGAAGCTTCCAGCACCAGGCCGGTCAGACGCGTCAAGGTACCGCCCGCCTCCAGCGTCGTGCCCCCGGACTGAACGCGCTGCCGCGCCCCCGCCAGGAACAGCTGCCACTTGTTCGCGGCGGCAGAGGTGTCACTGCTCATCAGCAACCTCCTCCCAAGGTAGGTTCAAGCCCAATTGGCCCACGGCACGCGCCCAGCGCTTCTCCAGCGTGCCATCGATCTGCGTGCCGGCCGATTGAATCAGGCAGCCACCACGCGAAATTGAAGCGTCGGCCAACAGGGTCAGCGGCAGGTTCGGATATTCCGCACGCAGCACATCCTGCAGCATGTCCATGTCCAGCGGATGAAGCTTGAGCGCCGTACTCTTGCTGTCGGCAATCAGAGGCGTCAGCGCCTCGCGGATCACCGGCAGCAAGGCATTCGGGTTGATCGAGATTTCATGTCTCAGCACCTGGCGCGCCAGTTCGCAAGCCAGTTCCAGCATGCCGCGAGCAGCCACCTGCTCGGCCGCATCCAACTGCACATGCGTGGATTCCACCAGCGCGGCCAGTTGTCTGGCGGTTTCCTGCCCCTGGTTGTTGAGAAAGGCATTGACCTGCTCTTGCGCTTCCAGCATGGCCTGGCCACGCCCCTGGACACTGCCGTCGGCAAACCCCTGGGCATAGCCTTCCTGCCGGAAGGACTCGGCCTGCTCTTCTTGAACCCGGGCCCGAGCCTGTTCTTCAAGCAGCAGGGTGGCCGCATCCACCGAGCCAAAACGCCACTCGGCCACGGCATCGATTTCCTCGCCCGGGATGAAACGTGAGTAGTTGCTGGCCATAAAACTTAAACCATGGCGTCATCGGCACCGGCGGCGATGACAATCTGCCCCTCGTCGGCCAGGCGACGGACGATCTTGAGTACTTCCTTCTGCTGCGCCTCGACTTCGGACAGACGCATGGGGCCGCGCGACTCCAGGTCTTCGCGCAACGTTTCTGCGGCCCGCGACGACATGTTGGAGAGGAACTTCTCCTTGAGTTCGGGCTGTGCGCCCTTGAGCGCGACGATGAGGGCGTCGGACGCCACTTCCTTGAGCACCATCTGGATGGCCTTGTCGTCGAGCTTGATGACGTCGTCGAACACGAACATCTTGTCCATGATCTTCTGCGCCAACTCAGGGTCATGGCTGCGAATGGATTCAAGCACGGTACCTTCAATGACCGTGCCCATCATGTTGATCATCTCCGCCGCCGTCTTGACGCCGCCCAGGGATGCCTTGCGAATCTTGTCGCCACCGGCCAGCACCTTGAACAGCACTTCGTTCAGGTCCTTCAGGGCTGTGGGCTGAATGCCTTCCATGGTGGCGATGCGCAGCATGACCTCGTTGCGCTGCCGCTCCGTCAGGTGCCTGAGCACATCGGCGGCCTGGTCGTAATCCAGGTGCACCATGATGGCGGCCACGATCTGCGGATGCTCGTTGCGCAGCAACTCGGCCACCGACAGCGGGTCCATCCATTTCAGACTTTCGATACCTGACACGTCGCCGCCTTGAAGAATCCGGTCCAGCAGCAGTGCGGCCTTGTCGTCGCCCAAGGCGCGCTTGAGCACGGAGCGCACGTAGTCACCCGAGTCGGACACCAGCAGGCTATGGGCGGCCGCAACGTTGGTAAACCGTCCGACCACTTCATCGACTTTTTCGCGCGTGATGCTCCGGGTCTTGGCAATGGCCTCGCCCAGCTTCTGCACCTCCTTGGGTGACAGATGCTTGAACACCTCGGCCGCCTCTTCTTCGCCGAGAGACATCAGCAGAATGGCAGCGTTTTGCAGTCCGTCGTCTTGTGACATTGCTTTACCCCCGCATCAGCGGTCAGGCCGCGGCCTCGCCATTGATCCAGTTCTTGACGATGCTGGCCACAGCTGCCGGGTTTTCCCGTGTCAGCTTGCGCGCATCCTCCAAGGCCAACTCACCGCTGGTGGGCATGGGTGGCTCATCTTTCTTGGGAGCAGCCAGCTGCGGTCGCTCCGGTTCTTCTGCCAGCATGGCGTCGACCTGCTTGCGCGAACCCGCTGGCCGGACCGCCGACTTGAGCGCCGGCCGGATCACACCGAACAGCACCAAGGTGCCCAGCAGCAGGGTGCCTACCGGCCACGCGAGGTTGCGTGCCAGATCCTGTGTTTCAGGCTGCTTCCAGAAAGGTACCTCGGGCAGGGTGATCTTTTCCTTGGCAAATGGCGCATTCATGAGGTTCACGGAGTCACCTCGATCCTGGTTGAAACCGATTGTCTCACGGACCAATGCCGTCATTTTTTCCAGTTGCTGCTCGGTCAGGGGCTGGGTTGTCGTCTTGCCCTTGTCGTCGGTCGTGGTCTGGTGATTGATCACCACGGCCGCACTCAGACGCTTGACAACGCCCGAGCCAGCCTTGACGACCTTGATGGTCTTGTCCACTTCATAGTTGATGATGGACTCACGCTTGCTGTTGCCAGTCGCAGCGCTGGCAGCCGCACCGCCAGCCGCTGCCAGCGGCTGCGCCGGTCCATTGACAGGCGCCGTCGATGGCCCGGGTGGCTGGTTGGTTGTAGCGCCGGGCACGCCGGAGGGGGTGCTGCTGGCGCTGCCATTGCTGCTTTCCACCAGCTGCTGGCTGCGGATGGCGCTGGTCTCAGGCGTCTGGTTGGGACGGTGCGACTCGGACGTCTGCTCGGTCTGGGAAAAATCCACTTCGGCCGTGACCTGCGCCTTCACGTTCTGCCGGCCGACGACGGGCTCCAGAATATCCAAAACGCGCTGGCGGTACATCTGCTCAATCTGTTGCACATACTGCAGCTGTTGTGCGTCCGCGCCGCCGGCCATGCCGTTGAGCCCGTCTACCGGTGTCGAGAGCAGCTTGCCCGTCTCGTCCAGCACACTGACAGCCTCAGGCTTCATCTCGGGCACACTGGAGGCCACCAGGTGAATGATGCCGGACAATTGGCTGCGGTCCAGCGATCGGCCTGCGTTCAAACTGACCAGCACTGAGGCCGAGGGCTTTTGCTGCTCGCGGAAGAAACCGTTTTGATTGGGCAGGGCCAGATGTACGCGGGCGCTCTGCACCGACGACAGCGCCTGGATCGAGCGCGTCAGCTCCCCCTCCAATCCACGCTGGAACGTCAAGCGCTCCTGGAACTGGGTCATACCGAAGCGGTTGGCCTCCATCATCTCAAAGCCGGCCACCGATCCCTTTGGCAGGCCCTGGGAAGCCAGGCGCAAGCGGGTGTCGTGCACCTTGTCCGCCGGCACCAGGATGGCGTTGCCGCCATCAGCATGCTTATAGGGGATGTTCAGTTGCGACAGCTGGGCAATGATGGCACCGCCGTCCTTGTCAGACAGATTGGCATACAGCACGCGCCATTCAGCCTGTCGTCCCATGACCAAACCGATGATCGCGATGGCCACGAACAAAGCCGCGCCCAGTGCCAGACGCAATTTCTGCCCCTGGTCCAGAGCGGCCAGTCGCTGGGTCAGGGTCGGATTAACGGGAATTGCAGGAGCGGTCGACATCATGTTTTCCAGTGCACAGAGATGCAGCCTTGCATCGTCAATGGCGTCGATTATTCGGGCTGGCTCCGAAAACATTAGGACGAAAAGCCCCGGTTTTCCCGCCCATTTCAAAATAGTGGCGGCTGCAACCCGGCGCTAGGATCGCTGCAACCCTTTTTTCCTCCGGGACAGCACCATGGATCTTCGTCTTTCACCCACCACCATGCCCGTCGCGGTGCGGCCCGGCCTCGCCGCAAAAACCGCCTCCGCTCAGGTGGCAGGAACACCGGACAATGGCTTTTCCGGCGCACTCAAATCTGCGCTGCAGTCCGTCAGTCAGGCGCAGAATCAGGCATCCACTCTGCAGCGCGAGGTGCAGATGGAGAACCCCAAGGTCAGCCTGGAAGAAACCATGGTGGCGATTCAGAAAGCCCAGATCGGCTTTCAGGCCACGCTGCATGTGCGCAACCGGATGGTTCAGGCCTACACCGACATCATGAACATGCAGGTGTAATTAGCCTCTGGCCCTTACAAGAAAAGCGTAGATAGCTATAAATTCAATAGCAAACTAGTGCAGCAGTTGCGAGCCGGCAAAACGCTGCTCGAAGTGCGTCAGCCACGGCTCGGCCAAGTACCGGATCTGGGCGTCGTTGAGCAGGATACGCTGCATGATGCGAGTCTTCTCGCGTCGCTGCTCGGGCTGCAATTCCTCGCTACGTGCCTTCAGGCGAAGCTGCTCGATCAATACCGCGCAGGCCCCCTCGAACCGGACCACCTGGTCCCAGTCCTCGGCCTTGGCCGCGTCCAGCATCTTGCGACTGCTGTCCTCAATGGCGCGGTAATAGTCGATGAGCATTTGCGGCATGGCTTGGCCCCTTGCAACTGCAGGCGCGAGTATGGCTTTATTTTCCAATTTGTTTCCAGGCGTCGGCCAAGGGCTCGATCAGTTGGATGACCTCTACCACCTGGCTTTCATCATTTTTCAGATTGGCCTGCGTCAAGCAGCGCACAGCATAGCTGTACACACCGTGCAAGTTGGCGGCAATTTCGCCCCCGTGCTCCACATCCAGACCGACCTTGAGACCTTCTTCGATAAGGCGGACCGCCTTGATGATCTCGCGACCTTTGACTTCAATATCACCCCGTGCCATGGCAGCGCGGGCCATCGTCAAGGAGCTCATGAGCGCATCAAACAAAAGTACGACCAGTTGGTGCGGACTGGCCCCATCCACCGAAGTTTCAATGCCGACCCGCTTGTAGGCCGAAGCTGCTCGAGTGCTAACTGGTGTGAACATGTTTTTATCCATCAATCCATCAGGCTTATGAATTAGATATCGGCACCAGCAGCTCGAAATAAAATCCAAACGCTCAGAATAAACTGCGAATTACTTGTTCCACTGTGTGACTTGCTGGGTGATGTAGGAGTTGAGCGCCGTCAGACCTGCCATCTTGGTATCGAGCGCGGTGTATTGCTGCCGCAACCGTTTGTCCAGTTGCGCGACCCGCGTATTGATTGCATCCTGATCCTTCGAATTTTTCTTCAAGGACGTCTGCAAAGAAGTTGTTTCATTGGAGAGAGAGCCGTCTGCGGCCAGCAGGCCATTCAGGAAGCCACTGACCTTCAAACCAAACCCGTTGGTCTGCGCATTGCTATTGTTGGCGTTAAAAAACTTTTGCAGGTTGGTCGGGTCCTGCATCGCAGCACTGAGTTTGGTACTGTCGATGGTCATGATGCCGCCGCGCTGTACATTCAAGCCCACATCGGCCAAGCGGGAAAAAGTCGAACCGACGCTTGACGAGCCCAGCAGGCTTCGCAGCGCATTTTGCAGACCAACAATGATCGAATCGCCCTGCAACGGTCCGGCCGTCTTGCTGGCCGCATCGTACTTGGTGGCATCCATCAGCGTCTGATTCAAGGCGTTGTAGGAGGCGACGAAGTCCTGAACGTTCTTCTGCATGGACGCCGTATCGTTGGCCACCGTCACCGTCACCGGTGACGTCGTAGTTGTCGCCACCTGCAGCGTCACCCCCGGAATCGTCCCCGCCAACTGATTGTTGGCTGAACTGACCGCAATGCTGTTGATGGTCGCCTGCATGTTCAGGCCCTTTTGATAGGCGTTGGCCGCCATGCCAGTGGCACCGGCCGACGGATCAAAGGCCAGGCTAGCCAGCCCGGCGGCACCAGTCGTTTTGATCTGGAAGCCGGCCGCCTCGCCGGTCGCGTTGGAACGAACCAGCAGACGCTGCCCGCTGACGTCCTGCAGCACCGTCGCCGTCACCCCAGCATTAGCGGCATTGATCTTGGTCGCGATCGTAGACAAATTGTCCTCGCCGACCCCAATCGTCACATTCACAGCGGCAGCCGTGCCAGGCGTAAAAGCTGGGGGCACCGCCGCATAATTCCAGGTGCCGATCGCAATGCTGAGCGAGCCCGTCCCCAGCGCCGTACCCGCCGCCACTGCCGTGGAAGAGGTTGACTGCGCCTGGGCCAGCTGCTGCACATTCATGCTGAAGGACGTCGGCGCCGTGCCTGCCGTGGCCGTCCCGGTCACTGCGCTGCTGTTGGAGGAGCCAACCGTCACCCCGGTCCAGGAACCGGCAAGCGCCAATTTATCGGCCGCCGCCGCCAAGGCGGACACCTGCGATTTAATCTGGCCAACCACCGACACCTGGGACTGAATCGCCGCCGCCTTTTTGATCAGGCCAGTCAACGGCTGCTGCTCCAGAGCGGTCATCTTGCTAATCAGGCTCTCGACGTCAATCCCGCTGCCGATGCCGATCGATGATATTCCCATAGGTCTCTCCTCGTCAGTTTGCCCTTGCCGAAATCAGGATCAGGTGCGCCATTCACCGCGCCTGAATGACCAATGGCGGAGACGACTTACATCGTCTCCGCCCTTGGATAGTCATCTCAGTCTAGCGCGGACTTGATGACTCATTCGCCAGAAAAGCTTACCTTAACAGGGCCAATACGCCCTGCGGCAGCTGGTTGGCCTGCGCCACCATCGCCGTACCAGCCTGCTGCAGAATCTGCGTGCGCGACAGGTTGGCCGTTTCCTTGGCGAAGTCGGTATCCATGATACGACCGCGCGCAGCCGAGACATTCTCCACCATGGAGCTGATGTTGCTGGTGGCGTTTTCGAACCGGCTCTGAATAGCGCCCAGAGTAGCACGAGCGCTATTGACCTGGTCGATGGCAGCGTCAAGCGTCTTCATGGCCGCCCAGGCACCGCCCTGGGTGGACACCGACAGGTTCGCGCCATCAACCCCGGCCAGGGTTCCGGCCGCGGTCGTGGTAGCCGCGACACCAGTGGTCGCGGTGGTAAAGCCGGTGAGAGACACCACTGCACCGACGCCCGAAGTATTGGTGGCAGAGGAATAAACCCCCACCGAGTAGGTGCCGTCCGTCGCCTTGGTCAGATAGGCCGTGACACCGGTATCAGGCGTCTTGTTGTTGATGGCTGCAACCACTTGACCCAGTCGCTCGTCGCCAGTGGCGGCCGCAGCAATCGCGCCCACGTCATACGTCTTGCCACCGGTGATCGAGATGCTCAGCGTGCCGGTAGCAATGGCGGTCAGGGTGGTGATGGCCGAAGCGGCAATACCGGTATTGGTCGTCGTATTGGTAGAAACGTTCACCGAGCCCAAGCCCGAAGCGGTGGCATTCGTCAGGGAGCCGACCGTGATGGTGTCACCGGAGTTGGCACCCACTTGGAATGCAGCGCCGGCAAACGAGCCGTCCAGCAACTTCTGGTTGTTGAAGCTGGTGGTCTTGGACATGCGATCGATTTCACTGCTCAGCTGGCCAACTTCAGCCTGCAGAGCCGTACGGTCAGCCGCGCTGTTGGTGGAGTTGGCCGACTGCACGGCCAACTCACGCATACGCTGCAGCATGTCGCCGACCTTGCCCAAGGCGCCTTCAGCCGTCTGGGCCAGCGAAATGCCGTCGTTGGCATTGCGCGACGCCACATTCAGGCCCCGGACCTGGGTATTCATGCGCTCGGCAATGGCCAGGCCAGCCGCGTCATCCTTGGCGCTGTTGACACGCAGGCCTGACGACAGGCGCTGCATGGAAGTAGCCAGCGAACTGGCCGACGCAGCCAGATTGCGCTGCGCATTCAATGACGGAATGTTCGTATTGATCGAAGTAGACATTTCAAAACTCCTAAAAGGAAAGTGTCAATTGACGAACCCCGTTCGGAAGGCCCGTTGGATAGGTTTTCGGGATATTCCCGGGAAACTTTAGGGTGGATGTAGGGGCTGCCCGCCCAGGCTGGCCGAAGACCTACTCGACTCCTGACCGGCCATATCCCCGGATTTGACCGGCTTTTTCCCTTGTTTTCACGGCTACAGCCACTTGTATCCGTCCTCACAATTCCCCAACCGCCAAAACCGTCAGCGCGTCGTGCTGACTTCAAAACCGGCACTGGCCACTTTCTACGTAAAGGAGCTTCGAAATGGCTGCTACGATCAACACGAACATTCCGTCATTGAATGCTCAGCGCAATTTATCCACGAATGCCAGTTCGCTGGCTACTTCCATGCAGCGCCTGTCGTCAGGCCTGCGTGTCAACAGCGCCAAGGATGACGCGGCTGGCCTGGCCATTGCCGAGCGCATGAATACCCAGGTCAAGGGCCTGACGGTGGCGTCGCGCAATGCCAACGACGGCATTTCGCTGGCCCAGACGGCCGAAGGTGCCTTGGGCAAGCTGGGCGACATGCTGCAGCGCATGCGCGAACTGGCGGTACAGGCCGGCAACTCCACCAACAGCGCGGCTGACCGTACGGCTCTGCAGGCTGAAGTTGGCCAGCTATCAAGCGAAATCGACCGCGTAGCCAAGCAAACCACCTTCAACAACCAGAAGATCCTCGACGGATCCTTTGCCGGCGCTGTATTCCAGATCGGCGCCAACTCTGGCGACACGGTGTCCGTTGGCGCCTTGACGAACGCCACCGCTCAGGGGCTCTCGAAAATCAACTATTCTGTCGATGCGTCTACAAATACCGGCATTGCGGCGTCGGCCATCACGACTCTGACTGCCATTGCCACCGGCACGTTGAGCATCTCGATCACTGGCGGCCTCTCCTACGATCTGGGTGCCATCGGAACTGCCACCACCGGTGACGAGCGGCTCGGCCAGGTGATTGAAGCCATCAATCGCAAGACACCCGATACGGGCATGACCGCCTACTTGACAAAGACAACTAGCGGCACCTATTCCGTGGAGCTCTACTCCTCGACGCTCAATACCTCCGGCACAGCTGCTGTAGCTACCCTGAGCGGCTTTAGCACTGCCACGACCGGCTTAGCGAATACCACCCTGGCCGCCACCTCCAGCACCGGCATCGATACGTTGTCCGTGAGCACCCAGGGCGGCGCTTGGCTTGCCCTGAAGAAGTGCGACACGGCCATTGACCAGATCAACACCTCGCGCGCCATGCTGGGCGCCATGCAAAGCCGCTTTGAAAGCGCGATCTCCAACATCGACATCCAGGTTGAAAATCTGTCTGCCTCCCGAGGCCGGATCATGGACGCCGACTTTGCCAAGGAAACAGCCAACCTGTCGCGCACGCAGATCCTGCAGCAGGCCGGCATGGCGATGGTGGCACAGGCCAACCAGATGCCACAAGGCGTTCTGGCCCTGCTGAAGGGCTAAGTTACTCCAGTCGCTCCGCAGGGACGCATTGGTGATCGGTCATCAATGCGTCCTTTTTTCATCCGGCCTATGGTCGTGCCAGGCAAAGGCACCCCCACGTCGGCTTAGGCCGCAGCGGCTGACTATTATCCAAGCTCCACCTGACCGGAAAGATCATGCGTCCAGGCACCTTGCTCAGCGAAGCCCAAATCGCGGAATTCAGGCGCAACGGCGTCATGATCCTGAACCGCTTCTACGATCTTGAGCGCGACATTGTCCCGATCCAGCAGGCGATCTACGACCTGATCGGTCTCCTGATCGCGAAATACAAGCTCCCGATCAGCCGTCCGGCTTTTTCCCCGGCCACGTTTGATGCCGGCTACCAGCAACTGATCGCCATCAACCGTGCCTACGGCGCCGAAATCTATGACGCCGTCAAGCAGATCCCGGCCTTCATGCGGCTGGTCGCGCATCCACTGCACGACCAATTGTTTGCCGAACTGCGACCCGGCTCGTTTCCGGCCGTCGCGGCTGGTGGCTACGGCATCCGCATCGACAACCCGAACGAAGACCGCTTTCGGGCCAACTGGCACCAGGAATACCCGGCCCAGTTGCGCAGCCTCGATGGCCTGGTGTATTGGAGCCCGCTGGTTGCCGTGACAGAAGACATGGGGCCGGTCGAGTTCTGCCCCGGCTCGCAGGTCGAAGGCCCGGTGCCGGTCCATACCCGCGATCCGAACAACCCGGAAAAGACCGGCGCCTATTCCCTGACGCTCAAGGGTGAAGAAGCCCTGCTGCGCAAATATCCGCATGTCAGCCCTTTGACATCGCCTGGCGACCTGGTGGTGATCGACTTCCTCGTGCTGCATGCCTCCGGCCACAACCGCAGCCAGCGTTCGCGCTGGACCATGCAGCTGCGCTACTTCAACTTCCTCGAACCCACCGGCCAGTCCCACGGCTGGCGCGGCTCGTATGCTGCGGGCGTCGATTTCCGCACCATCCACCCGGAACTCTGTGCCGACTAGGAGATGAGCACCTTGAACTGCAACCTGTGTGGCACCCCGCTGGACGACAAGCTTTACGATTCAGGCAGCGCCCAATCCCTGACCTCGCTGTGCACCGTGCACGAAGGCCGGACGCAGGTCTATGTCTGCCATGGCTGCGCCCATGTGCAAAGCGTGGCCATGGACGACATCGATGCCTACTACGACGACAGCTACGACATCCTGGTGGACAGCGAGGAAGAAGACCAGATCTACGAAGTCGTCGCTGGCCAGAAGGTCTACCGCACCGAACATCAGGTCCGCGTCCTGCGCGACAAACTCGCGCTGGCGTCGGGCATGAAGATCCTGGACTACGGCTGCGCCAAGGGCGCCACCATGCGCACGCTGGCCGGCCTGACGCCCGGACTTGAAGTTCACCTGTTCGATGTCAGCGACCGCTATCGCCCGTTCTGGGACAAGTTCATTCCCCAAGAGCGCGGTGCGACTTATGAAACGCCGGCCGCCTGGAATGGCCGCTTCGACGCCGTCACCTCGTTCTTCTCTCTCGAGCATATGGCGCAGCCGCAGGACGCACTGCGCAAGATTGCGACCCTGCTCAAACCCGGCGGTATCTTCTACGGCATCGTGCCGAACGTCTTTGCCAACACGGCCGACATGATCGTGGCCGACCACGTCAACCATTTCACCCGGCCCTCGCTGGCCTACCTGCTGCGTACCAACGGCTTCGAGGTCCAGGACATCAGCGACAGCGCCCACCGGGGTGCCCTGGTCTTCGTGGCCCGCAAGCTGACCCAACCTGTCGGCATTCAGGCCCCAGGCCATGATGAAGTCCAGGCGATTGCCGAAAGCGCCCACGCCATCGCCGATTTCTGGCAGAAGGCCGGCTTGCGGGTGCAGGCCTTCGAGCAGACCCTCGCCGCCGATACACCGGTTGCGCTCTATGGTGCCGGCTTCTATGGCGCCTTCATCGCCTCCTGGCTGCAAAGCCCGCAGCGCATTCGCTGCGTGATCGACCAGAATCCTTTCCTGCAGGGACACCAGCTCCATGGTGCACCGGTGGTTGCCCCGGCCGATCTGCCGGCCGACATCGGTGTCATGCTGGTGGGCCTGAACCCGGCCCATGCGCGGCAAGTGATGGGCGACATCACCACCTTTGCCGACCGGTCGCTGAACTACTTCTATATGTAAGGGATGGCATGCTGATCGGCAACAAAGTCGTTTTGCGGGCTTGGACCCAGGAAGATCTGCCGGCACTGCAGGCGCTGCGCAACGACTTTCCGCTGCAGCGCCAGTTGATGGCGCAGCCCAAAGGCAACTCGCTGGAACAGGTCCACGCCTGGCTGAATGCGCGCACCCAGGCTGTCGACGCCGTGTTTTTCATCATCGCAGACAAAACCAGCAATCAGCCTTTGGGCTATGTCCAGCTGCTGGATATCAACCTGCTGCATGGCACGGGCCGGCTGGGCATCTGCATCGGTCCGCAGGCCCAGGGCCAGGGCTGCGGTGGCGAAACACTGAACCTGCTGGCCGACTATGTGCGCGAGGTGTTTGGCCTGCGCAAGATCCTGCTGGAGGTGTTGGCCGACAACCAGGGCGCAATCCGCCTCTACCTGCGCCACGGTTACCGCGAAGTGGGGCGCTGGCTGCGGCACTTCCACACCGGCAACGGCTACGCCGACGTCGTCATCATGGAAAAGCTGCTGACAGCATGAAAGTGGTCATCTCCCAGCCGATGTTCTTTCCCTGGGTGGGGATGTTCGAGCAGATCCGGCTGGCGGATGTCTACGTCCATTACGGCGACGTGCAGTTTTCCAAGGGCAGCTTCACCAACCGCGTTCAGATCAAGACCGCGCAGGGCATCAAATGGCTCACCGTGCCGCTGCAGCAGGTGTCGCTCGGGCAGTCGATCGACGAAGTTCGCCTCGACACCCGGACCGACTGGCGGCGCCAGCACATGGACCAGCTCAAGCAGGCCTATGCAGCCGCCCCCTACCGCAAGGACATGCTGGCACTGGTGGATTCGGTCTACCAGGAGTCGCATGCCTCCATCGGCCACTTGAGCCGGCATTCAATGGAAGCGTGCTGCCGCTATTACGGGCTCGATGCGGGCCGCCGCTTCGTCGAAGTGGAACAATTGGGCATCGCCGGCGCCAGCAGCCAGCGGGTCCGGGACATCGTTCTGGCGGTGGGCGGCACCCGTTACATCACTGGCCACGGCGCACGCAACTACCTGGGCCATCAGTTGTTCGAGGACGCCGGCATCCATGTCGAGTACATGGACTACGAGAAACGGTCCTACCCGCAACTGCATGGCGAATTCACGCCCTATGTGTCGTTGCTGGACTTGATCGCCAACATGGGGCCGCAAGGAATTGAGTGCATCTGTTCAGGAACCAGTTACTGGAAGGACTTTTTGAAAAATGAATGAAATCGACAAATTCAAGGAAGAGGTTCGCGCCAACATCCGCGGCCTGATGGACGACCACGACGTGCAGGCCCTGTCGCGCATCTGGGTGCGGGAAATCGCACGCCATAAGTACGCCTACAATTTCTCTTGGATGGGATGCCCCATCATCCAGTTCCCGCAGGACATGCTGGCCATGCAGGAAATCATCTGGGCCACCAAGCCGGACCTGATCATCGAGACCGGCATTGCCCATGGCGGCTCGTTGATCTACTACGCCTCGCTGATGGAGATGATGCAGCTCGACGGCTATGTGTTGGGCATCGACATCGACATCCGGGCGCACAACCGGGCCGAGATCGAGGCTCACCCCATGCACAAGCGAATCCAGATGATCCAGGGCTCCTCAATCGCCGCAGACACCGTGGCACAAGTGGCCCAACACGTCAAGGGCAAGAAAAGCGTGCTGGTCATCCTTGACTCCAATCACACGCACGAGCATGTGCAACAGGAACTCAAGCACTACGCCCCCTTCGTGACGAAAGGCAACTACCTTGTGGTGTTCGACACTCTGCTGGAAGACATGCCGGACGACCTGATCCAAGATCGCCCCTGGGGCAAGGGCAACAACCCGAAAACGGCCGTGCGCGAGTTCCTGAAGTCGAACGATCAGTTCGAGATCGACAAGGCGATCGAGGCCAAGATCCTGATCACCGTCGCGCCGGACGGCTATCTTAAGCGCATCCGTTAACCATCCATCAATCGCCAGCAGGCCTTTCAGCCGGCTGGCGTCAGGTGCGCACAACGCGTTGCCACCCGGCGCACTACGGCGATTACGCGGTCGATTTCTGGCGCCGTCATGTCGTGGTAGCTCGGCAGGTTGATGGCACGTCCTGGAATGGACCAAGCACGTTGGTTGGCTGGGCAATCCTCGAACATGGGCAAGCCGGACAAGGGGTAGAAAAACACCCGAGCATCAATGTTTTCGTCCGCAAAAGCCTGCTGCAGAGCCTCGCGAGTCACCCCCGTCTCGGCATCGAATACCACCGTCGGCATCCAGGCGCCGTTAACCGTCTCTGGCGACTCTGGGTTGAGGTGCACGCCACGCAGATCAGCCAGCTTCTGCTGATAGGTTTGGAAGATTTCGCGCTTGCGCGCAATCAGCGCATCGATACGCTCGACCTGTGCGCAACCAATGGCCGCCTGCAGATTCGACATCTTGTACTTGAAACCCACCGCATCAGGCCAGAATTGCTTGGCTTGGCCGCGGACACGTCCATGGTTAGACAGCGTCAGCACGCGCTCATACAGGTCGGCATCCTGCGTGACGAACATGCCGCCCTCACCGGTGGTCAAGGTCTTGGTTCCGTGAAAGGAAAAACTGCCGAACGCGCCCATACTGCCAGCCCGATGCCCATGGTACTGGGAACCGATAGCCTCGGCTGCATCTTCAATCACCGGAATACCACGGCGGCGCCCCAGATCCAGGAGGGCATCCATGTCACACAAGTTTCCATACAGGTGCACGGCAAGGATTGCTTTGGTACGCGGCGTAATGGCGGCTTCAACAGCAACCGGGTCGAGGCACCAGCTGTCGGACCGGATATCCACGAACACCGGGCGCGCACCCAGGTGCACGATAGGTGCGGCCGAGGCGATCCAGTTGGTATCCGCCAGGATCACCTCGTCGCCGGGGCCGATACCCAACGCAGCCATACCCATGTGCAGAGCACCGGTGCAACTGGACGTGGCAATGGCATGCGCCACGCCCAAATGGGTGGCGAACTGCTGCTCGAAGCGGTTGATGTATTCATAGCACCGCTCACCCCAGCCGTTTTGTGCGGCATCAGCGGCATAGGCCACCTCACGCTCTGTGATTGAGGGCTTGGTGTAAAGAATACGCGGCTTAGGAACACTTGCACCCGTAGTAGGACGCTCACGAACGGGCTGCTCTCCCGTGACCGCAGTCTGCTGATCACCATGTGTTTTGCGCAAGTGGATCACCTCAGCAGGGGGCGCCTCGGCAACACCGTCGCCATAGGTGAAGCAAAAAGCCTCCTCCTGGGCAGCATACTCAGCCACGCGCCGAAAACGGCCGCCAATCTCAAGCACTGGCAGCGATTTCAGATGGACTTTTTCGGAAATCCGGGCGTCCAAACCACCCGCAAGAATCACTGCTTTCATGATCTGAATGTCTCCCATTGCTGGAACATAAGTTGATAGGCCTGCTCAGCCCGACGGGCAAAAGCGACCTCATCCATCACCACGCTGGCCTGCATCTGCGGCCGCAGACCGGCACGGATCTCGGCCAACTTCACCAGGTCCGCCGCCAGCGCCACCGCCTTCTCGACGTATTCCTCTTCGCTCTGCGCAATCCACTCCTCATGGCCCACGCCATGCAGGATCGAGCTGCCCAGCCGGCCCACACTCGGCCGCCCTGCCAGCGTGATGTACGGCACGCCCATGTACAGGCTCTCGAACAGCGTCGTGCCCGAGTTGTGCGGGAAGCAATCCAATCCAATGTCCATGCCTCGCAACACATCCCACGGCGGGCTGTGAAAGCCAATCTCCAGCCGGCCTCGCTCCACGCCGTGTGCCTCGAACTTCTGGACCAGCGCCTCGCGCACTCCTTCGTCCTTGTAGGAGCTGCTGTCGATCACCAGGCGAGCACCCGGCACCCGCTTCAGAATCTCCGCCCACACCCGCACCGTACGGTGGTTGATGCGGATGGCGCGCGTCAAGGTACCGAAGGTCACATGCCCGCGCTGCAGCGCCGGTAAAGCGCTGACCTCGCCCATGTTCTGCGCCGGCCGGTACGCATACGAGCCATTGGGCACACGCCAGGGCGTCTCCGCAAACAGATGCTCGCAGCCCACCGGAGCGGCTGGCTCGTCGGTCAGGAAATAGTCGATCGCCTTCAGCCCCGTGGTGTAGCCAAATCCCAGCCAGCTCACCGACACCGGCGCCGGCTTGCGCGCAAACGCACCAAGACGGCTGCCAGCGGTATGCCCGGCAAGGTCCACCAGGACGTCGATGCCATCGGCGCGAATGCGTTCCGCCAGCGCCTCGTCGCTCATGCTGCGCGTAGCCACCCAGTGATCCACGTAGCCCTTGTAGCGCTGCGTCATGTGGTCTTCGCGCGCCAGATCCGCATAGGCAAACACCTCGACTTTTGTGTTGTCGTGATTGGCCAGTAGTGGCTCCATAAAAAACTGGCAGGCATGGTTGCGAAAATCCGGCGACACATAGCCCACGCGCAGGCGGCCGTTGACACGTGGCTCGTTGTCGTGGGTGCGCCACTGCCCGCGGAGTGGTTCACCGAAGCGCCGGTCGTACTCCTCATAGGCCTCGTAGATCTGCTCTGCGCTGTGGTCTGGGTGGTAGTTCAGCACAAACAGGTAGTTGCCGTATTCACCTCGGTTTTCAGACATGCCACCTTGTGACTTCCGATACCAGAACAGCGACTCGTCGTGCCGTCCTTGCAATTGCAGACACCGCGCCAGCGTGCTCATCGCCACCGAGTTTTCCGATTCGATGTCGAGCAGCTTGCGTACATGGACCTCGGCCTCCAGTAAGCATCCCGCATCCTGCAACACCAGCGACAGGTTGTTCAGAACTTCAATCAGATCAGGCTTAATCACCAGCGCCCGGCGGTAGGCATCCGCGGCTTCTTGTGACCGCCCCAGTTCGCTCATGCTCAGACCGAGCTGGAAGTAAAACTCATGATCTTCGGGCTTGTTCCTCAAGGCATTGCGGAAGGCGGTTTCCGCTTCTGCCGTCCGTCCTTGTTTGACCAAAACTTTTGCAAGCCCCTTGTGGGCATCTGCCATGTCCGGCATGGCCTGCAGGGCACGGCGCCAATGCGTTTCCTCTTCCAGCAAGTTGCCGGCTTCCGCCCACAGCAGGCCCAGATTCTGATAGGCCACAGCAAAGTTCGGTTTGACCTGGAGCGCCCTCTTGTAGAACGACACCGCCTCCGCCAACTGGCGCTGCCACCACAACACATTGCCCAGGTTATTCAATACCTCGAAATCGTCGGGCGCATGGCGAAACAGCCGTTGGTAGCAGCGCTCGGCCTCTTTCCAGAAGCCAAGCTTCTCATAGCTCAAGCCCAGGTTAAACAGTGCCTCCATGTCATCGGGCAGCAGTTCCACGGCACGTTCCTTGGCCTGCAACGCCCCCTTGAGGTCACCCAGCTTTTGCCGGAAC
>Ga0255338_1001928_pt1 | contig 34666 bp, 37 predicted proteins | sample MeOH1_35cm_T4_19_FD_203715 | JGI IMG/M metagenome (GOLD analysis project Ga0255338, IMG submission 203715) | Sandy soil microbial communities from University of British Columbia, Vancouver, Canada - MeOH1_35cm_T4_195 | ecosystem: Engineered > Artificial ecosystem > Sand microcosm > Unclassified ...
ACGTCGGCCGCCTGCTGCCAGAAGGTGCCGGTCCAGATCGGGTACGCCAGGTCGCCGCCCTCGAACTCCACCCACACCTGCGCGCCGACGTCGGGCACGTAGAGCAGGCCCTGGCCCGCGAGGCCGCCGCACGGCAGGCAGGGCAGCGCCCAGCCGGTGACCTGGTCGGCGAGCAGCGAGGGCACCTGCAGCTTCACGCGCCCGAGCTTGTCCGGGTCGGCGTTGTCCGCCACGAAGCCGCGGTGCTTGCCGAAGGCCGGCTGCCGGCGCAGCCCTTGCGCGACGAGGGCATCGAGTTCGCTCATGGCAGCGCGCCCGCGGAGAAGGAAGCCGAGAAACCGAGCACGGAGGCGAGCGGGCCCGCGCCCGCGGCGCTGGCCAGGTTGTCGCCCCACGCATTGCGCAGCAGCTTGAACTTCTGCCGGTAGCCCCCGGCGTCGAACACGTGGCTGACGGTGTCGACGTAATAGACGCCGGACTGGCGCGAGCCCAGGCCGTCCGCGCCGACCGGCAGCCCGGGCCGCAGCACGTGGCCGTACAAGGTTCCATCGAGCTCGCCTTCGGCCTGGATGCGGTGGATGTCCGCGTCGTTGGCCTTGGCCCGCGCCTTGTCGGCCAGCCGCGTCTCGTTGGCGGCCTCGCCGCTGCCTGCCTCGCCCGTGAGCCGCCACTCGAAGGGCGCCAGGCTGGCATTCGGGTTGCCCGCCCATTCCGTGCCCATCACCGGCAGCGTCGGCGCGACGGCCACCTTGCGGCTGCCCGCGCTGCCCTGCGCCGGCAGGTCGAAGAAGACCTGGTCCGGCTGGTGCGCGTCGCTGGCGACACTCAGCGCGATGCAGTTGGAATCGGCGCCGGCGTACACCAGCAGCGTCGGCTGCGGCTGGCCGGCCAGCACGCGCATCGGGCCGAAGTACACGCTGCCCTCGCGGAAGAAGAGCTCGTAGCCGTTCTCCTCGGCGCGCTTCTTGAGCCACTGGATGTCGGTGCTGTTCTGGTTCTCGCCGACGATGCCGCTGCGGCCGGTGCCGCATTGCGGGTCGGCGCCCAGGCCGCCGTAGGCGCCCAGCACCTCGTCGAGGATCTGCAGGTCCGTCACCGGTGCGTCGGCGGTGCCCCAGGTCCTGCGCTGCTGCTGGCGATCGAGCTGCAGCGACTCGTCCTGGATCTCCACGATCACCTTCGCGCCGCCCGGGTCGGCCGGATATTCCGTGCGCACCTGGCGGATGAAGCCGCGCAGGATTTCCTCGGTGCGCGTGCCGAAGGCGGCGCCGATGACGACCGGGTTCCACTCCTGGAACAGCACGCGGCCGTTCGCGCCCTTGGCGTCCTGCACCAGCCAGTCGCCCTGTTCGTCGCGCCGGCTCTCGAACACCAGGCGCGCGGTGTCGGGCGCGTTGCGGCTCGTCTCGACGGTGACCTCGGAGAGCAGCGGATAGAAATCCGCCAGCGATTCGCCGGCGATGCTCAGCACGCATTCGGCCGGCTCGCGCGCGGGCTGCAGGATCGAGGGCAGGCCCGGGTTCATGGCTGCGCCTCGGTCGCCCGCGGGATCAGCACGACTTCCCCGAGGTCCTGCGCGTCTTCGCCGGCCGCCAGGGGCGGCTGCGGCGGCAGCGGCCGCTGGCCGATCATCTCCAGTTGCGCGGTGCACAGCACGTCGGGGTTGGCGTCCAGGATGCGCCACCAGCGGCGCGCGTCGTTGTAGTAGTGCACGCCCAGCGCATCGAGCCGTTCGCCGGGCTGCAGCGCATGTTCCAGCACCGGCGTCGCGGCGCCGATGTCGCGGGGGCGCACGCCCTTGAACGGCGCTTGGCCGTCCGGCGCCGGCTCGAAGCGGCGGGCGCCGAAGTAGCGGGAGCTGCGCAGGAACATCACCGCAGCCCTCCGACGGCAGGAGCGGCGGTGCGCCCGCTGCTCAGGGCGCTGAGGCCGACCTGCTTGACCTTCTCCATCAGCCAGAACGGGTTGCGGCCTTCGATCACCTGCAGCGTCAGCTTCACGCCGGCGCGGTAGGGCGCGAGGTTGGGCAGGTGCGCGGACTCGGTCACGTCCACCGACTTCAGGAACACGGGCAGCACGTGCAGCCCCCACACGAACAGCAGCACCGAAGGGGTCTGGTTGCGCTGGAAGGCGCGCGCGTTGTCCTGGCTGAGGCCGGCCAGCAGCTGCATCCCGCCGGGCCCCTGGGTCTTCGGCTCGACCATCGAGCGCAGCGTGGCGAGTTCGGGCTCCACGCCCAGCGTGCGCGCGGACTCGTCACCCTCGTTCATGCGGTCGGTGGCATCGAGCAGGATCTCGACGTCGAAGCTTTCCGGATCGACGGCGACGCCCTGGGCGACCCGCGCCGTCTCCGTCGGCAGCGTGAAGTCGAAGCCGCCGCGCGTCGCCGGGGTGCTGCCCAGCGTGATGGTGACCGAGCGGTTGCGCGTGAGCTGCTGCGGGTTGAAGTCGAAGGCCAGCACCAGCGGCGGCATGGACACGCCGTATTCCAGCAGGAAGCCCTTCACCGGATTCAGCATGAGTCGCCTCCCGTGGCCGCCGCGGCGATGCGTCCGGCCAGCTGCGTGGCGAGCTGCGACGCGATGCGCCGGTCGCTCCAGTTCGCATCCACGCGCACCGGCGGCAGGGCGAGCGTGTCGATCCGCCCCGCCTGCTCCGGCAGCGCGTGCAGCGCCAGCTGCTCGCCCAGCAGCCGCGCGATGCGCGCGGCGCGCGGCCGCAGGCCCGCCGGCAGCGTCAGCGAGAGGGTGTCGACATCAAGCATGGCCGATCTCCTGCGGCAGGAAGCACGCCAGCTCTCCGAGCGCCGAGGACGCGCTTCCTTCCTGTTCGTCCTTCGCCAGTTCGCGCCAGATGCCCAGGGCTGCCTGCGGCAGGCCGATGGGCTGTTCCTGGGCGGCGGCCAGGTAGGCCGCATGCAGCGCCGCATTGCGGATCTGGCCGCCGGACAGCGCGGCGCAACGCGCCAGCCGGGCGGGGTCGAGGCCGGGCGCGCGCGGGGCGCGCGCGGGCAGCAGGCGCTCCCACAGCGCCGTGCGGGCGGCCGCATCGGGGCGCGGGAATTCGACCACCACCTGCAGCCGGCGCGTGAACGCGGCGTCCATCTGCCGGCGCAGGTTGGTGGTCAGGATGCAGGGCCCGCGGTGGCTCTCGATGCGCGTCAGCAGGTGGCTGACCTCCATGTTCGCGTAGCGGTCGCGCGCCTCCTTGATCTCGCCGCGCTTGGCGAACAGCGCATCGGCCTCGTCGAACTGCAGCACCATGGGGCGGCCGTGCGCGGCATCGAACAGGCGGTTGAGGTTCTCCTCGGTCTCGCCCACGTACTTGCTCACCAGCCGCCCGAGGTCCACGCGGAACAGGGGCCAGCCGAGCGCATGGGCGATCACGCTCGCCGCCATGGTCTTGCCCGTGCCCGAGGGGCCGGCGAACAGGGCGACCGGGCCGCCGACCGACTGGCCGCCCCAGCGCTCCTCCACCGTCTCGCGGTACTGGATCCAGAACAGGAACTCGTGCAGCAGCGCGAGCCGCTCCGGCGGCAGCACGAGGTCCTCCCAGGTCGCGCAGCCGGCCACGCGCTCGGCGCCGGGCGGGGCGGCGAGCGCCGGCGGCTGCCCGGTCAGCCGCGCGAGCAGGCCCGGGTCGGCGCGCAGCGGCTGCCACGCATCGTCGCCGCTGCACTGCACCAGCCGCTGGCGGCGCAGCGTGCCGGCCGGCTCCAGCGCGGCGCGCAGTGCCTGGCCCTGCAGCGCGTCGAGGGCGAGCAGTTCGTGCACCAGCGCGCGGCTCGGGAACACCTGCGGCGGGTTCTGCAGGCCCTGGTAGATCCAGCCGAGGCGCGGTTCCAGTTCGCAGCCCGCGACCGCGGCCAGCACATCGAATTCGAGCTGCGCCAGCGGCAGCCCCACGAGGCGCGCCCAGGGACCGTCGGGGCCGCGCAGGGTGTCCACTTCCTCCTGCAGCGCGCGCAGGCGCGCGATCTCGTTCTCGGCGACTTCGCGGCCCTGCCGGCTGAGCGTGAGGCACCACGCGAGCACCTGCAGGCGATCCCATTCGGGCTGCAAGGCCTGCAGGTCCACGGCCGGGGGACGGTCCGCCGGGTTCATGGCCCGCCCTGGTAGAGGTTGACCAGCACCGGTGCGCTGCGCACCGTGATCGCGGCGCCGTCGGCCGCGCGCGTGTAGCTGCGTTCCGCCACCAGCATCAGCTGTCCGGGCCGGTCGTCGAAGGGCAGGGCGAGCGCCGGCAGGAGGTTCGTGGCCGGCACCGCCGCCGGATCGATGCGCGCGAAGGCGATGTCCGCGTCCTGCGGGGCGGCCGCTTCGCGCCAGCCGCTGCTGCGCTCCCACGTCGACCAGCGCAGGACCACGTTCGTGCCTGGCAGGCCGGCCAGCCAGGCGCGCGGCGCGAAGGAGGCGAGACGCGCGCTGCCGAGCGCAAAGCTCGCGCTGCGCAGCGGGGTGGCGTCGTGCTGGTCGACGATCGCCAGCTCGGGCGCCCAGTCTTCCAGCGCCGTATCGGGTTCCAGCGCGGCGAGCTCCGGCGTGCGCGCCACGATGCCCTCCAGGCCCTCGCCGGTGCGCAGGCGCGTCGCCCGCACGTCGAGCCCGAGGCCCGCCACCAGCGGCGCGGCCACGGCGGCGTTGCGCGGCAGGATGGGCGCGAGGCTGATCTCCAGCAGCAGGGAAGGCCGGTACACCGCGTCGCCCTGCGTGGACCACAGCTGGTTGATCTGGTCGAGGCCGAGATTGAGGAAGATCGTCTGCAGCAGCACGGCGTCGCCGGTATCGAGCGTGATCTCGGCCAGCGGCGCTTCGTGCACGTGGCGCAGCACCTCGCCGAGCAGGCGCAGGTCGTTCTCGCCCGAGGTGACGGGCGACTCGCCCACGCAGAAGGGCGTGACGAGGCAATGCAGGCGCAGCAGCCACGGTTCGCCGGGCAGCACCGCGCCATCGAAGCCCGAGGTCTCGAAGCGGAAGAAGAACAGGTTCAGGCTGTGGTGGTGGTCGGCGTCGCCGGGCGCGGCATCGGCCGGCGTGCCGATCAGCACCCGCACGGTGCTGGTGCTCGGGCCGTTCACCGCCGCCGAGAGCTGCTGGGCGAAAGCGCGGCAGACCTGGGCGAGCGAGGAGTACAGCAGCGCCACTCAGAGCCTCCGCAGGTAATGCTTGCTCAGGAAGGCCGCGGTGTCCGGCGGCGGCGGTGCGGCGGGCTGCGGCGCGGGTGCGAGCACGACGACTTCGATGCGGCCGATGGACAGCCGCGGGCCGGCGTCGCCCGGCGACGCGCCCGCGTTCGCGATGCCCGGCTCGCGCGGGAACGTGGCGCTGCCGGATGCGAAAGCACCGTATCGCGCGGGGCGCGGATCGGCGACGGCGCGCGCGCTTGGGTGGGAGCCCGCCGGCGCGATGGGCTCCGAGGCCGCTGGCGCCCCGCTGCCTGAGCGCGCGACGGGTGCCGCGGCTGCCACGGGTTGTGCGGATGCCACGTGTGCGCCGGCTGCGGTGGCTGCGGTGGGTGCGACGGGCGCGATCGGCGCGGTCGCTGCGATCGGTGCGACAGGCGCAATCGACGCCGGCAGCGGCGACGCATCCTGCGCCGACTCCGCGGCCCGCCCCGGCGTGCCTGCCGCACGCACGGAGAGGTCTTCAGAAGGGGCATCCTGCCCGTTCTCCCGGCTCCATCCGGTACTCGGCTTGTTCCCTGAATCTCTTTCCCGTTGGCTGTCGCTCGGATTCACATGCGAAGCTGCCTCGCCGTGACCTGCGGGCGCAACCACGCTGGCTGGAACAGGGGCACGCGCTGGCACGTTGCCGACGTCCGCAGACGAGGGGTTCGAGCCTGCAGGTGCCGGACCTGCCTCCATGAGCGCGGCGACGGGGGCCGCAGGGACACGGCTGGCTGGCACGCCGGAATCGTCGGACTGCTGTTCGGGCAGACGATCTTGACGTGTTTCCACGCGGTCAATCACCTTTCGGTCCGGGCGCACTGCACCGTGGGTGAGCACGGCGATCCCTTCCGGTCGGCCGGCGGGTGCGCCGGCCTCGCGCGCAGGGCGAGGGCCTGCCGGTGATGCCATGGGCGGCGCCGAGCCGCCCTCCTTCTGAAGCCTGTACACCGTGAGCGCGCCCGGGTCGGCGGGCTCCGGCGGATCGTCCGTCTCGATGGGCGAGGCGTCCGCCGCGCTGCGGCGCAGCGCGAAGCTCGCGGGCAGGGGGCGGCGCGCATCGCGGACGGTGTCTTGGAGCAGGCCCATCGTTGCCCTGCCTTCCCTATTGGCGCAGGCCGCGCTGGCGGTCGATCCGCTGCAGGTACTGCCGGCGCCGCGCGCGCGGCAGGCGCAGGATGTCCGGCTCGCTCCAGTGGTAGGACCACGCGAGCCGGTGCACCTCGTCCAGCAGCGCGTCCGCCGGCCGTGCGAGCACGCCGTACGGGTCGACGTCCACCTCGTTCACGTGGCGGCAGTCGGGGCAGCGGGCGGCGACCGCCGTGCACACGGCGGGGGCGGCCTGCTCCAGCGCGCTCTCGATCCGGCGCCACTCCTGCGGGTCGGCCAGCGCGAGCTCCGGCGCGTCGGGCGGCGGCGGCGAGGCCAGCAGGCCCTGCAGCAGCGCGGCCTCCGCGTCGGGGCCGCAGGCGGCGAGCAGCCGCAGCTGGTCCGCTCCCGTGGGCACGCGCAGCACCAGCGGCCGGTTGCCGCACTCGATGCGCGCGTACGGATAGCCGGGGCCGGCCGGCCTGACCGGCAGGTCCGCGTACGCGAGCTGGAAATCGAAGCGGCTGCCGCAGGCCGCGCAGGCCGCGTGGAACCAGCCGCCTTCGTCGCCCAGGTGGCAGGCAAGCTGGCGCATCAGGAACTGCCGGTCGGCCACGCACAGCGCGTCCACCCGCTCGCGCGTGGGCGCGCCGCCGGCGAGCTGCCGCAGTGCGGCCGCGAGCGCGAGCGACACGGCTTGCGGCATGCTGGCGGCCGCCGCGGCGACCTCGCTCACCGTGAGTTCGAGCAGCCCGTCGGCGGGCGCGAAGGCGTAGTCGCGCGCGAGCCCGCCGTCGGTGAGCAGGCCGCCCGGCAGCAGGCCGGCACCGGGAGACGATGGGCTGGCGTTCATCGCTCGCTGCGCCTCAGCTTTCCGTGGGTTCGCCCACGGCCGTGTCGCGCTGCCAGCCCTCGTGCTGCAGCACCACGCTCTGGATGCCGACCGCGTTCATCGTCCCCGCGTCGAGATCGGGCAAGGCCTGGAACTCGGACACCCAGGCGCGGAACACCTTGTACGACAGCGCGACCTGCCCCTGCAGGTTCAGCACGTTGATCACGATGTCCTTGCGGAAGCGCTTGAGCGACATGGCGGCGTCGCCTTCCACGTAGTTGTTCACCAGGTTCGCCCACTGCTCGAAGTTCGGGTCGTGCGAGAGGCCCTGTTCCAGCGTGATCGGCTCGTAGCTCGTGCCGCCCGGCAGGATGCGCTCGCTGGAAGGGTCGCCCGCGCTGCGCCACTTGACCGGCTCGGTCTTGCGCTTGAGCGCGCTCATCTTCTTCAGCCCCGCCACCGGCTTGCCGTCGATGAGGACCTGGAATTTGAAGGTGCGGTAAGGGTCGAAGCGGTGGGTGTTGACCGGGAACATGGGGGCGGCCATCTCGGATCCTCCTGGCGTTGCGGGCTCGGCTTGGCTTCGGTTCGCGCGCTATTGCTGCGCCACCTTCTGCTGGATGCGCACGATCACGAATTCGGCGGGTTTCAGCGGTGCGAAGCCCACCAGCACGATCACCTGCCCGCGGTCGATGTCGTCCTGCGTCATGGTCTGGCCGAGTCCGCAGCGCACGAAGTAGGCGTCCGAGGCTTTGTCGCCCTGGAACGCGCCCACCCGGAACAGGCCGTTCATGAACGATTCGATGCTGGCGCGCAGCGACGACCACAAGCGCGAATCGTTCGGCTCGAACACGGCCCACTGGATGCCGCCATAGACGCTTTCCTCGATGAACAGGGCCGTGCGGCGCACCGGCACATAGCGCCACTCCGGATTGGCCCGCGTGGAGCGCGTGCGCGCGCCCCAGACGACGGGGCCGAAGCCGGGCATGCGCCGCAAGGCGTTGACGCCGGCGGGGTTCAGGTAGTCCTGCTCGGGGTCCTCGACCACGAACTCCAGCGAAGAGACGCCCAGCACCGGGAACTCGATGCCCGCGGGCGCCTTCCACACGCCGCGCCGGCTGTCGGTCTTGGCCCAGATGCCGGCGGCCGTCGCTCCGGGGGAGACGAGCACGGTGCGGTCGGCGGCCGGATTGGAGTCCGGGTTGTAGAAGGGATTGTTGATGCGGGTCCAGGGGTAGTAGGTCACCGCGTAGGTGGAGGTCGGCAGCTCCAGGTTGTTGACGGCGGTCTCGTCGGCCAGCGCGACGCCGGGCGCGATGTCCACCATCACCATCCGGTTGCCTATCCTCTCGCAGTGCGCCACCGCGGCGCCGAGGATGGAGTCCATGCCCGCCCCGCCGCCCTTGAACACGCCGGGCAGCAGGAGGATGTTCACGTCGCGCGTCTTGAGCAGGCGGTCGAGGGCGGGCGTGTAGTCGGCGGCCGCCGCCGGCGCGTTGCCGTTGTCCCCGTTGGCCAGGGGGGCCGTGAGCGTTTCGCGCGCGGCGTAGGCCGCACCGAGGGCGGCGGCGAGGCTCGCCGTCGTGGCACCCGTGTGCAGGGCCACCCGGACCAGGCGCGAGGACTTGTTGATCACCTGCAGGACGCCGTTCTTCGCGCCGTCGTCGCCGTTCACCTCGCCCAGGTTCTCCGCCGGCACGAAGGCGGTGCCGCTCGCGGTGGTCTCGAGCCTGCCGACCTGCGCGAGGAAGTTGTTGCCGGCGGGCACGCTGTTCGCGGGCAGCGCCTTCGGCTCCAGGCGCAGCACCAGGCCATCGGCCCAGGCGCCGGGATCGATCGCCTGCACGTCGAGCAGGGCGGTGCCCGCGCCATTGCGCAGCGTGGCGGTGGAGGGCAGGCCGGTGCCTTGCGCGAGCACGCGCACCACGTACGCCGTGCTGCCGCCATTGAGGAAGAAGGCGCCGACCGACAGGCCCAGCTCGTCGCCGCGCGGCGAACCCTTGTTTTCGCGCAGGTCGCCGAACTGGCGGGCGTAGTCGTCCCAGCTCGCGATCAGCACCGGCGTGCCGACCGGTCCGCGCGCGGCGTAGCCGATGAAGCAGGCGGTCGAAGTGCCGACGCCCTCGATGGCACGCGCGCCGCCGGCGAGTTCTTCGATGTAGACACCAGGGTGAAGGTAGCTGGGCATGGTGTTCCTCGCAGGCTGGGGCTGAGTCAGGGCGTGGCGTCACGCCCCACCAGGATCTGGATGCGGGCGGCCTTGGCCGGATCGCCGGCCGGATGGCTGTTGGTGAACTTCAGCGAATAGGGAGGCTGGGCGAACAATGCAGCGACCCCGTCGCCGTAGAACTGCGGGCTCAGCAGCGCCACCGGGTCCGAATCCGTCGTGCCGCTGCGCGTCTTGAACTTGATCTCCGAGCCGTAGAGGGAGGACTGGATGACGATCAGGTTGACCCGCGTCGCCGCCGAGGGCTGCAGTTCCACCAGCTTGTCGGTGGTGTTCGGCGGCAGGACCAGGTCGATCACGTCGTAAGCCTCCACCGAGAACTTGTGGTTGATCGCCCAGCTGGGGCCGTCGGCGACATTGACTTTCAAGGACACGTTGACTTCGGACACGAGCGCCTCCTGGGCAGACGAGGGATGCCGCATGGCCCGGACGCGCGTCAGAAATGCGTGTGCAGCAACCGAGCGAGTGGATGCAAGTTAGGCAGCGCAGGAGGCCTTTTCTTGACGGCCATCAGGTTCCGGCACGCGGGGGCGTAACAGTTGGTTTGCCGCGGACGCCGCTGCAATCCGGGGTGGCCGTCGCAGGAGGACTTGACCCGGCGCAAGCCGCGGCCGGGGCGGAGCGCCTATGTTGCTGCCATGGCTGAAGCACCCATCCGCATCGACCTGAAGCAACAGGCCGACTACCGCTTCGAAGTGCACTTCGAGGGCACCGAGATCACCCCGTTGCAGACCGACGAGCCGCCGCCGCTGGGCGGAGGCACGGGTCCGAACCCCGCGCGCCTGCTCGGCACCGCCGTGGCCAACTGCCTGGCGGCGAGCCTGCTGTTCGCGCTGCGCAAGTTCGGCAACAAGCCCGAGCCGATCGAGGCGAGCTGCACGCTCGCGCCCGAGCGCAACGCGCAGGGGCGCCTGCGCATCCCGCGCATCGACGTGCAGATCCGGCTGGGCGTGCCGTGGTCGGCGCTGAAGCATGCCGCGCGCGCCGTGGCGCAGTTCGAGGACTTCTGCATCGTGACGCAGAGCGTGCGCGGCGGCATCGACGTGCAGGTGCGGGTGGTCGACAGCACTGGCGCGCCGGTGCCGGCCGAAGTCGTGGCATAGCACGGGGGAGGGCGCCAAGTGGCGCCGGCCGCAGCCGTGGTGGAATAGGATGGGCGCGAGGAGGACCCATGGCCCGCATTTCCTATCCCGATCCCGGCAACCCCGCCATCGCGCCGCTGGTGGAGCGCATCGAGCGCGAACGCGGCAAGGTGCTCAATCTCTATCGCATGCTGCTGCACAGCCCGCCGGTCGCCGAAGGCTGGCTCGCCTTCCTCACGGCGATCCGGCAGAAGTGCAGCCTCGCCGGCCGCGACCGCGAGCTGGTGATCATGCGCATCGCAGTGATCAACGGCGCCGAGTACGAGTTCCGCGCCCATGTCCCCTTCGCCCTGAAGGAGGGCATCACGCAGGCGCAGATCGACGCCCTGCGCGAAGGGCGGCTGGAAGCCTTCGACGCTCGCGAGCGCGACGTGCTGGCGTACTGCGAGTCGATGACGCGCGACATCCACGTTCCCGACGCGGTGTTCCAGGCGGTGCGCCCGCACTTCGACGAGCGCGAGCTGGTGGAGCTCACCGCGACCGTTGCCGCCTACAACCTGGTCTCGCGCTTCCTCGAAGCGCTGCAGATCGACCGCGAGTGAAGCGTCCTGCCGACGCAGCGGGGCGTGCCGGCAGTCCGACGGAATACGAGGGGCGGCAGACGCGACCTCTACCGTGAAGAACACCCCGCCCCGGGATAACCCCTGTATTCCCGACTGCTCGAAATTCGATTGAATGGCGGCTCCAACGTGTCCAGGAGCTCCGCCATGCCTGCAGACCACTCCGGCCTTTCTTCCCCCTCCCTCCCGCACCGCGCCGCCGTCGCGCTCGGCGCCGCCGCGCTGGCCCTGGGCCTGGCCGCGCCCCCGGCGCTCGCGCAGGGCAAGCCGATCCGCATCGGCGTGCCCACCGCCATGCAGCTGCAGGTGGGCCGCGACACGCAGGATGCGATCAAGCTCGCCATCGACGACATCAACGCCAAGGGCGGCGTGCTCGGGCGCAAGCTGGAAATGGTGGTGGCCGACGAGACGGAGAACCCCGAGACCGGCATCAGCGCGATCAAGAAGCTCACCGCCGACGAAAAGGTCGACGTGCTGGTCGGCGGCTACACCAGCGGTGTCACGCTGGCGCAGCTGCCGCACATCTCCGCCGCGAAGACGATCTACCTCGGCGTGGGCGCCGCCTCGCCGGCGATCACGCAGAAGGTCAAGCAGGACTACGACAACTACAAGTACATCTTCCGCGTCGGCCCGATCAACGCGGCCAACCAGGCGCGCGAGCTCACCGGCTTCATCGCCAACTTCGTCAAGGGCGAGCTGGGCATCAGCAAGATCGCCATCGTGGGCGAAAACGCCAAGTGGGTGCAGGACCTGGTGCCCGTGCTGAAGAAGGGCGCCACCGACGCCGGCGCCGACATCCGCGTCACCGAGTTCTTCGACACCCAGACGGCCGACTTCTCGCCGCTGTTCTCCAAGGTGAAGGACTCGGGTGCGCAGTACCTGGTGGTGATCCTGTCGCACGCCTCCAGCGACACCTTCGCCAAGCAGTGGTACGACTCGCGCTTTCCCATGCCCTACGGCGGCATCGACGTGAAGAGCATGGACGGCGACTTCTGCGACCGCATCGGCGCCAAGTCGGTCGGCCAGATGGCGGCCAACTTCGCCGTGCGCGCGCCGCTCACGCCGCGCACCATCCCCTTCTTCGACGAGTTCAAGAAGGCCACCAGGCGCTCGCCGGTCTACACCGCCTTCGGCGCCAACGACGCGGTGTACATCTATGCCGATGCCGTCAAGCGCGCCGGCAGCACCGACACCGCCAAGGTGATCAAGGAGCTGGAGAAGACCAACTACATGGGCATCCCCGGCGTCATCCAGTTCGACGAGATGCACGACGTGAAACCGGGCAACGCCTCGTACAAGGGCCCGTCCTTCCTGCTGGCGCAATGGCGCGACGGCTGCAAGCGCGAGGTGGTCTACCCGAAGACGCAGCGCACGGCGGACTTCAAGTACCCGAGCTGGATCAAGCAGTAAGCACGGCGTGCTGGAAATCCTGATCGTCGGGGCGGTGAGCAGCGCGATCTACGCGATGCTCGCCGTCGGCTTCACGCTGATCTTCGGCGTGGCCCGGGTGCTGAACCTGGCGCACGGCTCCTTCTACGCGCTGGGGGCCTACGGCGCCTACTGGCTCACCTCCTCGCTCAAGTGGCCGCTGCTGCCGGCGGCGCTCGCCTCGATCGGCGCGGTGGCGCTGTTCGGGGTGGCGGTGGAACGGGTGTTCGTGCGGCCGATGCGCTCGTCGCAGCTGGCGGTGCTGATGATCACGCTGGCCGTGGCGCTGGTGGTGGAGCAGGCGCTGTTCCTCACCTTCGGCTCGGAGTACCGCAACGTGCCTGGCTTCGTCGATGCCAAGGTCACGATCGGCGGGGTCGACGTGGCCGGCTCGCGGCTGCTGGCGCTGGCCGTGAGCGTGGTGGTGATCGCGGCGCTGTGGCTGTTCATCCAGCACACGCGCCTGGGCTCGGCCATCCTCGCGATCTCGCAGGACGCGCAGGCGGCGCAGTACGTCGGCATCCCGAGCGACCGCATCTTCTCCGTCGTGATGGGCATCTCGGCGGGGCTGGCCGCGGCCGCCGGCATCCTGGCCGGGCCTTTCCTGAGCGTGCAGCCCACGATGTGGCTGCTGCCGATCGTGAAGGCCTTCGCCATCGTGGTGGTGGGCGGGCTCGGTTCCATTCCCGGCAGCATCGTCGCCGCTCTCATGCTCGGTTATGCCGAGACCATCGTGGCCTATGCGGCCTCCACCTCCTGGACCGAGATCGTGTCGGTGCTGGCCACGCTGCTGATGCTGGTGGTGCGGCCGGCGGGCATCTTCGGCCGCCGCGCGGCCTTCTAGAAAAATGTGCACCCCCACGCTCCTCACTACGTGCAGTCGCTGCCGCCCGAGGGGGCGCAAGCCTCCCAGAGGCGGCTCGTCGGAGGCTTGAGCATGCTGCGCCACCGCCTCGACCTCGCCGCCGCCGCCGTCCTGGTCGGCGCGATGGCGGTGCTGCCGCTGGTCTTTCCCAGCAACTACCTGATCGGCGTGCTGACCGTGAGCGCGATCTACGGCATCTGGGCCGTGAGCTGGGACTTCATGTCCGGCCTCACCGGCCGCGAGAACTTCGGCCACAGCCTGTTCATCGGCGTCGGCGCGTACACGGCGGGCTTCCTCAACACCAGCTTCGGCGCCAACCCGTGGTGGAGCCTGCCGGCCGCAATGGTCGTGTCGGTGCTGTTCGCGCTCCTGATCGGCCTGCCCACGCTGCGCCTGAAGGGGCCGTACTTCGCGCTGGCGATGCTCTCGGGCTCGGTGATCATGCAGCGGCTGATGCTGATCTTCTGGGAGCACACCGGCGGGGAGGAGGGCATCAACGGCCTGGCGCCCCTGATCCGCTCGCAGCTCGGGTTCTACTATTTCGTGCTCGGCACGCTGGTGGCCACCACCGTGGTGCTGCTGGCGCTGGCGCGCTCGCACTGGGGCCTGATCCTGCGCGCGGTCCGCGGCGACGAGGCCACCTGCCAGGCCGCGGGCATCAACGTCACCTTCTACAAGATCGCCTCGCTCGTGATCAGCGCCGCCTGCGCCGGCGCCGGCGGCGCGATGTACGCGCACTACCAGCTGCAGGTGAGCCCGCAGCTGTTCGCGGTGGTCACCTCGATCACGATCATCACCATGGTGTACGTGGGCGGCATGGGCACGATCTACGGCCCGGTGGGCGGGGCGATCCTGCTGGTGCTCGCGACGGAGCTGCTGCGCGAGTTCGGCGAGTGGCGGCTGATGGTCTACAGCTGCGCGCTGATCCTGATCCTGTTCTTCCTGCCGACCGGCCTGGTCGCGCCGCTGTGGCAGCGGCTGCGCGGGCTGTTGCGCCGCAAGGGCAAGGACCCCCTGGTGCCGGTGGCGGCGGACGTGATGGAGCAGCAGGCATGAGTGCGCTGCTCGAAGTCGAAAACCTGAACAAGCACTTCGGCGGCCTGCATGCGCTGCGCGATTTCGCCTGCACGGTGCAGCGCGGCGAGATCGTCGGCATCCTCGGCCCCAACGGCGCCGGCAAGACCACGCTCTACAACCTGCTGACCGGCTTCATCCCGCCCGATCCGGGCGCGCGCATCGTGTTCGACGGCCACAGCCTGCTGCGGCGCCCGCCCTACCGTATCGCCGCCCTCGGCATCTCGCGCACCTTCCAGCTGTGTCGGCCCTTTGCCGGTTTGACGGTGCTGGAGAACGTGGTCGTGGGCGCCCTGGGTTCGCAGCGCGAACGCGGCGCCGACCTGCAGGCGCGCGGGCGCGAACTGCTGGCGCGCGTGGGCCTCGCGGGGCGCGAAGAGGTGCCGGTGGCCGTGCTGTCCTACGGCGACCAGCGCCGGCTGGAGATCGCCCGCGCGCTGGCCGCGCGGCCGCGCCTGCTGCTGCTGGACGAACCCTTCGCCGGCCTGGGCAGCGGCGAGATGGCCGACCTGTCGGCGCTGATCCGCCAGGTGCACGCGCAGGAGGGCCTGACCGTGGTGCTGATCGAGCACAAGCTGCGCGAGTTCATGAGCCTGGTGCAGCGCGTGGTCGCACTGGATTTCGGCGCCGTGATCGCGCAGGGCACGCCGGAGGAGATCGTGCGCAATCCCGCGGTGGTCGAGGCCTATATCGGCCGCGATGCCGAAGTGGCGGAGGCCGCCCATGCTGCTTGAGGTGCGCCAGCTCTCGGTGGCCTACGGCAAGGCGGTGGCGCTGGAGGACGTGTCGCTGCAGGTCGCGCCGGGCGAGTTCGTCGCCGTGCTGGGCCCCAACGGCGCCGGCAAGAGCACGCTGCTGAAGGCGATCTCGCGCGCGCAGCCCTCCTCCGGCACGCTCACCTTCAAGGGCGAGTCGCTGCAGCAGCTGCCCGCGCACGCGGTGGTGGGCAAGGGCATCTGCCACTGCCCCGAGGGGCGGCGCCTCTTTCCCGAACTCACGGTGCTCAAGAACCTGCGCCTGGGCGCCTGGCTGCGCAGCGACCGCGCCCAGGTGGAGCAGGACCTGGAGCAGGTCTATCGCCTGTTTCCGGTGCTCAAGGAGCGCGGCGCCCAGGTGGTGAGCACGCTGTCGGGCGGGCAGCAGCAGATGGTGGCGATCGGCCGGGCGCTGATGGGGCGGCCGGCGCTGCTGCTGCTGGACGAGCCGTCGGTGGGCATCGCGCACCGGCTGAAGATGGAGATCTTCGACGCCATCAAGCGCATCCAGGCCAGCGGCACGGCGATCCTGATGGCGGAGCAGGACGCGCAGTCGGCCCTGCGCGTGGCCGACCGCGTGTACGTGCTGGAGCACGGGCAGGTGGGGCGCAGCGGCAGCAGCGCGGAGCTGGGCTCGGACGACTACATCCGGCAGGCTTACCTGGGAGTGAATTAGCAGGCGCCGGGCTTTCGGGCTTCGCCGCTCAGCTCCAGCCTGCGGGTGCACCCGCCCGAGGCTTGGTCGCCTCGTGCGCCTACCGCGCCGGCTTGCCCCAGTGCAGCCGCGGCAGCGGAATCCGCGCGGCGACATCCGCGGCCTGCAGCAGCCGCTGCAGCAGCACCTGCGTGCGCCGTGCCTGCGGCGACTCGTCGAACAGCCAGTGCGTGAAGACCGTCAGGAAGATCGTGGTGAGCACGGTTTCCGCCGTCTCGCGCCGCCAGCCCACCTCGGCCACCATCGCCACTTCGCGGATCCACTGCACCGTGTCGCTGATGCGCAGGATGCCGCGCACCTGCAGGTGCATGTGCTCCGGCTGCAGCTTGTACCCCAGCATCTCGCGCGTGATGCGGCGGTGCGGCGCCAGCGTCTCGAGCCACTCGGCGTAGGCGTCCTGCAGCCGCTCGCGCTGCGGCAGCTGCAGCCAGCCGGGCGTCTGCGCCAGCCGCAGCAGCGCGGCATCGGCCAGGTCGAACCAGGCCTCGGCGAGGGCGTCCTTGTTGGGGAAGTGGCGGTGGATGTCGGCCAGGCCGAGCCCCATCTCGCGCGCCACCTCGAACAGGTGGATCGCGTCCCAGCTGCTGCGTTCGGCGAGCTGCAGCGCCACTTCGAGGATGGCGCTCCGGGCGACCTGGGCTTCTGCCTGCATGGCGGCACCTCCCGCAGCCATGCTGCCACAGGTGGCACCGGGCAGGAAAGGGGGTCAGGCGGCCAGGGCCGCTTCGTTCGCCGGTGCGGCGCCGGGCGACAGTTCGCCGCCCAGGGCTTCCAGCAGGTCGGGGATCAGGGCCGACAGCTCGCCGGTGAGGATCGCCGCGTTGGTGTCGAAGCCCTCATCGTCCTTGCCCTTGGCGTCCTCGGCTGCCTTGAGCACCACGTCCAGCATCTTGAGCTTGCGGATCTGCCCCGCCTCGCCCAGGACGAAGGAAACCCGGTCGTTCCAGGTCATGGCGAGCTGCGTCGGCACCTTGCCGGCCGCGATGTGCTGCGCCACCTCGTCGATCTCCAGCGTATGGCGGGAATAGCGCACGGTGGACTTCTGTTCGTCGGCCGCCTTGAGCTCGCAGTCGCGGTCCACGGTGAAGCGCCACGGCGCCTCGCGGGTGGCGAGCCAGTGCGCCATCGAGGCCGCCGGCGAGGTCTGCGTCTGAACGAGCTGCAGGTCCAGCGCCGGGCCGGCGCCCGGGACTTCGAGCAGGGCGGCGAGGAAGGAGGAGACGATGCGGTCGGCGCCGGCCAGGCTGCCGGCGTCCACCACCAGCAGCCGCTCGCGCGGATCGAGCCAGAGCAGGGTGGTGGCGCGCTTGCTGAAGGCGCGCGGCAGCAGGTCCAGCAGGACCTCCTCCTTGAACTCCTTCTTCAGCTTCGCCGGCACGCGCTCGTTGCCGGTCTCCTGCTGGTAGCGCTCCACCTTCTCTTCGACGGCGGCCTTGATGGCCGATGCCGGCACCGCACGCTTTTCGGTGCACTGCTTCAGGATCAGGTGGCCGGCGACCAGTTCGGCCAGCACCTTGCTCTTGTTGCCGCGCGGCGGCACCCAGCCGGTGGATTCGGGCTGGGTGGGGCCGCAGGGCACGAAGCGGGCCTTGTGCAGCACGCGCTCGAGCGCGGCGAGGTCGGGCAGGACGAAGTCCTCCGCGACCCGGAAGAAACAGGCGTTCTTGAACATCGGGGAATGGGGAAAAGGACGCAGCGCGACTGCGGCGCCGAGGAGGCGGATTGTAGGCTGGTGGCGAGCCGCGTCAGCGCGCAAACCCCGGCGCTGCGCGCGCAAAGTCCGTCCGTCCGCCCGTTCGCATGCAAACATCTACACTTGCGCCAGTGCAGAAGAAGACCGACCCGGGGATCCCGGTCATCCCCGACGGCCTGCCCGTGCCCGAGCGCTACTGGGCGATGGCCGCCATCCTCCTGGGCATCGCGCTGACGGTGCTCGATTCCACCCTCGTGAATCTGGCCCTGCCGGACATCACGCGGCATTTCGGCGCCGAGCCCCAGGCCGCGGTCTGGGTCGTCAACGCCTACCAGCTCGCCACCCTGGGCCTGCTGCTGCCTTGCGCCAAGCTGGGCGAGCGGGTGGGCTACCGGCGCGTGTACCTGGTGGGCCTGGCCGTCTTCACGGCGGCCTCGCTCGGATGCGTGGTGGCCCCTTCGCTGCCCATGCTCGCCGCGGCGCGCGCGGTGCAGGGGCTGGGCGCGGCCGGCATGATGGCCGTGAACGCGGCGCTGGTGCGCCTGACCTATCCCACCGCGGTGCTGGGACGCGGACTCGCGCTCAACTCGGTGGTGGTGGCGACGTCCTCGGTCGCCGGGCCCAGCGTCGCCGCCGTGGTGCTGTCGGTGGCCTCCTGGCCCTGGCTGTTCCTGATCCAGGTGCCGCTCGGAGGCTTCCTGATGTGGATGGGCCGGCGCGCCTTGCCCGCCAGCCCGCCGCGCCAGGGCGGCCAGCCGCTGCGCCCGACCGAGGTCGCGCTGAACATCGCGCTGTTCTCGCTGGTGTTCCTGGGCGCCGACGCCTTCGGCGCCCGCCGCGGCGGCCTGGCGGAAGGCGGCATGCTGGCCGCAGGCTTCGGGCTGCTGGCGCTCGGCGCCCTGGTGGGCTGGGTCTACGTGCGCGGGCAGTTGCGCCAGCCGGCGCCACTGTTCCCGGTGGACCTGCTGCGCATCCCGGTGTTCGCGCTGTCGATGTGCACCTCGGTGACGGCCTTCGCGGCCCAGACCCTGGCCTTCATCGCGCTGCCCTTCCTGCTGCTGCAGGGGCAGGGCCGCAGCCACCTCGCCGCCGGCCTGATCATCACGGCCTGGCCCGCGGGCGTGGTCGTCATGGCGCCGATCGCCGGCCGGCTGCTCGGGCACTATGCGGCGGGCCTGCTGGGAGGCATCGGGCAAGGCGTGCTCGCGCTGGGCCTGCTGTGGCTCGCGCTGCTGCCCGCGCATCCGGCGGACTGGCAGATGATCGTGCCGCTGCTTGTGTGCGGGGCCGGCTTCGGCCTGTTCCAGTCGCCCAACAACCACACGATCGTGACCAGCGCCCCCTTGCAGCGCGCCGGCGCCGCCAGCGGCATGCTGGGGACGGCACGGCTCACCGGCCAGACCGGCGGCGCCGTGATGCTGGGCCTGATCTTCAGCTTCGCCGGCGTGCAGGGCGGCGGGCCGGCGATCGCGCTGGGGCTGGCGGCGGCGCTGGCCGCGGTGTCGGCGAGCTTCAGCCTGCTGCGCCTGCGCGCCGTGTGATCAGCGCCGCTGGTACTGCGTCGTCCCGAACAGGATCTCGCGCGCCTTGGGATCCTCCGTGATCGGCTTGCGCAGGTCCGCCAGCACCTTCACGCCGCGCTGCACCGCGGGCCGCTCGGCGATCGCGTAGAACCAGCGCTCCAGGTGCGGATACTCCTCCAGCAGCACGCCCTGGTTCTGCCAGCTGCGCAGCCACGGGAAGGTGGCGATGTCGGCGATGGAGTACTCGGCGCCGCCCAGCCACTCGCTTTGCGCCAGCCGCTTGTCGATCACGCCGTACAGGCGTTTCGCCTCGTTGGTGTAGCGGTCGATGGCGTAGGGGATCTTCTCGGGCGCGTACACGCGGAAGTGGTGGCACTGCCCCAGCATCGGCCCGACGCCTCCCATCTGGAACATCAGCCACTGCAGCACCTCGTACTTCGCGCGGTCGCCGGCGGGCAGGAAGCGGCCGGTCTTGGCGGCCAGGTACACCAGGATCGCGCCGGACTCGAACAGCGAGATCGGCTCGCCGTCCGGCCCGTGCGGATCGACGATCGCCGGGATCTTGTTGTTCGGGCTGATGGCCAGGAACTCGGGCTTGAACTGCTCGCCGGCCCCGATGTCGACCGGGATCGCCTGCCAGGGAAGGCCGCACTCCTCCAGCATGATGTGGACCTTGTGCCCGTTCGGCGTCGGCCAGGAGTAAACGTCGATCTTCGCCACGCGGAAACCTCCTGTTTCAATTTATGATCGGGAAACTTTAGGGCAAACCGCAGGCGCATGTTCGACCGCATCCGGAAAGTCTTCCAGCGCGAGGGCCGGGAGCCTAATGGCGAACAGCCCTCCTTGCTGTCGGCGCACGGGCCGGTATCGGAATGGGCAGCCTCGCGCGGCATGAGTTTTTCCACCGGCGCCCTGGGCCACACCGTGTCGATGCACGGCAAGGTGGGCGGCCACGCCTGGCGCATGGAGCTGGGCAAGCCCACGCGCGACTACATCAGCGGCGAGGAACTGCGGGCCCGGGCCGAACTGGGCGTGTTCGACGACGTCGGCGCCATGATCATCAACCGCTCGCTCAAGGACGCCCTGGAGCGGCGCGCCTACAGCATGATCACCGACACGCTGCAGACCACGGCCGATCCGCATTTGCCCGAGGAGATGCGCTGGCTGGCCATGTACGACGAGATCGGCTGGGAGGGCGTGCCCGATTCGTTCTGGGCCAGCTACGCGGTACTGGCCGACCAGCGCGAACATGCGCTCGCCTGGGTCGACGACGCGCTGGTGGACCTGATCCAGTCCCGGCCCGCGCCGGCGCCGGGCGCGCAGGTGCCCTTCATGATCGTGCTGCTGCGCGGCCGGTGCTACCTGCGCATGCAGTACCAGCCCGCGCTCACCGGCACGCTGGATCACGCGAGCGCGGTGTTCACGGCGGCCTGCGAAAGCGCGCTGGGGGCTTTCGGCACGGGCCGCTGACGGCCGGCGCGCTTCGCGCAGCGCTGGGGTTTCGCTGCGCTCCACCGCCAGGGCCTACCGGTTCGGATGGCCGCAGCTCACGCCGGCTTGCGCACGCTGCCGTACTTGCCCAGCTCCCACTTGGCGATGGCGTTGCGGTGCACTTCGTCGGGGCCGTCGGCGAAGCGCAGCGTGCGCGCGTGGGCGTAGGCCTGCGCCAGCGGGAAGGCGCCCGAGACGCCGCCGCCGCCGTGGGCCTGGATCGCCCAGTCGATCACCTGGCAGGCCATGTTGGGCGCCACCACCTTGATCATCGCGATCTCGGTCCTGGCCACCTTGTTGCCGGCCACGTCCATCATCCAGGCGGCCTTGAGCGTCAGCAGGCGCGCCATGTCGATCTTGCAGCGCGCCTCGGCGATGCGCTCCTGCGTCACCGTCTGCTGCGCCACCGGCTTGCCGAAGGCCACGCGCTCCAGGGAACGCTTGCACATCAGCTCCAGCGCGCGCTCGGCCAGGCCGATCAGGCGCATGCAGTGGTGGATGCGCCCCGGCCCCAGGCGGCCCTGCGCGATCTCGAAGCCGCGGCCCTCGCCCAGCAGGATGTTGCCGGCCGGCACCTTGACGTTCTCGAACACCATCTCGGCGTGGCCGTGCGGCGCGTCGTCGTAGCCGAACACGTCCAGCGGCCGCACGATGCGGATGCCGGGCGCGTCCGCCGGCACCACGATCATGCTCTGCTGCGAGTGCCGGGGCGCCTCCGGGTCGGTCTTGCCCATGGTGATGTAGACCTTGCAGCGCGGATCGGGCGCGCCGGAGATCCACCACTTGTGGCCGTTGATCACGTAGTGGTCGCCCTGGCGCTCGATGCGGGTCTGGATGTTGGTGGCGTCCGAGGAGGCCACCTCCGGCTCCGTCATCGCGAAGGCGGAGCGGATCTCGCCTTCCAGCAGGGGCTTGAGCCACCTGGCCTTGATCTCCTCGGAGCCGTAGCGCGCCAGCGTCTCCATGTTGCCGGTGTCGGGCGCCGAGCAGTTGAACACCTCGGAGGACCAGGGCACGCGGCCCATGATCTCGGCCAGCGGCGCATATTCCAGGTTGGTCAGGCCCGCGCCTTCGTAGCCGGAGTGCTGGGCGCTGTCGACCGGCAGGAACAGGTTCCACAGGCCCGCGGCGCGCGCCTTGGGCTTGAGCTCCTCGATGATCGGGATCGGCGTCCAGCGCTTGCCGGCCTCGGTGTTGGCCGCCAGCTGCTTCTTGTACGTGCCCTCGTTGGGGGCCACGTTGTCGTCCATGAACTTCTGCAGGCGCGCCTGGAGTTCCTTGGTCTTGGCCGAGTAGTCGAATTCCATGCTGTAGCTCCTCTTGGGGGTGGGGTTCGGTCAGGCGCGTTGCGCGAAGTGCCAGGCCAGTTCCGCCATCGGCCGGGCGCGGCTGCCGGCGTCGGCGGCCTGCGGGCTGGAGGCCGTGCCGGCCTCGTAGCGCTTCGCGATGCCCTGCAGGATCGCGGCGATGCGAAACAGGTTGTAGGCGAGATAGAAGTTCCAGTCGGCCTTCAGGTCGGCCACCGTCGCCAGGCCGGTGCGCTCGCAGTAGCGGCGGATGTAGTCGTCCTCGCCCGGGATGCCCAGCGCGCGCAGGTCCAGGTCTGCGATGCCGCGGAAGGCGCCGTGCGGGATGTGCCACGACATGCAGTGGTAGCTGAAGTCGGCGAACGGGTGGCCGAGCGTCGACAGCTCCCAGTCGAGGACGGCGATGATGCGCGGCTCGCTCGGGTGGAACATCAGGTTGTCCAGCCGGTAGTCGCCATGCACGATGGAGACCTTGCCCTCGTCGCGCGCCGCCGCCGGGATGTGCACGGGCAGCCAGTCGAGCAGCCGCTCCATCTCGGGGATCGGCTGGCTCATGGGCCCGGCGCCGTCGGTCGAGGCCTTGTACTGCTTGCTCCAGCGGCCGATCTGGCGCTCGAAGTAGTTGCCCGGCTTGCCGTAGCCGGCAAGCCCGCGCTCGGCGAACTTCACCGTGTGCAGCGCCGCGATCACGCGGTTCATCTCGTCGTAGATCTCGCCGCGCTGCGCCGGCGTCATCTCCGGCAGGCCCTGGTCCCACAGCACGCGGCCCTGCATGAATTCCATGACGTAGAAGGCGCGGCCGATCACCGACTCGTCCTCGCACAGCACGTGCATGCGCGGCACCGGCACGTCGGTGCCTTGCAGGCCGCGCATCACGGCGAATTCGCGCTCCACCGCGTGCGCCGAAGGCAGCAGCTTGGCTACCGGGCCGGGCTTGGCGCGCATCACGTAGCTGCGCGCAGGCGTCACCAGCTTGTAGGTGGGGTTGGACTGGCCGCCCTTGAACATCTCCACGGTGAGTGGCCCGCGGAAGTCCTCGAGCTTGCCCTCCAGCCAGGCGGTGAGCGCGGCCACGTCGAAGGCGTGGTGCTCGCCCACCGGCCGGGTGCCGACGAAGTGCTCGAAGTTCTGGTCGCTCATCTTCGGATCATTTCTCGTTGTCGGTCTCGACGATGCGCATCAGGCTGTCGCGGTTGCGCACCACCAGCCCGCCCGGCTCGATGCGGATCACGTCCTCGCGCTCCATCTGCTTGAGTTCCTGGTTGACGCGCTGGCGCGAGGCGCCGAGCAGCTGCGCGAGCTCCTCCTGCGCCAGCTGCAGGCCGATGCGCACCTCGTTGCCGTCGCCGAGCGAGGGCACGCCGTAGCTGCGCACCAGGTGCACCAGCTGCTTGGCCAGGCGCGCGCGCAGCGGCAGCGTGTTGAGGTCTTCCACCAGCCCGAACAGCTGGCGCACGCGGCGCGCCTGCAGCTTGAGCAGGGCCTCGTACAGCTCCAGGTGCTGGGCCAGGATCTTCTGCAGGTCGGCGCGGGAGACGAGCAGCATCGTCGTGTCGCCGTGCGCATAGGCGTCGTGCGTGCGGCGCTCGCCGTCGAAGATGGCGACGTCACCGAACCAGATCCCCGGCTCCACGTAGGTGAGCGTGACCTGCTTGCCGCTGACCGAAGTCGAACTCACGCGCACCGCGCCGCGCGCCACCGCGCTCCAGAATTCGGCCGGGTCGCCGCGCGCGCAGATCAGCTCGCCGTCCTTGAAGCGTTTGACGAAGGCGCATCGCAGGATGTCGTGGCGCAGGGATGGGGAGAGGGTGGAAAACCAGCGGCCATTGTTGATGGCCGCGCGTTCCTCGATGGTAAGAATCGGGTCGTCCATGGTCTGTCTTGCGGGCGACTGCCGGCCCGGTTCTGTCGCGTGCGGGACCGTACTGATTCTCACGGGTACTCCGGCTTCTGCCGGGCGAGGAAGGCCTGGATGCCGATCCCGCCGTTGGCGTGGTGCAGGTTGCGCACGAAGTGCTCGCGCTCCGCCGCCAGCTGGCGGTCCAGCGGTGCGACGGCCGCGTCGTTGACCAGCTCCTTGATGCTGGCGACGGCGTTGGGCGCCCGCTCATTGAGGCGCTCGGCCAGGGCCAGCGCGTCCTGCAGCGCGGCGCCGGGCGCGCTCACGCGGTTGACCAGGCCGAACTGCTGCAGCCGCAGCGGGCCGATGCGCTCGCCGCACATCAGCAGCTCGTTCACGGCCTGGCGCGGCAGCGCCTGCACCAGGCTCCAGGTGCCGCCGCCGTCGGGCGACAGGGCCACGCTGCTGTAGGCCATCACGAACACCGCATCCTCGGCGGCCACGATGAAATCGCAGGCCAGTGCCAGCGAGAAGCCGGCCCCGGCCGCGGCGCCTTCCACTGCCGCGATCACCGGCTTGGGGAAGGTGCGGATCGCCTCGATCCAGCCGTGCAGGCCGTCGATGGACCGGGCCTGCGCCTCGCGCGGCTGGGCGCGGTTGGCCAGCAGGCGCTGCAGGTTGCCGCCGGCGCAGAAGGTGCTGCCCGCGCCGGTGATCACCACGCTGCGCACCTCGGGGTTGCTGTCGGCGACGTTGAGGGCCTCGACGCCCGCCGCGTAGATCTCCGGCCCGAGCGCATTGCGCAGCTCCGGGTTGCTGATGGTCAGGACCATGGTACGGCCCAGGGTGGCGCTTTTCAGTTCCGCGGGCATCGTTCACCAGCCTCCGCCGAGCCGCCTCAAGGAGGCTGGGGCCCCCTCGGGGGGCAGCGACCACACGTAGTGGGGAGCGTGGGGGTTCATGATTCCTCTTGGAGGAGAGACAGCCCGATCGCGCCGCGGCGGCGCAGCCAGGGGCTGGGGCGGTAGCGCGGGTCGCCGTACACCGTCTGCAGGTTGAACAGCACCTCGAGGACGTTGGTCGGCCCCCAGCGGTCGCCCATCGCGAGCGGGCCGAGCGGATAGCCGAGGCCCAGGGTCACGGCCGTCTCCAGGTCGCGCGGCGAGCAGACGCGCTGCTGGCACATGTCCGCGGCGATGTTCACGATCGTGGCGACCACGCGCTGCGTGACGAAGCCGCCCGAATCGCGGATCACGCTGACCGGCTTGCCGTCGCGCGCGAACAGGGCCTGGGCGGCATCGCGCATGTCGGCGCGCGTCGCCGGATTGGTGGCCAGCACCCGCCGCTTGGTGGCGCTGTCCTCGATCAGCAGGTCGATGCCGACGGTGCGGGCGGGATCGAGCCGTTCGACCACCGCCACCGTCGTCACGTCGAAGCCGAGCGGCGCCACCAGCGCGAGCGCCTGGGCCGAGGGCGACTGGCCCGTCTCCACCTTGGCGCCGAGGTCCTTCAGCAGCTGGTACAGCTCGGCGCGGCGGGCGGCACGGGTGGAGACCCACACCGGCGGGATCTCCTGCACCGAGGGCGCGGGCGGCTCGGGCGGCACCTGCTGCCTGCCTTCGGCGTAGCGGTAGAAGCCCTCGGCGGTCTTGCGTCCCAGCACGCCGCCGGCCACCCGCTGCGCCGCCAGGGCGCTCGGGCGGTAGCGCGGCTCGTCGTAGTACTGGCGGTAGATCGACTCCATCACCGGCTGCGAGACGTCCAGGCCCGTGAGGTCCATCAGCTCGAAGGGCCCGAGCCGGAAGCCGACCTGGTCGCGCAGGATGCGGTCGATGGTGGCGAAATCGGCCACCCCTTCGCCCACGATGCGCAGCGCCTCGGTGCCGTAGCCGCGGCCGGCGTGGTTGACGATGAAGCCCGGGGTGTCCTGCGCCTGCACGGGCGTGTGGCCCATCTGCTTCGCGTAGGCCGTGAGGCCTTCGCAGACGGCCGGATCGGTCTTCAGGCCGGCGATCACCTCCACCACCTTCATCAGCGGCACCGGGTTGAAGAAGTGGTAGCCGGCCACGCGCTGCGGCCGCTGCAGGCCGTTGGCGATGGCGGTGACGGAGAGCGAGGAGGTGTTGGTGGCCAGCACCGTTTCGGGCCCGACGATGCCCTCGAGCTCCGCGAACAGCGCCCTCTTCACGTCGAGCCGTTCGACGACGGCTTCCACCACCAGCGCGCAGTCGGCGAGCTCCTTCAGGCTGGTGGCGGCCTGCAGGCGCTGCTTGGCCGCCTGCACGGCGCCGGCTTCCATGCGCCCCTTTTCCTGCAGCCGGTCCCATTGGGCGCCGAGCTCTTGCAGGGCGCGCTGCACGGCCTCGGGCTGGGTGTCGTAGAGGCGGACGGTGCTGCCGGCCTGGGCGGCGATCTGCGCGATGCCACGCCCCATCGCGCCGGCGCCTGCGATGCCGATCGTGTTGTAACGAGTCTCCATGCAGGCATTATCGGCGGGCGCGGCGGCGCCCCCGGGGTCGGGTTTTCGCAGCCGCCGGGGCGCCGTGCCTAGAATGGACGACTTCATGTTTCCTAAAGTTACCGGCCGTGCCCTGGCGCTTGCCGCGTGCGGGTGGCTGATCGCGTGCGGTGCCGATGCCTTCGCGGCCGTTGCGGCCGGCGGCGGCGTGGCCACCGATCCGCCGCGGAGCGCCGCGCCGGCGGCCGTCGCAAGCGAGCTGCAGCAGGGGCCCGGCCAGGCCCTGCAGGATGCGCAGCGGCTGGCGGCGCTGGAACGCGAACTGAGCTCGCTGCGCGAGCTCGCGCGACACAACGCCGCCACCGTGGCGGGCCTGCACGAGGAGCTCGAACGCACCCGCGGCGAGCGCAGCATCGCCGGCCTGCTGGTCGCCGTGTTGTCCGTCCTGCTGCTGGCGCTGATCGCCTGGGTGGGCTGGCGCTGGTACGGCGACCAGCGCCTCAAGCGCGTGGGCCGCTGGTTCGACGAGCACGGCGAGGCGCGGGTGGGCGCGCGCCCGGCGGGACAGGGGCTGCAGACCCAGCCGGCGGCGATCCTGCGCGAAGGACCGCCGGCGCCGGCCCGCCTGGACGAGGGACCACCGCTGCCCGCCAGCCTGGACGAGCATTTCCTCCCCGACCGCGGCGCGACGACGCGCACGATCAGTGTGCAGGAACTGAGCGACCTGCACGAGAAGGCCTGCTTCTTCCGCTCGATCGGCGAGCACGCGCGGGCGATCGCGCTGCTCGAAGCGCACGTGCACGAGGACGGGGAGAGCGGCGCGCTGCCCTGGCTGGACCTGCTGGAGCTGTACCACTCGTTGGGCCGGCGCGCCGACTACGAGCGCCTGCGCGCCGAATTCCGCCAGCACTTCCGATCCGGCGTGGCCGACTTCGATCATTTCGAGCGACCGGGTGCCTCGCTGGAAGACTACGGGCAGGCGCTGGACCGCATCGTCGCCCTCTGGCCTTTGCCGGGCGTGCTGGACGTGATCGAGGAAGCGATCTTCCGCCAGCCCGGGCTGCCGGGGCAGGAGCCCTTCAGCCTCGAGGCCTACCTCGAGCTGGTGCTGCTGTACCACCTGGCCAGGAGCCTCGTGGAGCCGGAGCAGGGCACGCCCACGCACCCGACCTACCACGACACGGCGGCGCACCCGCTGCATCTGAGCGAGCTGCCTGAGCCGGCCGGCCAACGGCCCGGGGCCGCCGGCAGCGAGCGCGACCGGCTGATGACGCCGCCCGCTTCCGCCCGCCTCGGCGTCGACATCGATCTCGGCGAACTGGCGGCGGCGAGCGCCGGCGCCAGCGAGTTGCCGCTGCTGGGCGTCGACCTTGACCTCGACCTGGACGAGCCGACGACGGCGCCGCAGTTCGACGCCCCGGCCAGGGATACCTGAGACTGCGCCGCCGGCCGCTTGCCTGCCGTCCCGGCGCAGACCGGCTTGCTTGCCGCCGAAGCAGGCTTGTTCCTTGCCGCCGAAGCAGGCCTGTTCCTTGCGGCCTCGGTGCCTAGCGCGCGTCCGCGGCGAAGCGGCTGGCCAGCGCGCTCGCTGCCATCGCGGCCAGCAGGCCGGCCAGCCCGGCCCAATGCAGCCACGCCATGCCGCCGCGCGCGATCATCCAGCCGCCCGTTGCGGCGCCGATCGCCTGGCCGGCATAGATCGCGGAGGAATTCAGGGCCACGCTGGCGGAGGCGAGCGCGGGCGCCATCGCCACGAGCCGCGCCTGCTGCGCCGAATTGGTCGAGAAGCAGCCCAGCGCCCACGGGATGGCGACGGCCATGGCCAGGGCCAGCGAAGCGCCCAGCGGGAACAGCAGCAGGCTGGCCGCCATCAGGGCGAGCCCGATCATCACCGAGCGGGCGGCGCCGAGGCGGTCGATATGGCGCGTCATGAGCACGTTGCCGGCCAGGCCGAAGGCGCCGAAGCACAGGAACCAGAGGCTCAGCGCGCCGGGCGCGAGCCCCAGCTGCTGCCGCAGGTAGGGCGCCATGTACGAGAACAGCACGAACTGGCCGGCGGCGGACAGCACCGTCACGGCCACGGCCACCATCAGCGCGCCCGAACGCAGCGTCTGCTGCCAGGCGGCCAGCGAAAGCGCCGGCGGCTTCACGCCGGAGGGCAGGGCGCGCCAGACCCAGACGGCGCTCAGCAGACTGAGCCCCGCCACCATCACCATGGCGCTGCGCCAGCCGAGGGTGCCGCCCACCAGCGCGCTCATGGGCATGCCGATCACCGAGGCGAGCGACCAGCCGAGGAAGATGAAGGTGATGGCGCGGCCGCGCTGCGCCAGCGGCACCAGCAGGCCCAGCGAGGCCGCCGCCTGGGGCGTGAAGATCGCCGGCGGCACCAGCGCGACGACGCGCAGCGCGAGCAGCGCTGCGAAGCCGGGCGCGAAGGCGCAGGCCAGGTGCATCAGCGCGTACCAGAGCATCGAGAACGAGAGCAGGCGCCGCCGGTCCCATCCGGCCGCCACGGCCGCGAGCAGGGGTGCGCCCACGCACATCAGCAGCGCGCCGGCCGAGATCAGCTGGCCCGCCGTGGCGACCGGCACCGCGAGCTCGCGGCTGATCTCGTCGAGCGTGCCGGGCACCGCCATCACGCCGGTGCCGATCACGAAATTGCCGAACAGCAGCGGCCACAGCACCGCCGGAAGCGGCGCGCGCGCGGCCGCGGCCGTCAGCGTGGCCACCGGCTCAGCGCCGCACCTGCAGCGCCCCCGGATTGACGATGTTGGTAGGCGTGCCCTTGATGAAGTTCACCACGTTGTCGAAGGCGGCGCCGAAGTACAGCTCGTAGCTTTCCTGCTCCACGTAGCCGATGTGCGGCGTGCAGATGCAGTTCTCCAGCCGCAGCAGGGCATGGCCCTGCAGGATCGGCTCGCTTTCGAACACGTCGATGGCGGCCATGCCGGGGCGGCCGCGGTTCAGCGCGGCGATCAGCGCCTCCGGTTCGATCAGCTCGGCGCGCGAGGTATTCACCAGCAGCGAGGTGGGCTTCATGCGGTTGAGGTCCTCCAGCCGCACGATGCCCAGCGTCTCGTCGTTCAGGCGCAGCTGCAGGGTGAGCACGTCGCTTTCGGCGAACAGGGCCTCGCGGCTGGAGGCGGGCAGCAGGCCGTCGGACTCGGCCCGGGCGCGCGACTCGGGGCTGCCCCAGACCTGCACGCGCATGCCGAAGGCCTTGCCGTAGCCGGCCACCAGCTGGCCCACCTTGCCGTAGCCCCAGATGCCCAGCGTCCTGCCGCGCAGCACCTGGCCGATGCCGAAGTTGGGCGGCATGGAGGAGGACTTCATGCCGGACTGCTGCCAGGCGCCGTGCTTCAGGTTGCTGATGTACTGCGGCAGGCGCCGCATCGCCGCCATGATCAGCGCCCAGGTGAGTTCGGCCGGGGCCACCGGCGAGCCCACGCCCTCGGCGACGGCGATGCCGCGCTCGGTGCAGGCCTCCACGTCGAGGTGGGCGCCGACGCGGCCCGTCTGCGAAATGAGCTTCAGGCGCGGCAGCTTCTCCACCAGCTGGCGCGTGATGTGGGTGCGTTCACGGATCAGGACGATCACGTCGGCGTCGCGCAGGCGCACGGAGAGCTGGCCGATCCCCTTGACGGTGTTGGTGAAGACCTTGGCGGGGTAGGCTTCCAGCTTCGACGCGCACTGCAGCTTGCGCACGGCGTCCTGGTAGTCGTCGAGGATCACGATGTTCATTCCCTCGATTGTGCCTTGGGCTTCGAGGGCGCGAAGGCCGCGCTGCCGCGGCGCGCCGGCGGGCGTGCGCGCCAGCCAGAACGGCCCGTTGGCGGGGCCGTCGTTGCGCCACCTAAGATGGCGCCTTTCTGCGAAGAGGAGATTTTCCATGACGATGTCGATGTACGGGGCCAGCATCCCCGTGTTCCAGCACATGTTGCGCAACCTGGTCCACATCCTGGACAAGGGCGAGGCCAGCGCGCAGGCGCGCGGCTTCGATCCTTCGGCGCTGACCACCTACCGCCTCGCGCCGGACATGCTGCCCTTCACGCGCCAGGTGCTGATCGCCTGCGATGCGGCCAAGCTGTGCGCGGCGCGCATCTCCGGCGTGGAGGCCCCGAAGTTCGAGGACAAGGAGGCCACCTTCGCCGAGCTGAAGGAGCGCATCCGCAAGACGCTGGACTACCTTGAGACGGTGCCCGCCAGCGCCATGGACGGCAGCGAGGACAGGCAGATCACCTTCCCGGTGGGGCGCGACAAGACGCGCACCATGAGCGCGCAGGCCTATCTCACCACCTGGGCGCTGCCCAACTTCTTCTTCCACGTCACCACCACCTACGCGATCCTGCGCCACAACGGCGTGGACCTGGGCAAGGCGGATTACCTGGCGGGTGCGGCGGGGCGCTGAGGCCGGCAGGCCGGGGTGGCGAAGCAGCCCCGGCGTTGCGAGCGCAGCGGAACGCCGGGGTTGCGCTGCGCTCCACCACCAGCCTACGAGGTGCGCTCCACCTGCGAGGTGTGCTCCACCTACGAAGTGCGCTCCATCATCAGCCTACGAGATGCCCACTTCCATTGCGGCCAGGCGGTCGAGCTCGGCGCAGACATCGGCCAGGCGCCCCGAGATCACCATTCGGCCCGCGGTGCTGCGCGGCGCGCTCGGCTCCAGCACGCGCACCACGCGCAGCGGCTTGAGCACGTGTTGGTGCACCGGACGCGCCGGCAGCGTGCGCGCGGCCGCGGCGCGCGGTGCACTGCTGCGCGGCGCGAGCGCGCCGCACAGGCCGCGGAAGGCGGTGGCGAGACGGGACCAAGAGAAGGAAAGGAATGCGCTTGCCATGTGACAGCTCCTGGGGAGACACAGGCAGGATTGGGATCATGGCTGCTGCCGCAGGGTGATGGCGAACGCCTCGCCATACGCCTGCCACCTGCGACGGCAGCCTGGGCTTACATGAGCATCGTGTTGCGGATCAGGCCCACCGCGACGCCCTCGATCTCGAACGGCTCTCCCGGCTCCACCACGATGGTGGGGTAATCCGGGTTCTCGGCATGCAGCTCGATCAGGTGCTTGTTGCGGCGAAAGCGCTTGACCGTGACGTCGTCGCCGAGGCGCGCCACCACGATCTGGCCGTTCTTGGCTTCGCGCGTGGATTGCACGGCGAGCAGGTCGCCATCCATGATGCCGGCATCGCGCATGGACATGCCGCGCACCTTCAGCAGGTAATCGGGCCGGCGCTGGAACAGGCCGCTTTCCACGTAGTAGGTCTTGTCCACGTGCTCCTGCGCCAGGATGGGCGAGCCGGCGGCCACCCGGCCCACCAAGGGCAGCGCGAGCTGCAGCAGCGTGGGCAGGGGCAGATCGAACTGCTTGACGCGCGCTTGCTGGATTGCGCGCAGCGCCGCGCCCTTGAGCCGGATGCCGCGCGAGGTGCCGCTCACGAGATCGATCACGCCCTTGCGGGCGAGGGCCTGCAGGTGCTCCTCCGCCGCGTTGGCGGACTTGAAGCCGAGCTCCTCCGCGATTTCGGCGCGGGTGGGCGGCGCGCCCGTGCGCTCGATCGCCGTCTGGATCAGATCGAAGATCTGCTGCTGGCGCGGCGTAAGCTTGGGAGCCTCCGGCGGCGACTCGGTATCCGGTGGGCTGTCTTGCGTGCGAGCGTTGGTTGCCATGGCGGAACTGTGTTGATATCCAGTACCTGTATTTTTCAACAGTTTGGAGCGGAATGCAAGGGCACAAGGGAAAACTCGTGGTATTGGCGACCGGCGGCACCATTGCCGGCCGCGCCGCTTCGGCCGGCGACAACCTGGGCTACCAGGCGGCGCAGCTCGGGGTGGAGCAGCTGCTCGCGGGCTTGGCGCCGCCGGCGGGCCTGTCCATCGAGGGCGAGCAGGTCGCGCAGATCGACAGCAAGGACATGGAGTTCGCGGTGTGGCGCGCGCTCGCGCAGCGCTGCGCGCACTGGCTCGCGCAGCCGGAGGTTGCCGGCATCGTGCTCACGCACGGCACCGACACGATGGAGGAGACGGCGTTCTTCCTGCAGCAGGTGCTGGCGCCGGCCAAGCCGGTGGTGCTGACGGGCGCGATGCGGCCGGCGACTTCGATCGCGGCCGACGGGCCGCAGAACCTGGCGGATGCGCTCGCGGTGGCGGCTTCGGGCCAGGCGCGCGGCGTGGGTGTCGTGTTCGCGGGCAGCGTGCACGGCGCGGCGGACGTGCAGAAGGTGCACGGTTACCGCGCGGATGCGTTCGCCTCGGGCGATGCGGGGCCGCTGGCCTATGTGGAGGAGGGCCGCCTGCGCGTGCTGCGCGCGTGGCCCGAGGGCGTGGCGGTGCGCGACGCCGGCTCGCTGGCGGACGCGGACCAGTGGCCGCGGGTCGAGATCGTGCTGAGCCACGCCGGAAGCGACGGTGCGATCGTGCGGGCGCTCGTGAGCGACGGGGTGCGCGGGATCGTCGTGGCGGGCACCGGCAACGGCACGGTGCACCACCGGCTGGAAGAGGCGTTGCTGCAGGCGCAGCAGGCAGGCGTCGCGGTGCGGCGGGCGTCGCGCTGCCTGCAGGGGCGCGTGCTGCCGCATGCGGGCGATCGGCTGCCCGCGGCCGAAGGCCTCACGCCGGTGAAGGCGCGGATCGCCCTGATGCTGGAATTGATGGGAGCTTGAGGGCAGGGCCTGCCGCCGGCGCTGCGGGCGTCAGCAGTCCGCCAGCGCCTGCAAGGCCCGCGCGGTGATCTCGTCCACCGTGCCCATGCCGTCGATCTTGCGCACCTTGGGGGCGTTCTGCGGGTCGGCCTTCGCCCAGGTGCTGTAGTAGTCCACCAGCGGGCGCGTCTGGGCGGAATAGACCTCCAGGCGCTTGAGCACCGTCTCCTCGCGGTCGTCGTCGCGCTGGAGCAGCGGCTCGCCGGTCTCGTCGTCGCGGCCTTCCACCTTGGGCGGGTTGAACTTGACGTGGTAGGTGCGCCCCGACGCGGGATGCGAGCGGCGCCCGCTCATGCGCTCCACGATCGCCGCGAACGGCACGTCGATCTCCAGCACGCAGTCGATCTTCACGCCGGCGGCCTTCATCGCCTCGGCCTGCGGGATGGTGCGCGGGAAGCCGTCGAACAGGAAGCCGCGGGCGCAATCCGGCTGCGCGATGCGCTCCTTCACCAGGCCGATGATGATGTCGTCGCTGACCAGGGCACCGGCATCCATGACCTTCTTGGCAGCCAGCCCCAGCGGCGTGCCCGCCTTCACCGCGGCGCGCAGCATGTCGCCGGTGGAGATCTGCGGGATGCCGTACTTCTGGCACAGGAAGGTCGCCTGCGTGCCCTTGCCGGCGCCCGGTGCGCCCAACAGGATCAGTCTCATGGGAGTCCTCGGATGGTTTGGAGTCGGTCGGCACGGCGGGCCGGCGCCAGGCCGCCGCGCCTGTTGCCGCCGAGGATAGCACGCACCCTCGCGCGCGAAACTGACGCGGACGGCGCCTTTTATTGCCCTGCGGCAAAGAGCGCGCGCACGCGCTCGAGGTCCTCGGGCGTGTCGACGCCGGCACCCGGCGCGGCGGCGCTCACGTGCACGGCGATGCGGTGGCCGTGCCAGAGGGCGCGCAGCTGCTCCAGCGCCTCGCAGGATTCCACCGGCGCCTGCGGCAGCCGCGGGAAGGCGCGCAGGAAGCCGGCGCGGTAGCCGTAGATGCCGATGTGGCGCAGCGGCGCGGGCTCGGGCAGCGCGCCCACGCCCTGCGCGAAGCCGTCGCGCCACCAGGGAATGGGCGCGCGGCTGAAGTAGAGCGCAAGGCCGTCGGCCTGCAGCACCACCTTCACCACGTTGGGGTTCAGGAAGTCGGCGACGCTCGCGATCGGGTGGGCGGCCGTGCTCATGCTGGCCTGGGGGCGCTCGCGCAACAGCTGTGCCACGGCGTCGATCAGGGCGGGATCGATCAGCGGCTCGTCGCCCTGCACGTTGAGCACCAGGTCGTCGCGTTCCAGCCCGAGCTGCTCGCAGGCCTCGGCGAGCCGGTCGCTGCCGGAGGGATGGTCGGCGCGCGTGAGCACGGCGCGCACGCCGTGCGCGCTGCAGGCATCGGCGATGCGCTCGCTGTCGGTGGCGACCACGACCTGCGCGGCGCCGGACTGCTCGGCGCGGTGCGCCACGCGCACCACCATCGGCAGCCCGCCGATGTCGGCCAGCGGCTTGTCCGGCAGGCGCGTGGAGGCGAGCCGGGCGGGGATCAGGACGGTGAAGCTCATTCGCAAGCGGAGGGGCGAGCGCCTTCGGGCGGCCGTGCGGCGCTCACTCAGACGAGCGGGGTGCGCGCGGGCAGGCGCTCGAGTTCCTCGTCGCTCAGGGTGCGGGCTTCGTCTTCCAGCAGCACGGGAATGCCGTCGCGGATCGGGTAGGCGAGGCGGGCGCTGCGCGAGAGCAGCTCCTGGCGTTCGCGGTCGTAGTCCAGCGGACCCTTGGTCACGGGGCAGACGAGGAGCTCAAGCAGGCGGGGATCCATGGCGCGATGATAAACGCGC
>Ga0255338_1001929_pt1 | contig 34655 bp, 34 predicted proteins | sample MeOH1_35cm_T4_19_FD_203715 | JGI IMG/M metagenome (GOLD analysis project Ga0255338, IMG submission 203715) | Sandy soil microbial communities from University of British Columbia, Vancouver, Canada - MeOH1_35cm_T4_195 | ecosystem: Engineered > Artificial ecosystem > Sand microcosm > Unclassified ...
CTGAAGCGCCACGCCACCAGCAAGATCGGCTCGCTCGCGGACCTGGAGTCGGTCGGCACCATGGGCTTTCGCGGCGAGGCGCTGGCGGCGATCGCCTCGGTCTCCGAGCTGCACCTGCTCTCGCGCACGGCCGGCCAGGCCAGCGCCTTCCTGCTCGATGCGGCCAGCGGCGAACTGCGGCCGGCCGCGCGCGCCACCGGCACCACGGTGGAAGTGAAGGAGCTGTTCTTCAGCACGCCGGCGCGGCGCAAGTTCCTCAAGACGGACGCCACCGAGTTCGCGCACTGCCTGGAGGCGGTGCGCCGCCACGCGCTGGCACGGCCCGACGTGGGCTTCGCCGTCTGGCACGAGGGCAGGCTGTGCGAGCAGTGGCGTCCCGCCACGAGCGACCAGCGCCTGGCCGACGTGCTGGGCGAGGAGTTCCTCGCCAACAGCGTCGCCATCGACCATGCGGCGGGGCCGCTGCGCGTGCGCGGCCGCGCGGGCGTTCCCGACGCCGCGCGTGCGCGCGCCGACTGGCAGTTCGCCTACGTCAACGGCCGCTACGTGCGCGACAAGGTGATCGCGCACGCGGCGCGCAGCGCCTACGAGGACCTGCTGCACGGCCAGCGCCAGCCGGTGTACGCGCTGCACCTGGAGATCGATCCCGCGCGGGTGGACGTGAACGTGCACCCGACCAAGATCGAGGTGCGCTTCCGCGACGGCCGCGAGGTGCACCAGGCCGTGCGGCATGCGGTGGAATCGGCCCTGTCGGCGCCGCGCGCCGCGGCGGTGGCGACGCAGGCTGTGCAGCCCCCGCCGGGCCTGTCGCCCACGCCTGCGCAGGCCGTGCCGGCGCCGGCCTGGCGGCAGCCGGGGATTCCGTTCGTGCCGCAGGTCGGCGAGCGGGTGGCCGATCTCGCGACGCTCTGGCAGCGTCCCGCGCCCGAGGGTGACGCCGTCGCGAACCCGGGTAGCGCTGCCGCAGGCTGGGGTGACGCAGGAACCCCGGCGATCGGCGAGCGCAGCGAAGCCGGGGTTCCCTTCGGTCACCACCAGCCTGCGAACACCGGCCCCCACGAGGAACATGCCTGGCCCCTCGGCAAGGCCGTCGCCCAGCTCCATGGCATCTACATCCTGGCCGAGAACGCGCACGGCCTCATCGTGGTCGACATGCACGCCGCCCACGAGCGCATCGTCTACGAGCGCCTGAAGGCGCAGATGGACGCCCAGGCGATCCGCTCGCAGCCGCTGCTGATCCCCGCCACCTTCGCGGCCACGCCGGCCGAAGTGGCCACCGCGGAGGCCTGCCAGTCCACCCTCGAAACCCTCGGCCTGCAGGTCACGCCCTTCACCCCGAAGACGCTCGCCGTGCGCGCCGTGCCGGCCACCCTGGCGCAGGGCGACGCCGTCGAACTCGCGCGCAGCGTGCTGGCCGAGCTGGCGCAGCACGACGCCAGCAGCGTGGTCGAGCGCGCCCGCAACGAACTGCTGGCCACGATGGCCTGCCACGGCGCCGTGCGGGCCAACCGCAGGCTCACGCTCGAGGAGATGAACGCCCTGCTGCGGCAGATGGAGGCCACCGAGCGCTCGGACCAGTGCAACCATGGCCGGCCGACCTGGCGCCAGCTCACCCTGCGCGAGCTGGACGCCCTGTTCCTGCGCGGCCGGTAAACGGCCTGCAAGCGGCTGAACTTTCGTCGCCTGCGCGACTCTGCTTCACCCATGAAGCGCCGCCTGCCGATCGCCGCCATCGCCACGGCCACCCTGCTGTCGGTGGGCTGCGCCACGCTCGACGAGCGCCAGCGCGAATGGATCTTCCAGCCCGGCGACCGCGCCTGGGGCGGCAGCGCCGACTATGCCCAGGGCATGGAGGACGTCTGGATCGACTTCGCCTCCCGGGTCACGGGCAAGCCCTCGCGCCTGCACGGCCTGTGGCTGGCGGCCGAAAGCCGGCCGGAAACCAGGCCGGTGCTGCTCTACCTGCACGGCGCGCGCTGGAACGTCAGCGGCTCGGCGCCGCGCATCCGCCGCATGCAGGCCCTGGGCTTCAACGTGCTGGCGATCGACTACCGCGGCTTCGGCAAGTCCACCCGCGAGCTGCCCTCCGAGCAGATGGCCTACGAGGACGCCCACGCGGCCTGGGACTGGCTCGCGCGCCATTACCCGCAGCACCCGCGCTACGTGTTCGGCCATTCGCTGGGCGGCGCGGTCGCGATCGACCTCGCCTCGCACGTGGAGGACGAGCAGGGCGTGATCGTGGAAGGCACCTTCACCTCGATCCCCGACGTGGCGAGCTCGATGAAGTGGGGCTGGCTGCCGATCGGCCCGCTGATCACGCAGCGCTTCGACTCGATCCACAAGGTGGCCGAGGTGCACTCGCCGCTGCTGGTGGTGCACGGCGCCGCGGATTCGCTGATCGACGCCTCGCTCGGGCGCCGCCTCTACGAGGCCGCCACGGGCCGCAAGCGCTTCGTGCTGGTGGAAGGCGGCTCGCACCACAGCACCATGGCCATCGGCCAGGCGCAGTACCGCGAAGCGCTGGCGCAGTTCTTCAGCCTGCAGTAGGCGCCTGGGTCGCGCGTTGCAGCACCGCGAGCGCGGCGCGCACCTCCTCGATCGGGATCTGCCCCGGTGCGGAGGCGGCCGCACCCACCGCGAAGGTCAGGGCCGAGCCGAACACCCCGCCGCACAGGCGCGTGACGGCGCCCAGCCCGCCCATGGCCATGCTGATCACCGGGATGCCCAGCGAGCCGCTCGCCTGCAGCGTGGCCCCGAGCAGGCGGTGCACGTCCTCCATCGATTGCGGCATCACCGCCACCTTGGCGACATCGGCTTGCAGCCGCCGGGCCTGCTCGAAGCGCGCGCGCAGTTCGGCGTCGGCGGGCGTGCGCTCGAAGTCGTGGAAGGACAGCACCAGCGGCAGCCCGTGGCGGCGCGTGAGCGCGCGCACCTGCGCCACGTGCGCGGCCTCGTTGCCCATCTCGAAGTCCACCAGGTCGACGCCGCCGCTCGCCGCCACCGCCTCGTACAAAGCCAGCACCTGCGCTTCGTCCAGCGCGATGGGCTGGCCGCCCTCGCGCTGGCAGCGGCGGGTGAAGAGGATCGGAATGCCGGCGCTGGCCGCGCGCAGGTCGGACAGCGCGGCGAGCACCTCGCGCGGGTCGGCGATCGCCTCGAAGAAGTCGACGCGCCACTCCAGCAGGTCCGGCCGCTTGGCCGCCACCGCGGCGGCCTCGGCGGCCAGCGCCGCGCGCGAGCGGGCCACGAGCGGCGCACACACGGCGGGCAGCCGCCCACCGGCCAGCGGGCGGCCGTCGACTTGGATCGGGATCATCGGGGGATTCTAAGCAGCGGTCGCCAGCCGCCCGGCGCGCCTTGCGCGCGCGTTGCCCGCTGCACTAGGGTTCGGCGTCCGCCTGCGGGCGCTCGCAGCCGCCGTCGCCCTGCTGCGGGCCGGCGGCGCCGGGCGTCGCCGGCAGGCTTTCGCGCGCCACCGGCTTGCGCAAGCCCAGCCGGGTCAGCTCGCGCTCGAGCAGCTCCTTGCGCACGGACAGCGGCAGCGTCTCGGTGGCCCAGGTTCCGGCCTCGGCGTCCTGCAGGCCTTTGCCGGATGGATCAGCACTCATGCGTGCCATGCTAGGCGCGTGCGGGTGAGTTGCTGTCGGACGGGACGGAGATGGTTGTCGGACAAGCTCGGACAAGGCCGAGCGACGCAGCCCGCCTCAGGGGCCCGAGTTCTCGCGGTTCTCGAGATCGTGGAACCACTGCATGAAGTCGCCCGTCTCGGTCTTGTCGAACACGGCGTCGGCGCCGAGCTCCAGGCAGTGCTGGCGCACGCCCGGCGTGGCGTAGCTGCTGAACACGACGATGCGGCCGCCGGCGGGATCCACCTTGCAGCGGCGGATCACGTTCATGCCGGCACCCTGCTCCAGCACGAGGTCGACCACGGCCACGTCCCAGCCGCCGGGGTGGTCGTCGAGCCACAGGTTCGCCTCGGCTTCGGTGCTCGCGTTGCCGACCACCGTGAAGCCGCCCATGGAATCGAACATCTCGCCCAGCAGGCTGCGCATGCGCTGCATGTCCTCGACGAGGAACACCCTCAGGTCCACGCCCTGATATCTCCCTTGGTACTCGTGCCCCATTCTCGGCGCCTTACACCCGGGCACGGGGGCCATTGCAACCATTTGCGTACGGGCACGCCGCCCTGTCGCATCTGCTAACCTCGATCGATGCCCCCCTCCGCCCTGCCCGCCACGGTGGCGCTCGCCGGGCCCACCGCCTCGGGCAAGAGCGCCGCTGCGCTCGCGCTGGCGCATGCGCTGGGCGCCGAGATCGTCAGCGTCGACTCGGCCCTGGTCTACCGCGGCATGGACATCGGCACCGCCAAGCCCAGCGCCGAAGAGCGCGAGCGCGCCGTCCACCACCTGATCGACATCCGCGATCCGGCCGAGGCGTACAGCGCGGCCGAATTCGCCGCCGATGCGCGCCGCGCGATGCAGGAAATCCGCGCCCGCGGCAAGCGCGTGGTGCTGGCCGGCGGCACCATGCTGTACTTCAAGGCGCTGTTCGAGGGCCTGGATGCGATGCCGCCGGCCGATCCCGAGGTGCGCGTCGCGATCGAGGCCGAGGCCGCGCGCAGCGGCTGGCCGGCGCTGCATGCGCAGCTGGCCGCGGTGGACGCGCCCACGGCGGCACGCCTTGCGCCCAATGACGCCCAGCGCATCCAGCGCGCGCTCGAGGTGTTCCGGGTGAGCGGCCAGCCCCTGTCGCAGTTGCACCGCGCGAGCGCGCGCGAGCCGCTGCCGCAGCCGGACCTGTTCCTCTCGCTGGAGCCGGCCGACCGCGCCTGGCTGCACGCGCGCATCGCGCAGCGCTTCGACGCCATGCTGGCCGCCGGCTTCCTCGACGAGGTGCGGCGCCTGCGCGCGCGCGGCGACCTGCAGGCGGCGCTGCCCAGCATGCGCTGCGTGGGTTACCGCCAGGCCTGGGAAGCACTGGACGGCCAGTGGCCGCTGCAGCAGCTGCGCGAGCGCGCCATCGCAGCGACCCGCCAGCTCGCCAAGCGCCAGCTCACCTGGCTGCGCGGCCTGGGCGAGCGGCGCGTGATCGCCTGCGACGCACCGGACGCGCTGGCGCAGGTGCTGCGCGCAGCGCGCGTGGAGGCCTGATGCTGCAGGTCGAGGGGCTCGCCAAGCGCTATGGCGACGTGGACGTGTTCCGCAACGTCACGCTGTCGGTGGCCGCGCGCGAATTCGTCGCCATCGTCGGCGAATCGGGCGTGGGCAAGTCGACCCTGCTCAATTGCATGGCGGGGCTGGACGTGTGGCAGGCCGGCCGCATCGTGGTGGACGGCGTGGACCTCGCCACGCTCGACGACGAAGGCCGCGCGCTGCTGCGGCGGGCCAAGCTGGGCTTCGTGTTCCAGGCCTTCCACGTGCTGCCGCACCTGGACGTGGCGCAGAACGTGGGATTGCCGCTGCTGCTGCTCGGGCGGCCCGACGCCGCGCGGGTGGAAGCCGTGTTGCAGGCCGTGGGCCTGGAGGGGCTGGGCGCGCGCCTGCCGCAGGAGCTGAGCGGGGGCCAGCTGCAGCGCGTGGCGATCGCCCGCGCCGTGGTGCACGGCCCGAAGCTGCTGCTGGCCGACGAGCCGACCGGCAACCTCGATCCGCAGACGGCCGCGCGGGTGCTGGCGGTGCTGCGCGCGCAGGCGCAGGAAAGCGGCGCGGCGCTGGTGCTGGTGACGCACTCGGCCGCCGCCGCCGCGCAGGCCGATCGCGTGCTGCAACTGCGCAGCGACGGGATCAGCGCCTGAGGAAGGCGCTGGGGGTCAGCCGCCCGGGGCCGTGAGCCCCATCTTCTGCGCCAGCGTCACCGCCGGCACCGAGCCGTCGATCGTCACCAGCCCGCCGGTCTGCGCGTGCTTGCCGACGATGGTGGGCACGCCGGTGAAGCCGAAGCTGGTGAACAGCGCGGTATTGGCCTTGACGACTTCCTTGTGCTGGTCGTCCACGCCCATGGCGCTGATGCCGCCCTGCTGGCTGCGCACCGAGGATTCGTTCTCCTCCATCCTGGTCGCCGGGTCCTGCGCGCCGAGGATCGCCGCGCCCTGCGAGATGCTCTTCTCGCCGATCAGGCCGACCGGGATCCACACGAAGCGGGCCTGCGACTTCAGCGGCTTCACGTTCTCCCACAGCACCGCGCAGTGCGGGCACTGCGGATCGAAGAACACGTAGATCACCCGCGTGGCCATCGTGGAGCCCACGTTGAAGCCCTTGGCCTTCTGCTCGATCGCCTCGATCGAGACCGGCTGCGGCGCTGTCTTGCCGCCGCCGGAGGACGCCCCGGAGGAGGAAGAGGATTCCTTGCCGCAGGCCGCCAGCAGGCAGGCGGCGGCCGAGGCGCTGAGGACGAGGCGGCGCCTCATGGTGCGGTCGCGGCCGCGAGGCCGCCCAGCTCGGAACAGTAGTCCATGAATTCCCGGGTCTGCGATTTGAGGAAGACGGCGTCGGCGCCGAGCTTCAGGCAATGGGTGCGGATGCCGTCGCTCGCGTAGTCGCTGAACACCACGATGTTACCGCCCTCGGGCCCCGCCGCATCGCGCGCGCGCGGGATCACGGCCATGCCGGTGCCTTGATCCAGCACGAGGTCGATGATCGCGAGGTCCCAGGCGCCGGGGTTTTCCTGCAGCCACAGCTTCGCCTCGGCCTCGGTGCGCGCGGAGTCGACCAGGCGGAAGTCTCCGAGGCTTCCCAGCAGGTCGGCCAGGACGCCCTGCACCTGCTTCATGTCCTCGACCAGGAATACGCGCACGCTCACCTCGGGCCTGCCTTGTTCCAGCGACGGATGCCCGATTCTAGTGCCCGGGTACTGCCGGGCGGGCCGGTCACTCATTGCCCTGCGCCTGCTCCAGCAACTCGGTCACCTGCTCCAGGTCCTGGGCCGCTTGCTGCACCTTGCGTTCGAGCACGGCGTTCTGCCGGATCGCCCAGGCGACATCGCTCTTCTCCTTGACGGCCGGCGGAATCTCGCGCTCGAGGGCACCGTGCGTGAGGCCCAGTTCGGCACTGGCGACCTCGAGTTCGCGCTGGACTTCCTCGGTTCGCGCCTTCGCCTCTTCGATCTCGGGTTGCGGCGGCTGGCTCATGGGACTCCTTTCATTTCTTGCTGCGCGAAGACTAAGGAATGCACGGACCACGCACGGTCCGACAAAGGCTCGCCAGCCGGCCGGAAGAGCCCGCATCGCGCACGCGCATGCCGCCGCATCGGCGTCGGCCAAGCCGCGGCATCGATGCCGCAGTTCTCCTACAAGGCGCGGCCTGGGCGCTCACCATCATGGCTGGACCTTTTCCCAGGAGAACGATCCATGCCCAACACCCGAGGCGAAAAAGACGCTTGCGACCTGCTCGATGCCGACCACCGCGCGGTGAAGAAGCTGTTCAAGGAATACGAGGAGCTCGCCAACTCGCGCGGCCGCACCGTCGCGCGCAGGAAGATGGACTGCGCGCGCCAGATCTGCCACGAGCTCACGGTGCACGCGCAGATCGAGGAAGAGATCTTCTACCCTGCGCTGCGCGAGGTGCTGAAGGACACCGACACGGTGGCCGAGGCCGAAGTGGAGCACCAGTCCGCCAAGGACCTCATCGCCCAGATCGAAGCCATGGACGAAGCCGACGAGATGTTCGACGCCAAGGTGAAGGTGCTGGGCGAGTACGTGGACCACCACGTCAAGGAAGAGCGCAGCGAGATGTTCCCCAAGGCCCGCTCGGCGCGCAAGCTGGACCTGGTGGCCATGCGCGACGAGCTGATGGCGCGCAAGGAGGAACTGATGGGAGCGATGGCCTGATGCTTCGCGGCCGCGGGGCGCGCGGGGCGGCACAATGGGCCGCATGCTCGCGCTCCTCGCGGCCTATTCCTGGCAGGAACTGAAGCATCACGCCTGGCGCAGTGCGACCGCGGTGCTGGCGGTCACGCTGGGCGTGGCCCTCGCCTTTTCCGTCCACCTGATCAACGCGTCGGCGCTGGACGAATTCTCCAGCGCGGCGCGCTCCGCCGGCGGCCAGCCGGACCTGGAGCTGCGCGCCGCGCAAGGCACCTTCGACGAATCGCTCTATGGCCGCGTCGCCACCGACGCGCGCGTCGCCTGGGCCAGCCCCGTGCTGGAGCTGCAGACGCTCGCCGTCGCCCGCAGCGGCGAGCGCACGGCGGTGCGCGTGCTGGGCATCGACGCGCTGGTGGTCGGCGCCACCGCGCCGCAGCTGCTGCCCGTGCCGGCCGAAGGGGCGGATCGGCTCGCGGTGCTGAGCCCCGACACGGTGTTCCTCAATGCGGCGGCGCGCCAGCTGCTGCCGGCCGAGCGCGTGCGGCTGCAGGCGGGCCTCGCCCTGCGCGAGCTGCGCGTGGCGGGCAGCACCGGCGCGGGCGGCGGGCCGCTGCTGGTGCTGGACATCGGCGCCGCGCAGGACCTGTTCGGCCGCGGCGGCCAGCTCACGCGCATCGACGTGCGCCTGAAGGCCGGCGTGAACCAGGCCGACTGGCTGCGCTCGCTGCAGCTGCCCGCCGGCGTGCAGGCCGCGCAGCCGCAGGACGCCGGCCAGCGCGTGAGCCAGCTCTCGCGCGCCTACCGCGTCAACCTCACGGTGCTGGCGCTGGTGGCACTCTTCACCGGCGCCTTCCTCGTGTTCTCGGTGCTGGCCCTGAGCGTGGCGCGGCGCGCGCAGCAGTTGGCGCTGCTGGGCGTGCTGGGGCTGACGGCGCGCGAGCGGCTGCGCCTCGTGCTCACCGAATCCGCCTTGCTGGGGCTGGTGGGCAGCATCCTCGGCGTCGCCCTCGGCACCGGCCTGGCGGCGGCGGCCCTGTCGCTGCTCTCGGGCGACCTGGGCGGCGGCTACTTCCCCGGCGTGAAGCCGCGGCTGCAATGGGACGGGCTGGCCGGCCTGGGCTACGGCGTGCTGGGCATCGTCGCCGCGATGGCGGGCGGCTGGCTGCCCGCGCGCAGCGCCGCCCGGCTGCCGCTGGCGCAGACGCTCAAGGGCCTGGGCACCGGGCTGCCGCGCGGGCGCCGGCACTGGCTCGGATGGCTGGCGCTGGCCGCGGCGATCGCCCTGGCCTTCCTGCCGCCGATCGCCGGCATTCCGCTGGCGGCCTACCTCTCCGTGGGGCTGCTGCTGGTGGGCGGCATCTCGGTGCTGCCCGGCGCGGTGGGCTGGTTCTACGACCGGCTCGCCCCGGCGGTGGCCAACCGGCTGCTGCCGCTGCTGGCCGTGGAGCGGGCGCGGCGCGTGCGCGAGAGCGCCGCGGTGGCCGTGAGCGGCGTGGTCGCCGCCCTGAGCCTCGCGGTGGCGCTGACGGTGATGGTGGCGAGCTTCCGCCACTCGGTGTCGGACTGGCTGGACGTGGTGCTGCCGGCCGACCTGTACCTGCGCACCAGCCTCGGCACGGCCTCGGGCGACACCGCCTACCTCACGCCGGAGCTGGTGCGCGCGCTGCCGCAGGTGCCCGGCGTGGCGCGGGTGGCGACGCAGCGCGTGCGCCTGCTGCTGCTGGATCCCGCGCGGCCGCAGGTGGCCCTGCTCGCGCGGCCGCTCGGCGATCCGCGTCGCAGCCTGCCGTTGGTGGGCGAGCCCGTGGCCGTGCCGGCGGGCGCGATTCCCGTCTACGTGAGCGAGGCGATGGTGGACCTGTACGGCGCGCGCAAGGGGCAGGCCTTGCCGATGCTCGAGTCCGCGCTCGGACGCGGCCCCTTCGCGGTGGCGGGCATCTGGCGCGACTACGTGCGGCAGACTGGCGCGATCATGATGGACCAGGCCGACTACCTGCGCCTGACCGGCGACACGCGCGTCAACGATGCGCAGCTCTGGCTGGCACCGGGCGCCTCCGCGCAGGAGGTGCAGGCGCGCGTGCGCGCCCTGGTGGCGCGCGAGACCGGCAACCCGGACCTGGTCGACTTCGCCTCCGCCTCGCAGGTGCGCAACATCTCGCTGCGCATCTTCGACCGCAGCTTCGCCGTGACCTACTGGCTGCAGGCGGTGGCGATCGGCATCGGCCTGTTCGGCGTAGCCGCGAGCTTCAGCGCGCAGGTGCTGGCGCGGCGCAAGGAGTTCGGCCTGCTCGCGCACCTGGGGCTCACGCGGCGGCAGATCCTGGCCGTGGTGGCGGGCGAAGGCGCCGCCTGGACGCTGATCGGCGCACTGGCCGGGCTCGGCCTGGGCCTGGCCGTGGCCGTGGTGCTGGTGCACGTGGTGAATCCGCAGAGCTTCCACTGGACGATGGACCTGCTGCTGCCCTGGGGGCGCCTGCTCGCGCTGTGCGCCGCGGTCGTCGTTGCCGGCACCGTCACCGCATGGCTGGCGGGGCGCGCCGCCGCGGGCCGCGATGCGGTGCTGGCGGTGAAGGAGGACTGGTGATGCGGCGCCGATCCATGCTTGCCGCGCTGACGCTCGCTGGGTTCTCGTCGCGGGCGCTGGCGTTGCCTTCGCGCCGCCTCGTGTTTCCGGCCGACCATGGCGCGCATCCCGCCTTCCAGACCGAGTGGTGGTACATCACCGGCCATGCGGAGTCGGGCGGGCGGGCCTTCGGTTTCCAGGTGACCTTCTTCCGCTCGCGCGTGGAGGCCACGCAGCAGATGCACTCGAAGTTCGCGGCGAAGCAGTTGTTGTTCGCGCATGCGGCCGTGACCGATGTCGCCTCGGGGCAGCTGCGGCACGACCAGCGCATCGCCCGTGCCGGCTTCGGCATCGCGGAGGCGGCCGAGGGCGATGCGAAGCTGCACCTGCGCGACTGGTCGCTCGTGCGCGAGGGCGGCGCCTGGCATGCGGTGGTGCCGGCCGGCGATTTCGCGCTGGACCTGCGCTGCGCGCCGACGCAGCCCGTGCTGCTGCAGGGCGACCAGGGTCTCTCGCGCAAGGGCCCGCGGCCCGAGCAGGCGAGCTACTACTACAGCGAGCCGCAGCTTGCCGTGAGCGGCCGCCTGAGCCTGCAGGGCCGCCCTTTCGAGGTGACCGGCAGGGCGTGGATGGACCACGAGGTCAGCGACGATTACCTGGATCCGCAGGCCGCGGGCTGGGACTGGATCGGCATGAACCTGGACGACGGCAGTGCGCTGATGTCCTTCCAGATCCGCCGCAAGGACGGTAGCGCGCTGTGGGACGGCGGCACCTTCCGCACCGCGCGCGGCGAGCGCTTCGTCGCCAGCCGCGGCGAAACCGAGTTCAAGCCGCAGCGGCGCTGGACCAGCCCGCTGTCGAACGCGACCTATCCGGTGGAATGGATCGTGCGCACGCCTGCCGACTTCTTCACCGTGCGCGCCGTGGTCGACAACCAGGAACTGGATAGCCGCGGGTCGACCGGGGCGATCTACTGGGAGGGGCTGTCGGATCTGCTGGATAGCAATGGGAAGCGGGTGGGGAGGGGGTACCTGGAGATGACGGGGTATGCGGGGAGGTTGAGGATGTAGGGGGGGCGCGGGGGACGGGGCGAGACTGAGACGCGTTCCTTCGTTGTTATCCCCGCGAGCATGCGGGATTTCTCGTCAATTTATTGAGGACGTGCGCGGGTTGAAGCTGGGATCGCAAGGTATAAATCAAGAACTTGCGAGGGGAAGTGGAGGTGGGTTCGATGAGCGCAGGCGGTGTTAGGGCGGTTGGGGTTTGCTGTCCATAGCAAGTTAGACCTCACGAAACGCCGTGGACCTACAAGCGACCGTCAGTGCCTCTTGTCGTGAGCTGGAGACGACGGCTTCGATGATGGGCGTGGAATTGAAGGTCCATCCAGCTTCAATCCCGGCGCTGGAACAAGTGCTTCTTGCGCTCCGTGAGATGCAGGCCGACGACAGTGCGATGGCTGGAGCGACGTTCATGGTCGGCGCGTACCTTGGGGAGATCCTCCGCTCGGTGCGAGGTGGCGATTGGTGCGGTAGCACGGACGGCGATCTTCTGTTGAAAATCGGGGCCACAACGTATGCTCCCGTGGCAAAGGTACGGAAGTTCGCTGCAAATCCAGATGGAGGGGACGGACTTGGCTTCTATGCGTCTGCCGTTCTGGCCGGTGAGGTCTAACAGGTCGTTCGACGCGGACACGCACCGGCAAGGCGCCGCAAGCCGTGCGCGGGAGCATACGTCTCGCGGCGCCTTGCCGGTGCGCGCCGGTCAACTCGGACGTTAGATTGCGTGTGAAGAGCCGTCACATAACGCCCGCCCTTTTGGTTGCCCTAATCGCGGCAGTGCTCACGGGATGCGATCGCCGACTGGAAGTCATTCGGCTTCTTGCAGTGGAGCAGGTGTCGCTCGTTGCGCCAGACACCGACGCCGGCACCGTTCCGCGGCACGTCGGCGCCCTTCCTCCTGGGCAGGCGGTCTACGTCACCGGTTGCATTCCCCGGAAGAGCGATATTGACGTAGAAGTGAGCTGGGGCGGAGCTACGGCAGTGGCCGTCGGAAAGTACCGGCTGGAGCGGCGTCCCGCCTCGTCCGGGGAAGAGCATGCAATCGCTTCCTGTGCAGGGTTGCTGGGAGGTGGAGCATGAGCGCGCCGCAATCTAACAGGTCGTTCGACGCGGACACGCACCGGCAAGGCGCCGCGAGCCGTGCGCGGGAGCATACGTCTCGCGGCGCCTTGCCGGTGCGTGCCGGTCAACTCCGACGTTAGACCTCATGGCAACGTTCGCTGAACTGCAGGCGCAGACGGACGAGATCAGGAATGCAATTGCGTCCGGTTCAATCAATTCTGCGACCCAAGATCAACTCGCCCTATACGTCCAGTGGCTGGCGCAGCCCGCTATCGGCGGCCACTTTGCGGGGCATGAATTCCCGCAAGCTTGTGAAACGGTGCGCTTGCACATGCTCAGGTCACTGATCGAGGGCTTCGAGCAGCGCGGTAAGACGATGCAGCGCCTGGTAGTGGCCCTTGCTGTGGCTGCACTTCTCACCTCCATTGTCCAAGCTGTCGTAGCCATTCGGGCGGAACAGCGTACGACAAATGAAGCGGCTCGCGCTGCCCACACGAAAGCTGAATCGCCTGCTCCGACGGAACGCGCAACGCCAGTTCTGAAGCAGAGCAGTGGGGCAGCGCGGTGAGGTCTAACAGGTCGTTCGACGCGGACACGCACCGGCAAGGCGCCGCAAGCCGTGCGCGGGAGCATACGTCTCGCGGCGCCTTGCCGGTGCGTGCCGGTCAACTCCGACGTTAGACCTCACATGGACTTCCTTGGGAGATCCTGCCTCCTCTGCCTCGCTCTTTCTTCACCGTGGGCGTATGCGGGTGCCCCAGACCAAGCGCTCATTGGCTGTTGGCGCGCGGTCAAGATCGCTCTCTACCAGGCTGACGGATCCAAGATCGAAGACACCTCCGGGCGTTGCGCTCTGCACTTCAGCGAGGATCGTTTCGAATCCACGTGCGGTACTAGCACTGGGGTGGCGACAACCACGTACCAGTATCGAATCACGCGCCCACATTTCTACTCGGCCACGATGACGGGCAGCACATTTGGCACTAGTCTTATCGGATCCACGCGTGAGTACGAATACCATATCGACGGTGATCGCCTGGTCACAGCGGCCAGTTCGCAGCCCACTTCGCCCGCGGCTCCAACCGTTGCGCCGCGGGTCGAATCCGAAGCAACGAGGACACCGTGCCACTGAGGTCTAACAGGTCGTTCGACGCGGACACGCACCGGCAAGGCGCCGCGAGCCGTGCGCGGGAGCATACGTCTCGCGGCGCCTTGCCGGTGCGCGCCGGTCAACTCCGACGTTAGACCGTGCCATGAGGATCGGAGCTATGCGAGTCGTGTATGGGCTGCTTGCCGTGTGCGGCCTATTTCTCGTGGCGGCGCTCGCGGGGTTCTTTGATTCACCTGAGCAGAAGGTGGTCAGCGCTACTCGGAAGTGCCGCTCAGCTCTTGGAATCAACATGCTGGAGAAGGCGGCCGAATACTGTAAAGAGGCTGCCGACGGAGCACGAGACAGTGAACGTGTGTCGCATTTGGCCGCCGCGGGAGCCAACATGCAAATGGCAGCGTTCGTGCTCACGCAGAAGCGCGTAGGAGAGGCTGCGGACTACTGCCGTTTGGCGGTCGCGAACTGGAGCAAGGTGTCGCCTGGGTTTATGGACTCCGAGCGTGCCAAAGACATCGCAGCTTGTGGGAGCGTGATTAGCCTCTCACTGAAGACCAAGCTATGACAGTCCGGCCCGCCCGGTCTAACAGGTCGTTCGACGCGGACACGCACCGGCAAGGCGCCGCAAGCCGTGCGCGGGAGCATACGTCTTGCGGCGCCTTGCCGGTGCGTGCCGGTCAACTCCGACGTTAGATGCCAGAACACCTACTCATGATGATCCCTATGCAAGCACAGCCAAGCTACTCCGCCGACCCACAGTTTGCACAGAACGCGATCCACGCTCTTCTGCAGCTTGTTCAGCGTGGGCATCGCGTCGAGCAGGTGGCGATCACGGAACTGAACAAGGCGGCACAGAACGTTCAGGCAGCTCCTGGGAACGCTTTCGGATACCTTTGGCGGCTCGCCAACTCTGCGAGCCAGATGGCGGAGCTCGGGACCTTGCAGCCGATTCGCCTTCCGCTGCTATCGATAGCAAGCGACTGCTACGACATCTGTGCGGCGACGGATCCCAGGTTTAACCAATCCGCTTTGAGCATGGCCGCCAAGCTGCAGGGGACGCGACTTGATCGGCCTACCATCCTGTCGGCGCTCCAAGAATTTCTCGCGCCAGGTCTCCCCAAAGATAGCCATGGAATCGAATCTTCGTCTGAGTTCTCCTCCGTGCCACTGCAAACGGATCAAGATGAGCCGTTGGCCGAAGACGGCACCCTTCTCTTCCTGCGGCCCAACCAAGTCCCCTTGTCCGCGCGCCTTAGCAGCATTCTTGAAGAAATGCGCCGACCATCCGCAGTCATCGAACAGCCTCCAGGTAACGCACTAGGGCTAACGAAATTCAAGGAAGTCCTTGGAGCTGCCTTGGCCGTCGCTGACCGGGGGCGGGTATTCACAGAATTCAAACACCTTGATGACGATCTCGCGGGGCTCTGCTCCGAGCTCGAAACGCTCAACACAGCGTGTTCGGCTTACGAAATGTTCGAGTGGGCGCGACAGTCCCGCCAGCTGGCGAAATCAATCGATTTTCGAAGTGCAACGCCCGAGGACTTTCGCGCCGCGCGGCGGACATGGTTGTTGGCCTGTTTTTGGAACAGCGCGCTCATCTCTTTTTGGACGACGAACCGCCCGAACGCGATCTTGGATTTCATCGGGTACCTTATTTGCATTCAGGCACAGTTCCGCTATAGCGATGCTCATCTCTTGCTTTTGCTGAGGGTGAGCTTCGGCATTACTCGCATTGCAACTGACGAAAACCTCATTCCTCTTCAGTTTCTGCGGAACGGGTCTGATGACATCCCAGATTGGGTCAAGTACACGGTCGGCGTCATTCTCGTTCGCGCGGGGCCGGGCCGGGTTCTTCCCAGCAGAGTCACGTACGATCCGCGGCTAGGCACGGACGGAGGTTTCCAGCACGCGCCGATCCTTCTCTCTCAATGGGTCTCTCCGTCTGACAGGGCGGCGGCCGCGGTGCTACTTCTCGAGATGGGAGGTTGGTCCGCAGAACGTGCGTGCCGCCTCATATCCCAGGCGCTTCCAGACCAACCTCCGGCAGTTGAAAACTGGTCCTTGCTTGTCACCAGTCTGGCGAAATCGATGGACCGGGTCCGGGTGGTGCGCCCGAACCCATGGGAACCGGGTTCGCAGAAGCTACTAACAGTGCAGCGAGAAGCCATTGCTCTCCTTGCTGCCGACGTTCGTGATCGACACTATCACGCGCTTGGAGGTGACCTTACACTACTTGGGCACCACTTTCATCGCCGGCGGGTGCCGACGTTCGTCTGTAAGGCGGACTTTGGCCCGTTAGGACTTTTTAAGTTGGATGCTTTGGATCGTATTGAGCGAGAGCAGGCCAATTTCGACAGGTACGCGCAGCGTCTTCATCCCCGCTACAGAGCTAGTCGATGCGATAGCTCGCTTTCAGTCGTCACAGAGCCTGACGATAACAAGCAGTTCATCAAGGGCCTGCTCACTTCCTATGTCTTCACCGAAGATGAGACGCCAAGCTCCCTGAATGACTGGCTGAAGGCTGCGGAGGAGGCTGAGGTTAAGACCGTGCTAGACACTCTCTTTCTCTCCGCACTTCAGCCTTGGTACAGGCACGCGGTCTCCGGCACAGTCGATATCCTCAGCGAATTCCCGATCTTCTCCGAGAGTGCACTCGAACGGTTCTTCGTGGACCTTGCTTCGCACCACGGTATCAACCTTCGTGATCAGGGGGATAGCGGTGCTCACCCGGGACATCGCGCCACCAAATGGGTTGCGGCAGTACTTGCGGCCGTTCGTGGTCAGTCCTCTTTTGGAGCGATCGAGGTACTCGCTTCAGAGTTGCAGGTCACTCGAACCTATAGGTCTGTTGTGCACGGAGACCTGCACTTGGACAACATTCTCGTCATAGGCAGGTCTGGTGGAGAGTATCCGTGCCTCATTGACTTCGAGGCCACACATGACGGGTACATACTTAAGGACCTTGGCCGATTTTCCTCGGCAGCTCTAACTCGCCTTTTTGAATGGAACGCCTCTGAGCGCGTGTGGCTCCAGAATCACGGTGCAGCGTTGCTCCTGGGCGGTGAGGCATCCTCGTCCTTACCTGACTCGACCAACTTACGAAAGCTCTTGCTCGCCCTACAAGCGGCCACCGCCGGAGTCCTGCTTGCATGGCGGGCCGGATCGAGGCCGACACTTGGAGAGTGGGCTGTTACCCTGATTGCATCTCTTCTGCCATACGCAAGGTATCCCGATACTCCACGAGAGAATTCGGTTCTTGCCTTGGCACTGGCCGACCAGTTGGTGATTCACCTAGAAAAGCACATGTCTGGGTCTCGCGAATGACAGGTCGTTCGTGCCCGCCGCAGCTGGCATCTAACAGGTCGTTCGACGCGGACACGCACCGGCAAGGCGCCGCAAGCCGTGTGCACGAGCATACGTCTCGCGGCGCCTTGCCGGTGCGTGCCGGTCAACTCCGACGTTAGACCTCAGTTCCGGCAGCCGCTCAGGTTTTCGCCCGGTCAAGCGATTTGGCTAGCATGCTCAAGAAGGACAGGTAATCGAGTGCGTTCTCCGGGTGATCCTGAACGAGGCCGTGCGCGCGCGGATTCCTAAGAGCAAGCATCGCTCCGGCGAAGAGGAACATCATTCCCTGTTGCTCGCTTCGCTCACTGTCATTGGCCTGGTCGTTGAACTTCAGAACGGGAGCTTTCGGGCTGAAGACAAGCTGCATCAGCTCTGTGCCGCTCGGGTCCATCTTCATGCTGCGCATCTTCACGAGCATGTCCAGGACTTTGCAGCCATTCTCGACAGCCTCTGCATAGTGGCCGTCTTCAAATAGCTTAGCGCACGCACGAGCGATTTCGGGATGCAAATCCAAGTCCCCGAACGCGCGGCGAGCCCGCGTCGCGAGAGTATCGCCGCCGTCTGCCAGCTTCTCCTGAAACAGCTCAATGATCGTTCGGAGATTCGAGATCTCCCGCTCCTTGCTTTCAGCGACGCTTTGAACAACTTCGCCGAGCGAAGTCTCATACATCATGTTGAAGCCGGCTCGGTCAAGCGATTGGGGAGCGAAACGGTGAAACTCAATCGTTCCGTGCCCGAACACTTCCCCAATTGTGTCGGTGAGCTTGTTCTCTAGAGCCTCAAGCCGGGGATCAGATCGTTGCCGCAACGACCGAGGATCGAACTCTTCGAGATCTCTGATCCGCCTTTCCAATTTGGGGATGGCGGCGCGCATCTGTTCTGATGTCAGATTTGCGGGTTGCGGCTGCTGCGCAGGAGCTGCCTTCTGTCGTGCCATTGCTTGCCCTCCGTACCAGCGAGAATGGAGAATAGTGCGAACGGTTCAGTTGCTCCCATTCTGCCGCATGTTCCGGCTGAATCCAGATCAGGGGACTCGCCCATGAGGTCTAACAGGTCGTTCGACGCGGACACGCAGCGGCATTGCGCCGCAAGCCGTGCGCGGGAGCATACGTCTCGCGGCGCCCTGCCGGTGCGTGCCGCTCACCTCCAACGTTAGCCTGCACCTCAAGTTCAGAGCGATTTCTATGAACGACAAGATCAATCTCGCACTACTCCGCCTGACAAAGCGGGCGGAAATGTCCGATCCGAAAGTTCTGGTCAACACCTTCGTGGACACCGGAATGCTTCAGGCCATGCTCGGGTCGAGAGACCACCAGGTGATCTACGGCAGACGGGGCACGGGGAAGACGCACGCCCTTCTTTACCTGGCGGAGACAAAGCGCAAGGCCAACGAGCTTCCCATCTTCATTGACATGCGGACCATCGGGTCTTCCGTGGGGCTTTTCGCGGACGAGACTGTACCTATCGCAGAACGCGCCACCAGACTCCTTCGCGATACTTTGGCTGCGATTCACAACAACCTGTACGAGTTGGCTACCTCCCCTGGAGAAACGCTGAATCTCGCGAGCGTTGGACCGCAACTAGACGCTCTGTACGACGCAGCGACGGAAACTCAGGTGGTGGGCGCCACTACCCTTGAGTTCCAAGCTACTCAGGGCGTGAAGAACGAAAACAACTTGGCCGTCGCCATGTCGGCGGCGCCGCCCACACCATCGATTTCCCTCACTGCCGGAGACAAGTCAGAGTTCACTCGCGCCGAAGCAAACAAGACCCAGCAGTCGGGACACTCCGTCCATCGGGTGCGATTTGGTGCGATTGGTCAGACCCTCGGTTTCATCGCGGCATCGGCAGCTCCCCGAAGAGTGTGGCTGCTTCTCGACGAGTGGAGTTCCGTCCCTACGGATCTCCAGCCGTACCTCGCGGACATGATTCGGCGCTGCCTCCTCCCCACACCCGGAGTAACCGTCAAGATTGCCGCGATTGAGCAGAGAACCAACTTTCAACTTTCAGGCGAGCGCGGCGAATACACGGGCATTGAACTCGGGGCTGATATAGCGGCGGACCTGAATCTTGACGACTTCATGGTCTTCGACCACAACGCGACGCGCGCTGTCGAGTTCTTCCGCAGACTGATTTACAACCACTACAACTCAGTCCTACCTGAGATTGAAGGTGCTCCCTCGTTCCGAGATGATCGTGAGTTTGCGGGCGCGGCCTTCACGCAGAGGACTGCGCTCGAAGAGTTGGTCCGAGCGGCGGAGGGGGTGCCCCGCGACGCCATCTACGTGCTCGCCATGAGCGCTCAAAAGGCTGCAGCAAGCCCGATCGCGGTTAATCACGCCCGGTCCGCGGCCAAAACTTGGTATCAGCGGGACAAGGAATCTGCAGTATCTGCCAATTCTAAGGCAGCCACCCTTCTGCGGTGGATCGTTGACGAAGTCATTGCCCACCGCCGTGCGAGAGCGTTCCTCGTGGAGAGTGGAACACGAGACGCTCTCATTGATTCATTGTTCGACTCCCGCGTTTTGCACTTGCTCAAGAGAAACATCTCTGCTCAAGATGAACCCGGCGTACGATACGACGCCTTCAAGATCGACTACGGGTGCTATGTGGATCTTTTGAGCACTGCGCGGGAGCCACAAGGTACCTTTCCGATGGGTGAGGCGGAGGATCAGCAGGCAGGGTATGTGGATGTGCCTCCAGACGACTACAGAGCCATTCGACGCGCGATCCTCGACCTTCACGAGTTTTACAGAAGTTCGACGGCCGCGGCCAGTGCAGGCTAACAGGTCGTTCGACACGGACACGCAGCGGCATTGCGCCGCGAGCCGTGCGCGGGAGCATACGTCTCGCGGCGCAATGCCGCTGCGTGCCGGTCAACTCCGACGTTATACGAGCGATGCAACCTGGTGATCCGCGCGCCCGGGCCATTGACGCCGTTGATGTCCTGAACGACTTCATGGGCGACTTCGTGATTGGCGTGCGGGTGTTCCAAGAGTACGCAGTACGGCTGCGGCACAAGCAGATCCAGTTGGGGCAGATGGTGGCGGTCCAAAAGATGTGCCTCTCGAACATCGCTCTCGCATTTGCCAAGTTCGAGGAGTTCTGGCAGCACTACCATGACATTGTTCCAGTCGCGCACCGAGGAGCGTGCAAGCAGATCGTGAAGGAGATTCGTGACCGAAAGATCACAGAGTTTAGGAATCACTGCGTCGGGCACATTTGGAACAAGCAGAAGGGTCGACCAGTCGTTCAGTCGGAAGCAATGGCGGCGCTCGACGTCATGGTGAAGGGCGATTTCCATGCCTTCTTGCACTGGATCAACGATCCCCCTGCGAACACCTACCCGGCCACCGTGATCTCGGTCATCGAAACGGTTCGTGACTCCATAGCATCTGAGTTCGGAATCACCCCCGACGAGGCGATCGACAGATGAACTCGTATAACAGGTCGTTCGACACGGACCCGCACCGGCAAGGCGCCGCAAGCCGTGCGCAAGAGCATACGTCTCGCGGCGCCCTGCCGGTGCGTGCCGCTCACCTCCAACCTTATACGTCACCCCAAGCGCTGCTGGACCGCACCGAGTAAACTGTGTCGAAGCAAGCGGAGGTCGCAATGTCCACCCTAGTCGACGAACTTTCAGCCCGAGCCAAGGCCTTGTCAGCCGAGGATCGCGCGCGCCTCGCAGAGGAACTCATCGAGTCTCTGGGGGGTGAGGCTGACGCCGACGCTGAGGCTGCCTGGAGTCGGGAGATCGAACGCCGGGTTGCCGAAATCGAGTCGGGCTCCGTCCGTCTTATCCCCGCCGAAGAAGTTCACGCCGAAGCCCGCCGTTTGATTCGGCGGTAAGAGCCGTCCGCTACCACCCGGAAGCCCGTGCGGAGTTTCTGCACGACGTCGAGTACTACGCGGCCATCAGCACCCGGCTGGCGGAGCTTTACGACAAGGCGGTTCACACCGCGGAGACGCAGGTGGCTTCCTCTCCTGAAGCTTGGCCGAAATACGGAAAGAAGACGCGCCGCGTCGTTGACGGAAGATTCAAGTTCTCGCTCGTGTATCTGCACACGGAGCACGAGATCTACGTCGTCGCGATCGCGCCCATGAAGAGGCGCCCAGGCTACTGGACGAGGCGCGTCCGTGACGTATAACAGGTCGTTCGACGCGGACACGCTCACCCCCGACGTCAGACGGCAGCAATGACGATCCTCCACACTACCTTCGTCCTCGCCGTTCCGAATCTCGACCGCTCCATGGCGTTCTACCGCGACGTTCTGGGCTTCGAGATCCGCGAGATCGGTGATCCAGGCTGGCGCATGTACGTGCGTGACGCATGTCGCATCATGGCCGGGGAGTGCGCCGATGCAATTCCGCCCGCTCAGCTCGGGGATCATTCATATTTCGGCTACCTTGTCGTCGACGACATCGACGAGTTGTACGCAACGGTCTCCATGGCCGGCGCGGAAGTCGTGAAGGCGCTTGTCCGGGAGCCGTGGGGCATGCGTGAGTTCGGTGTACGCACGGTGGACGGGCACCGAATCATGTTTGCGGAGGAAGTGAGGTGACAACCACGGTGGCGCCGCTGCCGTCTGACAGGTCGTTCGACGCGGACACCAGCAAGGCCCCGCGAGACCGGTATTTCGCTGGGTGCCCGAACTTCAGATTTGTTCTGCTGCTGATGGAGCTGGCATGCCAAAGTTCATTACCATCGGATACGGCGATCGCGAGGGCTACGAGCGCACACCGGAGCCCCTTCGGAATGCTGCGCACGCACACGACGCGTTGCTGCAGAAGCAAGGCGTTGTCATGGGCGTCGCGGGGCCGGCGGTCCAGGTCAGGAATGCGGAAGCCAAGGGCATCTGCACGAGCAGCGGCGCCTTCATGTCCTCGCAACTTCCCGTCGCTGGCTTTGCAGTGATCGATGCGGTCGATATGGACGAAGCCATCCGCATCGTGTCTCTGTCGCCATGTGCCGTTGCGCACGGTGTGGTCGAAGTCTGGCCGCTTGAGCAGCCCGGCACTGCGGCCTGACGGCCGATTCGACAAGGTGGTTCAACGGGGAGACCCGACGGCATTGCGTGCCGGGCAACTTCGACGTCAGACCGCACGGCACCGACGTGCCAGGACCAGGAGGGCAGATCCCTATCCTTGAGCGTCGTCCGCTGCCTCGAATAGCTCCACCAGGTTTCCAGATGGGTCTTCCAGCAGAATCTGCCGGCCGCCCGGTCCCTGGACGATTTCGTTCCGAAACTTGACGCCGGCCTTTCTGAGCGCTTGCACGTCCGACTCAAGGCCGCTGCTCCGAACAATCAGTCGGTTCCATCCACCCGGTTCAGGCCTGCGACCGTCGGGCATCGGCTGTGAGCCGCCACCAGGACCCTTCGGGGGACTCAGCACAAGCTGGAGGTTTTCCCGCTCGAGAATCGCGAAATAGGGACCCGATTGAGCAGCGACTCGAAAGCCGAGATGACCGGTGTAGAACGCGACCGCTGCGTCCACGTCGTGCACAATGTACCGGACCATGAGGGCATTCAGTTTCATAGATGACTCCTCCGATGTGGCGCGTCGGTGGCACGTCCTCGACCGCAACAGCCTGCGGACTTCCGATGCTTCGGGTTCGAGTGGTGCAAACGGTCAGGAGTTTCTGCCGGCTGACGGATCGCGCGAGGAGCACCATGGCTAGAGTCTTCGTCAACATCGCCCTCACCCTCGATGGCTACCTGGCCCCCGAAGGAATGACCATGGGCAAGCCCGAGTACAAGAACTGGGGCGCGAAGTGGGGTGCGCTGATGGCCTGGCTCATCAACCAGCAGTCCTTCCGCGACAACCTCAAGCTCGGGCCAGGGGGCGAGACCGGCCCGGTCAACGACCTGGTTCGCAGCACCACCGAGCGCATCGGCGCCAACATCATGGGCAAGCGGATGTTCGACCAGGGCGAGGTCGCCTGGCCGGAGGAGGCTCCGTTCCACACGCCGGTCTACGTGCTGACCCACGAGAAGCGCGAACCCTGGGTGCGCCCGGGTGGAACCACCTTCCGCTTCGTCAACGAGGGGCCGGAGCGCGCCCTGGCGCTGGCTCGGGAATCCGCAGGCAGCCGAGATGTTCGCATCGCGGGTGGCGCGGATGTGATCCAGCAGTACCTGAACCTGGATGCCGTCGACGAACTTGAAATCGCTTTGGCACCCGTGTTGTTCGGCGGCGGGCGGCGTCTGTTCGAGAACGTGCGCGAGCCCGGGCCGCAGTTTCGCATCGACAGGGTTCTCGACGGCCCTGCCGCGACGCACTTGCGCTATGTGCGCCGGTGAGGGAGCGGACAACCGGTTGCAGCGGACAATGCCATAGGAGTCTGATGTGACCGTTCTTCCGCGCAACAAGGCCGTCACCTTCGCTGCGGCAATCGCCGTGATCTTCGGCGTGGTCACGGTGTTTGCCGGCAGCCGCGTGCTGCTTGGCGCCGATCCGGGCTACGTCGTCTTCCGGCCCCTCCTGCTGTTCAACACGGCGATGGGCTTCGCCTACGTCGCCGTCGGCGTCCTCGCATGGCGGCACAGCAGGCTCGCCGCACGTGGCGCCGCGCTGGTCGCGCTTCTGAACCTGGCCGTGTTGGTCGGCATCGCCCTGCTCTACGCGAACGGCGGGGCCGTCGCGACCGCGAGTCTTCGGGCCATGGCTTTCCGCACGGTTGCCTGGGTCGTGCTCTTTCTCGTGCTTCTTCGGGCGGGTCGCCGGGTGAGCTCCGCAAACCGAGAGGCCACCTGAGGAGGATCGTCGACACGCGCGAAAAGCACGCGCGCGACGCGACGCGCCTGTCACCCGCGTCAAGATCCCCGCGGCCGATCCCCCTCCGCCTGTCCCGCCGGCAAGGGCGCCAGCTCCCGATTCACCGCCACGAGCAGCGCCTCATCGAGCGCTCCCGCCGCCGCAGCCAGCCTTAAGCGCTGCAGCTGCGCCTGCACGCGGGCCTGCAGCAAGCCAAGCTCCGCCGCCGCCGCGTCGTTCTGCGCGTTCAGCAGGTCGAGCGTCGTCCGGTCGCCCGCCTCCAGGCCGACGCGGGTGGCGTCGAGTCGCGCCAGGCTGGCCCGCAATGCACTCTCCAGGGCGGCGGTGCGGCTGCGCGCCACCGACAGTTCCAGCCACGCCGTGCGCGTCTGCTGCACGGCCTGCTCGCGCGCGCGCTCGAATTCTGCCCGCGCCTGTTCGAGCAGGGCCACCGATTCGGCCTGCTTGGCGCTGCGCCAGCCGCCGGTGTAGAGCGGCACCGTGAGCTGCACGCCCAGCGCGCGCTGCGTCGACGTGTTGCTCGCCCGGCCGAAGTCGCCGCTGCCCGAGATGCGCTCGCGACCGAGCTGCGCGACCGCGTCGACCGTGGGTGAGACGGCCGCGGAAGTCTTGCGCACCTCCTGCTCCGCGTTGCGCAGCTGCGCCTGCGCGAGCAGGACCTGGGGGTTGTCGCGCGCGGCGCGATCCAGCCAGCCGGCCAGGGGTTCGGGCTCGGCCACCGGCTTCGCGGCCGGCAGCGCCAGCTGCGCCGAAGGCTGCGCGCCCATCAGGTCGGCCAGCCGGGCGCGCCGGATCTCGAGCTCGCTCGTGCTCGCCAGCTGCTGCGCCTCCAGGGCGGCGGCCCGCGCGCTCGCCTCGTGCACGTCGGTCACGGGGCGGTCGCCGATGCGGAAACGGTCCTCGGCCTCGACCCGGGCCTTCTGCACGGCGGCGAGCTGCTGCTGCGTGACGCGCGCCTGCTGCGCCGCCAGCGCGGCGTCGAAATAGCGCTCCGCGCTGCGCAGGATCAGCGCCTGTTGCGCGGCCTGCCATTGCCGCTCGGCGACTTCGCCGGCGATGCGCAACTGCTCCGACTGCGCGGAGCGCTCGCGGTCATAGAGCGGCTGGCGCAGCGACAGCGCATAGCGCGTGCTGGTGCCGCCGTTGACGGAGGTGTCGAAGTCCACCCCGTTGCTGCGGCCGAATCCCGGCGCCGCGAACTGGGCGCCGCGCGTGGACGATTCGGCGTCGGCCAGGGCGACTCCGGCCTGCAGCGCCACCGTGGGCCGCCACAGCGTGCCGGCCTGCTGCTGCCGCGCCTGGCCCGCCATCCGCGCCGCCCGGGCGGCCGCGAACTCGGCGTCGTGCGAAGCCGCGGCGCGCCACGCGTCCAGCAGGTCGGTGGCCCGGGCCGCCGGCCCCGCCAGCGCCAGCGCCAGCGCGACGACCAGGGGAGCGAGCCGCGCGCGCACGTCAGCAGCCCTTCTGCACGCCCAGCTTGCGCAGGATGATCTCCAGCGGGCACCAGCGGGTGAGCGAGCTTTGCAGCAGGTTGGCGCCGACGAAGGCGGTCAGGGCCAGCCACCACGTGTTCACGAACAGCGGGCTGCCCGGGACGCCGAGCGCGAGCGAGACGAGGATGAAGGTGCCTGCGAACAGGCGCACGATTTGCCACGAGGTCATGCGGAAGCTCCTTGGTTTGCGGTGAGGAAAGCGGGGTCGGCCACCGGATGGCGCCGGTGGGCGACGTAGAACAGCAGCGGGATGACGACCAGCGTCAGCATCGTGCTGGCGAAGATGCCGAAGATCAGCGAGATCGCGAGCCCGTTGAAGATCGGGTCGTCCAGGATGAAGAAGGCGCCCAGCATCGCGGCCAGGCCGGTCAGCAGGATCGGCTGCGCGCGTGTGGCGGCGGACTGCACCACGGCCTGCGCCAGCGGCACGCCGCGGGCGAGCTGCAGCTCGATGAAGTCCACCAGCAGGATCGAGTTGCGCACGATGATGCCGGCCAGCGCGATCATGCCGATCATGCTGGTGGCCGTGAACTGGGCGCCCAGCAGCGCGTGGCCGGGCATCACGCCGACGATCGTCAGCGGGATGGGCGCCATGATGATCAGCGGCGTCAGGTACGAGCCGAAGTGCGCCACGACCAGCAGGTAGATCAGCACCAGCCCCACCGCATACGCCGCGCCCATGTCGCGGAAGGTCTCGTACGTGATCTGCCACTCGCCGTCCCACTTGAGGGCGTAGTCGCGGTAGGCGTCGGAGGGCTGGTTGATGAAGTATTCGCCTAGCGTGCCGCCGCTGGGCGTGCGGATCGCCTGCAGGGCGTCGCGCATGCGGAACATGCCGTACAGCGGGCTGTCCACCGCGCCGGCCATGTCGCCCACGACGTAGTTCACCGGCAGCAGGTCCTTGTGGTGCACCGGTTGCTCGCGCACGGTGTCGCTCACGGTCACGAGTTCGCGGATCGGCACCAGCTGGCCGCGTGCGCCGCGCACCGCCAGCTGCAGCAGCGCGTCGATCTCGCCTTGCGCCTCGGCCGGCAACTGCAGCACGGCGGCGGCCGGGTACTTGCTCTCGTCGTGGAGGTAGGCCGCCGCCTCGCCGGCCAGCCCGGCGCGCAAGGTGCTCACGATGGCCTGCTGCGGCACGCCCTGCAGCGAGGCCTTGCGGCGGTCCACGATCAGCAGCTTGCGCGGCGCCGCCGCGATGCTGCTGTCGTCCACGTCGACCACGCCAGGCGTGCGTTCGAAGACGGCGCGCACTTCCTTGGCGACCTGGCGGCGGCCTTCCGCGTCGGGCCCGTAGACCTCGGCGACGATCGGCGCCAGCACCGGCGGGCCGGGCGGCACTTCCACCACCTTCACGTTGGCGCCGTGGCGCCGCCCGATGTCCTGCAGCGCCGGGCGCAGGCGCGTGGCGATGGCGTGGCTCTGCTCGTGCCGGTGCGCCTTGTCCGCCAGGTTCACCTGCAGGTCGCCCACCTCGCCGCCGGCGCGCAGGTAGTACTGGCGCACGAGCCCGTTGAAATTGATCGGCGCGGCCGTGCCGGCGTAGGCCTGGTAGTTCACCACCTCCGGCTGGCGCGCCAGGTGGTCGCCCAGCTCGCGCAGCACGGCGGCCGTCTTCTCCACCGGCGTTCCGGCGGGCATGTCGACCACCACCTGGAACTCCGACTTGTTGTCGAAGGGCAGCATCTTCAGCACCACCAGCCCGGCGGCCGGCAGCACCAGCGAGATCGCGATCAGTGCGCCGACCCCGAGGGCCAGCAGCTTGCGGTTGCGCCCGCCCGTTTTTGCATCCAGCAGCGGCCGGAACAGGCGCTCGAACAGCGGCCCCAGCCTGGCGGCCAGGCCCTTGTTCGCGTCCGGCTGCGCGCCGTGCGTGTGCCGCATCCACAGGCGCGCCAGCCAGGGGGTGACGACGAAGGCGATCGCCAGCGACAGCAGCATGCCCATGCTGGCGTTGATGGGGATCGGGCTCATGTACGGCCCCATGAGGCCGCTGACGAAGGCCATCGGCAGCAGCGCGGCGATCACGGTCAGCGTCGCCAGGATGGTCGGGCCGCCGACCTCGTCGACGGCGCCCGGGATCAGCTCCTTCAGCGTCTTGTGCGGCTCCAGCGCCTGGTGCCGGTGGATGTTCTCCACCACGACGATGGCGTCGTCGACCAGGATGCCGATCGAGAAGATCAGGGCGAACAGGGACACCCGGTTGAGCGTGAAGCCCCAGGCCCAGGAGGCGAACAGCGTCACCGTCAGCGTGAGCACCACCGCGCTGCCGACGATCGCGGCCTCGCGCCGGCCGAGCGCGATGAACACCAGCGCCACGACCGAGGCGGTGGCGAACAGCAGCTTCTGGATCAGCTTCTGCGCCTTGTCGTTGGCGGTGGCGCCGTAGTTGCGCGTCTCCGAAACCTCCACGCCTTGCGGGATCACGGTGTTGCCCAGCTCGCCCACGCGCCGCATCACCGCCTCGGCGACGTCGATCGCGTTCTCGCCCGGCTTCTTCGTGATCGACACGGTGACGGCCGGGTGCTCGCTGCGCTCCTGGCCCGCGATGCCGTGCCAGACATAGCGCTGCGCGGGCAGCGGCCCGTCGCGCACCGTCGCCACGTCCTGCAGGAAGACCGGCCGGCCCTCGCGCACCGACACGATCAGTTCGCCCACGTCGCGTGCGTCGCGCAGGAACGGCCCCGCCTCCAGCGCCACCGAGCGGTTGCCTCCCAGCAGCTCGCCCACGGGTGCGCCGAGGTTGGCGGACTGCAGCGCCTGCCGCAGTTCGGCCACCGTCACGCCGGCACTGCCCATGCGCGCGGGGTCGAGTTCGACCAGGATGCCGCGGCCGGGGCCGCCGATGGTGGCTACCTCGCGCGTGCCGGGCACCCGCTTGAGGTCCGCCTCCAGGCTGTGCGCCACGCGCTCGAGGTCGAAGGCGCCCATGCGCTCGTCGCGCGCGTAGAGCGTCACCGCAACGACCGGGACGTCGTCGATGCCCTTGGGTTTCACGATCGGCTCGCCGACGCCGAGGCCGCGCGGCAGCCAGTCGGCGTTGGCGTTGATGGTGTCGTACAGGCGCACCAGCGCCTCGGTACGCGGCACGCCGACCTTGAACTGCACCGTCAGCACGGCGAGGCCGGGCCGCGACACGGACATCACGTGCTCGATACCGGCGATCTGCGCCAGCACCTGTTCGGCCGGCGTGGCGACCATCTGTTCCACGTCGCGCACCGAGGCGCCGGGGAACGGCACCAGCACGTTGGCCATGGTCACGTTGATCTGCGGCTCTTCCTCGCGTGGCGTGACCAGCACGGCGAACACGCCGAGCAGGAAGGCCACGAGCGCCAGCAGCGGCGTGATCTGCGCAGTCTGGAAGTAGCCGGCGATACGGCCGGAGATGCCGAGGCGGGTGTCCATCGCAGCGCCCTTCCCTTCAGTGCAGCCGGGCGGCCAGCTGCGGGTCGAGCGCGACCCGCTCGCCCGGCTCCAGGCCGCTGAGGATCTCGATGCGGTCGGCGTCGGCGCGGCCCAGGCGCACCTGCCGCAGCAGCGGCCGGCCGTCCTGGCCGACCACGTAGACGGCGTTCAGCTCGGAGCGGCGCAGCACGGCCTGCTGCGGAACGTAGACGCGGCGCTCGCCGGCGGTGGCCAGCGGCAGCCAGGCGCGCGCGAACATGCCCGGCGTCACGCCGGCCAGCGCCGGCGGCAGCTCCAGCCGCAGCTCCAGGGTGTGCGTCGCCGGATCGACGGTGGGCAGCAGCTGCCAGCGCGCCGGCTGGACGCGCTGCGCCAGGCCGGGGATCTCGGCTTCGGGGCGCGCGTCCTGCGCCAGGCGCGCCGCCACGGTCTGCGGCACCGCGGCCTTCACCCGCAGCGCGCGCGGGTCGTAGAGGGTGAGCAGCGGCCGGCCCGGCATCGCCATGTCGCCCAGCACCACCGCCACGTCCGCGACGATGCCTTCGTAGGGCGCGCGGATCACGTAGAAGCCGGACTGGGTGCGCGCCGCGCCCGCGTTGGCGAGCTGGGCGGCGGCTTCCGCCTGCGCCGCCTTGTGCTGCGCTTCGGCGCGGTCCAGCGCGGCGCGGCTGATGTAGTTCTTGGCGAAGAGCTGCTGCTGGCGCTCGAATTCGCGCGTGGCCGCTTCCTGCGCGGCCCGGGCCGCGCGCACCTGTGCGGCGCCGGCCGCGGCGGTCTGTTCCGCCGCCCGCGCGTCCAGGCGCACGAGCACCTGCCCGGCGCGCACCCGGTCGCCGGCCTTGACGGCCAGCGCGACGACGGCCCCGGGGACCTGCGCCGCCATGGCCGTCTGCCGCACCGCTTCGACCACGCCGTCGTAGCCGGTCGTTCGCGCCGCTTCGCTGACGGCCACGGGCGCCGTCCGCAGCGCGGGGCCCGGCGCGCGGTCGGCCGCCACGCCCTGCGCCACCGCGATGCTGCTCACCAGCGCGGCAAGCAGGGCGAGCGCCGTGGCGGCCAGCCAGGCTGCGGTGGCGCGGAGGCGGCGCGAGGCGGCAGGTTTCATCGCATTTTCCTTTGCTGCTGTGCTTTCGAGTGCTATTATTTAGCCATTGAGCTAAATATGCAAGTAGGCAATCAGCTTTCAAGGAGGGCGCAGTGGGGAACCAACATCGGGAGCCATCCGGGTCCTGCGCGGTCATGAAGAACCTGCCTCCCAAGGCGCTGGAACAGGTGGCCGAGTACTTCAGGGCCCTGTCGGAACCGACGCGGCTGCACATCCTCAACCTGCTGCGCACGGGCGAGCGCAATGTCGGTGAACTGGCGGAGGCAACCGGCACCACGGCGGCCAACGTGTCGCGCCACCTGGCGGTGCTCACCCAGCGGGGGCTCGTGCGGCGCGACGCCCGCGGCACGGCCGCCTACTACAGCATCGCGGACGAGGCGGTGTACGCGCTGTGCGACCTGGTCTGCGGCAGCATCGCCCGCAACCACGAGCGCGCGGCGGAGAACGGCCGCCTGTTCGCCGGCATCAGCCCCGCGCGCGCAGCGGGCGCCAAGCGCGCCTGAGCCGCGGACCGCGCCCCCTGCGGCGGGCCGGTCACGCCCGTGACGTGCGCCGCGACGCCCTGGCCCGCTGCGGGCTGCCGCGCGCGGCGGCGGCGAAAGCGCTTCGCTGCACCGCTTCCTGCGCGAAGCGCCGGTCCAGCTGGTCGCACACCAGCTCGCACAGGCGGTAGACGCTCTCGTCGGCGAAGCGGTAATAGGCGCTCGTGCCGCGCTGGGTCTTGGCCACCAGGCCACTGTGGGCCAGCACCGCGAGGTGCTTGGACACGTTCGCCTGCGTGCAGCCCGTGGCGGCGGTGATCTCGCCCACGTTGCGTTCGCCGTCGCGCAGCTGGTTCAGGATCTTCAAGCGCATCGGCACGGCCAGGGCACCGAAGTACTGCGCCACCAGCTCCAGCGCGTCGTCGTCGAAGTTCTTCATGGCGCCTCCTCAGGGTGGATTGTCTGTCACGGGCATGACTTACTTAATAACTATATGGCTATAAAGATGATGCGCGTCAAGGAAGCGTTTCGATACCCCGCCTACCGTGAGGGTCGAAAGGAGTGCGCACATGTCACTACGCCACCTGGCAGCCTGCTTGCTGGCCGCCGTCGTCGCGGCCGGCGCCCATGGTGCCGAACCGCCTTCCTCGGGGGCGAAGCCGCCCGGCCTGCACTCGCGCTTCAAGGCGCTGCAGCAGGATTTCCAGTCGGGTCCCGAGGTCACGAAAGCCTGCCTCACCTGCCACAAGGCGGCCTCCAGGCAGATCCACCAGACGCAGCACTGGAAATGGGAGTACGTGAACCCGGCGGGCCAGGTGCTCGGCAAGCGGCACGTGGTGAACAACTTCTGCACGTCGACGGCGACGAACCTCGCCGGCTGCGCGTCGTGCCACGTCGGCTACGGCATGAAGGACGAGAAGTTCGACTTCGCCTCGGAGGCGAACGTCGACTGCCTCGCCTGCCATGACACGACCGGCAAGTACGTCAAGGCCTCGGGCCTGGCCGGCAACGTGTTCGCCAAAGACGTGGAGGTGCCGCCCGGCTCCGGCAAGTTCGTCAAGGGCGTGAACCTCAGGGCGGTGGCGCAGGGTGTGGGGCGCACCAGCCGCGCGAGCTGCGGCAGCTGCCACTTCTTCGGCGGCGGCGGCGACGGCGTCAAGCACGGCGACATCGACTCGTCGCTCGAGTCCCCGGATGCGGCCGTGGACGTCCACATGGACGCCAAGGGGCTGAACTTCCGCTGCACCACCTGCCACCGCACGCTCAACCACGAGGTGCCGGGCACGCGCTACGGCCCGATGAACGCCACCTTCGGCTGCGACACCTGCCACGGCACGGCGCCGCACGCCGACAAGGACATCAACCGGCACGACAAGTTCATGGCCTGCCAGACCTGCCACATCCCGAGCTTCGCCCGCGGCGGCGTCCCGACCAAGATGGTCTGGGACTGGTCGACCGCCGGCCAGCGCGGCCCGGACGGCAAGCCCTTCGTCAAGCGCGACGCCAACGGCTACGAGGTCTACAACACGATCAAGGGCAACTTCGAATTCGGCGAGAACGTGGTGCCCGCCTACGCCTGGTTCAACGGCACCATCCGCCACCAGACGCCCGGCGAGCGCATCGACACCGGCAAGGGCCCGGTGAAGATCAACTGGTTCGAGGGCTCGCCCAAGGACGGCAAGTCGAAGATCTGGCCGATCAAGGTGTTCCGCGCCAGGCAGGCCTGGGACCCCGTCAACCGCACGCTGGCCATCACGCACCTGGCCGGCAACGACGACACCGCCTACTGGAAGAACCTCGACTGGACCAAGGCCGTCGCCACCGGCATGGCCGCCGTCAAGCAGCCCTTCTCCGGCCAGGTCGGCTTCGTCGACACGGTGAGCATGTGGCCCATCACGCACATGGTGGCGCCGAAGTCCAAGGCGCTCGCCTGCGAGGCCTGCCACGACAAGAACGGCCGCATGAAGGACGTGCCCGGCGTCGATCCCGAGTAGCAGCAGCACCGCGAGCACGCCCGCCCGACGGGCGTGCCGACCGCGCACCGGGGAGGAGGAGAGCGCCGCGCGTCCGCGCCGGCGCGAGCGGGGGAGTGCCTGTCGCAAACAAGGAGAACTTCGATGAGCAGGAACAAGCTGTCCCGCGTGATGCTCGCGGTGGCGGTGGTCGTCGCGCCGCTGGCGGCCGCGGCGGCGGACGAGGAAGTGCTGAGGAGGATCGAGGCGCTGTCGCGCGAGATCGAGCAGCTCAAGGCGCAGGTCCGCGCCAACGAGGACAAGGCCGCGCGCAGCGAGGCCGACACCAGGGCCGTCGCCCAGCGTTCGCAGGAGCGCGCGCTGGACCGCTGGCTCACCATCGGCGGCGACTACCGCTTCCGCGTGGACAGCCTGCGCGGCGAGACGCGGCCCTTCACCGACGTGAACGCGACCTTCGCCAACGCGCAGAACGCGCTGCAGGCGCAGTTCTTCGCCAACCCGGACGCCGCCAACGGCGCGGCGCTGACCGGCCTGATGGGCTTCGCGCAGGGCATGAACGCGGTGCGCACGTACAACGACGCGCTCGCCTTCCTCGGCGCGCCGCAGAACGGCCAGCTGCTGCAGGGGCTGGGCAACTTCGCCGTGCCGGTGGCCGCGTACAAGCCGAAGAACGAGACGCTGTACACCAACCGCCTGCGGCTCGACCTGCACGCCAAGGCCACGCAGGACGTGAGCGTCACCACCCGGCTGGCCATGTACAAGACCTTCGGCGCCCAGGACGCCGATGCCGTCACCAACAGCGGCGCCGCGCCTTTCTTCGCCGACCGCGTGGGCGTCTTCGACGGCACCGTCGGCCACGTTCCCTCCAGCAGCGCCGTGGCCGTCGACCGCGCGTACGCCACCTGGAGCAACATCACGGGACGCGACATCTGGCTCTCGGTCGGCCGGCGCCCCTCCACCAACGGCGCGCCGAGCAATCTGAAGCTCAATGAGCCGCGCCCGGGCAACGGCGGCACGCCCTCGCTGCTGGTGGACTACGCCTTCGATGGCATGACGCTCGGCTACGCCCCCGACATCGACGGCTTCCCGGGCGCCTACGGCAAGATCTGCTACGGCCGCGGCTTCGAGAGCGGATTCCGCCAGACGCCGGCCAACGCGCTGCAGGACACCGACATGTTCGGCATCTCCATCGTGCCGATCGACACCGACAAGCTGCGCGTGTGGACGCAGTGGAACCGCGGCTTCCACATCTTCGACGCGCCGAAGATGCGCTCGACCTATTTCGGCGACACCACGCCGCGCGCCGACCTCGGCGACATCGACTGGTTCGGCCTCGGCGCGATGGGCACGATCAAGAACGTCGGCCCCGGCAACCTGAACCTGTTCGCCGACGCCGCCTTGAGCATCACGCACCCGAACCAGAACGTCTCCTCGCAGTTCGGCTTCCAGGGACTGCTCACCGGCGGCTTCTTCGCACCCGAGGCGCCCACCCGCAAGACCGGCCGGGCGATCGCGGTGGGGCTGCGCTACGACCTGCCTTCGCGCACCAAGGTCGGCTTCGAATACAACCGCGGCTCCAAGAACTGGATCACCTTCGCGCCGGCCGCCGACGACCTGTGGACGGCCAAGGCAGGCGCGCGCGGCAACGTCTTCGAGCTCTACGCGATCCAGGAGTTCGGCGGCAAGGCGGTCTCGTCGTTCGGCTCGAAGGCCTTCTTCAAGCTCGGCGCCCAGTACTACGACTTCAAGTACACGGGCAGCAACAACTGGGTCGGCGCGCCGGTGCGCATTTCGGATGTCAACGGCCAGTTCAGCACGCTCACGCCGCTGAAGAAGGCCTGGGACATCTACGGCACCTTCGAGGTCAAGTTCTGAAAGGAGTGGACATCATGGCCAGCAAGCTTTTCCCAGCCGTCCTGGTGGCGCTCGCGTGCGCGTGCGCTCCCGCCCGGGCCGACGACGTGACGGTCGTCGGGCCCGTCACGAAGATCGTGCTGGCGCCCGACGGCCAGTCGGCCGTCGCGACGCTGAAGGACAACCGCTCCGGTGCGGAAGTGCAGATCGACATCGGCGACGAGCTCACCCTGGACAAGTTCAAGGACAAGCGCATCGTCGAGGGCGACGAGATCCGCGCGCGCTTCGAGAAGAAGGGCGCCGGCAACGCCAGCAAGTCGTTCCGCAAGACGGCCGGCTGCTGATGCCGCGCGCCGGCTGGCGCGGCCCGCGGCTCACGGGCGGGCCGCGGCCTCCGGCGCGATCGCGGCCAGCCGGGTCGCCAGCAGGGCCGGCGTGAGTTCGCCCACGCGCGCCGCCTGCATCCGCCCCTGCGCATCGAAGAACACCGTGGTCGGCAGCGCCCGGGCGCCGAGCTCCGCCGCGAGCTCGCCGTTCGCATCGAGCAGCACGTTGCGGATGGCGAGCTGGCGGGCATCGAGAAAGGCCTGCACCTTCTGCGCCGTCTCGCCCTGGTTGACGAACACGAACAG
>Ga0255338_1001930_pt1 | contig 34631 bp, 34 predicted proteins | sample MeOH1_35cm_T4_19_FD_203715 | JGI IMG/M metagenome (GOLD analysis project Ga0255338, IMG submission 203715) | Sandy soil microbial communities from University of British Columbia, Vancouver, Canada - MeOH1_35cm_T4_195 | ecosystem: Engineered > Artificial ecosystem > Sand microcosm > Unclassified ...
CAGGCACCAGCTCACTGGCTTTCAGGCTGTCCGGCATCTCGTAATTTTGAGCGGCTGCCGTAGCAGATGCGGCCAATGCGGTGGCGGCTAGGAGTGTGCGGCACAGCGCAGCGTGATTCATGGTCATACGCATTGTCCCTGCAGTCCGAAAAAAGAGACGGCCCCCATCGCTGGAGGCCGCCTAAATACTGGTGGGTTGTGAGTGGCTCGAACACTCGACCTACGGATTAAGAGTCCGCTGCTCTACCAACTGAGCTAACAACCCGAATGATGAAACCGTGGAAGGATTGAATTGCCTCTCTATTCGTAGCGACCACCGGCCAACGATTATTTCGACTCATTCCCTACCTGCTTCGCCAACCGTATCAGGCTTTACTGACAGTCTGATGCGGCCACGGCAAGCGGCGGATTTTACCAGAATCCATGGGCGGGGCAATTGCTTGCAGGTAAGGTTCCGACCCGGCTCGCTTTACATATTGAAACAATTCCTTACTACTCTGGCGGCGTGACCTTGCTAGCCTGACTTCCTGTGTAGTGTATGGAGTGGCAAATCATGAAAACATTACCCCGCGCAATAGGAACCTTGGTTCTGCTGCTGGTCGGAACGCTGGTGAATGGCGCTGCTATCGCGGAATACCGCGGCAGCGATCATGGCCATCGTCATAGTCACGGCCCAACTGTACGCTTTGGCTTTTCTTATGGTTTTCCAGTTTACGCGCCCCGCTATTTTCCGGCACCCTTTTACACCTATCCTGCATACGCCGTTCCGGCGCCGGTGGTTTATGCCTATCCTCCGGCAGTGATCAGGTATTCCCCGGCGCCGATTTATGTCGAGCGGAGCATCGCTCCAGCGGAATCCGCGCCGTACCAAGCTCAAGGCGACTGGTACTTCTGTACCGGTTCGCAGACCTATTTTCCCTATGCCAAGGAATGCCCCGGCGGTTGGCAACGCGTGCCTGCGCAACCATCATCTCGCTAACGGGCGCGTGCGTTTGATCATGTGCAGACCAACACGCTTTTCACCCCTTGCGGCGCATGTACCACCGCTTGGGTCGACTATGATCGTTTGCACAAAGTACGGGCGGGGGAAATCAACTTCCCACTGGGGTGGGGGGCTCTGGATCTGCCGAGCACTCTCGAGACCAAGGCCGCACTATTTTGGTGGGTCGGGCGAGATTCGAACTCGCGACCAACGGATTAAAAGTCCGCTGCTCTACCGACTGAGCTACCGACCCCCCTTTGAAGAGGGGCGAATGTTATCGACTACCCCTCCCCCTGTCAAACTGCAGTCCCGTGTTTACGCGGTCCTTGCAGCGACCAAGGTCTGGACACGCTGCGCCACAGGCCAGCTTCGCAAACAGAGCTCTCTGCCTAGCATAATGACCGCGGAGGGGCTAGAGTTGAAATATGGGAGTGTGTTCGGTACATACCCATTGCGATGCAGGATGGCGATTGAACTTTTCTTTCGCTCGCAGTCCAAAATTTGTACATCTTGAGAATTGAGCACATGAAGAAAACTCTGCTTGGTATGGCTGTAACGGCCCTGGCGGTCATGGCCATGCAAGCTTCAGCCGCGCCGCCGCCCCGTGGGGGTGGTCACCGTGCCGGTCCGCCCGCCGGGGGTGGTCATTATGGTCACTCGGCCAGGCATCATGGTTGGCATGGCGGCTACTGGGGACCCAGAATTGGCATCTATTACGGGTCGGGCTTTGGCTATTGGGGTGCGTGGAATTATGGTTGGGGCTTGGGCTACGGCGTTCCGTATCCCTATGCTTATCCTTACGCTGTAGCCTATCCTTATGCCTACGCCCCCGTAGTGATCAACTCGACGCCTATCCCGCAGACCTACATCCAGCAGGAACCGGTTGCTGACGCAGTGGTGCAAGCTGCGCCGACCATCAATTACTGGTATTACTGCACGCAGCCTGCGGGCTATTTCCCCTATGTTCAGAACTGCAACCAGCCGTGGATGAAGGTGATCCCGCAAAACCCCGTCAACCCACCGTGAGCCTCGGCCCCCGTATCTTGATCGCCAACCGATGAAAAAACCACACAGCTCAATGATTCTGGCCGCAGGCCTCGCGCTGGCGCTGGGTGGTTGCGCCGTGACGCCGAACGCTCCCAGCGTGATGGTATTACCGGGTTCTCAAAAAGGTGCGGACGAGTTTCAGGTGGATGCGGCGGTCTGCCAACAACAGGCGCAGGCCTTGCTGGCCAATGACGCGCAAGCGGCCAATAACCAGGCAGTGACGAGTGCCGCGATTGGCACGGTTGTCGGTGCCGCGGCTGGGGCACTGATTGGACAAGGGTCATACAATCCCAGTGCGGCGGCCGGATGGGGCGCTGGCACCGGGTTGCTGATTGGCAGCACAGTGGGCGGTGGCAACTCGCAGGTTTCGTCCTACAGCCTGCAGCAGCGCTTTGACATTGCATACATGCAATGCATGTACCTGCGCGGCAATCAGGTGCCGGGGCAGGTCAGCTACAGGCGCCAGGCGCCGACCCAGCCTTATGCCAATCAGCCGCCGCCAAACTATCCCCCTCCGAATCAACCACCGCCGTATTACCCCCCCCCGAATCAACCACCGCCGAACTACCCGCCTGCGAGTCAATCGCTACCCAGCTACCCGCCACCCAACTACCCGCCGCCGAATTGACGCATGTCGTTCAGGATATTGGTCTACCGACGTACGCAATACGCCTGCTGCTGCAGGTGGTCGCGGCCACGTGTTTAAGCTGTCGTTGCTTGAAGAGGGTCTGGGCAGGCGGTCGGGTGCCGGCAGGGCCGCGCAGTTCTCCCGTATCCCCGGAAATTCATATCCCCCACGGAATATATCGTCCACGCCTGTGGTGCGAAAAAAAACGCAACCTGACTGAGGTTGCGCTTGAAACCACTCCAATGGAGGAGGGTGGAGGAGACATTGACCAGACGACGGGATAAGTTGATTTCCTGTTACGTCAGTTCGAGTCGAGTTAGGTAAATTTTTGCATAGCGTTTGCTGCAATGCAAGAGTTTTGTGCGCTGCGAAATAAATTTTTCGTCCGCAAGACAATTTAAGCTTAATGTAATTGATTTTATTGATTATTAATATATAAACACGGAACATTGATCGATAAATTTTCTCTATTTTTATCGCCAATGAAGTGCGTGCGAACTCAAATCGGCTTTGTATGGTGCGGCGCGATATCCAATCTTGAGTACCACCGCTAGAATGCAGACCGTAGCTTCAGGGAGTAAATGCATGGACTGCACGGTACGGTGGCATGAGGGGATGAGTTTTGTTGCCGAGACTGGCAGCGGACATTTGGTATGCATGGATGGCACACCCGAAGCGGGCGGGCGGAATTTGGCCCCACGCCCCATGGAACTGGTGTTGGCGGGTACCGGGGGTTGTACGGCTTTTGACATTGTCCTGATTCTGAAACGCGGCCGCCACGAAGTCAGCGGCTGCGAAGTGAAGCTTCAGGCAGAGCGCGCGGAGACGGACCCGAAGGTATTCACCAGGATCAACATGCATTTTGTGGTGACCGGGAAGAATCTGAAGCCCGAAGTTGTCGAGCGCGCTGTCAAGCTATCCGCGGAGAAATACTGCTCGGCGTCGATCATGCTCGGCAAGACCGCCGAGATCAGCCACACTTTCGAGGTAGCCGAAGCTTTTCAGGCGACGTAGGAAAGCCTGGTCATCAGCTTCGACGAGAGCTTCATGGCCAGTTTGACTGGCGTGGGCAGTTCCCGCGCACCATGGTAGCGCGCCGTTTCCGCATGGCGAACTTCGTCGGTTTTCATTTGCTCGAGAACTTCCCAGGATTTACGATCCTGTGCCGGCAGTCTGGATTTGTGGCTCTCGAGGTGCCCCTCGACCTGGCGCTCGGTTTCGGCCAGAAAGCCGAGACTCCATGCATCGCCAAATTTCCCGGCGAGCATTCCGATGGCCAGCGAACCGGCATACCACAGGGGATTCAGAAGGCTCTTGCGCCCTCCGAGTTCTGCGATGCGCCTTTCCGTCCAGTTGAGATGCTCGGTTTCCTCCCACGCCGCCTGCTCCAGTTCGCGCCTGACTGCCGGATCGCGCGAACTTAGTGCCTGACCCTGATAAAGCGCCTGGGCGCAGATTTCGCCGCAGTGGTTGACCCGCATCAGTGCGGCAACGTGGCGTCTTTCTTCCTCGCTCATCTCGGCTTCAGCGAGATCTTTGCCTGGCATCGGGCGGCGGGTCGGAGCCGGGGCGAATACGGCACGAAGCGCCTTGTCGAATTCCGGGATGAGGGGACTGATCATTGGCGTCGCCCTTGTTGTCAATCTGAACGGGGTGAATGGGGATGCCTGCCTAAACGCAGGGCGTTGCGCCCCTCCTCGGCAGTATGGATAGGAATGTCGACCGGGCAAAAAAAATTGCGGTTCAGCTCGGCGTGGTGTCGATTGACGGGCTTGTTTTCGATGGGTCGCCATTCGGCCCGGGTTGCGCGCGATTTAACCCATGTACCGTCGCTACGACCGGTGGCGTAATGCTTCCAGCTGCGCTCCCTGCAATTAATGCCCTCGAAGCTGATGTTGGTGGCGCCGCCCGACGTCTGGATGACCAGCACGTAGCGCACTATGCCGTCTGTTCCCGGGGCAAGCGTACTGGCGTCAATGAAAAACTTGTTGGCAGTCGCGGCGCTGACGTAGAACTCACGCAGATTTTCCTGCTTGGGGAAAGCGGGTGGCTCAACGTCCATCTGCTCCTGTACAGGTTCTGCTTCCTCGTAGTTGGCGCTGAATCCCCCGCGGCCATCGCCAAGGACGCCCGGCGTCTGAGCGAACACGCTTGCTGCCACTCCCACGAGGAATACAACGGACCAATGCTTCATTCTGCATCGTCCGCCGGCTCTGATTCCCAGCGTGGCATGCGCTCTTCAGGATGAACGAACAGCAGGCGCGCCAACTCGAGCAGAGCCGCTTCATAAACGCCGCGCTTGAACTCGATCACGTTCCCCAATGGTATCCAGTAGCTGTTCCAGCGCCAGGCATCGAATTCCGGATGTTCGCTGGCGCGCAGGCAGACGTCGCTGTCGCGGCCGACCAGACGCAGCAGAAACCAGATCTGTTTCTGCCCCCGGTAAGTGCTGCGCCATTCGCGGCGAATCCAGTGCTTCGGCACCTCATAGCGCATCCAGTCGCGCGTGCGGCCGATGATCCGCACATGTTCGGGCTTGAGGCCGGTTTCCTCCTCCAGTTCGCGGAGCATCGCCTGCTCGGGCGTTTCGCCCTTCTTGATGCCCCCTTGCGGGAACTGCCAGGAATGTTCGCGGATCCTTTTGCCCCAAAACACCTCGTTGCGACTGTTGACCAGAATGATGCCGACGTTCGGGCGAAAGCCTTCACGATCGAGCATGATGCATATTCCAATGATTGATTGGGGTCCATTCTTTCACAATCGCGCGCCGCTGGAAAGCCGCATCTGCCGCCTCTGCAAATTCCCGGCCGCAGGTAAAATGCGCCCTTTCCGGATTTCAGCCTACAGCCATGCGCGCCAGCCAGTATTTCATCGCCACCCTCAAGGAAGCCCCCTCCGACGCCGAGATCATCAGCCATCAGCTGATGCTGCGCGCCGGCCTGATCCGCCGCCTCGCCGGCGGCATCTATACCTGGATGCCGATGGGACTGCGCGTGTTGCGCAAGGTCGAGAACATCGTGCGCGAGGAAATGGATCGCGCCGGGGCCATCGAACTGCTCATGCCGGCAGTGCAACCTTTTGAATTGTGGGAAGAATCCGGGCGCGGCCCGAAGTACGGCCCGGAACTGCTGCGCTTCAAGGATCGCCACCAGCGCGATTTCGTGATCGGCCCGACTCACGAAGAGGTCATTACCGACGTGGTGCGCCGCGACATCCGCAGCTATCGCCAGTTGCCGCGCCATTTCTACCAGATCCAGACCAAGTTCCGCGACGAGATCCGGCCGCGCTTCGGCGTCATGCGCGGGCGCGAATTCCTGATGAAAGACGGCTATTCCTTCCACACCTCGTATGCCGACCTGGAACGCGAATACCGCAACATGTACGACACCTACAGCCGCATCTTCACCCGCCTGGGACTGCAATTTCGGGCCGTGGCCGCGGATACCGGTGCCATCGGCGGCACCGGCTCGCACGAATTTCACGTACTGGCGGATTCGGGCGAAGACGCCATCGCCTTCTGCCCGACCTCGGACTATGCGGCGAACGTGGAATTGGCAGAAGCCGTAGCCCCGGCGAAGGTCGGCGGCAGCGGTACGGCGGCGATGGAGAAGAAAGCCACGCCGGGCAAGACCAAGTGCGAAGACGTGGCGGCCTTCCTCGGCCTGCCGCTGACTCAGACCGTCAAGGCCATCGCCGTGATGGCTGAACGGGAGGGCGGCAGCGAATTCGTCCTGCTGCTGCTGCGCGGCGATCACGACCTGAACGAAATCAAGGCGCAGAAGGTCGTCGGCGAATTCCGCTTTGCCCGCGACGAGGAAATCATCGCGACGCTCGGCTGCAAGCCGGGCTATATCGGCGCGGTAGGCTTTTCCGGCCGGGTCATCGCCGATCGCAGCGTCGCGGCCATGAGCGACTGCGTCTGCGGCGCCAACGAGGAAGGCTACCACATCACCGGCGTCAATTTCAGCCGCGACCTGCCGCAACCCGAAACCGTGGCCGACATCCGCAACGTGGTCGAGGGTGACCCGTCGCCCGACGGCAAGGGCGCGCTCGAACTGTGTCGCGGCATCGAAGTCGGCCACATCTTCCAGTTGCGCACCAAGTATGCCGCAGCGCTGAAATGCACCTTCCTCGACGAACAGGGCAAGGACCAGGTCATGGAAATGGGCTGCTACGGCATCGGCGTTTCACGCATCGTCGGCGCCGCCATCGAGCAGGGCCACGACGAGCGCGGAATTGTTTTCCCCGCCAGCATCGCACCCTTTGCCGTCACCGTGGTGCCCATGAATTACGCCAAATCGGAGACCGTGCGCGCCGCGGCCGATGCGCTGCATGCCGAACTGCTCGCCGCCGGCATCGATGCGATCCTCGATGACCGCGACGAGCGGCCCGGCTCCATGTTCGCCGACTGGGAACTGATCGGCATACCGCATCGCGTGGTGGTCGGCGAACGCGGCCTCAAGGAAGGCAAGCTCGAATACAAGGGCCGCAGCGATGCCGAGGCCACCATGGTTGCCGCCAGCGAGATGGTGGTCTACCTAAAATCGAAGTTGTGCGGCTGACAGCAGCTCTTGCACTGACGCTGGCTGTCGCGCTTCCAGCGACAGCCGTCTGGGCCGGAGCGCAGCAGTACGAACCGCTGGCCGCCAGCGTGCAGGCGGCATTGCACGCGGCAATTGCCGACCGCGCCGCACCGGAACCGCAGTTCCCCTCACTCCAGGAAAAGCTCAACTGGCTGACAGAAATGTCGGCGCGCCTGACCCGCCGCATGCCGGACCGCGAAGCACGGCTCGAATTTCTCAAGACCGTCCATTACGAAGCCAAGCGCGCCGGCCTCGACCCGCAGATGGTGCTGGGCTTGATCCAGGTGGAAAGCGGCTTCAAGAAATATTCCGTATCCCCGGCCGGCGCGCGCGGCTACATGCAGGTGATGCCCTTCTGGGTGCGCCTGATCGGCAGCAAGGACAACAACCTCTTTCACATGCGCACCAACCTGCGCTTCGGCTGCACCATCCTACGCCACTACCTCGACATCGAGAACGGCGATCTCTACCGCGCGCTGGGCCGTTATAACGGCAGCCTGGGCAAGCCGGAATATCCGAACATGGTGCGCGGGGCGTGGGAAAAGCAGTGGGCCTGGGGGCCGCGGGTGATCGGGCCGCGATAGCTTCTTCGCCGTGTCGCCAGCGCCGACTTCCTGACTTTGCTCCCAAGGCCGCGCCGGGAGTTCGCCCCGGCAGGCGACCTACTTTCTTGTTCGCGCAAGAAAGTAGGCAAAGAAGCGCTCCCCGCCTCCCCGGCCCTTCGGGCTGCCCTCGCTGCGGAAGGCCCGCCGGGCCGGTCGCTAAACTAGCCGGCCAAAAAGCGGCCGTCGTCGGACAACGCGACCGGAAACCTCCCGGCGAACCTCCCTCGCTCGGCGGGTCAGAGGGGACTGCAAACCGTCGCGTGTGATCCTGTGACGAAACACAAGCCGATACGAGCCCTAAATAGCCCTGTTTCGCCGGTGACAACCAGTTAGAGTTCACCAATGAATAGCCGCGCTGCACGAGCCGACTTCTTCGACGCATCAGCACTCGCTAAGATTTACAGCGACGAGCCATGCTCCGATGTGGTTCGCGAGTACTTTCGAAGCCGCGCCACCAAATATACGACACCTTTCTGCTTCTACGAGGCAATGAACGTGCTCAAAGGCAAATGGAAGCACAAGGGCCAACTAACTATTGACCAATACCTTGATGCCGCTTTCCGACTAACTGCTTGGTACGGAGCGTCCTCATCGAGTATCGAGGATCTGAATTTTACGGAACCCGCCACTTTCACAGAGGCAAAGGAGATCGCTCAGCGGAACCAACTCGATCTCTCAGATGCCTTTCAAATTCTGAGCGTCAAGAAAGGCTACTTCTCTGTCTTGGCAAACGAGTCATCCACCGTTCTTGTAACAGCAGACAAAGAACTCGCTGACGCGGCGAGAACAGAGGGACTCCGGACGTGGAATCTCATGAAAGAGCCAGCGCCAAAGTGAATCCTTCAGTCCTGACCATAAGGGGTTGGCTTCGCATTTGTTTTCGCTAAGACCGACCACGCGCGATGGTTTTCATTCCCCTCTGACCCGCCGAGCGAGGAAGGTTCGCCGGGAGGTTTCCGGTCGCGTTGTCCGAGCGCAGCGAGTTTAGCGACCGGCCCGGCGGGCCTTCCGCAGCGAGGGTAGCCTGACGCAGTCAGGCCGGGGAGGCGGGGAGCGCTTCTTTGCCTACTTTCTTGCGCGAACAAGAAAGTAGGTCGCCCGCCGGGGCGAGTCCCGGCTTGTCCCTTCGAAGGGAAAGCCCAGGAGTCGGCGCTGGCGATACGGCGAAGTACTTACCGCATCCCCGGCAGCATCCCCTTCATGCCCCGCATCATCTTCTGCATCCCCCCCTTGGAGAACTGCTTCATCATCTTCTGCGTCTGCTCGAACTGATTCAGCAGCCGATTGACCTCCTGCACCGTCACCCCGGCACCGGTGGCAATGCGGCGCTTGCGGTTGGCCTTGATGATTTCCGGCTTGGTGCGCTCCAACAGCGTCATCGAGTTGATGATGCCCTCCAGCCGCCGCACGGTCTTGTCTTCCATGCCGCCGCCGGCCTTTTGCGCCATGGCGCTGAACTGCGCCGGCAGTTTTTCCAGCATGGCGGCCATGCCGCCCATGTTTTTCATCTGGCCGATCTGGTCCTTGAAGTCGTTGAGGTCGAAGCCCTTGCCCGACTTCATTTTCTTGACGAATTCCTGCGCCTTGTCCTGATCGACGCCGCGCTGGGCTTCCTCGACCAGACCGAGGATGTCGCCCATGCCGAGGATGCGCGAGGCCATGCGTTCGGGATGGAATTCCTCGAGGCCGGTGAGCTTTTCGCCGACGCCGGCAAACTTGATCGGCTTGCCGGTGACGTGGCGCACCGACAGCGCCGCGCCACCGCGCGAATCGCCGTCGAGCTTGGTCAGGATCACGCCGGTCAGGGGCAGGGCCTCGTTGAAGGCCTTCGCCGTATTCACCGCATCCTGGCCGAGCATGGCGTCGACCACGAACAGGGTTTCGATCGGTTTCAGCAGGGCGTGCAGGTCCTTGATCTCGGCCATCATCGCTTCGTCGATGGCGAGACGTCCCGCCGTATCGACGAAGATCACGTCGTAGTAATGGCGCTTGGCGTGATCCAGCGCGGCCGCGGCAATGTCCTGCGGCTTCTGCCCTGCCGAGGAAGGGAAAAAGTCGATTCCGGCCTGGGCCGAGACAGCCTTCAACTGTTCGATGGCGGCGGGACGATAGACGTCGCAACTGACCGTCAGCACTTTTTTCTTCTGCCGCTCCTTGAGCCACTTGCCGAGCTTGGCGGTGGTCGTCGTCTTGCCGGCGCCCTGCAGACCGGACATCAGGATCACGGCCGGCGGCTGCGTGGCAAGGTTGAGGCCGACGCTGGCGCCGCCCATCAATTCGGTCAGTTCCCGATGCACGACCCCGACCAGCGCCTGGCCCGGCGTCAGCGAACCGATGACTTCCTGGCCCAGGGCCTTTTCCTTGACGCGGGAGATGAAGTCCTTGACGACCGGCAATGCCACGTCGGCCTCGAGCAGGGCCATGCGCACTTCGCGCAGCATGTCCGAAATGTTGTCGTCGGTCAGGCGGGCCTGACCGCGCAGGTTTTTTACGACGCGGCCAAGGCGCTGTGTAAGATTATCTAGCATGGATTAAGGGCGGGGGCAGAGACAATAAGAGATGAAAGGCTTGGTGTAGACTTCGGCAATGCCCGCAATCTTAATGCATCTGCTGGCCGCAGCCCTCTATGCCGGTCTGGCGGTACATCTTTGGCGCACCCGCTGGCGCGGCCCCGTGCTTGACCAACCTACGGGCGGACTCAAGCTCGGCGAACGCGGCCTGTTGCTGATCGCGCTGGTGGCGCATGCAGTCAGCTTGCGCATGGAAATTTTCGACGGCAGCAGCATGCGCTTCGGCTTTGCGATAGCACTTTCCGTAATGCTCTGGCTGGCCATTGCGCTGTATTGGATCGAAAGCTTCTATGCCCGCATGGAGGGTTTGCAGGTTCTCGGCCTGCCGGCCGCGGCCGTTGCGGCCCTGCTGCCGGCCATTTTCTCCGAAGCTCATGTACTGAACAACGCCGGATCGACGGCTTTCCGCCTGCACTTCCTGATGGCCATGCTGGCTTACAGCCTGTTTACCCTGGCCGCGCTGCACGCCCTGCTCATGGCCACCGCCGAAAAAGGCTTGCACCGCGGCCGCATCTCGCCGCTGCTGGCCGGCCTGCCGCCTTTGCTGACCATGGAATCCCTGTTGTTCCGCCTGATCCATGTCGCCTTCGTCCTGCTTACCCTGACGCTGGTCTCCGGAGTGTTCTTCTCGGAAACCCTGTTCGGCAAGGCCTTGACCTTCAATCACAAAACGGTATTTGCAATCCTGTCCTGGCTGATCTTTGCGGCACTGCTGACGGGCCGCCACCTGCGCGGCTGGCGCGGGCGCGTCGCGCTGCGCTGGACCCTGGCCGGTTTCGCCGCCCTGCTACTGGCCTATGTCGGCAGCCGTTTCGTGCTTGAGGTAATCCTCGGCCGCTGATGGACGAAATTCCGCTTTCAGCGCAATTCACGGCGCTGGCCGTGCTGCTGGTCTGCTCGGCGTTCTTCTCCATGTCGGAAACGGCCATGATGGCCTCCAACCGAATAAGGCTGCGCCACCTTGCGCAGGAGGGCCACCGCGGCGCCAAACTGGCCGTCGCCCTGCTGGCAAAGACCGACCAGTTGCTGGGCGTGATCCTGCTCGGCAATACCCTGATCAATGCCATCGCAGCGATGCTTACCGGCAGCATCGCTCTGCGGGTCTTCGGCCAGGAAAAATGGACCCTCGAAGCCGGGGCGCTCTTCGTCACCTTCTGCTTGCTGGTGTTTTCCGAAATCACGCCCAAGGTTGCAGGAGCCACCTACCCGGATTGGCTGGCATTGCGCATCGGCTATGTCCTGACGCCGCTGCTGCGCATCACCTACCCGGTGGTCTGGCTGGTCAATCTCTTCGTTCAGCCGCTGCTGACCGTGCTCCACCTGCAACCGAAGCCGGGGCAGGAGTCATCCAGGCTCTCGCCCGAAGAATTGCGTTCGGTCGTGCTCGAATCGGGCCGCTTCATTCCGCAGCAGCACCGCTCGATATTGCTCAATCTTTTCGAGCTGGAGCAGCTGACGGTCGCCGACATCATGACCCCGCGCGGCGAAATCGAGGCCATCGACATCGCTGCACCGATCGAGGACATCAAGACTCAGCTGGCCACCAGTTTTCACACCCGCGTCATGGTGTTCGAGAACGACCCGGCCAATATCATCGGCGTGCTGCATCAAAGACGGCTGCTGGCCGAGGCCTTCGCCGGAGAGATTACCCTCGCCACCCTGCGCGAACGCATGTCCGAGCCCTATTTCATCCCGGCAGCGACGCCCATCTACACCCAGCTTCAGTTCTTTCGCGAAAACCGTCAGCGCATGGGCCTGGTCGTGGACGAGTACGGCGAGATTGAGGGGCTGGTCACCTTGGAGGACATCATCGAGGAACTGGTCGGGAAGTTCACGACGCGGCAATCGGATGTGGCCGGCGCGCTTTCCTGGAGCGGGGACGGCGTGGTGCTGGTGGATGGGGCGGCCACCTTGCGCGAGCTCAATCGGATGCTGGGCCTGGATTTCCCCCTCGACGGGCCGCGCACCCTCAACGGGCTGATTGTCGAGCACTTGCAGGACATCCCCGAGGTTGGCGTCGGCGTACGGGTGGGCACCGTGGCGATGGAGATCGTTCAAACACAGGATCGAAAGGTCAAGATGGTACGTCTTCACCGCCCCCCCGGAGAATGATACTCTCGGCATAGTCAGGGCGTAGAATGCTCGTCCAAGGGATTGAGTGGAGGCTGTCGCCGGTATTTTCGGTGGTGGACGCAGCGGCCGAAACGAAAATTAATGCGGGAGAAGCCGATGGCCACAGCAGGCAAGGAAGACAAAAAGGAAGGCCCGAAGGAACTCAATTTTTCCTGGGAAGGCAAGAACAAGCAGGGCAAGGTCGTTCGCGGCGAGTTGAAGGCGGCCAGCGAGGCCATTGCAAACGCCGCGTTGCGGCGGCAAGGCATCAACGTCACCAAACTCAAGAAGCAGAAAACCGGCGGTGGCGGCTCGGTCTCGGACAAGGACATCACGCTCTTTTCGCGCCAGCTTGCCACCATGGTCAAGTCCGGCGTGCCTCTGCTGCAATCCTTCGACATCGTCGGCAAGGGCACCAGCAATCCGGCTCTGGCGAGATTGCTGTTTTCCATCAAGTCCGAAGTCGAAACCGGAGCCAATCTGGCGACCGCCTTTCGCAAGTACCCGATGTATTTCGACGCCCTGTTCTGCAACCTGGTCGAGGCAGGAGAACAGGCCGGTATTCTCGACACGCTGCTCGATCGCCTGGCGACCTACAAGGAGAAAATTCAGGCGATCAAGGCGAAGATCAAGAGCGCCCTGACCTATCCGATCGCCATTCTTATCATCGCCTTCATCATCACTGCGGTCATCATGATCTTCGTGGTGCCGGCTTTCAAAGGCGTGTTCGCCAGTTTCGGTGGCGAACTGCCCGCCCCGACGCTGATCGTGATCGCAATTTCGGATTATTTCACGGCGAACTGGTATCTCATCTTCGGCGGCATTTACGCGGTCTTTGTCGGAATTTCCCAGGCTTTCAAGCGGTCGCGGGCATTGCAGATCGCAAAAGACAAATACGCGCTGAAACTCCCGGTTTTCGGCGACATGCTTGTCAAATCCTCGATCGCCCGCTGGACGCGAACCCTGTCCACCATGTTTGCCGCCGGTGTGCCGCTGGTCGATGCCCTTGATTCCGTCGGCGGTGCCGCCGGCAATTATGTCTATGAAATGGGAACCAAGAAGATCCAGGCAGAAGTGTCTACCGGTGCCAGCCTGACGGTGTCCATGGAAAATTCCGGGCTGTTCCCGCCGATGGTGACGCAGATGGTCGCCATCGGCGAGGAATCGGGCCAGCTCGATTCGATGCTGGGCAAGACGGCCGACTTCTACGAAGCCGAGGTCGACGAAGCTGTCGAAGCGCTTTCAAGTCTGATGGAACCGATGATCATGGTCTTCCTTGGCGGCCTCATCGGCGGTCTGGTGGTGGCCATGTACCTGCCGATCTTCAAGCTCGGATCGGTTGTCGGCTAATCCCGCGGGATGATCGCCCAGTTCGCCGATCCGGCGGTGTTCGCCTTTGCCGCCGGCTTGCTCGGCCTCATGGTCGGCAGCTTTCTCAACGTCGTCATCCATCGCCTGCCGATCATGATGGAGCGCGACTGGGCGGCGCAGTGCGCCGAGCTCAAGGGTGAAGCGCCGCCGGTCTTCGAACCGCTCTCGCTGGCCCGGCCGCGTTCCCGTTGCCCGCAGTGCGGCCATTCGATTACGGCGCTGGAGAACATTCCCGTTATCAGCTGGCTTTTTCTGCGCGGGCGGTGCAAAGGTTGCGCCGCGCCGATTTCCCTGCGCTATCCGCTGATCGAGGCAGTCACCGGACTGCTGTTTTCCCTTGCCGCCTGGCATTTCGGCTTCACTGCGGCGGGTTTGGGCGCCCTGGTATTTATCGCGGCCTTGCTCACCCTGACCGCCATCGATTTCGATACCCAGTTGTTGCCTGACGACATCACCCTGCCACTGCTCTGGATCGGCCTCGCCCTGAATGCCTTCAATGTGTTTACGGACTTGAAAAGCGCGGTGATCGGCGCCATGGCGGGCTATTTGTCGCTATGGGGCGTGTATTGGCTGTTCAAGCTTTTCACGGGCAAGGAAGGCATGGGCTACGGCGACTTCAAGCTGCTGGCGGCGCTCGGTGCCTGGCTTGGCTGGCAGATGCTGCCCCTGACCATCCTGCTGTCCTCGCTCGTTGGTGCAGTGGTCGGCATCGCCCTGATGGTCTTTGCCCGCCATGGCCGCAATGTGCCGATTCCTTTCGGCCCCTATCTTGCCGCGGCAGGCGTCGTTGCCCTGGTCTGGGGCAAGCCCCTGACCAAGGCCTATCTCGGAGCTTAGGGTCTTTTCTCAGTCATCCGGCGGATGGCGTTGAGGCCAGACGCGGATGGATGCAAGGCGGAGAACGCCGGCAAGGGTAATCCCTTGCCAAGTCCGACAACGCCGCAGACGCCGCGTCTGGCCTCAACCCGAAGGGCCGGGTCAAATTGGGCGCGCTGCTGCGTTGCGGCTCCTGGCGAGATATGAATATCGCGGCGTCGCCGCGCCTTGCATCGCATCCCAATTTGATCCCGGCGCCACCGTCGCATGACTGAGAAAAGACCCTAAAACCCGACGCACCAAGGGCTTCGGCTATAATCGCCCTCTTTGCCCGAATACCGGAGAATGTCATGCCGATCTACGCTTATCGCTGCACCGATTGCGGCTTTGAGAAAGATGTCATGCGGAAAGTCAGCGATCCGCTGTTGACCACCTGCCCCGAATGCAAGTCCGAGCACTTTGCCAAGCAGTTGACTGCGCCGGGCTTCCAGCTTAAGGGCACCGGCTGGTACGCCACCGACTTCAAGGGGGGAAGCGGCTGCAAGGCGGCGGAGCCGGCCAAGAGCGACAACCCGCCGCCCTGCCAGGGTGGCACGGGCAGCTGCGCCGCCAACACCTGATTTCCCCCTTGAAAAAGTACTTCATCACCGGGCTGCTGATCTGGGTCCCGCTGGCGATCACCGCCTGGGTGCTGTCGCTGATCGTCCGTTCCATGGATCAATCCCTGCTGTTGCTGCCGCAGGCGATTCATCCCGAACACGTGCTGGGCATATACATTCCCGGCCTCGGCGCCTTGCTGACGCTGATGATCGTGTTCCTGACCGGTCTGGTAACGACGAACATCGTCGGCCAGAAACTGGTGCGCTTCTGGGAGGGTGTGCTTGCCCGCATCCCCGTGGTGAAGTCGATCTACTATAGCGTCAAGCAGGTCAGCGACACGCTGTTTTCCGGCAATGGCGTCGCCTTTCGCAAGGTTCTGCTGGTCCGCTATCCTCATCCCGAAGCCTGGTCGGTCGCGTTTCAGACAGGACACCCGGCGCGCGATGTCGCCGACGTCCTACCGGACGAACATGTCGGTGTCTTCATCCCGACCACACCCAGCCCGGTCAATGGCTTCTTCTTCTTCGTCAAACGAGAAGACGTCATCGAACTCGACATGGATGTCGACGAAGCCCTGAAGTACATCGTCTCCATGGGTGTCGTCGCCCCGCCCATGAGAAATCCTGCCGGGCGCGCCCAGAATCAGTAAGGCCCCGCGGGGCCCATAACAGTCCGGAAATCCTATGCGTACTCACTACTGCGGCGAGGTCAATGCCTCCCATGTCGACCAGATCGTCACGCTTTGCGGCTGGAGCCATCGCCGTCGCGACCACGGCGGCGTGATCTTCATCGACCTGCGCGACCGCGAGGGCCTGGCCCAGGTCGTTTGCGACCCGGACCGCCCGGACATGTTCAGGATCGCCGAGAACGTGCGCAACGAATTCGTGCTCAAGATCACCGGCAAGGTGCGCCGCCGTCCGGCAGGCACCGAGAACCCCAACCTGGCCTCGGGTGAAATCGAAATCCTCTGCCACGAACTGGAAGTCCTCAACACGGCCGTGACGCCGCCCTTCCAGCTCGACGAGGAAAATCTCTCGGAGAATGTGCGTCTCACCCATCGCGTGATCGATCTGCGCCGGCCGCAGATGCAGAAGAACCTGATGCTGCGCTACAAGGTGGCAATGGCCTTCCGCCGCTTCCTCGACGAACAAGGCTTCATCGATATCGAAACGCCGATGCTGACCAAGTCGACGCCGGAAGGCGCGCGCGACTACCTGGTGCCTTCGCGCGTGCATCCCGGCCAGTTCTTCGCCCTGCCGCAATCGCCGCAGTTGTTCAAGCAACTGCTGATGGTCGCCGGCTACGACCGCTATTACCAGATCACCAAGTGCTTCCGCGACGAGGACCTGCGCGCCGACCGCCAGCCGGAATTCACCCAGGTCGATATCGAGACCTCCTTCCTCACCGAAGAGCAGATCACCGCGCTCATGGAAGAAATGATCCGCAGCGTGTTCAAGACGGCCTTGGCCGTCGACCTGCCCAATCCCTTCCCGCGCGTCTCTTACGCCGAAGCCATGCGCCGTTACGGCTCGGACAAGCCCGATTTGCGTGTAACGCTGGAGCTCACCGATGTCACCGACGCCGTGGCGGATGTCGCCTTCAAGGTATTCAGCGGCCCGGCCGCCTCGGGCGGTCGCGTCGCGGCGCTGCGCGTACCTGGCGGCGCCAGCGGAGCAACAGCACTGACCCGCGGCGAAATCGACGGCTACACCGAGTTCGTCAAGATCTACGGCGCCCGCGGCCTGGCCTACATCAAGGTCAATGACGCCTCGAAACTCAACGAGGAAGGCCTGCAATCGCCCATCGTCAAGAACCTGCACGCCGCGGCGCTGAAGACCATCGTCGAGCGCACCGGAGCGCAATCCGGCGACCTGATTTTCTTCGGCGCCGACAAGACCAAGATCGTCAATGATGCGCTCGGTGCCCTGCGCACCAAGCTCGGCCACGAAAAGGGCTACGTCGATGGCTCGGCCTGGCAACCGCTGTGGGTGGTCGATTTCCCGATGTTCGAGTATGACGAAGACAACCAGCGCTGGTCCGCCTGCCATCATCCCTTCACCAGTCCCAAAGACGGCCACGAGGCCCTGATGGCGACCGATCCCGGTGCCTGCCTGGCCAAGGCCTACGACCTTGCCTTGAACGGCTGGGAAATGGGCGGCGGCTCGGTGCGTATCCATCGTGCCGAGGTGCAGGAGAAGGTATTTCAGGCGCTGGGCATCGGCCCCGAAGAACAGCAGGCCAAGTTCGGCTTCCTGCTCGACGCGCTCAGGTACGGAGCGCCGCCCCACGGCGGCCTGGCCTTCGGTCTCGACCGCATCGTCACCATGATGGCCGGTGCCGAGTCGATCCGCGACGTGATTGCCTTCCCCAAGACCCAGCGCGCCCAGTGCCTGCTGACCGACGCGCCGTCCGACGTGGATGAAAAGCAGTTGCGCGAGTTGCACATCCGCCTGCGGCAGAAGGTGGAAACCCAGGTCGAAGTCGGCAAGTCATAAACATGCGCAGGCTGCTTTGCGCCTTGATCGGTGTCGCGCTGTTCGGCGCGGCGCTGGCGCGCGATAGTTCGGTCGGCACGATTTCCGTCGCCCAGTTGCCGGAGGAAGCACGGACAACGCTCGAGCTCATCGATGCCGGCGGCCCTTTCCCCCACCGACGCGACGGCATCGTCTTCCAGAATCGCGAGCGCCTTCTGCCCGAGCAGCCCCGCGGTTACTACCGCGAGTACACCGTTCCGACACCGGGCAGCAGGGACCGTGGCGCGCGGCGCATCGTCACCGGCGGCAAGCCGCCGCTCGTGTTCTACTACACGGCCGACCACTACAAATCCTTTCGTCGAATTCAACGATGAGCGCCAAGCACTACGAAAGCCTGTTTGCCGATCCCTCGCGGGCAGGCGTGCACCATCTGCCCCACGGTCCCATCGACGATCTGCTGGCTGGTGCCCTGGCTGCGGGCTGCCTCGTGCTGCGTGTCGACCTGGCCGCCGCGCGCAACAAGGACGAGATGCTCACCGCCGTCGGCCGCGCCCTGCGCTTCCCCGAATGGTTCGGCCACAACTGGGACGCCCTGACCGACTGCCTGCTCGACATGGGCTGGCTGCCGGCGACCGGCTACCTGATCATCCTCGAACATTGCGACGGCATACATGGCCGCGCCGAGAGCGACTTCGTCAAGCTGATGCAGATCTTCCAGGAAGCCGCGGCCACGTGGCGCGAGGATGAGGTGCCTTTCTGGTGCCTGATCGACATGCAGGCCGATGGCATCGCCTGGTTGCCGACGGTCGCCCAGCCCGGCAAATGATCTACAAAAAGCCGGTCTCGGTGCTGGTGGTGATCCACACCCCGGCGCTGGACGTGCTGCTGCTGGAACGCGCCCGTCATCCCGGTTTCTGGCAATCGGTCACCGGCAGCCAGGAAGACGACGAGCCGCTGCCGGAGACGGCGCGTCGCGAAGTGCGCGAAGAAACCGGAATCGACGCCAATGCCGGCGAATTCGTCGACTGGCATCTGAGCAACCGATTCGAGATTTTTGCCGGGTGGCGCGATCGCTACGCACCCGGCGTCATGCACAATACGGAGCACGTTTTCAGCCTGTGCGTGCCCGCACCGCGCGCGGTCAGCGTTGCTGCCGAGGAACATCTGGCCTGGCGCTGGCTGCCCTGGCGAGAGGCCGCAGCCGCCTGTTTTTCCTGGACGAACCGCGATGCAATTCTCGAATTGCCGCGGCGGCTTGGCTTGCCGCAGCAAAACTCTTGAAATTTCTACAGCGGCGCTCATGTAGCGGGTAGGGCCTGCCACTGGCCGAAACCGCAACCTGAAAGGAGAAAGAAATGAGCAACCTGATCCGTCGCGATCCCCTCGATGACCTGTTTCGCGGCTTTTTCGTCCGTCCGGTCGAGTACGGTTCGCAATCTGATGCCCCCGCCGTGAAAATCGATGTCAAGGAACAGGAAAAAAGCTATCTGGTCCATGCCGAAATTCCCGGAGTGAAAAAGGAGGATATTCACGTCGCCGTCGATGGCGCCATCGTCTCGATCAGCGCCGAAAGACACGAGGAAAAGGATGTCAAGGAAGGCGAGCGCGTGTTGCGCACCGAGCGCTATTTCGGCAAGGTTTCGCGCAGCTTCCAGTTGGCGCAGGAGGTCGACGAAGCGCAGGTGACCGCCAGATACACCGACGGCGTGCTGGAACTGGCCTTGCCGAAGAAGGCTGCGACCCAGGCGCGCCGAATCACCATCCAGTAAGGGAGAAAGTTCCGCAGGACGCACCGCGCTGGCGCTGGCGGTACGCCGACCGAAGTTTCTCCAGACATATGCCGACGGAGCAGTCCGCTGCAACGGGCGCGGACTGCCTCGTTTCATGTATCCACCGCTAGCGGGGACGGTATCCCTTGCGGACTGGAATGGCGTCGGTAGAATGGGAAAAGTTACCACTCGCTCTCGCCGACATCCATGACTGAAAAGCTCGCACCTGTTGCCAAGGCCGGCGTCCTGGCCGAAGCCCTGCCCTACATCAAGCGCTTTCATGGCAAGACCATCGTCGTCAAGTACGGCGGCAACGCCATGACCGACGAACACCTCAAGCAGTGTTTCGCGCGCGACGTAGTGCTGCTCAAGCTGGTCGGCATGAACCCGGTGGTGGTGCATGGCGGCGGACCGCAGATTGAGAACCTGCTGGCGCGGGTCGGCAAGAAAGGCGAGTTCGTCCAGGGCATGCGCGTCACCGATGCGGAGACCATGGATCTGGTCGAGATGGTGCTCGGCGGCCAGGTCAACAAGGAAATCGTCAACCTGATCAACCAGCACGGCGGCAAGGCTGTGGGCCTCACCGGCAAGGATGGCAACTTCATCCGCGCCAAGAAGCTGATGATGGAAAACAAGGACGTCCCGGGCGACCTGATCGACATCGGCCAGGTCGGCGACATCATTTCCATCGATCCCAGCCTGATCGCCCTGCTCGATACCGGCGACTTCATCCCCGTCATCGCGCCGATCGGCGTCGGCAGCGAAGGCGAAACCTACAACATCAATGCCGATGTCGTCGCCGGCAAGATCGCCGAGGTGCTGAAGGCGGAAAAGCTGGTGCTGCTGACCAATACGCCCGGCGTGCTGGACCAGGGCGGCAAGCTGATCACCGGCATCACGCCCAAGCAGATCGACGACATGGTCGCCGACGGCACGCTCTCCGGCGGCATGCTGCCCAAGATCAGTTCTGCCCTGGATGCGGCCAGGAGCGGCGTCAAGGGCGTACATATCATCGACGGCCGCGTCGAACATGCATTGCTGCTGGAAATCCTGACCGATGAAGGCGTCGGTACCCTGATCAAATCAAAGTGAAGCCGCCATGAACGAAGCCCGCGCCGCCAAAGTCGGTGAAAAGAAACTCCTGATCCTGCAGACCATCGCCGAAATGCTGGAGCGCCCGGCCGCGGAAAAAGTCACCACAGCCCTGCTGGCCAAGCAGCTGCAGGTATCGGAGGCCGCGCTTTACCGCCACTTCGCCAGCAAGGCGCAGATGTACGAGGGTCTGATCGAGTTCATCGAAAGCGGCGTGTTTTCGGTCATCACCCAGATCGAAGCGGCCGAGGAGTCCGGCCTCAAGCAGGCCGAAGCCATCGTCGCCTCGCTGTTGCGCTTCGCGCAAAAGAACCGCGGCCTGACGCGGGTGCTGGTGGGCGACGCGCTGGTGCACGAGAACCCGCGCCTGCAGGCCCGCATCAACCAGTTGCTGGATCGCATCGAGGCCACGCTCAAGCAGTGCCTGAAGGTAGCCGCGGCACAAGGCGCGCTGGCCGCCGAGCATGATTGCGGCGCCCATGCCGACCTGCTGGTCTGCTATGCCGTGGGCCGCTGGCAGCGTTTCGTCAAAAGCGGCTTCAAGGACGATCCGCTGGCGAGCTGGCCGGCGCAGTGGCCGATCCTGGCGCGCTGATCGCAATCGGCGCCGTAGCGTCAGCGCCGACGTCCGCTCACGCCTTGAGCAGGGTTGCCGCCTCGAGCGCGAAGTAGGTCAGGATGCCATCGCAGCCGGCGCGCTTGAAGGACAGCAGCGCCTCCATCATCACCGCGTCGTGGGCCAGCCAGCCGTTCTGCGCCGCGGCCTTGAGCATCGCGTATTCGCCGCTGACCTGATAGGCGTAGGTCGGCACGCCGAACTCGTCTTTTACCCGGCGCACGATGTCGAGATAAGGCATGCCCGGCTTGACCATCACCATGTCGGCGCCTTCGGCGATGTCCAGCGCCACTTCGCGGATGGCCTCGTCGCTGTTGCCCGGATCCATCTGGTAGGTGTATTTGTTGCCCTTGCCCAGGTTGCCCGCCGAGCCGACGGCATCGCGGAAAGGTCCGTAGAACGCCGAGGCGTACTTCGCCGAATAGGCCAGGATGCGGGTATGAATCAGCTTCTCGCCATCCAGCGCGGTGCGAATGCGGCCGATGCGGCCGTCCATCATGTCGGACGGAGCGACCACGTCGGCGCCGGCGCGCGCATGGCATAGCGCCTGTTTGGCCAAGGCTTCGAGCGTCTCGTCGTTCATCACGTAGCCACGCGGATCGGCCGGATCGATCAGGCCGTCCTGGCCATGACTGGTATAGGGATCGAGCGCCACATCGGTAATTACGCCGAGTTCGGGGAACTCCGCCTTGAGCCGTGCCACCACCGTCGGTACCAAGCCCGCCGGGTTCCAGGCCTCTTCGGCCCCCGGCGTTTTCCGGCTGCCATCGACCACCGGAAAGAGGGCCAGTGCCGGCACACCGAGTTTCAAGGCCTTTTCCGCCACCGGCAACAGGCGATCCAGGGACATGCGCTCGACGCCGGGCATCGACGCAACGGTCTCGGTACGGCCCGCGCCTTCGAGGACGAATACCGGGTAAATTAGGTCGTCAGCCGTCAGTGTGTGCTCACGCATCAGGCGGCGGGAGAAATCGTCGCGACGCATGCGACGCATCCGGGACCCGGGAAATACACCTTTTGTAATCATTGTCTTAGCCTTGAAAGTATTTTTGAATTTGCTTGAACTTTAACGCATGCGGCCTATCATAGATTCCAGATGGTGGCGGACCTGCTTCGCGCCGTCTCCCGCTTCACCTCCCTGAGCGGGTGCCTTGAACATTTCAAGGTGTTTTGCCCTCGACCTTCTCCCCTTTGGTCGAGGGCTTTTATTTTGGTGAAACCAAAATAAAAGCCCTGCGGGCGAATTATATGGGCTATCCCCCCGGCCCCCTTTCAAGAAAGGGGGTGACCAATTTGCTGACTTCGTCAGCCGGTTGACGAAACGGGACTATCTTGGGCCAGCCAACCGCCCACCACTTTTTCCGCCTCTTCCATGCCGGTCTTCTTCAGGCTGGAGAACATCTGCACCGTTATCTGCTCGCCAAACTTGGCCAGGGCCTCGCGGGTTTCGCGCAGGGTCCTGGTCTGCTCCTGCTTGGTCAGTTTGTCCGATTTGGTCAGCAGGCAGTGGATGGGGCGTCCCGTGGAACCGAACCAGCCGATCATTTTCCAGTCGAGTTCGGTCAGCGGGCGGCGCGAATCCATGATCAGGACCAGCCCGACCAGATTGGACCGGCAAGTCAGGTAATGCTCGAGCAGACCCTGCCATTGCAGGCGAACCGCCATGGGGACCTGGGCATAGCCATAGCCCGGCAAATCGACCAGGGCCGCACCGTTCTTCATTCGAAACAGGTTGATCAACTGGGTTCGACCGGGCGTCTTGGAAACGAACGCAAGTCGGGTGTGCCCGACCAAGGTATTGATGGCACTGGACTTTCCTGAATTCGAGCGCCCGGCGAAGGCGATCTCCGCACCATAGGGGGCGGGCAAACCGCTGGGCTTGGCTACCGAAATTTCAAACGTGGCGTGGCGGAACAGGGACATGGGGAATGCATCGAAGACGCGCGCCCTGACAGGCGGACGTGGAGAAATCGGAGGAGCTGGGATAGAATATCAGGTTTACAAATCCCGAATCCGGCAGTTTCCCAGGAGTTTTTGTCCATGAAGCCTTCCCTGCTCAGTTGCCTACTCACCCTCCTGTGCGCCATGACGGCATTCGGCGCCCAGGCAGCCGATGCCGCCAAGGCCGCCCCCAAAGGCGATGCCGCACGCGGCCAGGCGGTCGCCACCGCCGTCTGCGGCGCCTGCCATGGTCCGGATGGTAACAGCGTGGTCCCGGTCAACCCGAAACTGGCGGGTCAGCATGCCGACTATCTGTTCAAGCAGATGAAGAATTTCAAGGCTGCCGACGGCAAGCAGCCTGAGCGCAGCAACCCTATCATGAACGGCATGATCGCCGCCTTCGACGAAGGCCAGATGCGTGATCTCGCCGCCTATTTTTCGGCGCAAGCCCAAAAAGGCGAAGTCGCAAAGAATCGCGAGACCGTCGAACTCGGCCAGAAGCTGTATCGCGGCGGCGACCAGGCCAAAGGCCTGCCCGCCTGCGCCGGCTGTCACGGCCCGACCGGAGCCGGCATCCCGGCGCAATATCCGCGCATCGGCGGCCAGTATGCGGAATACATTGAAGCCCAGTTGAAGAGCTTCCGTGAAGGCGCCCGCGCCAACGACCCGAACAAGATGATGCGGATGGTCGCCATCAAGATGACCGACCCCGAAATCAAGGCCGTATCCGACTACATCGCCGGTCTGCGCTAAACGGCGTCACCGCATGGGGCGGCGAGCGACTGAATTCGGCGTCGCCCGCCGCGATGCTGGATTACATCCTTCGTCCCTGCCCAAAGGCGGCTCCTGCAGGAGCCGCGATGGCCCCGGGTTCTTCCTGGCGCCGCGAGCCTAGGGCGTGGGCTGGCCGAAGAGCGCCGGAAACTCCTCTTTGACATAATCGGCGTACTGCCGGTCGTCAGCCAGGACATGGCGGATAAACCAGTCTTCGAAAAAGCTTACCAGGCTGGCCTCCGAACCTGTTCTCTGCAGTTGCTTTTCCAGTTCGGCGACCTGATCCATGATCCTGGCGTGAGCCTGACCATGGTCCGCTCGCTGCGGGTATTGCACGATCTCCAGCATGGCTTCCTCGACGGCAAGGTGAAACTTCATGTAGTCCGCCAGTTGCGACAGGAGGAAGCGCAGGATATGCCAAGGATCCCGCTTCGCCACCGAGTTCTCGAGGGCGAGCAAATGCTCGAAGATCTGCTTGTGTTGCTTGTCGATCGCTTCGATGCCGATCGCCAGACTGCTATTCCACTTCACGTTGCCTTCCTTGTCGCAATAAAGTTGCCAAAAGAGCGGGACAACCGAAACCCGAATTCCTTTTCAAAGCCGCCGGCCACCGCTGACCCGCACTATACCTGCGACATCCCGGTGTTGTTCGATTTCGCACAAGCCTGCCGCCGCCAGCAGTTCATGCACGGCGTCCGCCTGATCGTAGCCGTGCTCCAGCCAGATACGCCCACCCGGCGTCAGATGCCGCGGCGCCGCCGCGACGATGCGGCGAATGGCGTCCAGCCCGTCGGGGCCGCTAGCCAGCGCCCGGCGCGGCTCGTGGCGCAGATCGCCGGCGTCAAGATGCGAATCGGACTCGGCGATGTAGGGGGGGTTGGCCACGATCAAATCAAAGCATTCGCCGGTCAGGCTGTCAAACCAGTCGCTGCGCAGCAGGCGCAGGCTCGCCCCCAATCGTTCCGCGTTCCTGCGCGTCACGTCCAGGGCCGCTTCGGAGGCATCCACCGCGCTGACCTGCGCCGATGGTATTTCCAGCGCCAGCGTGATGGCGATGCAGCCGCTGCCGGTGCCCAGATCGAGAATCCTTGCCGCGCCTGTTGCCGCGCCTTTTACCGTACCACCGGCGCCAACTTTTTGCGCGAGCGCAAGATCGACCAGCAATTCGGTTTCCGGACGAGGAATCAGCACGTCAGGCGACACGGCAAACTCGCGCCCGTAGAACTCGCGGTAGCCGAGCAGATAGGCCACCGGTTCGCCCCCCTTGCGCCGCGCCACCAGCGAGGCGAAGCGCAGCAGCACCGCCTCGTCGAGCACCTCGTCGTCGTGCGCAATCAGCCAGACCGCCGGACGGTCCACGACATGTCCCAGCAGCAGGCGCGCTTCGCTTGCCGGCAGCCTTTTCCCCGCCGCGGCAAGCGCTGCCCTCACCGTGTTCATTCTCCCAGCGCCGCCAGCAATTCGGCCTGATGTTCGGCCGTCAGGCCGGCCACCAGTTCATCCAGGTCGCCGTCCATGATGGCGTCGATCTTGTACAGCGTCAGGTTGATGCGGTGGTCGGTGATCCGTCCCTGCGGGAAGTTGTAGGTACGGATGCGCTCGGAGCGGTCGCCGGAACCGATCAGCGACTTGCGCTGCGAGGCGATCTGCTGCTGCTGCTGGCGCTGCTTGGCGTCGTTGATGCGGGCGGCCAGCACCGACATGGCCTGCGCCTTGTTGCGGTGCTGCGAGCGGTCGTCCTGGCATTCGACGACGATGCCGGTCGGGATGTGGGTGATACGCACCGCGGAGTCGGTCTTGTTGATGTGCTGACCGCCGGCGCCCGAGGCGCGGAATGTGTCGATGCGCAGGTCGGCCGGATTGATCTCGATGTCCACCAGTTCGTCGGCTTCCGGCATCACGGCGACGGTGCAGGCCGAGGTATGGATGCGGCCCTGGGTTTCGGTGACCGGCACGCGCTGCACGCGATGGCCACCGGATTCGAACTTGAGCCTGGAATAGGCGCCGTTGCCCTCGATGCGGGCGATGATTTCGCGGAAACCGCCGAGGTCGGATTCGCTGCGCGAGACGATCTCGACCTTCCAGCGCTGGCGTTCGGCATAGCGGCTGTACATGCGGAACAGGTCGGCGGCGAACAGGGCGGATTCGTCGCCGCCGGTGCCGGCGCGGATTTCGAGGAACAGGTTGCGGTCGTCGTTGGGATCCTTCGGCAGCAGCGCGCGTTGCAGTTCGACCTCGAGCCGGGCCATTTCGGCGCTGGCCGATTCCTGCTCGGCCAGTGCAAGCTCCTTCATCTCGGGATCGGCCAGCATCTCGGCGGCGCCCGAATAGTCGGCGCTGGCGCTACGGTAAGCATGGAACAGTTCCACCACCGGCATGATGTCGGAACGCTCGCGGGTCAGCTTGCGGTAGCTGTCCATGTCGCGCGCGGCGTGTTCACCGCCGAGCAGGCCGTCGATTTCGGCCAGGCGTTCGCTGAGGCGTTCAAGTTTTTCGAGGATGCTTTTTTTCATGGGCTGGGGTCGGAGTGCGGCTGGGGGGCCGCACGGGCAATGAGTTGAATGCTGTGGCGCACGTCCGCGGCGAGAAGCAGTTCGGTCTGCGCCTCGGCCAGGGTAATGCGCTCGTCGAAGCGAAGAAGGCCCGCATCATCCACCTGCAGGATCCCCGAATCGATCAGATTGCGGATCACATTGGCGAACAACAGCTTTTCCGAGAACTCGGCAGTATTGAATTCGTAAAGCATGGCCAGCCGCTGCGCCAGCAGATGGGCGTCTTCTTCGAGCCGGGCACGGGTCAATTGTCCGCTGCCGTAATGCTGCAGCAACGCCAGGGTGAGGAACTGCCGCTCCAGCGTCGGCCGGATGATTTCGCCCAGTTGGCGCAATTCGGGACCCGCCTCGCTGCTCGGCGGCGGCGCGCGCAGCATCTCGCTCTCACCGTTACACAGAATCAGCCCGCGCTGGCACAGCACCGCTTCCGCACTATCGATCATCGCGTCGAGCTGATGTGCATCCGAGGACAGAAACAGCTCGGCGCGCAGCAGCCCGTAAATACCCCTGATCGCCTCCCTGGCGCGCTGCCTGGTCAGCACCTGGTTGTGGCTGACCAGGCAGGCCAGCAGAGCCGGCAGTGCCAGCAGGTGCAGCACGTTGTTGCGGAAATAGGCGAGCAAGGCGGCCTGCTGCTCGTCGGCACGGATCATGTCGCCCAGGGGATGGGCATGGCATTGCACCAGATCGAGTTGCTGCACATAGTCGATCACCTCGGCCGCCGGCATCCGGCAAGGGACGATCGATTCGGCCCAGGGCGCCGCATCCAGCAGGAACTGCACGTGCTCGATCTGTTTCTGCAGCAGCCGCAGGTCGGCGGCGTTTTTCGGCGTCGACAGCAGCGTCACGGCCACCAGATTCACCGGATTGACCACCACCAGCGCATTGATGCGGCGCGCCAGCGCCGTGGCCGTGGCATCCACGGCGCTGCGCAGCCAGGGGGCATGCGCATCGAACTCTTCGTTGCGCCATGCCGGATGCTGGGCATCGAGAAACTCGGCCAGCGCCAGGGGCGGGCCGAAATTGACATGGACCTTGCCGAAATTGCGCTTCAGCAGACGCGCCGCGGAGAGCAGGTCGCTCAGCGATTCGGACTGCTTGGGACGACCATGGAGTTCGGCCAGATAACTGCCGCCCTCCATCAGTTTCTCGTAGCCGATATATACGGGAATGAACACCAGGGGTCGCGAGCGGCTGCGCACGAAGCTTTGTATGGTCATGGCCAGGATGCCGGCCTTGGGTGGCAGCATGCGTCCGCTGCGGCTGCGTCCGCCCTCGATGAAGTACTCGATGGGGAAGCCGCGATCGATCATCAGGTGCAGATATTCGAGGAAGACTGCCGCATAGAGCGCTTCGCCCTTGAACTTGCGGCGCAGGAAGAAGGCACCCGAGCGGCGCAGTATGGACCCGACCAGCGGCAGGTTGAGGTTGGCCCCTGCCGCAATATGCGGCACCATCAGGCCGCGGTTGAAAATGATGTAGGAGAGCAACAGATAGTCGGCATGGCTGCGGTGGCAGGGCACATAGACGATGCCGTGGCCCGGCGCCACGGCCGTGACGCGCTCGAAGTTGTGCACTTCGATGCCGTTGTAGACCTTGTTCCAGACCCAGGTCAGGAACAGGGAAAAGGCCTGCACCACGGCATAGGTGTAGTCCGAAGCGATTTCAAGGGCGAACTCGCGCGCGGATTTTTGCGCGGCGGACAAAGAGGTCGACTTGGTCTGCGCTTCGCCGGCGATGGCGGCGCGCACCGCCGGCATGTTCAGCAGGGAACGCAACTGGGTACGGCGGTGGGACAGATCGGGGCCGATCGCCATTTCCCGCTGGCGCCGGAAGTGCACACGCAGGATCCGCCCCAGCTTGCGCACCGCACGGGCTTCGTCGATGTCGTCGCTCAGCAGTGCGCGCAGCGAGATGGGCGCATTGAAGCGCACCACGGTGTGGCGGCCGTGGATCAGCACGGCGAAGAAATGGCGCAAGGTGCTGACCTGCTGCCAGGTCTCTGAAAACAAGGCCTTCAGCACGGAATCCTGCTTGGCCGGTTCGCGTCCCCAGAGGATAGTCACCGGCACCAGTTGCACGTCGAAACGGGGATCGGCAAATGCAGTCCTGACCAGGGATTTCAGCATTTCGGAATGCTCGCTGCGCGGATTCGGCACAATGCTCCCGCGCAGCTTGCGGGCAAGGACAAAGAAGGATCGCGGCGCGGTAAACGCGCTGTCCCGCAGGGGACGCAAGGCCGGTGGCAGACCCAGTTCGCGGCACTCGCGATCAAGCACCAGCAGATTGGAAAGATGCCGCTCGTGGAGCACGTAGCAGACAGGCAGGTCCGGCCGCAGCTTGAGCAACTCGGCGGTTTCCGGGAACACCCGGGTCCGTGTTACCAGATACAGCAGCCGGCGCAGGACGTCCAGCGTCCAGCCGGTGAAATCGAAAAAGGGCAGCGCGCTCACGGACGGACAGTCTTGCGCGCCGCGCGGGCGCCGGGCGGTCGATGCGGGCCCACGCAGCTACTCTCCGGAGTTCAGGCGATAGATGCGGGAGATGAGTGCCGAAACCTCGGCGCGCTCGGCGCCTTCCGCCTGGTTCAGGGCGTGGGTCGGGGCGTGCAGCAACTTGTTGGTCAGGCCGTGCGACAGCGCATCCAGCACTTTCGTCGGATCATCGCCGCGCGCCAGCAGCTTCAGCGCGTGTTCCACCTCATGACGGCGCGCACGCTCGCCGGCATCGCGCAGGGCGCGTATGGTCGGTACTGCTTCGCGTGCTTCCAGCCAGTGCAGGAATCCCGAAACGCGGTCGGTAATGATGGCCTCGGCCTCGACCACCGCCGCCTGGCGCGACTCGAGGCCGGATTCGACGATCTGGCCGAGATCGTCGAGGGTGTACAGAAAGACGTCATCCAGGCGGGCCACCTCCTCCTCGATGTCGCGCGGCACGGCCAGATCGACCATCACCATCGGCCGGTGGCGGCGCGCTTTCAGGGCACGCTCGACCAGGCCGAGGCCGATGATGGGCAGTGAACTGGCGGTGCAGGACACCACGATGTCGTAATCCGCCAGACGCTCGCCGAGCTGATCGAGGCGCATGGCATCGCCGCCGAAGCGCGCCGCCAGATCGGCGCCGCGCTCCAGCGTGCGATTGGCGATGGTCAGGCGTTTGGGTTTCTGCGCGGCGAAATGCGCGGCGCAGAGCTCGACCATTTCGCCGGCGCCGATGAACAGCACCTTTTGTTCCGCCAGGCTGTCGAAGATGCGCGCCGACAGATGTACCGCCGCCGCCGCCATGGAAACCGTGTTGGCGCCGATCGCCGTGGTCGAGCGCACTTCCTTGGCCACGGCAAAAGTGCGCTGGAACAGCTTGCCCAGCAGCGTGCCCATGGTTCCGGCCTCTTCGGCGGCACGCGCCGCCTGCTTCATCTGGCCGAGGATCTGCGGCTCGCCCAGCACCATCGAATCCAGCCCGGCCGCGACGCGGAACATGTGACGCACCGCTTCCTGCTGCGGATGCTGATACAGGTAGGGATGGATCTTCTGCGGCGACAGCGAGTGGTACTCGGCCAGCCAGTCCGCCGCGCCCTGCGGGTGCTCGGCCGCGCAATACAGTTCGGTACGATTGCAGGTCGACAGGATCGCGGCTTCGCGCACGGATTTGGCACGCAACAGGTCGTGCAAGGCCTGACCCATGCGCGACGGGTCGAACGCCACCTGCTCGCGTACCGCCAGCGGGGCTGTATGGTGGTTGATGCCCAGAGCGAACAACTGCACGGCGATATGACCTTGAAACGCTGCGAAAAATTCCGGCAGGACGTATTAGAAACCGTTCGAACCCAAACAACAAGGCCGCTTGCCGGCCGGCAAGCCCGAAGATCGGCATTATCCCACTTGGCGATGCCATCTGCGACAAACTGCCGCAGACCTATATCCGGCTGACGCCGCCTGTGGGCAATACAGCGCCGCGCGGCAGGCGTCCTTTGCAGGTGCGGGACCGCGTCCAAACAGGTAAAATCCGGCGCTTTCGTGCCGCCCGGCAGTGGAGCGGCCCGTGGCGCGGCGTACTGCCGGCGCCGACTTCTGGAGAATTTCAGTGCAACTCGTCTGTCTCGACCTCGAAGGCGTACTCGTTCCGGAAATCTGGATCGAGTTCTCCAGGCGCACCGGCATCCCCGAACTTTCCCGCACCACGCGCGACGAGCCGGACTACGACAAACTGATGAAGTACCGCCTGGCCCTGCTCAAGACCCACAAACTGGGCCTGCCGGACATCCAGAAGGTGATTTCCGACATGGGCCCGATGGCCGGCGCCAAGGACTTTCTCGACGCCCTGCGCCGCGACTACCAGGTCATCATCCTGTCCGATACCTTTTACGAATTCGCCATGCCGCTGATGGCGCAGCTGAACATGCCGGTGCTGTTCTGCCACAAGCTGGAGACGGACGCCGCCGGCTTCGTCGTGAACTACCGCCTGCGCATGCCGAACCAGAAAATGGAGTCGGTCAGGCGCTTCAAGGAACTCAACTTCAAGGTGATTGCCGGAGGCGATTCCTACAACGACACGGCCATGCTGGCCGAGGCCCACGCCGGCATCCTGTTCCATCCGCCGCAGAACGTGATCGACGAATTCCCGCAGTTCCCGGTGACCATGAACTACGCCGAGCTGCGCGCCGAGATCGACAAGGCGTCGCGGCGCATCTGATGCACAGGGCGCGCTTTTATACCCTGACCGCCTCCTGCCCCGACCAGGTCGGCATCATTGCGCGCGTCACCGGCTTCATCGCCGAACACAAGGGCTGGATCCTCGAATCGAGCTTCCACGCCGACGACCTGGACGGGCGCTACTTCATGCGCATCGAGGTCAAGGCCGATTCCCTGCCCTTCCACCTCGCCGAGTTCCGCAGCCGCTTTCAGCCGCTGGCGGACGAACTGCAGCTCGACTGGCGCATCAACGATTCGGCAGTCAAGAAGCGCGTCGTGGTACTGGTCTCGAAGCAGGAACATTGCCTCTACGACCTGATGGCGCGCTGGCAATCGAAGGAACTCGACATCGAGCTTGCCTGCGTCATTTCCAATCACGACACCTTCAGGGGCTTCGTCGAATGGCACGGCATCCCCTTTCATCACGTGCCGGTGCCTGCCGACAACAAGGCCGCCGCCTATGCCGAGGTGCAGCGCCTGTTCGAGGAAGTACACGGCGACACCATGGTGCTGGCGCGTTACATGCAGATCCTCTCGCCCGAGCTATGCGCCGCCTATCCCGGACGCATCCTCAACATCCACCACAGCTTCCTGCCCAGCTTCGTCGGCGCCAAGCCCTACCACCAGGCCTACACGCGCGGCGTCAAGCTGATCGGCGCCACCTGCCACTACGTCACCGCCGACCTCGACCAGGGCCCGATCATCGAGCAGGACGTGATCCGCATCGACCACTCGGATTCGGTCGAGGACATGGTGCGCTACGGCAAGGACATCGAAAAGAACGTGCTGGCGCGTGGACTGCGCTATCACCTCGAGGATCGCGTGCTGGTCCACGGCAACAAGACCGTGGTGTTCCGCTAAGCCGTCTTTCCCGTCAGCAGCCCCGCTCGGGCTTGACGCTAGATGCACTGACCGATTCTTTCCCGGCCGAGCCCGGCATCTTTTTTCCTGCCCGCGGCTTCGTCGGATTTCCTGTCGGTGCCGTCGTCCGCCGCGCCCGTGATGCCCTCCTGCCCGCCGAAACTTTCGCCGCTTCCGCCTGCCGTGTCGGCTGGCTGCGCCGGCGGCGGGTTCGAATCGGGCAGCGGCGGCAGCTCGAAGGCGGCAATCGGATTTGCTATGGGGCTCGGCGGCATGCACAGGTCCGGACTGACGGTGCAAGGATCGATTGCGAGCGGCGACGGGGTGGGCAGGGGCTCCGGCGGAGTTGATGCGCCCAGCGCGGGATAAGCGCCGTCGGCCAGCGTCCAGACGGCGGCGGACCAGCCGGCGTCGATAAACGTGGCGGCGGTCTGCATCTGCGCGGTGGTCCGGCCGATGCCGCCCGCACTGCTGAGCTGACCCGAGGTTTCGGTATCCCAGAAACTGTTGGTGACGGTAGCGCCGGTGTTTTTTCCCACCAGCCCGCCGTAGTCGACGACACCGGTCACGACGCCCGTGCTGTAGGAATTGGCGATGGTTCCCGCGCCTGCGTAACCCGTCAATCCGCCGGCATAGGAAGAACTGCTGTCGACAGCTCCCGTGGCGTAGGAATCGCTGATGGTGCCGCTGCCATAGCCGACGAGCCCGCCGACAAAAGCGCTGCCGCTGACAGCTCCCGTGGCGTAGGACGCGCTGATGCCGCCGCCATTGAATCCTGCGAGTCCGCCAATGTAATTGACGCCGCTGACCGTGCCGCTGGCGTAGGAATCGCTGATGCTGCCGCCGACACCCGCTCCCGGCGTGCGATTGACCCCGACGAGGCCGCCGACGGTCGAACTGCCGAGCACCGCGCTCGTGCTCCAGGAATTGACGATGCTGCCGTAGCGATTGCTGCCCGCCAGACCGCCGACGTCGTTAATGCCGCTTACCGCTCCCGAACTCCAGGAATTGGCGATGCTTCCTTGCGCATCGGTTTGCCCCGCCAGTCCGCCCACGGCGTTGCCGCTGCCGGTCACTGCGCCCGTGGCATGGGAATCGCGGACGATGCCTCCGAAAATGTAGCCCACCAGTCCGCCGACGATATCGCCGGCACCATTGACGACAGCCGTGCTGTAAGAGTTGCTGATGACGCCATCGCCACCTTCGCCATAGGTTTCGCCCACCAGCCCACCCGCATATACGCAGGTTCTGCCGTAGCAATCGGTGCCGGGATCGGTCCCGCTCGCGCTTACCGTACCCGCGCTATGGGAGCCGTCGATACTGCCGCGAAAATTAATGCCCGCCATGCCGCCGATGAATACGCCGCTGCCGCCGACCGCGCCCGTGACCGAGGAATTTTCGATGCGGCCGGTCCCGTAGACTTCCCCGGCCAGCCCGCCCACATAATTTTTCCCGAAGACATTGGCATTGACCAGCCCGGCATTGCGGACAATTCCGGAATCGCCGATCTCTGCAAACATGCCGACAAAGTCAGTTGCCGGGCGGTTGATGTTCAATCCGCCGATGGTGTGGCCGTTGCCCTCGAGGATGCCGACAAAATAACTGATCGGCATGAAGCCGGCGCCGCCGCCCCATGTGCCGGTAGCCGCGGCGTCGATGTTGCGGCCCAGCGCATAGCGGCCGGAAAGATTGCCGCTGATGCCTTGCAAGTCGATGCTGCTGGTGCTGCCCTCGAGCCCGAGATCGACGATGACCGTGTAGTTGATCAGCGTGCCGTCGCTGCCGAGCCGGGTGCTGAAGCTGTTTCCCGCCGGCAGATTGACGGGCGCATTCACCACATATTTCGCCGTGTTACCCGCCGCGACGGCGCCCTGGCCGTATGCCAGCGCGAGACTGGCGGCACCGGAACCGTCCAGCATCGAGTTGATCCGGATGTCGCGAATCGCCGAAAGCGTCAGAAGGTTCGCCGTCCAGCTGACCGTATCGTCGACAAAAATGTCGCCGTTGCCGCTGCTGCCGCCGTTGTTCGACAGGATGGTGACGCTGCCGCTCGCCAGGTTGGCAGACAGGGCCGCGCCCGTGATATCGCCGCCGCTGGCGGCGATGCGGTAATCATTCGGGTCGATCAGCCATACGCCACCGCGGGTGCGGGCACGGAAGTCATCGCCTACCCTCACGCGCGCCGCCGACGTTTCGACGAAACCCCCGCTGCCGGGGCTGCCGTCGCCCTGCGCGCTGATCTCGCCGCGGGCGACGAGTTCACCGCTGACGACGCCGTTCTCGGCCGTGACGGCCGTGACATTGCCTCCTGACGTGCCGTCAGCGCCGACTTTCGAGGTTTCGGCCAGTTCGATCTTCTGCGTTGCGCACAGGAAGATTCGCCCGCCTTCCCTGACCACGCTGCTGGCATTGATCTGCCTGCTGTTCCTGACGATGACGCCGGCGATGCCGATGCGCCCGGCTTCGGCCGTGAGGGTGCCCAGGTTGGTGGCGTTGCCCTCACTGCCCGTGATTTCGACCTTGACCCCCGGGGTGGCGCTGTCGATC
>Ga0255338_1001931_pt1 | contig 34624 bp, 34 predicted proteins | sample MeOH1_35cm_T4_19_FD_203715 | JGI IMG/M metagenome (GOLD analysis project Ga0255338, IMG submission 203715) | Sandy soil microbial communities from University of British Columbia, Vancouver, Canada - MeOH1_35cm_T4_195 | ecosystem: Engineered > Artificial ecosystem > Sand microcosm > Unclassified ...
CGGCCTCCAGAAGCCCCTCCACCGCTGCGCGGTCCCCCTCCCCACGAAATCGTGGGGAGGAACTGAAGGGGCTATTCCGCCATCGTCTCGCCCGAGCCGCCGACTTCGGCGGGGAAGTCCCTGAACTTGGGCAGGCCGTCGTTCATCGGCAGCACGGTCTCGGCATAATTGAGATGCACGCCGGGCCGGAAGTCGAGGGTGGGGATGGTCGCGGCGAAGACGTCGACCATGCCGAGGCTGGGGTGCCTGCTCATCAGATGGCCGCCGCATCTTGTGCAATATTGGCGCTGGCTGAACGCGCTCTTCTCGAAGGTGCCGACATGCTCCGCGCCCGCGGTCACCTTGACCGCGTCGGGCTTCCATAGGCTGAACGCGTTGACCGGCCCGCCGGACCAGGAACGGCACGAGGCGCAATGGCAATAGCCCATCGCCTCGGGTTCGCCCGTTACCTCGATCCGCACCGTGCCGCAGAAGCATTCGCCCCTGTGCGTGGGCCCATTGTGGGTGGCCATAAGTCCCTCCTCATCCTCGCCGCTTCGCCGTGACGAAATAGTCGAGCGTCTTGTCCTCGGACAGCGCGAAGCCGCGCATCACATTGTAGCTAAGGCCGGTCACGTCGACCACATCGAGGCCGGCATCGGCGAGCAGCGCACAGGTCTCCTCGGGGGTCAGGAACTTCTCCCAGTCGTGCGTGCCCTTCGGAATGCGCCCAAACCCCTCGCCGAGCACGATCATCAGCAGCCGCGACAAGGAGGTGCGATTGGGGGTCGAGAGGATCAAGAGGCCGTCGTCGGCGAGCGCGGCGGCGAGGCCGTGCGCGAACCTGGCGGTGTCGGCGACATGCTCGATCACCTCGAGCGAGGTGACCAAATCATAGGGGCCGGCCAGCAGCTCGACCCCGCCGACCCGATAGTCGATCTCGAGGCCCTGCCCTTCGGCATGGGCGCGGGCGGCGGCGATATTCTCTGGCGCGGCGTCGATCGCGGTGACGTCCGCGCCCAGCCGGCGCAGCGGCTCGGCGAGCAGCCCCGCGCCGCAGCCGACGTCGGCGGCGCGCCGCCCGGCGAGCGGGCGCCGGTCGCATTCGTCGCCGCTCCAATGCTGGTCGATCTGGTCGCGGATATAGCCGAGCCGCACCGGATTGAGCCGGTGCAGCATCGCCGAGCTGCCCTTGGCATCCCACCAATCGCCGGCGAGGCGGCCGAAATGCGCCGCTTCGCGCGGATCGATCGTGTCGGCCGGCATGTCCGCCGAAATTGCCCCGGGCGCGGGCTCCGGTGCATCTGGCCGCCTGCTTGCATCGCTCATGCCTCCTCCCTATCAGGGCCGCGCCTGGGGGGTCCAGACCTTGCGGCGCCAACAGCATTTTCGGCAACTTTCTTTCGGCAGAACGACATGGCCCGTATCGTGATGAAATTCGGCGGCACCTCGATGGCGGGCATCGAGCGCATCCGGCACGTCGCCGATCTGGTCAAGCGCGAGGCCGAGCGCGGCAATCAGGTCGCGGTCGTCGTCTCGGCGATGGCCGGCGAGACCGATCGCCTCGTCCAGCTCTGCCGCGAAGCCTCGTCGCTCTACGACCGCCGCGAATATGACGTCGTCGTCGCGAGCGGCGAGCAGGTCACCAGCGGGCTGCTGGCGATCACCTTGCAGGGCATGGGCGTCAACGCGCGCAGCTACATGGGCTGGCAGCTGCCGATCCACACCTCGACCGCGCACGCCGCCGCGTTGATCGACCGCATCGATGCGCAGGTGCTCGAGAAGATCTTCGGCGAGGGCGGCGTCGCGGTCATTCCCGGCTTCCAGGGCGTCACCGAGGACGGCCATGTCACAACGCTCGGCCGCGGCGGATCGGATACCTCGGCGGTCGCGATCGCGGCCGCGGTCAAGGCCGACCGCTGCGACATCTACACCGACGTCGACGGCGTCTACACCACCGACCCGCGCATCGTGCCGCGCGCGCGCAAGCTGCCGATCGTCACTTATGAAGAGATGCTCGAGCTCGCCAGCGTCGGCGCCAAGGTGCTGCAGACGCGCTCGGTCGGGCTCGCGATGCGCGAGAACATGCCGATACAGGTATTATCGTCGTTCGACGACCGCCCGGGGACGATGGTGGTCGGCGACGACGCAATCGAGGACAAGACTATGGAACGCCAGCTCATCACCGGTATCGCCTATGACAAGAACGAGGCGCGGATCACCCTGACCGAGCTTCCCGACCGGCCCGGCACGGTGGCGGCGATCTTCACCCCGCTCGCCGAGGCCAACATCAACGTCGACATGATCGTGCAGAGCACGCCGCGCGCCGGCGAGCGCGCCGATCTCACCTTCACCGTCCCCAAGGCGGCGCTGGCGCACACCACCGACGTGCTCGAGAAGATCAAGGACGAGATCGGCTATCAGGACCTGCTCGCCAACACCAACGTCTGCAAGGTCAGCGTGGTCGGCGTCGGCATGCGCACCAATGCCGGCGTCGCCGCGCTGATGTTCCAGGCGCTCGCCGCGCGCGGCATCAACATCCTCGCGATCACCACCTCGGAGATCAAGGTGACGGTGCTGATCGAGGAGGAATATACCGAGCTTGCGGTGCGCGTGCTCCACACCGCCTACGGCCTCGACGCCGAGGAGGAAGCGGCGGAATGAACGCTGCTCAGCCCCAGCCCCCCGTTGAAGGTGCTACCGGAAGTGTCGGCAAGGCCGACGGGGCCGGAAGCGTGGGCAGGGAGCGGCTGAAGCGGCTGATGAAGCGCGGCACCGATCTGCTCGGCTGCGAGATCGCGTTCATGGGCGGCGCGATGAGCTGGATCTCGGAGCGCAACCTCGTCTCGGCGATCTCGAACGCCGGCGGCTTCGGCGTGATCGCGTGCGGCGCGATGAGCCCCGAGCTGCTCGACACCGAGATAAAGGAGACCCGCAAGCGCACCGACCGGCCGTTCGGCGTCAATTTGATCACCATGCACCCCGATCTGATGGCGTTGATCGACGTCTGCGGGCGCAATGAGGTCAGCCATATCGTGCTCGCCGGCGGGCTGCCGCCGCCCGGCGCGATCGAGCGGATCAAGGGCACCGGCGCGAAATTGATCTGCTTCGCGCCCGCGCTCGCGCTCGCCAGGAAGCTGATCCGCTCCGGGGTCGATGCTTTGGTGATCGAGGGCATGGAGGCCGGCGGCCACATCGGCCCGGTCTCGACCTCGGTGCTCGCGCAGGAGATATTGCCCGAGATCGGGGCCGAGATCCCGGTGTTCGTCGCGGGCGGCATCGGCCGCGGCGGCGCGATTGCCGGCTATCTCGAAATGGGCGCGGCCGGCGTGCAGCTCGGCACCCGCTTCGTCTGCGCGCACGAATGCATCGCCCATCCCAATTTCAAGAAGGCGTTCATCCGCGCCTCGGCGCGCGACGCGATCCCGAGCGTGCAGATCGACCCGCGCCTGCCGGTGATCCCGGTGCGCGCGCTCCGGAACAAGGAGATGGAGGCGTTCTCGGCCAAGCAGCGCGAGGTCGCTGCGCTGCTCGACGCGGGCAGCATCGAGATGGCCGAGGCGCAGCTCCAGATCGAGCATTATTGGGCGGGCGCTCTGCGCCGCGCGGTGATCGAGGGCGACATCGAGACCGGCTCGGTGATGGCCGGCCAGTCGGTCGGCATGGTCAAGCAGGAGCAGCCGGTGGCCGAGATCATCCAGGAGCTGGTCGACCAGGCCGCGGCGGCGCTGGAGCGGCGCGCGGGCTGAAAAAGCCGCGTTATCAAACACCGTTCGGCCTGAGCTTGTCGAAGGCCTCTTCTTCCTTTGAGCAAGAAGGAAAGCGGTTCGACAAGCTCACCGCGAACGGAGTTTTCCGTGCAAGAAAGGTTGGAGAGAGGGACTTTCCCTCCCCTCGCCTCGTCTCAGTAAGCCGGCTCGACAGGGCCGGAGCCGGTCCCGCACCTGACGTGCAGGCCGCCGCCCATATGCGCTTCGGCGAACGGCAGGGTGGTCGCGCAGAAGCCGCACTCGGCGGACATGCGGCCGAGCCACCATTGGGTCCTGCCGCAGCCCGGGCAGTAATTGGTTTCCCGCTCGCGATAGACGACGTGATAACCGCGATCGGCGGGATCGAACGAATATCGCTTCGCGCTGTCTTCTGCCTTTTTCATGTCGACTCCCGGTCGTGAGTGTCGTTCGCAGCCGAGCCACGGCCCCGCTGCTTTATGCACCAGGTTCCCCCCCACTCCCGATTTTCGGCTCGTCCCCCTCGAGCCGGCTTCTTCCCGCGCTCCTTGTTGCCGCACTCTGGCGCATCACGCGGGCACCAGCGCCGTCGCCGCAGCGACCTGATTGCCCGAGCGCTGGGCACGGCCGAGCGCCGCGTCGGCCTGCGCGACCGCATCGACGGTGGCGTTGCGCTCTCCGGCGACGATCATCGCCAGCCCGATGCTGATCGTCACCACCCCGAACGGGCTTCCCTGATGCGGGATCTGCAGCGATTCGACGGCGTCGCGATGGCGGTCAGCTTCAGCCTTGACCCAGTCGACCGATGGCGCGGCGATGATCATCATGAACTGGACTCCGTCGCGGCTGACGACGCGATCGTCGCCGTGCCGCGCCTGCGCCAGCGCCAAAGCGACCCGCCGCAAGACGTCCGCGGCGGCCACCTCGCCATAAATGTCGCGATATTCGCGCCAATAATCGATTTGGCCGCGGATCGCCCAATAATGCTGCTCGCGAGGCTCGCCGGCGCGAAGCGGAAGCGTCCGCGTGGTCCGCATGATTCGGTTCGGCAGGAACGCAGCAAACATGCTTCTCATCAGGCATTCCCTATTCGTCGGCCCTATTCGTCGGCCCATGTTCGTCGGCCCATGTTCTTCGGCCCGTGTATGTCGCCCGTGTCTGGCGGCAGCCGGTGAAAACCGCCTGCGTCTCAAGCACATGTCCCCAATCGCCGGCTGCAACAAGAGCGCCGCGGCCCCCGAATCCGCGCTGTGCCGTAGTGAGACGCGGCCCGCCCGGCGCGTAAACGGGTTGCGCGGAAGGGAACCTTTGGCCGCTGTGCCCGCGCCGGCCGAGGCGCCAGAGCCTGATCGTTTGAGGTGGAAGCGCTTCGCGCTTCCGCCGAAAGCGTGAATCAGGCTCTTCATATGTTGAGACCTTGATTCACCTTTCAGGCTCCGCCTGAAACGATCAAGGTCTTGCCCGATCGTTTGAGGTGGAAGCGCTTCGCGCTTCCGCCGAAAGCGTGAATCAGGCTCTATTCAGATGGTTGAGACCTTGATCCACGCTTCAGGCTGTTTCAGCCTGAAGCGATCAAGGTCTAGGGCAGCCGCCCATTGGAAGCCGGCATTCTTTCTGTTAGCGCCACTCCATGCTCGCCACCTCAGCAGCCTCAGCCCGCGAGATTTTGACAGGCCTTCACAACGTCATGGCCTCTCGCACCGGCACGCAGGCGAAGCTCAATCGGGTGGTCAAGATCATCGCCGACGCGCTGCGCAGCGAGGTCTGCTCGATCTATCTGCTGCGCGACGGCGTGCTCGAGCTGTTCGCGACCTACGGGCTGAACCAGAGCGCCGTCCACGTCACCAAGCTCGCGCTCGGCGAGGGTCTGGTCGGAACGATCGCCCAGCAGGTCGCGGTGCTCAACCTCGACGAAGCGGCGCGGCATCCCGAATTCGCCTATCGGCCGGAGACCGGCGAGGAGATGTTCCACAGCTTTGCCGGCGTGCCGATCGTGCGTAACGAGCGCGCGGTCGGCGTGCTTTCGGTCCAGCACGTCGATCCGCGTGCCTATGACAATCTCGAGATCGAGGCGCTCCAGACCGTCGCGATGGTGCTGTCGGAAATGATCGCCGGCGCCGGCCTGATCGATCAGTCGAGCGGCGCCGCCAACGTCAACCGCGACTTGGGCTCGATCCGCCTGAGCGGCCTTCGGCTCGTCGCCGGCATGGCGAGCGGCATCGCCGTCTATCACCAGCCCCGCATCCTGATCGAGCATGTCGTCGCGGACAATATCGAGGCCGAGCGCGCGCGCGTCTACAACGCCTTCACCAGGATGCGCGAGCAGATCGACCATATGGCGAGCCAGCCCGAATTCGGGACGATGGGCGAGCATCAGGAGATCCTCGAGACCTACAAGATGTTCGCCTATGACGAGGGCTGGTCGCGCCGCATCAACGAGGCGATCGACAGCGGCCTCACCGCCGAGGCGGCGATCGAGCGTGTCCAGCAGCGCACCCGGATGCGCATGCGCGAGATCGACGATCCTTTGCTCAAGGAGCGGATGCACGACCTCGACGACCTCGCCAATCGCCTGCTGCGCATCGTCTCCGGCCGGCTCGGCACCGCGGCGCAATCGGGGCTCGAGCAGGACACCATCCTGATCGCGCGCAACCTCGGCCCGGCCGAATTGCTCGAATATGACCGCAAGCGGCTGCAGGGCGTCATCCTCGAGGAAGGCTCGCTCACCGCGCACGTCACGATCGTCGCGCGGGCGATGGGCATTCCGATGCTCGGGCGCGCGCGCAACGTCCGCCAGATCATCAACGAAGGCGACCCGATCCTGCTCGACACGAGCGACTCGGTTGCGTTCGTCCGTCCAACCCCGGCGATCGCCAAGGCGTTCGACGCCAAGCTGCTCGTCAGCCAGCAGCGCCGCGCCGAATATGAGGCGATGCGCGATCTTCCCGCCGTCACCCGCGACGGCGTCAAGATCGAGGTGATGATCAATGCCGGCCTGCGCGACGACGTCGCCGCGCTCGAGGTCACCGGCGCCGACGGCATCGGCCTGTTCCGCACCGAATTCCAGTTCCTCGTCTCGGCAACCCTGCCGCGGCGCGAGAGCCAGCAACGCCTCTACCGCGCGGTGCTCGACGGTGCCGGCGGCAAGCCGGTGGTGTTCCGCACCGTCGACATCGGCGGCGACAAGGCCCTGCCCTATTTGCGCGCCGACGAGGAGCAAGAGGAAAATCCGGCGCTCGGCTGGCGCGCGCTGCGGCTCGCGCTCGACCGCACCGCCTTGATGAAGGCGCAGGCCCGCGCCTTGCTCGAAGCCGCGGCGGGGCGCGAGCTGCGAGTCATGTTCCCGATGATCTCCGAGCCCTGGGAATTCGACGCCGCCAAGGCGCTGGTCGAGGAGCAGCGCAGCTGGCTCGCCGAACGCCGCAAGACCCCGCCCAGCCATGTCTATTATGGAGCGATGCTCGAAGTGCCGTCGCTCGCGGAGACGCTCGACATCCTGCTCCCCAAGATCGACTTCCTGTCGATCGGGACGAACGATCTCACCCAATTCCTGTTCGCCGCCGATCGCGCCCATCCCAAGCTTGCCGAGCGCTACGACTGGCTGAGCCCAGCCATCCTGCGCTTCCTGCGGCGGATCGTGCGGGAGGCGGACCGGCACAAGGTTCCGGTCGGCGTCTGCGGCGAGATGGGCGGGCGATCGCTCGAGGCGATGGCGCTGATCGGGATCGGGCTGAAGCGGCTTTCGATCACCCCGGTTTCGGTCGGCCAGGTGAAGGCGATGGTGCGCTCGCTCGACCGCTCCAAGCTGCGCCCGGTGATCGAGAAACTGCTCGACGAGCCGCCCAGCGACATGCGCGCCAGCCTCACCGCATGGGCCGAGAAGAATGGCGTGTCGTTAGGTTAGGACTCCTGGCCGGTGTTCCGATAGGGTAGGGACCGCGGGCGCTTGTCTTCGGGGGCCGTAGTGGTCCGGTTGACAAGGAAGCGTGGTCGCGTGTCAAAGTATGAAGAGCTGGTACGCATGACGCGTTGGGGCAGGGATGCGTTGATGATCGAGGTGGAAGAGGATTCATTTGCCGCCGACCCGATCGGAAGCCGGCTGAAGGCGGCGCGCGAGCGCCAATCGATCAGCCTCGACGAGATCGCCGCCAAGACGCGCGTGCCGATCCGTCACCTCGAGCATATCGAGAACGGCGAGTGGGACTCGCTTCCCGCTCCGACCTACAGCGTCGGCTTCGCGCGCGCCTATGCCAATGCGGTCGGGCTCAACGGGTCCGAGATCGGCGCGGAGCTGCGCGCCTTGCTCGGCCGGCCGGCGAGCACCGCCAACCCCTCGCATTACGAGCCGACCGATCCGGGGCGGGTGCCGCCGCGCTCGCTGGCGATCGCCGCCGCGGTCATCGCGCTGCTGCTCGCGGTCGCCTATCTGGTCTGGCGCAGCGGCGCGGTCGACGACACGGCCGTTGACGAGAACCAGATCGCGGGGATCGAAGCGCCGGCCGCCACCGCCGCCGCAACGCCCGCAGGTGGGCCGGCTCCCGGGCCGGCACGCGTTGCGAACCCGGCGGCCGCACGCGGACCGGTCGTGCTGACCGCCACCGCCGACGTCTGGCTGCGGGTCTACGAAGGCAATGGCGGACCCAAATTGTTCGAAAACACGCTCAAGGCCGGCGAGCGCTATGTCGTTCCGGCGACCGCCAAGGCGCCGCAGATCCTGACCGGCCGCCCGAACGCCCTTCAAGTCGCGGTCGGGTCGACAATCATCCCGGCGCTCGGCGCGGCCGAGAAGACGATCGCGGACGTCAGCCTGCTCCCCGCCGATCTGGTCGCGCGCGCCGCGACGGTTCCACCCGCCGCGGCCCAGCCCCAGGCGGCGCCGGCCCGGCCCTCCGCGGCTCCGGCGGCGACCCGCTAAGCCGCTTCATCCTGGCGACAGCAATTGCTAGTAAAATGGTTCGGCTGCCGCCTGTGGGGGACAATTTGATGCGCCTATCCGTTCTTGCCTTGCTGCTCGCCGCCGCGGTTCCGGCCTCAGCGCCGGCCGGCGCGCAAGACCGATCGATCGAACGCCGTGTCGACGTGATCGAAAAGGAGCTGCGCGCGGTGCAGCGCAAGGTCTTCCCGGGCGGCGCCGGCGCAACCGTCGAGCCGGAGATTTCGGCCGCGCAGGCGCCTCCCGCCGAAAGCGGCTTTCCGGCAAGCAGCGCGCTCGCCGATCTCACGGCCCGCGTCGACTCGCTCGAGGCGCAATTGCGGACCTTGACCGGCCAAAGCGAGGAGAATGCACACCGTCTCCGCCTGCTCGAGGCGAGCGTCACCCAATTGCGCGCCGACGCCGAAGCGCGCGCGAGCGAAGCGGCAGCGCCCGGCCCCGCCGTGAGCGCAGCGCCGAGCACTGGCGACCGTAATGTGTCCACGGCCCGCAGCACGCCCGCGCCTGCCGCAGCCGAGGCGCCGGATGCGGCGCCCGACAAGGTGGGAACCGGCGATGCCGCCGAACAGGCCTATACGGCCGGCTACAGGCTGTGGAACGAGCAGCGCTATGCCGAAGCCCAGAAGGCGCTCGAGGCGGTGGTCAAGAAATATCCGAAGCATGCGAGCGCGAGCCGCGCGCAGAATTTGCTCGGCCGCGCCTATCTCGACGACGGCAAGCCCGCCGCCGCGGCCAAGGTCTTCCTCGCCAATTACCAGAACAATCCGAAGGGCGAACGCGCGCCCGACAGCCTCTATTTCCTCGGCCAGGCGCTGGTGCAGCTCAAGAAGACGGCCGAGGCCTGCAAGGTCTATGACGAGCTTCAGGACGTCTACGGCAGCACGATGCGCGATTGGGTGAAGCAGCGGCTTCCCAAGGCCCGCGCCGACGCGAAATGCGGATGAGCCGCTAGAGCCTGATCCTCTGAGGTGGAAGCGCTCCGCGCTTCCGTCGAAAGCGTGAATCAGGCTCTATTCAGATCGTTGGGACGTGGGCCGCCGCGTGGAGCCGCCCCCGCAGCGCGATCGCTCACGCTGCGGGATAGAGCCAAATCTTCGTTCGACAGGTCGGGCAAGGCCGGGAGGCGATCCCGGACGATCACTTCGCCTCGATGTCGACGCCGAGGTCCTTCCACTCCTGCTTGGTCTTGCAGACCTTCTTCTGCAGGCGCGAACCGGTGATCTGGTCGACCATGCAATATTTGGTCTGCGCCGAAGGCTGGCGAGGCGCCGCGGCGGCTGGCGTCGCGCTGGTGGCGGAAGATTCGATGGCGGCGCCGACGGCTGCCTTCGCGCTGGCCGGGGCCGCGGCGCCGACGAACATGGCGGCGAGCGCAGCCGCTGCCGAAACGTGGCGGAGGATGGTGAGATTGGAGCGATTGATCATGGCGAAATTCCTTCTGCATCCGATGGCAGGTCGGACCCCCCGGCCTGCGAAAACCTACTGTGCATGCGCCGTGCCAACTGCGGTGAGGGCTTGAAAATCAGGCATTTGGCGCAAAATGCGCTGCCGAAGGCATTTTCAACCGCGCCAACAAATGGCCAAAATCACCATATTTCGGGACATGAGCCTGGTGATGCGGCCGGTGGACTGTCCGGCTGCGCACAGCAATATCCGCCGGCGGACAGTGAGCGGCAGGATCTGACGGCGGATCTGGAGCGTGGCGGCGGGTTTCCCCGAAGGGCGCAATTCCCTAAGCATGTCGGCATGTCGCCGGCGCCGCCTTTGAACGCGATCGAGCGCTTCCGCCGTGCGGCCGACGCGCTTCGCGGACACGGCAGGCTCGGCCTTGCCGTCTCCGGCGGCCCCGACAGCCTTGCCTTGCTGCTGCTCGCCGCCGCCGCCTTTCCCGGCGAGGTCGAGGCGGCGACGGTCGATCACGGACTTCGCCCGGCGAGCGGCGAGGAGGCGGCGTTCGTCGCCGATCTCTGCCGCCGCCTCGGCGTGCCGCACGAAATCCTTCGCGCCGAGGTCGATCGCGGCCGGGCGAGCCTGCAGCGTGCCGCCCGCGAGGCGCGCTACCGCGCGCTCGGCGACTGGCTGGCCGAGCGCGCGATCGGGACATTGGCGACCGCGCATCATGCCGACGACCAGGCCGAGACATTGGTCATGCGCCTCATCCGCGGCGCCGGCATCGGCGGCCTCGCGAGCATCCGCGCGAAGCGAGTCCTGCCGGCGGCCGGCAGCGAGGCGATCGTCGTTCGGCCCCTCCTCGACTGGCGGCGCGCCGAGCTTCGCGCGATCGTCGATGCCGCCGACATCCGGCCGGTCGACGATCCGAGCAACGCCGATCCGCGCTATGATCGCGCGCGGGTCAGGGCCCAGCTCGCCCGAAGCAGATGGCTCGAGCCGGTCGGATTGGCGCGCAGCGCGTCGGCCCTGGCCGAGGCCGATGACGCGCTCGACTGGACGGCGCAGCGCCTCGAGGAGGAAAGGGTCGTGGCCGGGCAGGACCAGCTGGTGCTGCGGCCCGGTGGCATTCCGCCCGAGCTCAAGCGGCGGCTGCTGCTCCGCCTCCTCGCCCGGATCCGGCCGGAGGCGGCGCCGCGCGGCGACGAGACGAGCCGGCTGATGGCGACGCTCGAGGCCGGCGGCACGGCGACCCTGGCCGGGGTCAAATGCATCGGCGGAGAGACCTGGCGGTTCGAGCGCGAGCCGGGGCGACAAGGCTGAGGACACCATCGGCCCGCGAGTGGGTGGAGGCCGAGTGTCGGCCACGACAAACAAAGTCGGCCCGTAACGCGCACGGACCGGCGTCAAGGCCATATTCAGGCTTTTCCCCTACATTGCCAATGCGCGCGGAATGCCTATCTAGGTGAGAGCGAAAGGCGGAAGGTGAATGAACGAAGATAAGGAACCGCAGGGCAATCCCTGGATGAAGAGCCTGTTTATCTGGGCGGGCATATTGCTCGCGCTGGTGATCTTCGTTCAGCTCGTCGAGGGCGGCCGCGGCACGGCCGCCACCGGCATGACCTATTCGGAGTTCCTCAACCGGGTCGATGACGGCAGCGTCAAGCAGGTCGTGATCGGCAAGGACGTGGTCAGCGGCGAGCTGGCCAGCGGCGAGAAGTTCCGCACCAATGCGCCGCGGGACGACAAGCTCGTCGACCGCCTCAAGGAAAATAGCGTCTCGTTCAGCGCCGAGCCCGAGCAGCAGACCAGCGTCTGGCTGATCCTGCTCTACCAGTCGCTGCCGTTCCTGCTGATCCTCGGCATCGCCTTCTTCGTGATGCGCCAGATGCAGAAGAACGCCGGCTCCGGCGCGATGGGCTTCGGCAAGTCCAAGGCCAAGATGCTGACCGAGAAGCACGGCCGCGTGACGTTCGACGACGTCGCCGGCATCGACGAGGCGCGCGAGGAATTGCAGGAGATCGTCGAGTTCCTCAAGGATCCGACCAAGTTCGCCCGCCTCGGCGGCAAGATCCCCAAAGGCGCATTGCTCGTCGGCAGCCCCGGCACCGGCAAGACCTTGCTCGCCCGCGCCATCGCCGGCGAGGCCAACGTGCCCTTCTTCACCATTTCCGGCTCCGACTTCGTCGAGATGTTCGTCGGCGTCGGCGCCAGCCGCGTCCGCGACATGTTCGAGCAGGCCAAGAAGAACGCGCCGTGCATCGTCTTCATCGACGAGATCGACGCGGTCGGCCGCCATCGCGGCGCCGGCCTCGGCAACGGCAACGATGAGCGCGAGCAGACCTTGAACCAGCTGCTGGTCGAGATGGACGGCTTCGAGGCGAACGAAGGCATCATCATCATCGCCGCCACCAACCGCCCCGACGTGCTCGATCCGGCGTTGCTCCGCCCCGGCCGTTTCGACCGCCAGGTCGTCGTGCCCCGCCCCGACATCGAGGGCCGCGAGAAGATCCTGCTCGTCCATATGAAGAAGCTGCCGCTGGCGCCGGACGTCAACGCACGCACCATCGCGCGCGGCACCCCCGGCTTCTCCGGCGCCGATCTCGCCAACCTCGTCAACGAGGCCGCGCTCCTCGCCGCGCGGATGGGCAAGCGCCTGGTGGCGATGAACGAGTTCGAGCTCGCCAAGGACAAGGTGCTGATGGGCGCCGAACGCAAGTCGATGGTGATGACCGAGGACGAGAAGAAGATGACCGCCTATCACGAGGCGGGTCATGCCATCGTCGCGCTGCACGAGCCGGTCTCGGACCCGATCCACAAGGCGACGATCATCCCCCGCGGCCGCGCGCTCGGCATGGTCATGCGTCTGCCGGAGCGCGACAATTATTCCTATCACCGCGACAAGATGCATGCGGACCTCGCCGTCGCGATGGGCGGCCGCGTCGCCGAAGAGGTGATTTTCGGCTACGATAAGGTCTCGTCCGGCGCCTCTTCGGATATTCAGCATGCGACGGGCCTTGCGCGCAACATGGTCACCCGCTGGGGACTGTCGGACGAGCTCGGGCCGCTGCAATATGCCGAGGCGGACGAGGAGGTTTTCCTCGGCTATTCGGTCAACCGCCAGCGCAACATCTCGAACGAAACCGCGCAGGCGATCGACAAGGAGATCCGGCGGATCGTCGAGCAGGGCTACACCCGGGCGCGCAACCTGATCACCGAGCATCTCGACCAGCTGCATCGGCTCGCGGGTGCGCTTCTCGAATATGAGACGCTGTCCGGCGACGAGATCAGGAAGGTGCTGGCCGGGGAGCATATCGACCGCGGCGGCAACACCGAGGCCCAGCCCGGTCTGCCGGCCGCCGGCTCGTCGATCCCGAAGACGCGCAAGCCGCGCGGCGGCATCGGAGGCCCGGCGCCACAAGGGGCTTAGATGGCTCCCTCGCAAAGCAAGCCGGTTTGATCGGATGAAGGCGCGCAGCTTCCCCTGCGCGCCTTTTTCGCATGACCCCGCTCGCGCTCGAGCGTGAAGAAGGCCGGTGAACGAGCATCGTTGTTCGCGCACAAACTGGGTTTGCGCTCGAGACAATGCTATCGCCGCCGCCATGAAGCGGATCGGCCTGTTCGGGGGCTCTTTCAATCCAGCGCACGCGGGCCATCGGCGGATGAGCATCCATGCCGCGCGCCGGCTCGAGCTCGACGAAATCTGGTGGCTGGTCTCGCCGGGCAATCCGCTCAAGGATCCCACCGACATGGCGCCGCTCGGCGCGCGCTTCGCCTCGGCCCGGCACGCGGCGCGGCGGCTGCCGATCCGCGTGACGGCGATCGAACGACAGCTCGGCAGCCCCTATACGATCGACACGTTGCGCGCGCTCCGCCGCCGCTATCCGCGAGCGCGCTTCATCTGGCTGATGGGCGCCGACAACCTCGCCCAGTTCGACCGCTGGCGCGACTGGCGAAAAATTGCGGCGCTGGTACCGATTGCGGTGATGGCGCGTCCGGGATATGATGGCCCTGCCCATGCGGCGCGCGCGATGGGCTGGCTGCGGCGCTTCGTCCGCCCCGCAGGTCAGGCGGCGCAGTGGACGAGATGGAGATTGCCGGCACTCGTGCACCTCAAGCTGCCGCCCGATCCGACATCCTCGACCGCATTGCGCTCGTCCGACCCGCACTGGCACCTATCGCCGCATCTTTCGTTCAACCGCAAAGGCTCCCGCGACGGCGTGACGCGGCGGCCATTGGCATAAGGAGGCAATTTGCCCGCACCCTCACCGGCTCCGCCCGAAGGCGGAGACTCCGACCAGGTCGAAGCGCTGCATGAACTCGTGCTTCGCTCGCTCGACGACGATCAGGCCGTGGACGTCGTCTCGATTCCGCTGACCGGCAAGTCGAACATCGCCGATTATATGGTGATCGCCAGCGGCCGCTCCACTCGGCAGGTCGCCTCGATGGCGCAAAAGCTCACCGAACGGATCAAGCAGGAGCTTCACCGCAACGTGCGCGTCGAAGGCCTGCCGGTCGCCGATTGGGTGCTGATCGATGCCGAGGACGTGATCGTCCATCTCTTCCGCCCGGAAGTGCGCACCTTCTACAATCTCGAGCGCATGTGGGCGTTCGAAGGGGAAGCTGCCGCAGTGCCGGCCGGCGGCGGGGCGTGATCCGGCCGGACGGCGCCGATCTTCCGCGCCGCCGCCGCGCCGCCTAGAGCATCGTGCGCAAAAGTGGGAACCGGTTTTGCGCAGCAGAGGATGCGGCAACAGATGATTAGAGCGGGGTGCGTGATCCAGACATCGCGCATTCCGGTCTAGCCTTGCTCCTCCACATCGTCGCCCGGGGCCGCATTGGACGGAGCCCGGAGGCCGAGCTGGTCGACCGCTATCTCAAGCGCGTCTCCTGGCCGACCAGGATCACCGAGCTTCCCGAAAGCGGCGGCAAGCTCCCTCCCCCCGCCGAAAACAGCGTCACCATCCTGCTCGACGAGAAAGGCGAGCAATTGGGCTCGCGCGCGTTCGCCGGCAAGCTCGAGCAATGGCGCGACGCCGGCCGGCGCGAGGCGCGCTTCCTGATCGGCGGCGCCGACGGTTTCGACGATGCGGCGCGCAACGCGGCGGATCTGCTGCTCGCATTCGGCAAGGCGACTTGGCCGCACCTGCTCGCGCGGGCGATGCTCGCCGAGCAGCTCTGGCGGGCGACGAGCATCATTGCCAACCACCCCTATCATCGTGAAGGATAGGCCATGGTCCGGCGCCTGATCCTTGCAGCATTCGCCACCGCAGCGATCACCGCGATCACGGCGAGCGGCGCACAGACCGGAGCCCAAACCGGGGCCCAAACCGGGGGCAGCGACCTCAAGAGCCTCGCGGTCGCCAAGCGAGAGGCCGAACAGGCGAATTTGCGCTCGCAGCAGCTCGAGCGCCAGGCGGCCAAGGCGACCGGCGACGCCGCGCGCGCCCGCGCCGACGCCTCGCTGCTTGCCGCGCGCATCGAAGCCGCGGAAGCGGCGATCACGACCGCGGAGACGCGCATGCGTATCATCGAGGCGCTGCGCGCGCGGCAGCGCGCCCGGCTCGCCGAGCGGCAGGAGCCGGTCGTCCGGCTGACCGCCGCGCTCGAGACGATGGCGCGCCGCCCGCCGGCGCTGGCGCTGGTCCAGCCCGGCTCGCTCCAGGATCTCGTCCATGTCCGCGCCCTGCTCGCTTCGACCCTGCCGGTGATCCGCGAACGCACCTCGGCGCTGCGCGAGGAGGTCGAGGCCGGCAACGTGCTGCGCGAGCAGGCCGACCGGGCGGTGGCGTCGCTCGTTTCGAGCCGCGAGGAGCTCAAACGTCGGCGCATCCAGCTCGCAAGCTTCGAGCGCGAGCAGCGTCAGCGCTCGCAGAGCCTCGCCGAATCGGCGCTGTGGGAATCGGACCGCGCGCTTGCGCTCGGCGAGGAGGTGCGCGCACTCAGCGCCGAAATGGGGACGCTCGACTACCAGGCCCGCCTGCGCCAGCGCCTCGCCGCCTTGCCCGGTCCGTCGATCCGCCCTCCCCTGCCGGGCGAAGCGCCGCCGCCCGATCGCAACGCGCGCGCGCGGCCGCGCTACGTCATTCCGGTCGAAGGGCGCCTGGTCACCGGCATGGGCGAGATTTCCGACGCGGGCGTGCATGCGCGCGGGCTCACCTTCCAGGCGCGCCGCGGCGCTCCGGTCGTCGCCCCCGCTGCGGGCCGCGTCGTCTACGCCGGCCGCTTCAGGAGCTACGGCAATATCGTGATCATCGATCATGGCGCCGGCTGGACCAGCGCGATCACCGACATCGGCACGTTGAGCGTCCGCGCCGGCGACAAGGTCAGGATGCGCAGCCCGCTCGGCGCTGCCGCCGACCGCTCGCGGGTGACGGTCGAGTTGCGGCGCGGCGGCCAGCCGATCCCGATCGCCCCCTTGCTGTCGATCGGCTAATTTTCTTTGGTTTCCGTGATTTCCCGGTCATCAGGTGATTCCCCCTGACTTGAAATCACTCTAAGAAATCACTTCAAATTCAAGCGCTCCCTGCCATCGCCGCTACCCCCGTTAAGCGTGCGTTGTTTTCGGAACGCTAGGAATCGGCTAAAAGGCGCGCACATGCCGAACAGCAGGATGTTTCATGGCCAATAATCTTCTTCGCTCGATCGGCCTGGTCAGTGCGATCGCGCTCGTTCCCGCCGCCACGGCGGCGTTCGCCACGGCCGACGTCGACACCTATCGCGAGCTCGACCAGTTCATGAACGTCTTCGAGCGCGTCCGCGCCGAATATGTCGAGCAGGTCGACGACAAGACGCTGCTGCGCGGCGCGATCGACGGCATGCTCGCCAGCCTCGACCCGCATTCCAATTACCTCGACGAAAAGGGCTTTCAGAGCCTGATGACGCAGACCGACGGCGAATATGGCGGCCTCGGCCTCAACGTCACGATGGAGGACGGCGCGGTCAAGGTCATCGCCGCCACCGAGGACACGCCCGCCCAGCGCGCCGGCATCAAGGCCGGCGATTACATCACCCATATCAACGGCAAGCTGATCTACGGCGGCACGCTCGACGAGGCTGTCGACCAGATGCGCGGCCCGCCGGGCACCGCGATCAAGATCACGATCGTGCGGCCGGGACGCGACAAGCCGTTCGACGTGCCGATCACCCGCGCGATCATCTCGCTCCCGGCCGTCAAATGGGAGATCAAGGACCGCGTCGGCATCCTCAACGTCAACAGCTTCAACAAGACCACCACCGAGGCGACCCTCGCCGCGATGGTGGCGATCGAGAAATCGCTCGGCGGGCCGCCGCTCGGCTACGTGCTCGATCTGCGCTCCAATCCGGGCGGCTTGCTCGACCAGGCGATCGACCTCTCCGACGCCTTCCTCCAGCAAGGCGAGATCGTATCGCAGCGCGGCCGCCAGAAGGGCGACATCAAGCGCTATTATGCCAAGCCCGGCGATGCCGCACGCGGCCTGCCGGTGATCGTGCTGGTCGACGCCGGCAGCGCTTCGGCATCGGAGATCGTCGCCGGCGCGTTGCAGGACCATCATCGCGGGCTGGTGATGGGCGAGCGCAGCTTCGGCAAGGGATCGGTCCAGACGTTGCTGCCGCTCACCCAGAACACCGCGCTGCGGCTGACGACCGCGCGTTATTACACGCCGTCGGGCCGCTCGGTGCAGGAAGGCGGCATCGCGCCCGACATCGTCGTGCCGCAGCTCTCCGACGCCGATTACCGCAAGCGGCCCAAGTTCCGCGAGGCCGATCTTCGTCGCCACCTGATCAACGAGCTCAAGGTCGACGATTCGGTGGTCGAAGACGACGGCAAGCCCGATCCACGCTTCTCCGCGACCGCGGAGGAATTGAAGAAGAAGGGAGTCGAGGACTTCCAGCTTCAATATGCGGTGCAGACCATTTCGCGCCTCGGAAAGGTCCAGAGCGTGGCGGCGGCTCCCGCGCGCAAGGTCGGCTCGCGCTGACCCGCGCGGCCGCGTGAGCAATATCGGCATCGGCATCGGCACCAAAACCGATGCCAGCATCGGCTGGGCCCGCGGCCTCGCGCTGGCGGTGCCCGCGCTGCTGCTCGCCGGCGCGCTGGGCTCGCAATATATCGGCGGGCTCTACCCTTGCGAGATGTGCCACTGGCAGCGCTGGGGCCATTATGCCGCGCTCGGCTTCGCGCTCGCGTCGCTCACACTGCGGGAGTGGCCCTCGATCGCACGCCCTTTGCTGTGGCTGGCCGCGGCGGCGATCCTGTCGAGCGGATTGATCGGCGCGTATCACGCCGGCGTCGAAGCCGGCCTGTTCGAGGGCATCACCCGTTGCACTGCGCTTGCCGGCGGGAGCTCGAACGCGGACTTGCTCGCCGACATCATGGCGACTCCTTTGATCCGCTGCGATCAGGTACAATGGTCCTTCCTTGGGGTTTCGATGGCCGGATGGAACGCCATCCTCTCGATCGGGTTCGGAGCATTGATCTTATGGCTGCTGTTCCCCCGCCGCCGCGCGAAGGCATGATGGACCCGCCGAACGAGCGGGCTGCCGGCCCACGCCCCGTCGCCGCTCAGTCCCCAAGCTGGCGCCCGGGCGATGCACGGGCAGACGTGCCGGCGATGCTGAGAGTCGATCAGGCCGGCGAATATGGCGCGACCCGCATCTATGCCGGACAGCTGGCCGTGCTCGGCGACCGCCATCCGGCAGCGCGCGTGATCTCGCGCATGGCGACGCAGGAGCGCCGCCACCTCGACATCTTCGACAAGATGATCGCCGACCGCGCGGTGCGCCCGACCCTGCTCCAGCCGGTCTGGAACGTCGCCGGCCACGCGCTCGGCGCGGTCACGGCGCTGATGAGCCCCCGCGCGGCAATGGCATGCACCGCCGCGGTCGAGACCGAGATCGACAGACATTATGGCGAGCAGCTCGCCGCGCTCGGTGATGACGATCCGGATCTCGCCGCGACGATCGGCGAGTTCCGCGGCGAGGAGCTCGAGCACCGCGCCGCTGCGATCGCCGCCGGGGCGGAGCAGGTTCCCGGCTATCCCATCCTTTCCGCCTTCATCCGCGCTGGATGCCGCGCGGCCATCGCGCTCTCCAAGAGGATCTGACCATGCGCCATTTCGTCCCGATCGCCGCCTTTCTCCCGCTCGCCGCCTTTTCCGCGGCGGCGCTGGCGCAGCCTGCCCAAACCGCCCGCGCCGCGAGCACCGACGACGTCAAGATCAACCAGTTGATCGTCTACGGCGAGGACAAATGCCCGGTGAGCAGCGGCGACGAGATCACCGTCTGCGCGCGCCGTCCCGAGAGCGACCGCTACCGCATCCCCGAGCCGTTGCGCGACAACCCCGACGCTCCGGCGAACGAGGCCTGGACCAACCGCGCCGAAGCGCTCGAATATGTCGGCCGCACCGGCATCGGCAGCTGCACCCCGGTCGGGCCGGGCGGCGGCATCGGCTGCTATCAGCAGCTCGTCCGCCAGGCGCGCGCCGAACGCGAGGGCGGCGACGACGTCAACTGGCAGCGGCTGGTCGAGGAAGCGCGCCAGGAACGGCTCAGCCGCATCGACGCCGAGGCGAAATCCGTCCAGGACCAGATCGACCAGAACAGCCGACCCTGACCGCAGCCGGACGATCTATTTGCTTGGATGAATGCTTCTCTCCCTCGCGCGAGAGGAGATTTAGACCGGGACCGCTCCGCTGCGCACGCGGTGCGGCTGGCGCGAGGAATCGTCCTCGCGCAAATTGACCTCCGCCACCTGGTTGCCGCTCTCGGTCGACCAGGTCTTGTGGCGTTCCCAGACGATCGGGTCGTGCCCCGGTATGATCCGGCTGGTCTGTTTCTTCAGCACGTCGCGCATGCGGACGTAGGTGTGGATCTGCTGGAAGGCATTGCCTTGATTATAGCCGGGCGGCCACATGCGCTCGACGTTCGAATACCAATAGACCGCGTCACCGGCGACGACGAACGGGCCATTGCGGGTCTGGACCAGGAACCACTGGGTGCCGAAGGTGTGCGAATCCTTGGCGAGCATCGCGGTGATCCCGGGCAACACCTCCTCGTCGCCGCGGACGAACTTGACCCGGCCCTCCGAGACCCCCTGCGCCGCGCGGATCAGGTCTTCCGGATCGAAGGACGAGAAAATCCACGCTTTCTCCTCCTCCGTCTCCATCTGGTGCGCGAGGCAGACCGCCTCCGACCAGCCGAGATATTCGTCGAGCTGGATGTAGAGCTTGGCGTTGGGGAAGGCCTCGAAATTGCCCATATGGTCGAAATGCATGTGGGTGACGAGGATCACGTCGACATCCTCGGGCCTGAATCCGACCTTGGCGAGCACGTCGACCGGATCCTCCCACCCGCTGAACGCATAGCGGTTGAGCCACTCGCCCTTGCGAAAGCCGCAGTCGACCAGCGCGACGTGCTGTTTGCCGCCGACCTCGCCGCCGACCAGCAAGGTGTAGATCATCGGGATCTTCACGATGCCGGCATTGCTGAAGATCCCCGATCCGCCGAAGAAATCGTGCGGCATGTCGGCCTGGCAATAAGCGAGCGGCCAGATCGAATAATCGGTATCCCGCTTCGGCGCGACGCCCAGGATCGGCGTGCTCATGCTGGCAATCTCCTCGCTGTTAGGCTCCCTGAGGTGCGCCGGCGCGGCATCAGAAATTGTACCGCGTGCCGAGCTGGAAGAACCTCGGCGGACGGTAAGACACCTCGTTGCAGCCGCAGAAGGTGGCAATGTCAAAGCCTTGCACGCCGGCCCGGACGTCGGTGATGTTGCGGACGCGGAAGCTGAGCTCCCAATGGTCGTTGCGCCAGCTCACCGCGCCGTTGACCATCAGGGTCTCGCCATATTTGTCGGCATCGAAGTTGCGCAGATTGTAGAAGAAGGACGCGGTATATTGGGCGTCGGCGCCGATCGACAGCTTGCCCCCCAGCGCATCCCATTCGTAACGCAGCACCGCGGACGCCTGTAGATCGGGAGCGTAGACCGGCTCGACGTCGCGGCTGATCGGACCGCCGACCCGCAACGGCACGTCCTTCACCTTGGCGTCGAACCACGAGAAATTGACGCCGGCGTCCAGGCCGGGGACCGGCGAGGTGAACAGGCTCGCCTCAGCACCGTAGGTGCGGGCGTCGGCATTGATGATGATGCCCGCGACCCCGGTGAACAGGAACGCCTGATAATCCTTATAGTCGTAATAGAAAGCGGCGGCGTTGAACCGCGTCTTATGGTCGGGGAAGGTATATTTGAAGCCGCCCTCGATGCTGGTCAGCACCTCTTCCTTATAAGGCACTGCGCTCACCGGAATGGGCAGGCCGCCAGCCAGCTGAGCGTTGAAATTGCCCGCCTTCACGCCGCGGTTGACGCCGGCATAGAGGAGCAGATCGTCGTTCGGCGAATATTCGAGCTGAACCTTGCCCGCCCACAATGTCTTGCCGGTCTTGTCGGCGAACGGCACCGGCCCACCCGGCCCGAAACCGGGGCCGATGACGATCGGCGATCCATCCTGCACTCGCCGCGAGCTGGTGGTGAAATATATCCCCTGCAGGAAATCGTAATCCTTCTGCTCGCGGATCAGGCGACCGCCGACGATCAATTTCCACTGGTCGGCGAAGTGCCAGTCGACCTGGCCGAAGGCGGAATAGGAATTGGTCTTGAGATGGGCATCGGTGCCGAGATCGAACGGCGAGCCGGGGACGATGCTGCCGATCGGGAACTTCAGGCCGTTGATCGAATGGTTCCTGATGTGGAGATAATAGAGACCGGCCACCCAGTCGAAGGCGGAGGTCTTTCCCGACAAGCGCAATTCCTGCGTCAGCGTATCGGCATTGACGCCGGAATAATTGACCGACTGGTTGCCCGGTCCGGAATCGACGTCGAGGAACATCAGTTTGTAAAAGTGCTTGAAGTCGGTGATCGAGGTCAGCGTGACATCGTCGGAGAGCTCGAACTGAGCGTTGAGATTGACGGACTGGGTGCGGACCCGGTTGTGGTTCTTGAACGCGAAGTCGCTGGACGTCCTGAGGTCCGAACCGTCGGGATCGATATAGCCGAAGAAGTCGCCGCCCGGCACCGGCCGCCCGAAGAAATCTCCGAAGACGCCGTCGTTGTTGACGTCCGATCCGAGATCCTGGCCGTTGCTGCCGATCGAGGCACGCGTCTCGGTCGGGGCGACGTCGATCACGTTGATCAGCTCGCCGTTGGCATCGAACACCCCGATCGTCGGCTTCTGCTGGTAGGGGGCGGTGGAAAGGATGCTTCGCGCCGCATTTACCGACAGCCGGAACGTGGCCTTGTCGCTCGGTTCGAAGAGCAAGGTGGCGCGTCCCGCAAGCGTGTCGTCGTCGCCGAGATTGGCGCCGGCGTCCGGCCCGGGCGGTCCGCCCACCGCGCCAGCCGGATATTCGTTGCGGAGCAGGGCCTGCCGCAGGTTCCACAGGCCCGCCACCCGCATCGCCATCTTGCCGCCGAGCGGCACGTTCAGGGCAGCCTCGCCGTGGAAGTCGCCCGGCGTGTCGGTCGAATCATAGAGGCCGTAATTCAGATCGATAAAGCCTTCGACCGCATCGAGGTTCGGCCTCCTGGTGATATAGTGCACCAGGCCGCCCGTCGCGTTCCGCCCGAACAAGGTGCCTTGCGGGCCTTTGAGCACCTCGACGCGCTCGATGTCGAACAGGGCGAACGTCTGCCCCTGGGCGACCGCGATATAGCCTTCGTCGAGATAGACGGCGTTCGGCGCCTCGCCGATGTCGTTGAAGTCGTTCTGGGTGACGCCGCGGATCGTGTAGTTGCTGTTCTGGCCGGCCACCGCGCCCGCCGTGTGCACACCCGGCGAAATCGCTGCGATATCGCGCGAGTCGGTGACGTTCAGCGCCCGCAGCTGCTCGCCTGAATAAGCAGTGATCGAGATGCCGACGTCCTGGATGTTCTGCTCGCGCTTCTGCGCGGTGACGACGATCTCCTGCGACAGATCGGTCTGGGCCATAGCCGGAGCGGCGAGAGATGCCGCGACAATCGCAGCGAAGGTTATCGGCGTAGTCGTATAGACTTTCATCGTCTTTCCCCCCTGAACATGGCGCGAGCCGCGATGGCTAAGTCCCAGCCACTGCAACCGGCGCGTACGGCCCAACCCCTCCCGGGCATTTTTTTGGGCACCGTGCCATGTAATAACGCAACTCTATCTCACATATTGAGATTATTATCGCGTATGTTATGATGTTCCTATCTCGGCGCTCCCTTGTCAAGGGTCGCGATTGCCCCGAGCCGAGGTGCGCGTCCGAACCTCTGGCTACTGGTGCGCTCAAGCCGCAGTTGGCCTCGCCGGCCTCCCGCCGGTAAGGCGCGCTCGATCGTCGTCATGAAGGAGTTGCAGTCATTCGCGGACCGGTACTGACACCGAAGAACAGCTCGGTCGTGAAGGCATTCACGATCCTGCGCGCGCTCGCTGCGAGCGGTCGCGACATGACCGCCACCGAGGTCGCCAATGCGGTCGGCAGCAATCTCGCCACCGTCCATCGCTTCCTGCTCACCCTCGAGGGTGAAGGGGTGGTCAGCCGCACGCAGGCGGGACGCTTCCACCTCGGCCACGCGCTTGCCGAGCTGGGCGGCAGGGTCGAAGGCGATGCGCTGCTGATCGACGCCGCGCAGCCTCACCTCGAGGCCCTGGCCATGGAGTTCCGCGAGGGCGTCCACTGCGTCGCCCGAAGCGGCAATCAGGCGATCAATGCGGCGCACGCCCAGCCCGATCGCTCGCTCGTCATCAGCCATGCGGTCGGCGAGCCCTTCCCGCTTCACTGCACGGCCGCGGGCAAGGTATTCCTCGCGTCGATGTCGTCGGCCAATCGCCGGTCGTTCCTGTCGAAGCTCAATCTGACGCGCTTCACGGCAGCGACGATCACCGACCCTGTCGCGCTGGAGCGCGAGCTCGCGACCGTCGCGCGCCAAGGCTATGCGGTCGAGAACGAGGAGTGGGAGGAGGGCCTGATTTCGGTCGCGGCCCCGCTCCACAATGCCAAGGGCGCGGTGGTCGCGGCGATCGCCTTGTCGGCTCCTGGCTCGCGGTTCGGCGACGATATGCGCAGCCGTGCCGTGCAGGCGATCATGGCACGCGTTGCCGAGGTCGAGCGCTCGCTGTTCACCGAGTCGCGCGTTTTTCCGTCGCGAGCGCGCCCGCGTGGAAGCTTTCCCCACCTCAAGCGCGTCGGCGACTTCGTGTTCGTGTCCGGGACCAGCGCGCGTCGGCCCGACGACAGCTTCGAGGGCGTCACCGTGGCGGCCGATGGCTCGGTGACGATCGATATCCGCAAGCAGGCGCAGTTCGTCTTTGAAGCAATCGAGGGGATGCTGCGCAGCGTCGGCTACGATCTGACCGATCTGGTCGACGTCCAGGCCTATCTGCTCGACATGGCCGATTATGGCGCCTTCAATGAAGTCTATGCGCGTTATTTCCCGCCGGACGGGCCGACACGAACGACCGTCGCCGTGCGCGAACTGCCGCACCCGCATCAGGCGCTGATGGTGCGTGCGGTCGCCTTCAACCCGAGGGCCCATTTCGAACCCGAACGCGACTGAGCGCGATCCGGCCGGATCATGGCTGCGCCGCCGCCGATTGACGAACCGCACCCGTCCGATTACGATCTTCATTACAGAGTTGCTTATCTCATTATGTGAGATTTTATCGCCCTGGAGAAGCGTCATGAGCGAAGGCAAGATCGTCGCAGGTTTCATTGCTCCTCATCCCCCGCACCTCGTCTATGCCGAAAATCCGCCGCAGAACGAACCCCGCGCCGAAGGCGGCTGGGAGCCTTTGCGGTGGGCTTATGAGAAGGCGCGCAAGAGCGTCGAGGAGCTCAAGCCCGACGTCTTGCTCGTCCACTCGCCGCATTGGCAGACGCTCGTCGGCCATCACTTCCTCGGCGTGCGGCGATTGAAGGGAAAATCGGTCGACCCGATCTTCCCCAACCTCTTCCGCTACAATTTCGACCTCGATGTCGACGTCGACCTCGCCGAGGCTTGCTGCGCCGAGGCGCAGGCGTTGGGGCTGACCGCCAAGATGATGCGCAACCCCAATTTCCGGGTCGATTACGGGACGATCACGACCCTGCACATGATCCGTCCGCAGTGGGACATTCCGGTCGTCGGCCTGTCCGCCAACAACTCGCCTTATTACCTCACGCTCGAAAAGGGCGTCGAGGAAATGGAGAAGCTCGGCGAGGCGACCCGCCGCGCGATCGAGAAGAGCGGCAAACGGGCGGTGCTGTTGTGCTCGAACACCTTCTCGCACTACCACTTTCAGGAAGAGCCCGAAATTCCCGAGGATATGAGCCGCGAGCATCCGCAGAACTACAAGGGCTATAAGTGGGACATGCGGATGATCGAGCTGATGCGGCGCGGCGAGATCCGCGAGGTGATGCGGCTGTTTCCGGAATGGGTCGAGGAGGCGTTCGCCGAGGTGAAGTCGGGCGCCTTTCCCTGGATGATTTCGGCGATGGGCTATCCGACGATCCCGGCCGAACTCTACGGCTACGGCACCGTGATCGGCACCGGCAATGCGGTGATGGAGTGGCGGCTGGCGGCGTGAGCGCTCGGCCGACCTTCCTCTCGCTCCAGCTCGCTTTCTCAAGTCTAGGGATCGATCGATGCCGATAGTTTCCGCTTTCCTCGTGCCGGGAAGCCCGCTGCCTCTGCTCAGGGGCGACAATCCTCCCTGGGCCGGCCTGGCCGATGCCGCGCGCGCGGCCGGATCGGCACTCGCCGAGTCGCGTCCGGACGTGCTGCTGATTTACTCGACCCAATGGATCGCCGTGCTCGACGAGCTCTGGCAGACTCGTCCGCACAGCACCGGCATCCACGTCGACGAGAATTGGTACGAATATGGCGACCTGGAGATGAATCTGCGGATCGACACCGCGCTCGCCGAGGCGTGTATCGCCGCGGCGACCGACGCCGGCATCCGCTCGCGCGCGGTCAATTACGACGGCTTCCCGATCGACACCGGCACCATCGTCGCGAACAGCTTTCTCAATCCCGACGGCCGCATCCCGGCGGTGGTGGCGGCCAACAACCTCTATCATGACTTCGCCAAGACCGAGGCGCTGGGCCGGATCGCGGCCGAGCAGGCTGAGCTACAGGGCAAGCGCGCGGCGGTGATCGCGGTCGGCGGGCTATCCGGCAGCTATTTCGATCATGAGATCGACATCGCTACGGATCACATCGTCTCGGAAGAGGATGATGCCGCCAATCGCGCGTTGCTGGAGGCGCTCGCCGGCGGCAGCGCCAACGGCCTGCGCGAGCGGATCGCGGAGTTCGCGGGTGCGGCCAAGGGCGACATGCGCCTGAAGCATCTCGGATGGCTGCTTGGCGCCACCGGGGGGTTCAGCGGCGCGAAGCTGCTTGGCTATGGCGCGACCTATGGCGCCGGCGCCGCCGTCGTCCAATTCCAGCTATCCTGAGCCCCAGCTCACTTGAACCGATGCAATCGAAGATGACCACAGGAGCGACAATGGCGCGCGCGACGACCACCAACCAGCCCGGCAAGGGTTCCAACGGCGGCGTCGTCGAAGGCAAGGCCAAGCCCCGCGGGCGCTTCCCGCATTATCGCCGGGCCGGCGAGTTCGTCTATATCTCGGGCACGAGCGCACGCCGGCCGGACAACAGCTTCGAGGGCGCCGTCGTCGATGAGATGGGGGTCACCACCCTCGACATTCGTGCCCAGACGCGCGCCGTCATCGAGAACATCCGTGACATATTGACCAGCGCCGGGCTCGGGCTCGCCGACCTGGTCGAGGTCGGCTGCTTCCTGGTCAACATGAATGATTTCGGCGGGTTCAACGAGGTCTGGGCCGAATATTTCGACGAGAACGGCCCGACGCGGACGACGGTTGCGGTGCACCAGCTTCCGCATCCTTTGCTGCTCGTCGAGATGAAGGCGGTGGCGTTCGACCCGCATCGTCATGGCTGAACAATCACCGGACGCGGTCATCCGCCGCTATCTTTCGGCAATGGCAGCGTGCGACCTGGACGGCGTCCTCGCCTGTTTCGCGACAGATGGCATGATCACGTCCCCGGTCTACGGGCGCGTTGCGGTGCGGCCGTTCTACGAGAGGCTTTTCGCGGACACGCTCAGCGCTGAAGTCTCGGTCCACCATGTCTATCGTGCGACCGACGATCCTGGCCGGTGGGCGGCGCATTTCGCCTATCGCTGGGAGAGACGCGACGCCCCGGCTGTGTCGACGGATCTCATCGACCTGTTCGAGTTCGATACCGCGACGATGCTGATCACCCACCTGCGAATCATATTCGACACGGCAGCGCGGCCGTCCTGACGCGCGGCGATCTCCCGATCGGCGATGGAACGCCGTCGCCGCCCGACACCGCCGGAACAAAGCGCCGCCCTCAGCCCTTTTTATCGTGAAACATCGATCGGGAGACTCGAGGAATGCAGCGCCGCCTGCTCTTCGCCGCCGCACTTGCCGCAGCCCTGCCGGCATTGGGCACTTCCGCCAACGCGCAGCCGGCTCCTCCCGGGGAGCGGATCGCGCAGGTCATCGTCTATGGCACCGACCCCTGCCCACGCGGCAAGGGCGGCGAGATCATCGTCTGCGCGCGGCGGCCGGAGTCCGAGCGGTACCGGATTCCGGAGAATGTGCGTGAGACCCCACCCTCCCCGGAGAACGAAAGCTGGGCGGTGCGCGCCGAGGCGCTGGAGACGGTCGGTGCGACCGGCATCCAGAGCTGCTCGCCGGTCGGGCCGGGCGGCGCGACCGGATGCCTCGAGCAATTGATCGCCCAGGCGCGGGCCGAACGCCGCGCCAACGCCCGCGCGGCAAAACGTGTCCCGTAAGGAGGAGCCGTCATGAACGACCACGTCTATAAGGTCATCGAACTGGTTGGCAGCTCCGCGACCAGCATCGAGGATGCGATCGAGACCGCGATCGCCCGCGCCTCGGCGACCCTCGACGAAATACGCTGGTTCAAGGTCAAGGAGACCCGCGGCCACGTCGAGAACGGCAAGGTCGCCCATTATCAGGTCACGCTCGCCGTCGGCTTCACATTGCGCGACGCGTGACCGCGGCCGAGCCGCCACCGAGGCTCGAACTCGACCGGGTCGAACGTGCGGATCGCGCGTTCCTCGGCCATCCCAAGGGCCTCGCCTACCTCGCCTTTACCGAGGCGTTCGAGCGTTTTTCCTATTACAGCATGCAGTCGCTGCTGGTGCTCTACATGGTCAAGGAGCTGCTGCTCCCCGGCCACATCGAGCATATCGCCGGCTTCGCGACGTTCAGCCGTCTCTATGGAGGGCTGAGCGGCCAGCCGCTCGCGTCGGCGATCTTCGGCACCTACACCGCCTTGGTCTATCTGACTCCGATCTTCGGCTGGCTGCTCGCCGATCGCTGGCTCGGCCGCCGGCGGACGATCACGATCGGCGCGGTCACGATGGCGATCGGCCATTTCCTGATGGCGTTCGAGCAGAGCTTCCTCCTTGCCCTGCTCTGCCTGATCCTCGGCAACGGCTGCTTCAAGGGCAATATCGCGAGCCAGGTCGGTGCGCTCTACCGGCCCGACGACCATCGCCGCGCCACCGCCTTCCAGATCTTCTACCTTGCGATCAACGCCGGGGTGATCGCGGCGCCGCTGATCGCCGGCACGCTGGGGGAGGACGTCGGCTGGCATTACGGCTTCGGCGCGGCCGGCGTCGGCATGCTGATCGGCCTGGCCATCTACCTGCTCGGCCAACGCCATATTGCCGACGAGCCTGTTCGTCGCCGCGCGGCCGCCGCCGAGCGGCCCAAGCTCGCGCGCCAGGACTGGGCCGCGGTCGTCGCGCTGGTCCTGCTCATCCCGGTCATGGCCGTGGCGCTGCTCACCAACCAGCAGATCTTCAACGCCTATCTGATATGGGGCGACCAGCAGTTCGACCTCACCTTCGCGGGGCGCCGCCTTCCGACCACATGGCTGATCACGCTCGACAGCATCGTCTCGGTCGCTTTCCTCGCCGCCGTGACATTGTTCTGGGGCTGGTGGGGCAAGCGCCATTGGGAGCCGGACGAGCTCGGCAAGATCTTGATCGGATCGGTGTTCACCGCCGCCGGCGGCCTGTGCCTGGTCGCGGCCGCGGCATTGCAGGAGCCCGGCCAGAAGATCGGCTTGTTCTGGCCAGTCGCGTTCCACCTGCTCAACAGCATCGGCTTCGCGCATATCCTGCCGATTTCGCTGGCGCTCTTCGCCAAGGTCGCGCCCAGGACGATCAACGCAACCGTGATCGGCCTTTATTATCTCGCCTTCTTTTTCGCCAACTCGCTGGTCGGCTGGATCGGCGGCCTCTACACGAGCTGGCCGACGACCAGCTTCTGGCTGCTCCACGTCGCGACCGCCGTTGGCTCGGGGCTGGCCTTTCTGTTGTTCAAGCTATTCCTTGGCCGCCACCTCCACTCGGGAGCGCCCGCTCCACTCCCCGCCTGAGCCGCAGCATGGCAGGAATGGCGACAATTCTGTAATTTCCGCAAACTCGATGAGGAGGAAAGGATGAAGCTCGCGACCTGCCTGTGGTTCGACCATGGCGAGGCCCGCAAGGCGGCCGAATATTATACGTCGATCTTCCCCGACAGCCATTTCGGACCCATCCGCGCGGCTGCATCCGACTATCCTGGCGGCAAGGAAGGCAATGAGCTCACCGTCGAGTTCACGCTCCTCGGTCAGCCATTCCTGGGCTTGAACGGCGGACCCGCTTTCAAGCCGAACGAGGCCGTCAGCTTTCAGGTCTACACCCGATGACCAGGAGGAGACCGATCTTTACTGGAACGCGATCGTCGGCAACGGCGGCCAGGAGAGCGCTTGCGGCTGGTGCAAGGACAAATGGGGCTTCTCCTGGCAGATCACGCCGCGCGCGCTGATGCGGGCGATCGCAAACCCGGATCGGGAAGCGGCGAAGCGCGCGATGGAAGCGATGATGACGATGCGCAAGATCGACATCGCGGCGATCGAAGCGGCCGAGCGAGGCGATGCGGAATAGGGGCGGGCGTCGAAGCCAATTAACACGACGGCAAAACCGTGCCAGTTTCGCCGCTGAAGCATGGGGAGGAAATGAATGAGAGCGCTCAGCGGCATAATCGACGTCCATTCCCACGCAATCCTACCGATCGGGCAGCAGCCTCCTGCCACGCCGCCCGAATGGTCGGTCGAAGGGACTTTGGCGTTGATGGATTCGCACGGCATCCAGGCCGTGATCCTCAGCGTCCCCGATGCCGCAAACTATCTGGTCGGACAGGAAGCCCGGGACGTCGCGCGCCGGATCAACGAAACGCTCGCCGGCATCGTCTCCCGACATCCCAAGCGCTTCGGGGCGATGGCGACATTGCCCGGCCGCGACATCGACGCCGCCCTCGGGGAAATGGACTATGCGCTCGACGATCTCGGCATGGACGGGGTGGGCACCAGCACGAGCATAAATGATCTGTTTCTGGGTGAGGACTATTTCGATCCCTGGTTCGCGGAGATGGATCGGCGCGCGGTCACGCTCTTCATCCATCCGGCCATGACCCTCGCCCCTTCCCCCGATATCGGCCTCAACCCCTCGGTGTTCGAGTTCATGTTCAACTCGACGCGGATGCTGGCGAACATGGTCTTGAGCGGCGCGAAGGAGCGCTTCAGCCGCATCAGGATGATATCGACCCACGCCGGCGGCACCCTGCCCTTCCTTCGCGAGAGGGTGGAAATTCTTGCGACCCATTTCCCGCTGGGACGAGGGCGCGAACCGCTCTCCAAGGAGCAGATCAGGGCGGGCTTTGCCTCTTTTTATTATGACATGACGGCATCGACGACGCCCTCTCAGCTCCACGGACTGCTGGACCTGGTGCCACCGTCGCAATTGCTCATCGGCTTCGACATTCCGTACATGCCCGCATCAACGATCGCGCCGACGATTTCCGATATCGCCAATTTTGCCAGATTCACCGACGAGGATCTCCGGGTGATGGCGCGCGATAACCCGTTCCGGCTTTACCCGACCCTTAAAGCCCGGGTGGGCGGGTGAGACGCCCTTCATGAGGCGCGGATCACGCGTGCCACAGTAGGCCGGTCTTCTTCCTCATTCCTGCCAGCAGCAACAATTAGAAGACTTTCCGGCTCGACAGGCACAGCGTCGGAACATATAGCGAACGACGTGCCCCAGCTCGACACGCGCCAGAAGCTCGCCATCCTTGCCGACGCCGCCAAATATGACGCCTCCTGCGCGTCATCGGGCACGGCCAAGCGCGACAGCAGCGGCGGCAAGGGCATCGGCTCGACCGAGGGAATGGGTATCTGCCATGCCTATGCCCCGGACGGGCGCTGCATCTCGCTGCTCAAGATCCTGCTGACCAACAGCTGCATCTTCGATTGCCATTATTGCATCAACCGCAAGAGCTCGAACGTCCGCCGCGCGCGCTTCACCACAGACGAAGTGGTCCAGCTCACGCTCGCTTTCTACAAGCGCAACTATATCGAGGGACTGTTCCTCTCGTCGGGGATCATCGGCTCGTCCAACTACACGATGGAGCAGATCGTCGAGGTCGCGCGGTCGCTGCGCGAGGACCATGATTTCCGCGGCTATATCCATCTCAAGACGATCCCCGACGCCGATCCCGCGCTGGTGCGCCAGGCCGGGGTCCATGCCGACCGGGTGTCGATCAATGTCGAACTGCCGACCGCGCGCGGCCTGAAGCGTCTTGCGCCCGAAAAGGACAATGGCCGGATCGAGGGCGCGATGGGCGACATGAAAGCTGCGATCGACGACAGCGGCGACGCGCGGCGCCGCTACAGATCGGCGCCCCGCTTCGCGCCCGCCGGCCAATCGACCCAGATGATCGTCGGCGCCGACAGCGCCAGCGACGGCGAGATCATCGCCGCCTCGAGCCGGCTATACGGCCGCTTCGGCCTGCGCCGCGTCTATTATTCGGCATTCAGCCCGATCCCGGAGGCGAGCTCGGTGCTGCCGCTGCAGCGCCCGCCGCTGATGCGCGAGCACCGGCTCTACCAGTCCGATTGGCTGATGCGCTTCTATGGCTTCGCAGCGGACGAAGTGATCGCGGCCGGCGATGCTGCGGGCATGCTGCCGCTCGACATCGACCCCAAGCTCGCCTGGGCGCTCAACTTTCGCGAGCATTTTCCCGTCGACGTCAATCGCGCCGACCGCCGGCTGCTGCTTCGGGTGCCGGGGCTCGGCGTTCGCGCGGTCGACGCGATCATCCGCTCGCGGCGCTGGCGGCGGCTGGGGCTCGACGACGTCGCCCGGCTGACCGGCTCGATTACCAAGGTGCGGCCGTTCCTCACCGCCGAAGGCTGGAGCCCCACCGCGCTGACCGACCGCGCCGATCTTGCGCAACGGCTGCGGCCGCGCGCGACGCAGCTCGAATTGTTCGGCTGATCCGGCTCCCGCAGCGCAGGCCGAAGCGATCAGCAGAAGCGATCGCACCGACGCTCGCCGCCGCATGGGTATCGGCGGCGCCGGCATCACGATATGCCCAGGCTAGAAGCGGGATAATGCCTTCATCAGGTGAGCCAAAAGAGGCACTATCGCGCCGGCATCTGCGGAACTCGAGAGCGTGACCTTGCGCAAAACTGGACGAGAACGGCGCCCATGATCGAATGGCAACGGCAACTGACCAGCGCATTGGCGAGCATGGCAGACCGGGATCCGAAAGCGGTGATCGACGAGATCGTTCAGATCTCGGAGCGCTTTCCCACCGAGCGATGGCCGGCGCTGCTTGGCGAAACCCGCTTGCCGGACGACGTCAGACGCTCCGCACGCGAAACCTACTCGACCTATGTCCACCGAATGGAACAGGCGGGGCTGGCCCATGCATTGGCGACACCAGATCTGAGAGGAAGGCGCTTCGCCGACATCTGCGATCCGGAGGCTCGGGCCTCCTATGACCGGGTTTCGGATCTGTTCGACGTTCTCGCGCTCGCTCCCGGGCTGAAGTTCACGATGATCGGTTGCGGAGAACTGCCGGTCACCGCCATCCATGTGATCGAACGGGCAGGTTGCGAGGTCGTTTGCATGGATGTCGTGCCGGCCGCGATCACGGCAGCTGAACGCCTGACGAGGGCCTTCGGGTGGAGCCAGCTGCACCCGCTGCTTTGCGACGGGACCGACTATGACTACGGCTCCGCAGACATCGTCTACATCGCCAACATGGTCCGACCGAAGGGCGCTGTCTTGAGGCAAGTCGCCGATACCGCCGGCCGGCATTGCACGATCGTGCTGCGCGACCCCTATGGTCTCGGTGTGCTGTGGGCCGAGCAGGGCGAGGCCAGCCTACCACCGGCGCTCAAGGTCCGTTGCTATGGCCGAGGATCGCGCTACCTCTCGCGCGACCTGTTCCTCGACTGGTACGAAGGCACGCCGGAATGACGGAAGCATCCGGTCCAGAGGCAGCGCCGGCCGATGGCCGTAACGCGGGTCGGGCGAGCCATGTGTCGGTCTCGGACATGGCTTTCGCAGCCGGGGCCTTGCCTGGCATGGGCCAGCCCAGCCTCTTCTTCCGGTTGCAGGCTCGAGACGCCGATCCGCATACGCCAGCGCTCCTCTCGCAGCGTCTCGCCGCCTCTCCTGTCTCGTCGCAACATGCGCCCACGCTTGCACAACAGTTCGCTAAGATCCTCGTCGGCGTCCAGAAACAGCTGAATTTCCCGATCCAATATTCGGCCCAGATCACTGCGGCCGGCACCCAGGAGTGGTTCGTCAGGGTTCCGACGGCCCAGGGTATTGAACGATTGCTCGCTCGGCTCGCATCGGCGCTCGCTCGCTCTGCCGACGAGCTCAGCCGGGTGGGATCACTTAGCGAGCAAAGCGAACGTGTGTTGAGCCGTGCCGTGGAGGCTCTGGGACGGGAAGCACCCGTCGGTAAGAATCACCCATTGCTGTTTGCCGCGGCGAAGGTGGCCGGTGTTCCCTGGCGCAGGCGGAGCCGAAACATCTACCAATTCGGCTGCGGGAGCCGGCAACGACTGTTCGACAGCTCGTTTACCGACGCAACGTCACAGATCGGCGTCGCGACCGCGCGGAATAAATTACGAACGACCGCCATCCTGAGGGGGCAATTCCTTCCGGTATCCGACAATCGTCTGGTGCGTACGGCCGACGATGCTGTCCGCTTTGCGGCCAAGGTCGGCTACCCGGTCGTGGTCAAACCGAATGCTCGCGACGGGGGCAGAGGAGTACGAGCGGGATTATCGGATGCAGCGGCGGTGCGCGACGCGTTCGAGATAGCAGCAAAGGAGGGTGGCGGCGCCGTGCTGGTTGAACGGCACGTCGCAGGCCACGACCATCGCCTTCACGTGTTCGATGGCCGGGTATACCGCGCCCGGCGGCGGCGGCCTGGCGGGGTGACCGGCGACGGCATCTCTACGATTGCCGCGCTGCTCGCGGAGCTCAACGCCAGCCGACAGCGGGCTCCCAGAGACACGGTGCCCAAACTCGAAATCATCCCCAGTGATGCAGAGGCGCAGCGAATGCTGTCGAAACAGTCGCTGACCTGGGACAGCGTTCCGGCGGCGGACGAGTTCGTGCCGCTTCGCTCGACAGCGAATGTTTCCAGGGGTGGCCTCACCGAAGAGGTGCCCCTCCCCTCGGTG
>Ga0255338_1001932_pt1 | contig 34607 bp, 32 predicted proteins | sample MeOH1_35cm_T4_19_FD_203715 | JGI IMG/M metagenome (GOLD analysis project Ga0255338, IMG submission 203715) | Sandy soil microbial communities from University of British Columbia, Vancouver, Canada - MeOH1_35cm_T4_195 | ecosystem: Engineered > Artificial ecosystem > Sand microcosm > Unclassified ...
TGCGTTGGCGGCTGTCCATGCTGCGGACTCATCGAGTAGGCGCGCCTCAAGGTGGAACGGACCGGGCCCGTACACGTCGCATCCGCCTTGGTCACCGACATCCCTCCGAGTACCGCAGCAGGACGGCGTTTGTACGGAGGGATGCCTTCGATGAGGGACTCTCGGTTGAGCACACAGACGACGGCAGCACCTTCTGGTTCCGATCTCCGCTGATCACCGTCGTTGCTCCACATGCCCATGCCCACGGCACGTAGGACGCTCTCCTCTGCGAACGCGAGCCGTTCGAGGAGCGTCCAATCCGCGTTGTGGTCGATATCGTCGCGGTCGCTCGCTCCCATGGCTTCACCATGTCATCGCGCGGAGCGAACTGGAACTCGGTTCACTTGGAGTGAGCGATTCCAATGAGCTCTGCAACGTCGAAGCCGCACGAGCCGAAAAATAGAGCACGACACAAAGCTTCGAGAAGAGACACGCCATGGCTGGAAGACACTTTCTCACCGTGATGGCACTTGCCGCAGTGGGAACTGCACTACTGGCCAGCTGCGGGGGCAGTGACCCGAACGGCAACGAACTGGTATTTCCTTCCGCCACCCATTCGCCGTCACCCCCTGTCACCGCCACCGTCGAAGACCAGAGGGTCTCGGGAGTGCTGGGTCCGTACGACACCGGCGTAGGCCGCAACGGAGCGGAGGTGAGCATCCTGTCGGTGGCCGATGAAGTCACCAACTACGGTCCAGCTATAGGTTTTCACCTTCCAGATTTTCAACGCCGGGGATCAGATCATCGACGCGTGGGAGTGGAGCGCTCCCACCCTGGTCTACGGGCCGGCCGGTCTACCTGCTGAGCGGATCGTGTCGACGGCGGATCAGATCGGCTTCGGCACGCAGGGTGCCATTCCGCCCGGATCGAGACAGACCGTGCGTGAGGGTTGTGAGGTCAACAAAGCGCAACTGACAGAGACAGTTGTGACCGAGGGAAGCCTGATCTGGTCCGGTGACTTCTCCACCTTCCAGAGGTAGGGAAGACCGACCACTCGGATCGACCATGCGGGGGCTCTTCCATGAAGAGCGAGTCCGCCCATCATGGTTTGCCCATCATGGTTTGGCTCCGTGATGAGCTTTCTTCTAAGCACGGGGTAATGGTCGCTGTCGAGAGTCGTCAGGATTCCCCGGTTGATGTTCGGTCAGATGCGGCGGGTTCGCTGTTTGGCTCGGGTCATACCGGGATAGTGTGCTGGACCCGGTGGGCGGTGTTCGCTGCTGGAGCTCTTCCTGTTCGAGCAGGTAGGTGCGGTGCCGCTAAATTTCCCCCGAGTGCGGCCCGTCGATTCCAAAGGCGGCCCGCGGCGCGGTCGGTGGCGTCGGTGTAGCCTCCGACGCCGTGTGTACAGTCGGCGAGCTGCCGACTGCCGACGACGGGATCTACACCGACAAGGGCTACACCGGACGCAATCGACAACGGCCCGGACTACGTGAAGCACTCGCCGCCAGTCGAGAAGGCGACACCCTCGTCGTCACCAAACTCGACCGCCTCGGCCGCTCCGCCGTCGACCTCCGCAACATCGCCGACGAACTCGAAGCCAAGGGCACCCGCCTGAGCATCGGCGGCTCCGTCCATGACCTGACCGACCCGACCAGAAAGCTCTTCTTCGGCACGTTGGCGTTGATGGCCGAGTTCGAGTCCGACCTCATCCGCGCCCGGACCCGCGAGGGCATGGCCGAGGCGAAGAAGGCCGGCCGACTCAAAGGTAAGCAGCCGAAGCTGTCTGCTTTGCAGCGCAAGCGCCTGCTCGCCGACTACGAATCCGGTGAGTACAGCGCAGCCCAGCTCTGCGAAATCAGCGGACTGTCCCGTTCTGCGATGTACGCGACCCTGTGACGTGCCCGAGAAGAAGTCACCGCCTGACGTCGGGCTCGCTCGGCCGCCGCCGAGAATCAGTCAGCCACGGAAGGGAGTGTCGCTCGTCTCGACATCCACATCGGTGAAGGACAACTATCGCAACATCCGCGTCACCGACTCCGCACGCAGCTGCCGGTCGGGACTCGGACCCACCCACACTGACTTGGCGATCAGCCCGCGGTAACACGTATCCTCGGACGGTTCGTTGAGCTGATAGGGAGTGAATCGAAGCGGCAGATACGAGATCAACATGCCCTGAGCCGACACACGGAAAGAAGACCGAGTGGAGGTCTCCTCGAGCGAGACGAGCAGCCGCCACTCCTGTTCTTCCTGAAAACGCCGGATGCTTGAACTGAGCAAGACACTCGAGGGCCAGACGAAGTGCTGAGAGACGATTCTCCGGATCGACGTTCTTCCGGGCCGCAACCGTCGTCAACACCGACAAGCACCAGATCCGGTTCCCGATCTTGGTCTCGGACCCGGCCACCGGCTGGTACCAGGAGAACACTCCGATCGATCTGGTCGATCCCGAGACCGACGAGATCGTCGTCGTCCCGGGCCAAGGTGGCCGGTCTGGCCCAGGTCTCCAACGAAGCTGTCGACGACACTGACCCGGCGGTTGCTGCTCTGGTCGGTAAGGCGCTGGCTCGCGACATCGGCCACAAGATCGATGCCGCCTTCTTCGGCGACACCATCGCCAACGGCCCGAGCGGGCTGCTCTCGGTCGAAGGCGTCCAGGTCGTCGACACCGGAGCCGGCTGGACCATGCTGGACTACGTCCACGACGCGAAGTTGCAGGCACTCGCCAACGGTGCCGAGCTGACCCACATCGTCCTGGCCCCTGACGTGGCCCTGGCCCTGTCGAAGGCTAAGACCGCCACCCGCTCGAACCAGGGCCTGCTCGAGACCGTCGACGACGGCGTCAAGCTCGTCGGTCTGGTCGCTCTTGTCTCGCCGCACGTCACCGCTGGCAACGCTTGGGCGCTGGATGCCTCACAGGTGATGACCGTTCGCCGTTAGGGCACCACGGTTCGTCAGGCGAAGGATGCCGCGTTCGGCTCGGATGCAACCCCAGATCCGCGCCGTCTCCCGTGTCGGCTTCGGGTTCGCCAACCCGGCTGGCATCGTGCGCCTGTACGACGCTGCCTGATGACTGAATGAGGCCCGTCGGGGGCGACTCCCTACTTGAGTCGTCCCCTTCGGCTGCCTCTCAGCTTTCGCCGGCCACATCCTTCAGAAACTGCCTTGCAGTCTGGATGAGCTGGGGAACGTCGGTAGCGAGGTCCAATTGGTCTGCGCCGTATTCAACTATGCCGTCAATCACTACCCGGTCGTGTTTGAAGATGGTTAGAGCATCGGGATGTGGACTCTTCTTTACGTTGCCCAACGCGCGATCCTCGATGTGCTCGTAGGCATTCCGGATGCTCGTCACAGCATCACGCTTTCTGGTGATTTCCCGTGGCACGGGGGCGGTTGCACCAATCGCAGACCTAGCCTTGATACACATGTCGAGGGCGCGACTTAGTGACACGACGGCCAACTCTGTGGCACCGACAAGCTCGAAGACCGCACGTCGGGTGGCAGGAGCCCCCTCGGGATCGGATTGGCGAAGCTCCTCGATCCGCTGAAACAGCGTCTGCGCCTGGTCCAGTCGTCGCGCTGCCGCGAGCAGGTACCGACGCTTGTCGTCGGAATGGTGAGTTCCGAGAGCCATCCATGTCCACAGGACGGGTGTCAGCGGAACGTAACCCTGAACACCCTGGCCCTCCCAGTCGTCGACATAGTCCAATTGAACCTGCGGATTGATGACCAGCTCGTCGCCAGGCCGTGCGTGGCATCGACGACCGTCGTCGTGCTCGCTATGGTCCAACGTTCTCGCGAAGACTTTGCCCTGCTCTTCTCGGACGGGGACGATCCGCTGATGTAGCAGGAAACCGTCCGAGCCCTCCTTCTCGGTGTGAACGCTGATGTGGGAGAAGTGCTCCATCACGATCACCTTTTCACCGTCGTACACCGGGACACGCTCGGAGTCCGGGTCGCACGGGTCAGCAGCGCGGACATACAAGATACGGCCGGCGCGAGAATGGAAGACTGCTCGTTCCGGAGCGGGCCAGTTCTCGCGTTGCACCTCGCCGATGTACCGCACAGGCTCACGTTCATTGTCGCTCAGGTCGGGGGCTGCCCCCGTATTCTCGTCCGGCTTCACCGGCACATAGTCACAGCTCACGCAGTGCAGCACAAGCGATCCAGCGGGGCACCATCGAACGCCCCGATGGGTCTACCTACCCCGGGGGTATCCCTTCCCACCCCTTTAGACCGGGCCGTAATGCGGTTGAGCCATCCCGTGCGGTTTTCAAAACCTAGTTTTTTCACCAGATTCCCTGATCAGGGCCTATTTCCTACTTCAGATAGAGGAGTTGAAACGCCTATGCGGCCACGAATGCCGAGGGGTTTAGGGTCGGCAGGCCAGAAACTCTCGAGAACCGTCCTGGAATGGTCTCTCGGCGATGGGGTTCGGCACCCAAGGAAATTGGATCCCTACTGAGAAGGAGATCGCACAGGCAATCTTCGACGTAGTAAGGACGAAGGCGGTCTTCGACGCGCCCATGTCGAACGAAGACCCCAAGCTGTGTGTGAAGTCGGTTCACGAGCTACAGAACACGCTCCTCACTCAATCGCTATTGCTAAAACCGCGTAGTCCTTTGAAGCGCCTGGTGAATGGCTTGGTCCAGTCCTGTAAGTACTTCAAGTCCAACGCCGGACCCGATGGGGCTAATTTCGTGAACGACCTTCAGTTCTTCTATCAGGAGCTAAACACATTTCGGCTGGTGTTCTACCGGGACGTCAATCAAATGATCGATGGTTATGGCGTCCAGGTCTGAAGCAGAACTAACCCGTAGGTACTTCGGGCGTTTCCCCGACAGGGGCGTCGTGAGGGGTTCCATCGCCCTCACCAGCCGCGTTCGCGCCACTCGCTCAGGTGCGGACGCTCGGCTCCGAGAGTCGAGTCCTTGCCGTGCCCGGGATAGAAGATCGTCTCGTCGTCGACCCGGTCGAAGATCTTGGACTCGACGTCGCCGAGCAGGGATCGGAAGGCGTCGTCGTTCGGGGTCTTACTGACCCCTCCGGGCATCACCATGGCTTCTGGGCGCGATCTGCGTGAGTGTGCTGGGGTGTCGCAGGCTATGGCTCGTGCCGAGCGCCGTCCGGCCCGATCCAAGCGCTGATCCTGTCCCCGTGGTCTGCAATCGCACACCACGCTGTCTTTGGGCCGTAACCGAGGCCGTTCCAGTGCCCCTCACCGGTCGAGAACCAGGTGTCCTGCTCGAACGACGAGAGGGACGTCAGGGCCGTCGGATCCCTCCACCGGACGTTCACGTCCATCAGCTCGACGGCCCATCCGGACATGTCCGCATCCGCAGGGTCGACGATGACGTACCTCGTCCCGTCGACGTCCGAGCACAGGGTGAAGGGCGGCAGATCGCCGTCGGGTTGTGATGTCACGTAGCCCCTAACTTTGCCGGTCCGATATGGGACCGATCACCAGCCGCGCTCGCGCCATTCGCCGAGATGCGGCCGCTCCGCTCCGAGGGTTGTGTCCTTGCCGTGGCCGGGGTAGATGACGGTGTCGTCGCCGAAGCGCCCGAAGATCTTGGTGTCCACGTCCTCGTAGAGAGAGTTGAACTCCTCGGGCTTTGTTGTCCGCCCAAGACCCCCCGGGAAGAGGGAGTCACCGGTGAAGATGTGGTGCCGTCCGGTGCCGGCCTCGGTGAGGACCAGCGCGATCGAGCCGGGGGTGTGCCCGGACAGGTGGATTACCTCGAGACCGAGCTCGCCGACGGCGACGGTGTCGCCTTCCATGAGCAACCGATCGGGCGTGACCGGGAGCGGCTCGGCGTCGAGGGGATGCGCGGCTGTGGGAACCCCGGTCGAGGCCGCGACCGCCTCGAGGCCCTGCCAGTGGTCCCAGTGCTGGTGGGTCGTGATGATCAGCTCGAGTTTCGGGGCGTGCTCGGCGAGGAACCGGGTGAGCAACTCCGGCTCGTTCGCTGCGTCGAGGAACACAGATCTGCCGGTGGCGGAATCCGTGACCAGGTACGTGTTGTTGTCCATGGGTCCGACGGACAGCTTGACGATGGTCGCGCCGGGCACGGTGCGGCGCTGCGCGGGACCACCGGGGGTGACCTCGCCGGTGTAGTCGTCGTCGATGACCAAGGGCTGCTGCGACATGTGAGGCACGTTACCGCCGAGGTCCGTCGCCCGCGCGCGCGGCGGCCGGAAACCGGAACGTGTCGGTGGGCGCGCCTATCATGGTCCAGGGCCGAGTTGCGCGACGTGACGTCGGTGAATCGAGATGCGACCGGATCCGCCCGTCCAAGGGGATCCGACGAGGAGGGACGTGGCGTGGCGGATCGCCTGATCGTGCGTGGCGCGCGGGAGCACAACCTGCGGGGGATCGACCTGGACCTGCCGCGTGACAGCCTGATCGTCTTCACCGGCCTGTCCGGGTCGGGCAAGTCGAGCCTGGCATTCGACACGATCTTCGCCGAGGGGCAGCGCCGCTACGTCGAGTCGCTGTCCGCCTACGCGCGCCAGTTCCTCGGCCAGATGGACAAACCCGATGTCGACTTCATCGAGGGCCTGTCACCGGCGGTCTCCATCGACCAGAAGTCCACCAACCGGAACCCGCGCTCGACCGTGGGCACCATCACCGAGGTCTACGACTACCTGCGCCTGCTGTACGCCCGCGCCGGCACGGCGCACTGTCCGCAGTGCGGGGAGAGAATCGCGCGGCAGACCCCGCAGCAGATCGTCGACCAGGTCCTCGACATGGAGCAGGGCACGCGGTTCCAGGTGCTCGCACCGGTCGTGCGCACCCGCAAGGGCGAGTTCGTCGACCTGTTCGAACAGCTGACCGTGCAGGGCTACGCCCGCGTGCGGGTCGACGGGGTGGTCCATCCGCTCACCGATCCGCCGAAGCTCAAGAAGCAGGAGAAGCACGACATCGAGGTGGTCGTCGACCGGCTCGCGGTCAAGGCCGGTGCCAAGCAGCGGCTCACCGATTCGATCGAGACCGCGCTGCGCCTGGCGGAAGGCATCGTCGTCCTCGACTTCGTCGACCGGGACGAGAACGCGCCCGACCGCGAACGCCGCTTCTCCGAGAAACTCGCCTGCCCGAACGGGCACCCGCTGTCCATCGACGAACTCGAACCCCGCTCGTTCTCGTTCAACTCCCCGTACGGTGCCTGCCCCGAGTGCACCGGCCTCGGCATCCGCAAGGAGGTCGACCCGGAACTCGTCGTGCCGGACCCGGAACTCAGCCTCGAGGACGGCGCGATCGCGCCGTGGTCGATGGGGCAGACCTCCGAGTACTTCACCCGGCTGCTGTCCGGGCTGGCCGACATCATGGGCTTCGAGATGTCCACCCCGTGGAACAAGCTGCCCGCCAAGGCCCGCAAGGCCATCCTCGAGGGCAGCCCGGAACAGGTGCACGTCCGCTACAAGAACCGCTACGGCCGGACCCGGTCGTACTACGCCGAGTTCGAGGGCGTGATGCCGTTCCTGCACCGCCGGCTCGAACAGACCGAATCCGAGCAGATGAAGGAACGGTACGACGGGTACATGCGGGAGATCCCGTGCCCGGCGTGCGCGGGGGCGCGGCTGCGTCCGGAGATTCTGGCGGTGACGGTCGCCGCGGGCGAGCACGGGCACAAGTCCATCGCCGAGGTCTCCGACCTGTCCATCGCCGAATGCGCGGAGTTCCTCGGCGCGCTGACCCTCGGGGCGCGGGAGGAGGCCATCGCCGGGCAGGTGCTCAAGGAGATCCAGGCACGTCTCGGGTTCCTGCTCGATGTGGGACTCGAGTACCTCACCCTCTCCCGCGCGGCCGGCACCCTGTCGGGCGGGGAAGCGCAACGTATCCGGCTCGCCACCCAGATCGGCTCGGGCCTGGTCGGTGTCCTGTACGTCCTGGACGAGCCGTCCATCGGCCTGCACCAGCGCGACAACCGCCGGCTCATCGAAACCCTCACCCGGCTGCGTGATCTCGGCAACACCCTGATCGTCGTCGAGCACGACGAGGACACCATCCGGGCGTCGGACTGGGTCGTCGACATCGGGCCGTACGCCGGTGAGCACGGCGGTCGGGTGGTGCACACCGGCCCGTACAAGGAACTGCTCGACTGCACCGACTCGCTCACCGGCGCGTACCTGTCCGGCCGCCAGCGGATCGAGGTGCCGCAGCAGCGCCGGCCGGTCGACCGCAAACGTCAGGTCACCGTCGTCGGCGCGCGCGAGAACAACCTGCGCGGCATCGACGTGGCCTTCCCGCTCGGCGTGCTCACCGCGATCACGGGCGTCTCCGGCTCCGGCAAGTCGACCCTGGTCAACGACATCCTCGCGACGGTCATGGCCAACAAGCTCAACGGCGCGCGGCAGGTGCCCGGCCGGCACACCCGCGTCAACGGGCTCGACCAGCTCGACAAGCTCGTCCAGGTCGACCAGTCGCCGATCGGGCGTACGCCGCGGTCGAATCCGGCCACCTACACCGGTGTGTTCGACAAGATCCGCACCCTGTTCGCCGCGACCACCGAGGCCAAGGTGCGCGGCTACCAGCCGGGCCGGTTCTCGTTCAACGTCAAGGGCGGCCGGTGCGAGGCGTGCTCGGGCGACGGCACGCTCAAGATCGAGATGAACTTCCTGCCCGACGTGTACGTGCCGTGCGAGGTGTGCCACGGGGCCCGCTACAACCGCGAGACCCTCGAGGTGCACTACAAGGGCAAGACCATCGCCGAGGTGCTGGACATGCCGATCGAGGAGGCCGCCGAGTTCTTCGAGCCGGTCACCTCGATCCACCGCTACCTGCGCACCCTCGTCGACGTCGGCCTCGGGTACGTGCGCCTGGGCCAGCCCGCCCCGACCCTGTCCGGCGGCGAGGCCCAGCGCGTCAAGCTCGCCGCGGAACTGCAGAAGCGGTCGACGGGCCGCACCGTGTACGTGCTCGACGAGCCCACGACCGGACTGCACTTCGAGGACATCCGCAAGCTGCTCGGCGTGATCAACGGTCTCGTCGACAAGGGCAACACGGTGATCGTGATCGAACACAACCTCGACGTGATCAAGACGGCGGACTGGATCATCGACATGGGCCCCGAGGGCGGCTCGGGCGGCGGCACCGTCGTTGCGCAGGGCACACCCGAGGACGTCGCCGCCGTCGAGGGCAGCTACACCGGCAGGTTCCTGAGCGAGGCGCTCGCCGAGCCCGTCGCGCCGGAGCCGGCGCCCGCCCGCAAGCCGGCACGCAAGCGCGCACCACGGAAGGTGGCAGCGGCGAGCTGACCCTGACGGCGCCGACGCGCCGCGGACCGCAAAGGGGGGACCGTGAGGCGGATGTTCGTCGAGGCTCGTGTCCGTGGGGTCGTCGCCGTGCTGGTGACGAGCATGCTGCTCACGGCCGGGGTCGCGGCGGCGCAGCCGCCGAGCCGTGAGACGGACCCGCCGGGCAGCGTCGTCCGGGTCGAGCCCCTACCGCGGCAGTGGTGGCTGCCCGGCGCGGTCGCCGGCTCGGTGATCACCTACCGCACCACCGGCCCCCGCGGGGTGCCGGCCCTGAGCACCGGCGCGGTGTTCGTGCCGCCGGGTGCCGCGCCCGCCGGTGGCTGGCCGGTGATCTCGTGGGGGCACGGCGCCGTCGGGATCGCGGACCGGTGCGCCCCCACGGTCGACGGCCGCATCGACAACGGATACCTCGCGCACTGGCTCGCCCAGGGATACGCCATCGTCGCCACCGACTACGTCGGCCTCGGCACCCCCGGCGTGCACGCCTACCTCGACGGGCCGTCGGAGGCGCACGCCGTGATCGACATGGTGCGGGCCGCCCGGACGGTGGAACCGTCCCTCGGGCCGAGCTGGGTCGCACTCGGCCAGTCGCAGGGCGGCCAGGCCGTCATGGTCGCGGCCTCCCTCGCGACCCGGTACGCACCCGAACTCGACTACCGCGGCGCCGTCGCGCTGGGCGTGCCGTCCAACATCGAGCACCTCGTGCCGCTCGGCGACCCCGCCTTTCCGCCGCTGCCGCTCACCGGCACCGCCGTGTTCATCGCCTACCTGCTGGCCGGGATGCGCGCGACCTACCCCGAGGTCGAGGTCGACCGCTTCCTCAGCCCGCGGGGCCGCGGCGTTCTCACCCGGCTCGAGGACCTGTGCTACCGGGAAGCTGCGGCCGAGTTCGCGGACCTGTCGATCGGCGATCTGCTGGCGCGGCGCACCGACGACCCGGCCCTGGTCCGCGCCGCCCGCGACATGCTCGAGATTCCCACCCGCGGCTACGATCGCCCCCTGTTCCTCGGTCAGGGCCTGACCGACACCGTCACCCCGGCGCCGTTCACGGTCAAGCTCGTCGCCGACCTGACTGCGGCCGGTACGCGATTCGTGTTCCACCCGTATCCGGCCGGTCACCTCGAGACGATGCGCGCCTCGCTGTCCGACGCGACGGCGTTCGTCCGCGACCTGTTCGCCCCGGGTGGGTGACCTCACCCCTCAACGGCGAGCTGCCGCGTCGAGCACCGCCGCGAGTTCGGCGGGACGCGACCACATCGGCCAGTGCCCGGTCGGCAGATCCACATACTGCACGTCGGCGAGCCGGCCGAGCTCACTCGCCACGGGGTGCCCCGCCTGCGCCATCTGCCGGATCGACGCGGACGGAAAGCTCGTGCACACGACGGTCGTCGGGACCGCCAGGCGCGCGTCCCCGCGCAGGGCGAGCGGGGTCCGCGCCGGACCGGCCGGATGCGGCACCGCCCGCTCCCGGAACCGGTCCAGCGCGGCGCCGTCGAGTCCCATCAGGCTGTTGCCGGCCGCTTCGAGTTCCGCCCACGGCGGCAGCGGAATCTCCGCCACGGCGGCATCGAGATCCGGCCGCAGCGCGGCGGCCTCCGGCAACGGGCCGGTGTCGACGTACACCAGACGGGCCACGTCCGCCGGGACCCGGTCCGACGCCGCGTACGCGACCGGGCCGGCGCCGCTGTGCGCGACGACGACCGCACCGCCCGCCACCGCCTCCACGACGGCACCGACGTGGTCGTCGAGCGTGATGCCGGAGCGGTCGGCCCGGACGGACTCGAGCCCGGGCAGTGTCAGGGCGTCGACCCGATGCCCCCGCGCCCGCAGATCCTCGGCGACGGCCTCCCACGCCCACGCGCCGAGCCAGAATCCGGGAACGAGGACCAGGTGCGTGCCCATGACCACCATCCTCGGGCATCCCGGTGACGGTGCGGGCCACCGACACGGTCGCCCGCAGGAACGACACTGTTCAACCGGGCGCAAACCCCGCGAAACTCCGCGCCCCTACGGTGGGCGCATGACCGGTGCGCACGGCGACCTCGCGGCCCTCGCCGCCGCGCTCGACGAGCTGCGGGACGGCCTCGTCACCGCGGCCGGCGCCGACGAGCGCTGGGCGCAGGCGCACCCCGCTCACCGGGCCGGCGCGGAGAACCTGGCGCACTACGTCGCGCTGCGGCGCCGCGACATCCGCGAGCTGCAATCCCAACTCGCCGCGTGGGGACTGTCGTCGCTGGGACGCGCCGAAGCCCACGTCCTGGCCTCCGTCGACGCGGTGCGCCGCGCCGTGGCCGGCCTCGCGGACCTGCCCGAGGTCGACACCCGCCCCGGCCCGGTCGACTTCGTCACCGGCGAACGCCTGCTCGAACGCAACGCCGCCGCCCTGCTCGGCCCCGTCCGCGGTGGCCGCCGGACCCGCATCATGGTGACGCTGCCGAGCGAAGCGGCCACCGACGCCGACCTCGTCGACCGGATCGTCGGGGCCGGTGCCGAACTCGTCCGGATCAACTGCGCCCACGACGAACCCGACGCGTGGGCCGCCATGATCGAGCACGTGCGCCGCGCCGAACGCGCCCACGGCCGGCACGTCACCGTCACCATGGACCTCGCCGGCCCGAAGCTGCGCACCGGCCCCGTCGCCCCCGGTCCCGCGGTGGTGCACGCCAAACCCGAACGCGACGCGCTCGGCCGCACCGTCGCGCCCGTCCAGGTGCGGCTCACCCGCCCCGGCTCCGCGGCCGCCCCCGGCGAGGTGGTCGTCCCCGTCGCCGACGAGCTGTGGCTGGCCCGGCGCCGACCCGGCGACCGCATCACCTTCCGCGACACCCGCGGTTCCAAACGCACCCTGGTCGTCACCGGCACCGCCGCCGGGGACGTACGCACCGAACTGACCGACACCGCCTACCTCGTACCCGGCACCCGGCTGACCGCGCGCGGCGACGCCACCGCCGTCGCGGCGCTCCCGCCACGCGAACGCAGACTCACCCTGCACGTCGGCGACGAGCTGATCCTGGACCCGGACCTCACCCCGGCCGACCCGGACGCCCATCCGCCCCGGATCGGCTGCACCCTGCCCCGGGTGTTCGACGACACCCGGATCGGGCACCGGATCTTCTTCGACGACGGCCGGATCGGGGGGATCGTCGAGGAGGCCGGCCCGGAACGGCTGCGGATCCGCATCACCGACGCGGACCTGCGCGGCTCCCGGCTGGGCACGGCCAAGGGCATCAACCTGCCCGACACCGAGTTGCGGCTGCCGGCGCTCACCGACGAGGACCTGGACCGGTTGCCGTTCGTGGTCACGCACGCGGACGCGGTCAGCCTGTCCTTCGTCCGCAGCGCCGCCGACGTCGCGCGCCTGCAGGACCGGCTCGCCGAACTCGGCGGCGCCCGCCTCGGGGTGATCCTCAAGGTGGAGACGGTGGCGGGCTTCGAGAACCTCCCGGCCATCTTGTTCGCGGCCCTGCACTCACCCCGGGTCGGGGTGATGATCGCGCGCGGCGACCTCGCCGTCGAGGCCGGGTACGGCCGGCTGGCCGAGGTGCAGGAGGAGATCCTGTGGGTGTGCGAGGCGGCGCACGTCCCGGTGATCTGGGCGACGCAGGTCCTCGACACCCTCGCGCGCACCGGCCGTCCCTCGCGCGCGGAGATCACCGACGCCGCGGCGTCGGGCCGCGCCGAATGCGTGATGCTCAACAAGGGCCCGTACGTCGACCACGCGGTGCGGTTCCTCGACGACGTGCTGTGCCGGATGGCCGACCATCAGCGCAAGAAGGACTCGCTGCTGCGGCGCCTGCGGGCCTGGGAGGAGCCGGGCGTGCCGCTGCGGTGAGACCGGCCCGGGTCAGAAGACCGGGCCGGTGTACTTCTCGCCGGGACCCTTGCCCGGCTCGTCCGGGTAGGCCGACGCCTCCCGGAAGGCCAGCTGCAGCGCCTGCAATCCCTCGCGCAGCGGCCCGGCGTGCGGGCCCAGGTACTCCACCGACGCGGTGACCAGCCCGGCCAGGGCGGTGATCACGCGGCGCGCCTCGTCCAGGTCGCGGTGGGTGCCGGCCTCGGGATCCTCGTCGGCCAGGCCGAGCTTCTCGGCGGCGGAACTCATGAGCATCACGGCGGCGCGGCTGATCACCTCGACGGCCGGGATCTCGCCCAGGTGCCGGACGTCGTCGGCCACGGTCGGATCGGGGGTGTCGGTCATGACTTCACGATCCCACCCGCCGCACGCTGCCGCGAGAGCGGGTCGGGCCGCAGCCGGCGATTCGATCGCGGGGCCGAAGTTTGCTAGGCTGTGGGACACGACCGTCCGCGCGCACTGCGCGTGGGCAGCAAAGTGGAGTCCGACTCCCACCTCTGCGCGACCCATGACCTGGTCATGATCTCCGCTCAGTGGTCCGGTCCGCCGCCCTCCGGGATGTCCGGGGAGTGTGCGCCCCGAGTGATCGGGGGACGAGAACGCACGACCGTCGAGTCGTGCGGTCCGTCGGGCCGGTCGGTATTCGGACCCCGCCCGGTGCGCGAGCACCGTCGGCGGGGTTTTTCGTCGGAAGTCGGCCCCATGTGCTGCGGCGCGGTCACCCGGACCGCACCGCTCTACCTAGGAGGCCCCATCAGCGCTGAGACCCGCATCAACGAACGCATCCGAGTTCCCGAGGTCCGGCTCGTCGGACCCGGCGGGGAACAGGTCGGAATCGTGCGTGTTGAAGATGCACTCCGCCTGGCATACGAAGCCGATCTCGATCTGGTCGAGGTGGCCCCTGACGCCCGTCCACCGGTCTGCAAGATCATGGACTACGGCAAGTTCAAGTACGAGGCTGCCCAGAAGGCGCGCGAGTCGCGCAAGAACCAGCAGCTGACCGTCATCAAGGAGCAGAAGCTCCGACCGAAGATCGACGACCACGACTACGAGACCAAGAAGCGCAACGTGGTGCGTTTCCTCGAGGCCGGGTCGAAGGTCAAGGTGACGATCATGTTCCGTGGCCGCGAGCAGTCCCGCCCCGAACTCGGGTTCCGGCTGCTGCAGCGCCTCGGCGCCGACGTCGCCGATCTCGGCTTCATCGAGACCGCCCCCAAGCAGGACGGTCGGAACATGACCATGGTCCTGGCGCCGCACAAGGGCGCCAAGACCCGCGCCAAGGCGCAGGAGACCGCTCAGGCCTCCGTCGCCAGGCCGGCTCCTGCCGCGGACAAGCCTGCGGCAGGCGACGGCACCGCGTAGCTCCGCCGGTCGACCGGGCCCACCGCCCGGCCGGCCGCTGCGCGCGTGCCGGACGAACACGAGTAAATCCCCGACGAACTGAGGACTCCATGCCCAAGTCGAAGACCCACAGCGGCACCGCGAAGCGATTCAAGGTGTCCGGCAGCGGAAAGATCCTGCGCCAGAAGGCCGGCCGCCGCCACCTGCTCGAGCACAAGTCCTCCCGGGTGACGCGTCGCCTCGATGGCAAGGCCACCGTCGCCGACGTCGACGTCCCGCGCGTCAAGCGCATGCTCGGCATCTGAGCTTCCTTCCCCGACCGACCCCCGGGGGCGATCGACTGCCCCCCGAGATTGACAGGACATATCAGTGGCACGCGTGAAGAGGGCCGTCAACGCCCAGAAGAAGCGCCGTTCGATCCTCGAGGCTTCCAAGGGCTACCGCGGGCAGCGCTCGCGTCTGTACCGCAAGGCCAAGGAGCAGCAGCTCCACTCGCTGACCTACGCCTACCGCGACCGTCGCGCGCGCAAGGGTGACTTCCGCAAGCTGTGGATCAGCCGCATCAACGCCGCTGCCCGCGCCAACGACATCACCTACAACCGCTTCATCCAGGGCCTGAAGGCCGCGGGCGTCGAGGTGGACCGCAAGATCCTCGCCGAGCTCGCCGTCTCCGACGCCGAGGCGTTCGCCGGCCTGGTCGCCGTGGCCAAGGCCGCGCTGCCCGCCGACGTCAACGCGCCGGCCGACGCCGCCTGAGCGCAGCGCCGAGACGACGCTGAACGACACACCGGCACAGGAACGACCCGTGGACCCGCTCACCGAGCGCACCCCGCGGGTCGTTTCTGCTGTCAAACTGCTGCGCACCGCCGACCGCCGCAAGGCCGGCCGCTTCCTCGCCGAGGGCGAGAACTCCGTCGGCGAGGCCCTCGCCACGGCCGTCGTGCACGAGGTGTTCGTCACCGAGGCCGCCGCCGCCCGCTACCACGGTCTGCTCGACGCCGCCCACCGCCGGGGCGTGCGGGTCTGCACCGTCACCGAGCGGGCCGCCACCCGGCTCTCGGACACCGTCACCCCGCCGGGCATCGTCGCCGTGTGCGATCTGCTCGACGTGCCGCTCGCGCGGGCCCTGACACCGTCGCCCCGGCTGCTCGCCGTGCCCGTCGGGATCGCCGAGCCCGGCAACGCCGGCACCGTCATCCGCGTGGCCGACGCGGTCGGCGCCGACGCGGTGGTCCTCGCCGGCGACAGCGTCGATCCCCACAACGGCAAATGCGTCCGGGCCTCCGCGGGCAGCGTGTTCCATCTCCCGCTCGCCCGGGAACGCGACACCGGTACGGTTCTCGACGCACTCGCCGCCGCCGGACTGCAGGTGCTCGCCACCGCCGCCGACGGCGAGGTCGATCTCGACGACGCCGACGAGCTGCTCGCCGCCCCCACCGCCTGGCTGTTCGGCAACGAAGCGCACGGTCTCGACCCGGCGGTCGCGGCACGGGCGGACCATCGGGTGCGCATTCCCATCCGCGGCCGCGCCGAATCGTTGAACCTTGCCACCGCGGCCTCGATCTGCCTGTACGCGAGCGCGCGCGTGCAGCATCGCGCCGACAGGGCCGTGCCCTGACGGGACCCGGCCATCACCTAGGATTCGGGTGCTGCGCTGGCGCGATCCGCTCGACGCCGAACGTGGCACCACACCCACTGTTCGCCCGAAGAAGGAGATGCACCGGTCGTGGCCAAGAATGAGGGCGGCACCCCGCCGGCAGTCGATCCGAGCGCCCTGAGCGAGGAGTCGCTCGCCGCGTCCACCCAGGCCGCACTGAAGGCGTTCGCCGCCGCCACCGACCTCGACGCACTCGCGCAGGCCAGGATCGACCACCTCGGCGACAAGGCTCCCGTCTCCCTCGCCAAACGCGCCCTGGGTAGCCTGCCCGGCAACCAGCGCGCCGACGCCGGCAAGCGGGTCAACGCCGCTCGCGGCGCTGTCACCGCGGCGTACGACGAGCGCCGCGCCGTGCTCCTCGCCGAGCGCGACGCCGCGGTCCTCGTCGCCGAGGCCATCGACGTCACCCTCCCCGCCGGCCGCCGCCCCGCCGGTGCGCGGCATCCCATCACGATCATCTCCGACCAGATCGCGGACGTGTTCGTCGGCATGGGCTGGGAGATCGCCGAGGGCCCCGAGGTCGAAACCGAGCACTTCAACTTCGACGCGCTGAACTTCCTGCCCGACCATCCCGCCCGCACGATGCAGGACACCTTCCACATCGCGCCGGAGGGCTCACGGCAGGTGCTGCGCACCCACACCTCGCCGGTGCAGGTGCGCACCATGCTGCACCGGGACATCCCCATCTACGTGGTGTGCCCCGGCCGCACCTTCCGCACCGACGAGCTCGACGCCACGCACACCCCGGTGTTCTCCCAGATCGAAGGCCTCGCCGTGGACAAGGGCCTGACCATGGCCCACCTGCGCGGCACCCTCGACGCGTTCGCCCGCGCCCTGTTCGGACCCGAGACCCGCACCCGGATGCGCCCGAACTACTTCCCGTTCACCGAGCCGTCCGCCGAGGTGGACGTGTGGTTCCCCAAGAAGAAGGGCGGCGCCGGCTGGGTCGAATGGGGCGGCTGCGGCATGGTCAACCCCAACGTGCTGCGCGCGAGCGGCATCGACCCGGACGAGTACACCGGCTTCGCGTTCGGCATGGGCCTCGAGCGCACCCTGCAGTTCCGCAACGGCATCTCCGACATGCGCGACATCGTCGAGGGCGACATCCGCTTCACCCTCCCCTTCGGGGTGCAGGGCTGACACCGCCCGACCCGAGATCCGACTACCGAACCGACCGAAAGAGCTGAGCGAAAAGTGCGAGTAGCGCAGTCCTGGCTGACCGAGATCCTGCAGCGCGCCACCCCCGAGTGGGACGTCACTGCCGAGGAACTCGACGCGGGATTCGTCCGGGTCGGACTCGAGGTGGAGGAGGTCGACACCCTCGCGCGCATCGACGGCCCCCTCGTCGTCGGCCGCGTCCTCGAGATCACCGAGCTCACCGAATTCAAGAAGCCCATCCGATTCTGCCAGGTCGACGTCGGCGAGGACGCCCCGCGCGGCATCGTGTGCGGCGCCCGCAACTTCGCCGAGGGTGACCTGGTGGTCGTCGCACTGCCCGGCGCGGTGCTGCCCGGCGGCTTCGCCATCGCCTCCCGTAAGACCTACGGCCAGGTCTCCGACGGGATGATCTGCTCCGTCGCCGAGCTCGGGGTCGGCAAGGACCACTCGGGCATCCTCGTGCTCGAGGAGGGCACCGCCGAGCCGGGCACCGACGCCAACGACCTCCTCGGCCTCGGCGACACCGTCATCGAGCTGAACATCACGCCCGACCGCGGCTACTGCTTCTCGTTGCGCGGCCTGACCCGCGAACTCGCGTGCGGCTTCGACCTCGAGTTCGCCGATCCCGCGCACGTCGCACCCCACCCCGCCGACGGCCCGGCGTACCCCATCCGGCTCGAACGCGAAACCGGCGCCACCCGCTTCGCTGCCCGCAAGGTCACCGGCATCGACCCCCATGCCGTGTCCCCGTGGTGGCTGCAACGGCGGCTGCTGCTGTCCGGCATCCGCCCGATCTCCCCGGCGGTCGACGTCACCAACTACGTGCTGCTCGAGCTCGGCCAGCCGCTGCACGCCTTCGACGCCGCCACCCTCCGCGGTGAGCTCGTCGTCCGGCGTGCGAAGGCGGGGGAGAAGCTGACGACACTCGACGGCGTCGAACGCACCCTTGATCCCGAGGACGTCGTCATCACCGACGACTCCGGGGTGATCTCCCTCGCCGGCATCATGGGCGGCGCCGCGACCGAGGTGAGCGGCACGACCACCGAGGTCCTGCTCGAGGCCGCCACCTGGGATCCGCTGGCCGTGTTCCGCAGCGCCCGGCGCCACAAGCTGGTGAGCGAGGCGGGCAAGCGTTTCGAGCGCAACGTCGACCCCGAAGTGGCGCTGCCGGCCCTGGACCGGGCCGCGGCGCTGCTCGTGGAGATCGCCGGTGGCCGCGTCGAGCCGGTCCTGACCGACCTGTCCGTCCCCGTCGAGCCGGTCTCGATCCGCATGGACATCGACCTGCCCGACCGCACCGCCGGGGTCGCCTACCCGACCGGCACCGCCGCGCGCCGGCTCACCCAGATCGGGTGCGGCGTCGAGGTCGGTGTCGGCCCGGACGGACACGGCCAGCTCGTGGTCACGCCGCCGACCTGGCGTCCCGACCTGCGTCAGCCCGCCGACCTCGTGGAGGAGGTGCTCCGGCTCGAGGGGCTCGAACAGATCCCGTCCGTGCTCCCGGCCGCCCCGGCGGGCCGCGGACTGACCCCGAGCCAGAAACGACGCCGCGCCGTGGGCCGCGCCCTGGCCGCCGACGGTCACGTCGAGGTGCTCGCCCCCGTCTTCCTGCCGGCGCACGTATTCGACACGTGGGGTCTCGCCGCCGATGACCCCCGCCGCACCACCACGACGGTCCTCAACCCGCTCGAGGCCGATCGTCCCGAGCTGGCGACGACGCTGCTGCCCGGCCTGCTCGAGGTGCTCGCCCGCAACGTGTCCCGAGGTCAGCGCGACCTGGCGCTCTATGCGATCGCGCAGGTCGTCCTGCCCGGCCCCGGCACCCGGCCGGTGCCGCCCCTGCCGGTGGACCGGCGCCCCACGGACGAGGAGATCGCGCTGCTCGAGGGCTCGCTGCCTGCGCAGCCCGTCCACGTCGGGGCGGTGCTGTGCGGCCTGCGGGAACCCGCCGGGCCGTGGGGGCCGGGCCGGCCCGCGGACGCGACCGACGCGTTCGCCGCGGCCGAGACCGTCGCGGCCGCCGCGGGTGTCCGGCTGCAGCGCCGCGCCGCGCAGTACCTGCCGTGGCATCCGGGCCGCTGCGCCGAACTACTGGTCGACGGTGTCGTCGTCGGTCACGCCGGTGAGTTGCATCCGGCAGTGCTCGAGCGGGCCGGGCTGCCCGCCCGCACGTGCGCCTTCGAACTCGACCTCGACGCGCTGCCGATGGTGGAGTCGCTGCCGGCGCCGAAGATCTCCCCGTTCCCCGCTGTGCTGCAGGACGTCGCCGTCGTCGTGGCCGAGGAGATCCCGGCCGCCGACGTCGAGGAGGCGCTGCGCGCGGGCGGCGGCGAACTGCTCGAAGACATCCGCCTGTTCGACGTGTTCGAGGGGGCGCAGGTGGGGGAGGGGCGTAAGTCGCTCGCCTTCGCTCTGCGCTTCCGCGCGGCAGACCGCACCCTCACGGAGGACGAGGCCAGCGCGGCCCGGGACGCCGCTGTGGCCGCGGCCGGCACGGCGGTCGGCGCCGAACTGCGGCACTGAGCCACCGCCGCGGACGTAGCCTGGGAGCATGACCACCGATCCGTCCTCACCCGCCCCCGATGCGCCGGACGCGCCCGTGCCGGACGTGACCCCGGCGGAACCGGGTTCGCCGTCGGTGCCGGATGTGACCCCGGCGGAACCGGGTTCCCCGTCGGTGCCGGATGTTCCGCCGTCCCCGGTCGGGCCGGACGTGACACCCGCCGAGGGGAAGGACCCCGGCTACACCTCGGCCGGGGTACCCACGTTCGACGCGGTGCGGGAGAAGATCGAGCGCCGCGCGGGCACCGCGACCGGTGCGGAGGAACTCGCCCGCGAGAGCGCAGCGGGACGCACGCTCGAGGAGCAGTTCGACGAGCGCCGACAGGCCGCCGCCGACAGGCTGCGCGAGATCCGTCGCTCGCTGGCCGAGGGGTGAACCGGGCTCGGTCCGACCCACCCGTATGAATGAAGTTGCATGATGGTGCATAATCAATCGCATGGGTAACTCACCGGAATTCACGGCGACCGCACAGTCACCGATTCGGGTCGCCGTCGCAGGGGCGAGCGGGTACGCGGGGGGCGAGATCCTGCGTCTGCTCCTCGGGCATCCCGCCTACCAGGACGGCCGGCTCGTCGTCGGTGCACTCACCGCCGGTGGCAACGCCGGCGCGAGGCTCCGCGAATTCCATCCCCACCTGCTCCCGCTTGCCGACCGCGTCCTCGACGCCACCGACTCCGAGACCCTGAGCGGCCACGACGTCGTGTTCCTCGGCCTGCCGCACGGCCACTCCGCCGTCATCGCCGAACAGCTGCCCGACACCACCGTCGTCATCGACTGCGGCGCCGACTTCCGCCTGTCCGAGTCCGCCGACTGGGAGCGCTGGTACGGCGGGGAACATGCGGGGACCTGGCCGTACGGGATGCCAGAACTACCCGGCAAGCGCGAGCACCTGATCGGCGCCACCCGGATCGCGGTCCCCGGCTGCTATCCCACCTCGGCCACCCTGGCCCTGGCCCCCGCCGTCGCGGCCGGCATCGTCGAGCCGACAGTCCACGTCGTCGCCGTATCCGGTACCTCCGGCGCCGGCAGGTCCCTCCGAGCCGACCTCCTCGGCTCCGAGGTCATGGGCTCGGTCCGGGCCTACGCCGTCGGCGGAGCACACCGGCACACCCCCGAGATCAAGCAGAACCTCGCCACCCTGACCGACGCCGCAGTGTCCGTCTCCTTCACCCCCGTGCTGGCGCCGATGCCGCGGGGCATCCTCGCCACCTGCACCGCCCCCACCACCGCCACCGCCGACGAGGCCCGGGCCGTGTACGAGAAGGCCTACGCCGACGAGCCGTTCGTGCAGGTACTGCCCGAAGGGACGCTGCCCAGCACCGGCGCGGTACTCGGCTCCAACGCCGTGCAGCTCGCCGTCACCGTCGACCCCGACGCCGGCGTCCTCGTCGTCGTCGCCGCGCTCGACAACCTGACCAAGGGCACCGCCGGCGCGGCGGTGCAGTCCATGAACCTGGCGCTCGGCCTGCCCGAGACCGCCGGCCTGTCCACCGTGGGAGTCGCCCCGTGAGCATCGACAGACAGTCCACCGACGAGCACGTCTACGCCGACGCGGTCGAGATCGCCGGCGGCCGCCTGATCCGCACCCAGGGCGTCACGTCGCCGGCCGGGTTCCGCGCCGCCGGTATCCCCGCCGGCATCAAGGCCTCCGGCAACCCGGACCTCGCGCTGGTCTTCAACGAGGGCCCGGAGCTGACCGCAGCCGGCGTCTTCACCACCAACAAGATCAAGGCCGCGCCCGTGCTGTGGTCGCAGCAGGTCCTGACGTCCGGCGCGCTGCGCGCCGTGATCCTCAATTCCGGCGGCGCCAACGCCTGCACCGGACCGGGCGGCTTCCAGGACACCCACGCCACCGCGGAGAAGGTGGCCGAAACGCTCAGCAACTGGGGCACCGAGACCGGTGCCGGCGAAGTCGCGGTGTGTTCGACCGGCCTCATCGGCGACCGACTGCCGATGGACAAGGTGCTCGCCGGTGTCGCGGAGATCGTCCACGAACTCGCCGGCGGGATCTCCGGCGGCACCGATGCCGCCTACGCCATCATGACCACCGACACCGTGCCCAAACAGGCCGCCCTGCACCACGCCGACAAGTGGAACGTCGGCGGCATGGCCAAGGGCGCAGGCATGCTCGCCCCCGCCCTGGCCACGATGCTGTGCGTGCTCACCACCGACGCGGTGGCCACCGCCGAGCAGCTCGACCGTGCCCTGCGCGCCGCCACCCGGCTCACGTTCGACCGTCTCGACGTCGACGGGTCGACCTCCACCAACGACACCGTGCTGCTGCTCGCGTCCGGAGCCAGCGGCATCGCCCCCAGCCAGGAGCAGCTCGACGCCGCCGTCCTCGCCGTGTGCGACGACCTCGCCGGGCAGATGATGGCCGACGCCGAGGGCGTCACCAAACGGGTCACCGTCACCGTCCGCGGCGCTGCTACCGAGCAGGACGCCCTCGTGGGCGCCCGGACCGTCGCACGCGACAACCTCGTCAAGACCGCCCTGTTCGGTTCCGACCCCAACTGGGGGCGTGTGCTCGCCGCCATCGGCATCGCTCCCATCGCGCTCGACCCCGATCGCATCTCCGTCACGTTCAACGGATCCCCGGTGTGCCTCGACGGCGTGGGCGCTCCCGGCGCCCGAGAGGTCGACCTGTCCGGCCCCGACATCGCCCTCGACATCGACCTCGGCGTCGGTGACGCCGAGGTGACCATCCGCACCACCGACCTCTCCCACGGATACGTCGAAGAGAACTCGGCCTACTCGTCATGACCGGAACCGAGACGACCACCGATCCCATCGCGCAGCTCACCGCCCACCAGAAGGCGTACGTCCTCGCCGAGGCGCTGCCGTGGCTGCAGAAATTCCGGGACAAGACCGTCGTGGTCAAGTACGGCGGCAACGCCATGATCGACGACCGGCTCAAGCGCGCCTTCGCCGCCGACATGGCATTCCTGCGCACCGTCGGCGTCCATCCCGTCGTCGTCCACGGCGGCGGACCGCAGATCAACGCCATGCTGAAGCGACTGGGCATGGCAGGGGAGTTCCGCGGTGGTTTCCGCGTCACCACCCCCGAGGTGATGGACGTCGTCCGCATGGTGCTGTTCGGCCAGGTCGGCCGCGAACTCGTCGGCCTGATCAACGCCCACGGCCCGTACGCCGTCGGGATCTCCGGCGAGGACGCCCACCTGTTCACCGCCACCCGCCGCACGGTCGTCGTCGACGGCGAGGACACCGACATCGGTCTCGTCGGCGACGTCACCTCCGTGGACCCCGCCGCCGTCCACGACCTCGTCGCGGCCGGTCGCATCCCCGTCGTCTCCACCATCGCCCCCGACGCCGACGGCGTGGTCCACAACATCAATGCCGACACCGCCGCCGCCGCGCTCGCCGAGGCGCTCGGCGCGGAGAAACTCGTCGTCCTCACCGACGTCGAGGGCCTCTACACCGACTGGCCCGACCGCAGTTCCCTCGCCACCAGCATCGACGTCGACGCCCTGGCCGAGCTGCTGCCGTCCCTCGACGCCGGCATGGTCCCCAAGATGGAAGCCTGCCTGCGAGCCGTCCGCGGTGGCGTGCCCACCGCCCACGTCATCGACGGCCGCCAGCCGCACTCGGTGCTGCTCGAACTCCTCACCGAGGAAGGCATCGGCACGATGGTCACTCCCACCCACCCCCGGGCGACCGCGCCCACCCAGGAAGGCACCCCATGACCGGCACCTCCGAACTCCAGCAGCGCTGGGCCGGGTCGCTGATGAACAACTACGGCGTCCCCAAGGTCGCCCTCGTCGCCGGCGACGGTGCCGTCGTCACCGACGCCGACGGTAAGCAGTACCTCGACCTGCTCGGCGGCATCGCCGTCAACGCCCTCGGCCACCGCCATCCCGCCATCCGCGACGCCGTCACCGCGCAACTCGACACGCTCGGTCACGTGTCCAACCTCTACGCCAGCGGACCCGTCGTCGAACTCGCCGAACGCCTCCTCGCGCACTTCGGGCACCCGGGCCGGGCGTTCTTCTGCAACTCCGGCACCGAAGCCAACGAAGCCGCGTTCAAGCTCGCCCGGCTCACCGGACGCCCCAAGATCATCGCCGCGGAGAAGGCCTTCCACGGCCGCACCATGGGGGCCCTGGCCCTCACGGGCCAGCCGGACAAGCGCGCCCCGTTCGAACCCATGCCCCCCGGCGTCGAATTCGTCCCCTACGGCGACGCCGAGGCCCTCGACGCCGCCGTCGACGAGAACACCGCCGCCGTGTTCCTCGAACCGATCATGGGCGAATCCGGCGTGGTCGTGCCCCCCGAGGGCTACCTCGTCCAGGCCCGCCGGATCACCGCAGAACGTGGGGCACTGCTCGTTCTCGACGAGGTGCAGACCGGCATCGCCCGCACCGGGACGTTCTTCGCCCACCAGACCGCCGGAATCGTGCCCGATGTCATGACCCTCGCCAAGGGTCTCGGCGGTGGCCTGCCCATCGGTGCCGTCCTCGCCACCGGTCCGGCCGCCGAGTTCTTCCAGCCCGGCAAGCACGGCACCACCTTCGGCGGCAACCCGGTGTGCGCCGCCGCCGCGCTCGCCGTCCTGCGCACCATCGACGAACAGGACCTGCTCGCCCACGTCGACGCCGTCGGCAAGTCCATCGCCACCGGCATCGAGGCACTCGACCACCCCCTCGTCGACCACGTCCGCGGCGCCGGCCTGCTGCTCGGCATCGTCCTCACCGACACCCGGGCCCCCGCCGTCGAAGCGGCAGCCCGGGACGCCGGCTATCTCGTCAACGCCGCCGCCCCCGACGTCATCCGCCTCGCCCCACCGCTGATCCTCACCCAGGAACAGGCCGACGGATTCGTCGCGACACTGCCCTGCGTGCTCGACGCCGCCCGGCAGGAAGGAAACTAGACCCATGGTGAAGCACTTCCTGAAGGACGACGACCTCACGCCCGCACAACAGCGCGAGGTTCTCGACCTCGCCGCGGCCCTGAAGAAGGCGCCGTTCTCGGCCCGCCCGCTCGAGGGACCGCGCGGCGTCGGCGTCATCTTCGAGAAGAACTCGACCCGCACCCGCTTCTCCTTCGAGATGGGAATCGCCCAGCTCGGCGGCCACGCCGTCGTCGTCGACGGCCGCACCACCCAGCTCGGACGGGAAGAAACCCTGCAGGACACCGGCCGCGTCCTGTCCCGCTACGTCGACGCCGTCGTCTGGCGCACCTTCGGCCAGGACCGGCTCCAGGCGATGGCCGAAGGCGCCACCGTGCCCCTCGTCAACGCCCTGTCCGACGAGTACCACCCCTGCCAGGTCCTCGCGGACCTGCTCACCCTGCGCGAGCACAAGGGGGAGCTGCGGGGGCTGAAACTGACCTACCTCGGCGACGGCGCCAACAACATGGCGCACTCGCTCATGCTCGGCGGCGTCACCGCCGGTATCGACGTCACGATCGCCGCCCCCGCCGGTTTCGCTCCGGATCCCGCCGTCGTGGCTGCGGCCCGCGCCCGCGCCGCCGACACCGGCGCGCAGATCACCCTCACCGAGGACGCGCACGCCGCCGCCACCGGTGCCGACGCCCTCGTCACCGACACCTGGACCTCCATGGGCCAGGAGAACGACGGACTCGACCGCGTCGGTCCCTTCCGTCCGTACCAGGTCAACGCCGAGCTGCTCGCGCTCGCCGACCCGAAGGCCGTCGTGCTGCACTGCCTGCCGGCCCACCGCGGTGACGAGGTCACCGACGAGGTCCTCGACGGACCGCAGTCGGTGGTGTGGGACGAGGCCGAAAATCGCCTCCACGCCCAGAAGGCGTTGCTCGTATGGCTGCTCGAGCAGCGCGAACGGTAGCCGTGAGCAGCGTGGCCGAACCGTCGAGCGGCGCCGGCGCCGCCGCGGCCCCGACCCGCGCGGCCCGGCAGGCCCGGATCACCGCGCTCGTCGCCACCCGTGCGATCCGCAGCCAACCGGAACTCGCCGCGCTGCTCGCCGCCGAAGGCATCGAGGTCTCCAACGCCACCCTCTCCCGCGACCTCGAGGAGCTCGGTGCGGTCAAACTCCGCGGCGCCGACGGCGGACCCGGGGTGTACGTCGTCCCCGAGGACGGGAGCCCCGTCCGAGGCGTCTCCGGAGGCACCGACCGACTCTCCCGCCTCCTCGGCGAACTGCTGGTCTCCACCGACTCGAGCGGCAACATCGCGGTGCTCCGCACCCCACCAGGAGCAGCGCACTATCTGGCCAGCGCACTCGATCGGGCATCATTACCCGAAGTGGTCGGCACCATCGCCGGCGACGACACCATCGCGGTGATCGCGCGTGAGCCCCTCACCGGAGCCGACCTCGCCGCGAAGATCGAATCCCTGGCCTGATCCGATCGCGCACCGAGCACCGATAGACGCACGTTCAATCAAGAAGGAGCACAAACACAATGGCCGATCGCGTCGTACTCGCCTACTCGGGCGGGCTGGACACCTCCGTCGCCATCAGCTGGATCGGCAAGGAGACCGGCAAGGAGGTCGTCGCCGTCGCCATCGATCTCGGCCAGGGCGGCGAGGACATGGAGGTCGTGCGCCAGCGCGCCCTCGACTGCGGCGCGGTCGAATCCGTCGTCGTCGACGCCAAGGACGAGTTCGCGGAGGAGTACTGCCTGCCGACCGTGCAGGCCAATGCCCTCTACATGGACCGTTACCCGCTGGTCTCCGCGATCAGCCGCCCGCTGATCGTCAAGCACATCGTCGAGGCGGCCCGCGAGCACGGCGGCACCGTCGTCTCGCACGGGTGCACCGGCAAGGGCAACGACCAGGTCCGGTTCGAGGTCGGATTCGGCGCCCTCGCCCCCGATCTCGAGGTCATCGCACCCGTCCGCGACTACGCGTGGACCCGTGAGAAGGCCATCGCCTTCGCCGGCGAGCACAACCTGCCGATCAACGTCACCAAGAAGTCCCCGTTCTCGATCGACCAGAACGTGTGGGGCCGGGCCGTCGAGACCGGCTTCCTCGAGGACCTGTGGAACGCCCCCACCAAGGACGTCTACGACTACACCGAGGACCCCAGCCTCAACTGGCAGGCCCCCGACGAGCTGATCATCACCTTCGACAAGGGTGTGCCCACCGCGATCGACGGCCGGTCGGTCACCGTGCTCGAGGCCATCCAGGAACTGAACCGCCGCGCCGGCGCCCAGGGCGTCGGCCGTCTCGACATGGTCGAGGACCGGCTCGTCGGCATCAAGAGCCGCGAAATCTACGAAGCCCCCGGCGCGCTCACCCTCATCCACGCCCACCAGGAACTCGAACACGTCACGCTCGAACGCGAACTGGGACGGTACAAGCGTCGCGTGGAGGAGCGCTGGAGTGAGCTGGTCTACGACGGCCTCTGGTTCTCGCCGCTGAAGTACGCGCTCGACTCGTTCGTCCAGAACACCCAGGAGCACGTCTCCGGCGACATCCGGCTCGTCCTGCACGGCGGCCACATCGCCGTCAACGGTCGCCGCAGCGCCGAATCGCTGTACGACTTCAACCTCGCCACCTACGACGAGGGCGATACCTTCGACCAGTCCAACGCCAAGGGCTTCGTCCAGATCCACGGCCTGTCCTCCAAGGTCGCCGCGAAGCGGGATCTGGGCCTGTAGCGATGACCGCTCACGGCACCAACGAAGGCGCCCTGTGGGGCGGCCGGTTCGCATCCGGACCGGCCGCCGCCATGGCGGCGCTGAGCAAATCCACCCACTTCGACTGGGCACTCGCCCCCTACGACGTCCGAGCTTCCAAGGCACACGCACGGGTGCTGCACAAGGCCGGACTGCTCAGCGATGCCGACCTGACCGCCATGCTCGACGGTCTCGACAGGCTCGCCACCGACGTCGCCTCCGGTGCGTTCACCCCCGCCGAGTCCGACGAGGACGTCCACGGCGCTCTCGAACGTGGGCTCATCGAGCGGGTCGGACCCGAGGTCGGAGGCCGGCTGCGCGCCGGCCGCTCCCGCAACGACCAGGTCGCCACGCTGTTCCGGATGTGGCTGCGCGACGCGGCGCGACGCATCGCCGACGGGGTCCTCGCCGTCGTCGACGCCCTCGCCGACCAGGCCGCCGCCCATCCCACGGCCGTGATGCCGGGCAAGACCCACCTGCAGGCGGCACAGCCGGTACTGCTCGCGCACCACCTGCTCGCTCACGCCCATCCGCTGCTGCGCGACGTACAGCGGCTGCGGGACTTCGATGCGCGTGCCGCGGTCTCCCCGTACGGCTCCGGGGCGCTGGCGGGCTCCTCCCTCGGCTTGGACCCCGACGCGATCGCGGCCGAGCTGAACTTCGACTCCGCTGCCGAGAACTCGATCGACGCCACCTCCTCGCGGGATTTCGCCGCCGAGGCCGCGTTCGTGTTCGCAATGATCGCGGTCGACCTCTCCCGCATGGCGGAAGAGGTCATCCTGTGGAGCACGCCGGAGTTCGGCTACATCACCCTCGCCGACGAGTGGTCAACCGGCTCGTCGATCATGCCGCAGAAGAAGAACCCGGACGTCTCCGAACTGACCCGGGGCAAGGCCGGCCGCCTCATCGGCAATCTCACCGGCCTGCTCGCCACGCTCAAGGCCCAGCCGCTGGCGTACAACCGGGACCTGCAGGAGGACAAGGAGCCGGTGTTCGACTCGGTCGCGCAGCTCGAGCTCCTCCTGCCGGCGATCACCGGTCTCGTGTCCACCCTGACCTTCCACACCGATCGCATGGCCGAGCTGGCACCCGCCGGGTTCACCCTCGCCACCGACATCGCCGAGTGGATGGTGCGCCAGGGAGTGCCGTTCCGGATCGCGCACGAAGCGGCCGGCGCCTGCGTGCGGGCGGCGGAGGCGCGCGGAGTCGGACTCGAGGAACTGACCGACGACGAACTGGCCGCCGTCGATGCCGCACTGACCCCGCAGGTACGTGAGGTCCTCACCGTGGAGGGCTCGATCGCCTCGCGCAACGCCCGCGGCGGCACCGCGGGCGTGCGGGTCGGTGAACAGCTCGACGGTGTCCGTGCCGCCACCCGCGCGCTGCGGGACTGGGTGCGCGGCTGACCGGCCTGCACGGTGAACGGGGCCATCGGGTCGACGTAATGTGGCAGGCTGTCATTCCTGACAGGGTCGACACACGCAGAACTCGGCGGATGGGAAGAGGTTCGTGGCACTGGGCGGTGGATCGGTGATGGGGCCCCTGCGACGTGTGGTGGCGACCGCGCAGAACGGCCTCGAGGTGATCCGTCACGGCGGCTTGGAAACGGGGGCGACCCCGTCCCCGTTCCAGGTCGTCGAGCGGACCGGCATGTACAGGCTGCGGCACTACTATCCGGAATCCGACGCCGCCGAGACCGGTGCTCCGGTGGTGATGGTTCCCCCGATGATGATGTCGGCGGACGTGTACGACGTCACCCGCGAGACGGGAGCGGTCGGCATCCTGCACTCGATGGGCCTCGACCCCTGGGTGGTCGACTTCGGTTCCCCGGACCGGGAGGAAGGCGGGTGGGACCGCACCCTCACCGATCACATCATCGCCCTCGACGAGATCGTCGATCACGTGCACGACTACACCGGTCGTGACATCCACCTCGCCGGCTACTCGCAGGGCGGGATGTTCTGCTATCAGGCCGCGGCCTACCGCCGCAGTCGGCACGTCGCGAGCCTGATCACCTTCGGCAGCCCGGTGGACACCCTGGCCGCGTTGCCGTTCGGAATCCCGGAGGGCGTCGCGGTCCGGGCTGCCGACTTCCTCGCCGACCACGTCTTCAACCGTCTCGCCATCACCGGTTGGATGGCCAAGACCGGTTTCCAGTTCCTCGATCCTGTCAAGACGGTGCGGTCGCGCATCGAGTTCCTCATGCAACTGCACGACCGGGAAGCCCTCCTGCCGCGCGAACCCCAGCGTCGCTTCCTCGACACCGAGGGGTGGGTGGCCTGGTCCGGTCCCGCGGTGGCCGAACTGCTCCGCCAGTTCATCGTGCACAACCGCATGGTCAGTGGCGGATTCGTCATCAACGACCGTGCTGTGAGCCTGGCCGAGATAACCTGTCCGATCCTCGCGTTCGTCGGCGAGGTGGACGACATCGGCCAGCCCCTTGCGGTGCGCGGCATCCGCAAGGCCGCCCCCCGGGCCCAGGTTTTCGAATATTCGCTACGCGCAGGGCATTTCGGACTCGTCGTGGGTGGCACTGCGGCCCGGCAGACCTGGCCCGCCGTCGGCGAATGGGTGCAGTGGCGCGAAGGGCACGGCGACCGACCGGTCGGCGTCGGCCGGATGGCGATCCCCGAACTCCACGCGGAAGGGGAAACCGGGGTGTCCGTCGCGACCCGGCTCACCCACACCGTCGCCACCATCGCGGAGGTCGGCGTAGAGGTCGGCAAGGGCATCGCCGACCTGGCCTCCGAGACGGTGCGCGGCGCGCGGGAACTGTCGGGGGAAGCGGCCCGCGCCCTGCCACGACTGGCCCGGCTCGGACAGATCCAGCCCCGTACCCGCATCTCCCTTGCCGGTGTCCTCACCGAGCAGTGCCGCAAGGGACCGCACCGCGAGTGCTTCATCTACGAAGACCGCGTCTACACCTTCGCCGAAGTCAATCGCCGGATCGACAACGTGGTGCGCGGACTGGTGCACTCCGGTGTGCGTCCCGCCGCCCACGTCGGCATCCTGATGGACACCCGCCCCAGCGCGATGGCCGCGGTCACGGCCGTCTCCCGGATCGGAGCGGTGTCGGTCCTGCTCCCACCCGGCCCCGACCTCGACGAGGCGATCCGATCGGGTGGTGTCCAGAAGATCATCACCGACCCCGAGAACCTCGATCGGGCACTCGCCACGGGGATCCCGGCCCTGGTCCTCGGCGGGGGCAGCATTCGCGAACTCGACATCCCGCCCGGTGCAGACGTCGTCGATCTCGAGCACCTCGACATCACCACGATCGAACTCCCCGGCTGGTATGCCCCCGATCCCGGTGTCGCGCGGGAACTTGCCTTTCTCCTGTTCACCGGGAGTGGTGACACCCTGGAGATGCGTCAGATCTCCAACCACCGATGGGCGCTCTCCGCCTTCGGGACCGCCACCGCCGCCGCGCTCGGCCGCGGTGACACGGTCTATTGCCTTGCCCCGCTTTATCATTCGTCCGGTCTGCTGGTCAGCTTCGGCGGCGCACTCGCGGGAGGCTGCCGGATAGCCCTGTCCCACGGTCTCGATCCCGCACGCTTCAGCGAGGAAGTTCACCGTTACGGCGTCACCGTCGTCACCTACACCTGGGCGATGATGAGGGACATCCTCGACAGCCCCGCGCTGCACATCGACGAGATCCATCCCGTCCGCCTCTTCATCGGCTCGGGCATGACCACCGGACTGTGGCGGCGGACCCTCGAACGTTTTGCTCCCGCACAGGTGCTCGAGTTCTATGCCTCCACCGACGGCGAGGTCGTCCTGGCCAACGTCTCGGGTGCCAAGATCGGGTGCAAGGGACGGCCCCTGCCCGGCAGCGCCGAGGCTCGCCTTGCCGCATGGGATCCCACGACCGGGCGCCTGGTGGAGGATCCGCGGGGCTTCGTCCGCGAAAGCGCGGACGGCGAGGTCGGACTCCTGCTCGGGCGGCCCAGTGCCTCCACCGAAGCACTGCCCGGTGTCATGCGAGGTGTGTTCGAAGTCGGTGACGTATGGGTGCCCACCGAGAACCTCTTCCGTCGAGACCAGGACGGTGACTACTGGCTGCTCGACAGCAAGCACAGTGTCATCCGTACCCCGCACGGGCCGGTATACGGGCAGCCGGTGGCGGACGCGCTCGGCAGTATCCCGAAGGTCGATCTCTGCGTCGTCTACGGTGTGCGCACCGCCGGCACCGAAATCGCCGTGGCCGCCTGCACCCTCCGCGAGAACCGCGCGCCGAGCGCCGCGGAGATCACCGCGGCACTCGACGCAGTCCCCGCCTCGGAACGACCCGATCTCGTCCATGTCGTCCCGCACATCGACCTCGGGCCCACATTCCGGCCCGTGTCCGGCGATCTGCCGGCACGAGGCCTGCCGAAGCCGACGGTGCGGTCGTGGTTCGCCGATCCCGATACCGGCACCTACAAGCGGTTCACCAAAGCGGTTGCAGTGAGATTTGCCGGCGTCGGCGCTGGTCCGGCGCCGGGCGCACGGTAGCGTGGGCCCGTCCGGCCCCCACACCACCGTCGAGAGGACAACCGTGGCTGTCGATCCCACGCTGCTGAGCATCCTGGCCTGCCCGCAGGACAAGGGGCCGCTGCTCCTCGTCGACGATTCGGTCCTCTACAACCCGCGGTTGCGCCGGGCGTATCCGATCGAGAACGGCATCCCCGTCCTCCTCGTCGACGAGGCCCGAGACGTGACCGACGCCGAACACGAGGACTATGTCGCGCGCGGGGTGGCCGGTTGGACCGAGGACCCGGTGACGGACTGACCGTGGCGTTCGAGCGGCTCACCGCGGTCGATCCGCTGAAGGCGGCCCACACGATCCTCGGTGCCACGCTGTGTGCGGGCGAGGTGGTGCTGCGGATCACGGAGGTGGAGGCCTACGGGGGCCCCGAGGACGGTCCCTGGCCCGATCCGGCGGCGCATTCCTACCGGGGACGTACGCCTCGGAACGCGGTGATGTTCGGCCCCGCGGGCCATCTCTACGTCTACCGCAGCTACGGGCTGCACCACTGCGCCAACATCTCGGTCGGAGCCGACGGAGTGGCTGCCGCCGTGCTGCTGCGAGGCGCGGAAGTCGTTGCGGGGGAGGAGACCGTTCGTGCCCGGCGAACGGCCGGGACTCCGGCGTCGAACCTCGCCCGCGGACCCGGCAACCTGGCCGAGGCTCTGGGGCTGACGCTCGCGGACAACGGGATCGACGTGCTCGACGAAGGCGCCTCGGTGAGGCTCACCCTGGGGGACGCCGAGCTGGTCGCGGCGGGACCCCGCGTGGGTATCAGCGTCGCGGCCGAGCGGCCGTGGCGGCTGTGGATTCCGGGGGCGGTGGGCGTGTCGGCCTACCGGCGCAGCCCGCGCGCGCCGGCCGCTCCGCGCCGGATGGGATGATCGAGCAGTGACTGAGCACATCCTCGACGAACTGACCTGGCGCGGGCTGATCGCCCAATCGACCGACCTCGACACACTCCGCCGCGACCTCGACGCGGGCCCGGTCACGCTCTATGCCGGATTCGACCCGACCGGCCCCAGTCTGCACGCGGGTCACCTCGTGCCGTTGCTCGCACTCAAGCGCTTTCAGCGGGCGGGCCACCGGCCGATCGTGCTGGCCGGCGGCGCCACCGGCATGATCGGCGACCCGCGCGAGGTGGGGGAGCGGACCATGAACTCGGCGGACACGGTCGCCGAGTGGGCCGAACGCATCCGTGGGCAGCTCGAGCGGTTCGTCGACTTCGACGATTCCCCGACCAGCGCGATCGTCGTGAACAACGCCGACTGGACCTCCTCCCTCAGCGTCGTCGACTTCCTCCGCGATGTCGGCAAGCACTTCTCCGTCAACGTCATGCTCGCGCGCGACACCGTCAGACGCCGGCTCGAGGGCGACGGCATCTCGTACACCGAATTCAGCTACATGCTGCTCCAGGCCAACGACTACGTGCAGTTGCGTCGTCAGCACGGGTGCACCCTGCAGGTGGGTGGATCGGACCAGTGGGGCAACATCATCGCGGGCGTCGAGCTCAACCGGCGGACGGACGCCGCGGCAGTGCATGCGCTCACGGTCCCGCTCGTCACCTCCGCCGACGGAAAGAAATTCGGAAAGTCCACCGGCGGCGGAAGCCTGTGGCTCGATCCGCAGATGACCACCCCCTATGCCTGGTACCAGTACTTCGTCAACGCCGCGGATGCCGACGTCGTGAAGTACCTGCGGTGGTTCACCTTCCTGGATCAGGAGGAGCTCGCCGAACTCGAGACGGCGACGGCCGAGCGGCCGCACGCCCGTGAAGCGCAGCGCCGGCTCGCGGCCGAGATGACGACTCTCGTTCACGGAGAGGCGAACACTCGCGCGGTCGAACTGGCGAGTCGGGCGTTGTTCGGGCGAGGCGAGCTTTCGGAGCTGGACGAGGCGACCCTTTCCGCCGCCCTGGCAGAGGCTTCCGTCGCCGAGGTGCACGACGGGCAACCCGACACGATCGTCGACCTGCTCGTCGCAACAGGTCTGTGCGAGAGCAAGGGCGCGGCCCGGCGCACGATCAAGGAAGGGGGCGCCTCCGTGAACAACCAGCGCGTCGCGTCCGAGGACTGGGTCCCGTCGAGTGCGGATCTTCTGCACGGTCGCTGGCTCGTGCTGCGGAGAGGCAAGCGCAACTTCGCCGGCGTCCGCATCGAGCGCGGCTGACGAGAACGCCCTCACCCGCTGACGGGCCGCTGACCTGCTGGTTTGACGGCCCGTTAGCGGTGGCGTAACTTTGTCGTCGTTCGAGCGACACGGACACCGACCCGGACCGAGAGGTACGGAAGTTGGTTGTGTCCTGACCGACCGAACGGCCGACACGATGATCGCAGACGCTGATTGCGTAGGTGAACTCGGAGTGTTAGGATAGAACGGTTGCCCCGGAGCCGAACGCGAGAGCGCGAAGCGACGGTGTGTGCGTGTTCTTTGAGAACTCAACAGTGTGCCGATGAATGTCAGTGCCAAATTATTTTGGTGCGGCCACTTCACTTTTGTGGGGTGGTTGTTGCTGGACATCGCATTCTTCCGTCTGTGATGATCCAGTGTTTTTGCTAGTTTGAGTTTTTTGCTAGTGATTCGGCTCTACGCTTATGGCTGATCGGCCCTTCGGGGTTTGATTGAGAGTCTTCAACGGAGAGTTTGATCCTGGCTCAGGACGAACGCTGGC
>Ga0255338_1001933_pt1 | contig 34603 bp, 27 predicted proteins | sample MeOH1_35cm_T4_19_FD_203715 | JGI IMG/M metagenome (GOLD analysis project Ga0255338, IMG submission 203715) | Sandy soil microbial communities from University of British Columbia, Vancouver, Canada - MeOH1_35cm_T4_195 | ecosystem: Engineered > Artificial ecosystem > Sand microcosm > Unclassified ...
GGATTCGCGCTGGCGTCAAAGGCCGCCAGACCAAGTCTAAGGCGCGTATCAAGAAGTTCGAGGAACTGGTCGCCGGGCAGGAGAATCGCACGCCGGGCAAGGCGCAGATCGTCATCCAGGTGCCCGAACGTCTCGGCGGCAAGGTGATCGAGTTCAAGGGCATCAGCAAAGCCTATGGCGACAAGCTGCTGTTCGAGGATCTCTCCTTCCTGTTGCCGCCGGGCGGCATCGTTGGCGTGATCGGGCCGAACGGCGCGGGTAAATCCACGCTGTTCCGTATCATCACTGGCCAGGAGACCCCCGATTCGGGTGAGATCGACATCGGTTCGACCGTGCGTCTGGGCTATGTCGACCAGAGCCGCGATCATCTCGACCCGACGAAAAATGTCTGGGAAGAGGTTTCGGATGGCCTCGATTATGTGAAGGTCAACGGCCACGACATGTCGACGCGCGCCTATGTCGGCGCCTTCAACTTCAAGGGGCAGGACCAGCAGAAGAATGTCGGCAAGCTGTCTGGCGGTGAGCGTAATCGCGTCCACATCGCCAAGATGCTGAAGAAGGGCGGCAACGTGCTGCTGCTCGACGAACCGACCAACGACCTCGACGTCGAAACGCTGGCGGCGCTCGAAGAGGCCATCGAGAATTTCGCCGGCTGCGCCGTGGTCATCAGCCACGACCGCTTCTTCCTCGATCGTCTGGCGACTCATATCCTGGCCTTCGAAGGCGACAGCCATGTCGAATGGTTCGAGGGCAATTTCGAAATGTATGAAGAGGACAAACGCCGCCGTCTGGGCGATGCGGCGGACCGTCCGACGCGATTGGCTTACAAGAAGCTGACGCGCTGATTTTTCCGGTGCAGTGCGACGGCGTTAATCAGGTTGCAATGATTGCAATTCCGGTTTCTCATTTCGCACTTGCGAAATAACATGTTGCACTGCATATGGAGGAGGCCTTTCAGGCATCCTCTCCTAAAACTTTCAGGCCGGTCCCATAGGGATCGGCCTTTTTTTCTTTGCGGAAGTGAATGGCGTGTTTTGGCCATTTGCGGACATTTTCGAAGTTCGTCATCCCCGCGAAGGCGGTGATCCATCTCCTGACCTACCGCTTGATGCAACGCTGGGAGATGGATTCCCGCCTTCGCGGGAATGACAAAATAGGAAGCGTCCGCCTTCCACCCATTCGAGAGAATCTGCGAAAATGCAGAAGCGCGCTTTTAAATCCGGAAATTCAGTTCCCGACCTTAGCCCGCGCGAAGGCTACCAGCGAACCGAAAGTCTCGAACGTATCGCCATCAATATCCTCATCTTCGATGAGAATAGCGAAACGGTCTTCCATTTCGGTGAGCAGGCCAGCGACAGCCATGGAATCGAGTTCCGGCAGCGCGCCGAACAGCGGCGTATCCGCCTCGAACGCATCGACCCGGTCCTGGGACAAGGCCAGCACATCGCGCAGCAGCGCGCGCATCATTGTTTCGATATCCATTGCCCGGTCGACCGGTTGTATATTGTCCGCCCGCATGATGGGCGCCTACCTAATCGTTCCGCCGCTAACCTACAAGCGCGGAAATGGCCGTGCGGGCGGCGGGCAGCCAGATGGAGGCGCGCCGGGGATTGAAGAAATCGAGCCGGCATAGGGTTTCGCGCTGCTCCATCCAGTCGGTCTTGTAGCCATTGTCGCCTGTGCCATAGTCGATCGTCGCGGCATGATCGCGATCGATGGCGTGGGCGAACATGGCGTGGCTGAGCAGGCTGCCGGGCGAGGCGCCATCGAAGGCCTGGTCATGGGCCAGCTTGTGGATCAGCGCGGTGCCATTTTCCACGGTCCAGAGTTGGGTTGCCACCGGCTGATCCTCCAGCCTTGCGAAACCCAGTCGGAGCGTGCCGGCGCCGCTTTCCTGGGCGGCAAGGGCCTGGAGGAAGGACAGGTTCGCTTCGGGCTGTTTCCAGCTTCGGTTATGGACGGCGAGATAGTCGCGCCACAGCGCATCGGTCAGCCGGTCCGCGATGCTAAGGGTGAAGCGGCTGGCGCGGCTTTTGCGCGCAATCAGCGTGCGCAGGCGGCCCGGCCTTTGCGCCCAATAATCCTCGAAAGTCCGGCCGTTCAGATGCAATATATGCCGTCCGCCCATCGGCCGCCGGACGCTGAACCAGCCGGCGCGGCGGAAGGCGTCAAGCAGCAGGTCGGATGCCTGCGTCACGGGATAAAGGTCGATCTGGGCGCTGTCCTTCAACAGATGCTGGGCGATGACTTCGATCAGGCGACGGCGGACGGTCCAGTCGGACGGGCCGAGGAAGATCGGCGTCCAGTCGAAGCTGTACCAGTTGGCAAGCGCGCTCAGCCGCCCGGATCTGGGGGATAGGAGGAAAAGCCATGCCTGATGCTGCCCTTCCAACGCCTGGAAGATGCGGACATCGGTGGCGGGGAAGCAATGGGCGTGGAGCGATTCGAACCAGTCGATGCGGTCGAACAGCGATGGCATGGAAGCGCGGTCGAGCGCCGTCCCGAGCGCTTGGCGCGCTTGCGTGACGCTGCGATATTCCCTTGCGACCAGCAAACCACTATCTCCCCGGCGACAGCATCGCATTTAGGAAAAAAGTCTGGAGATGGAGTTAAGCGATCCCCCAAAGCCGGTAACCGGACCCATGACCGTCGATGGCGCGGAAGTGCGGCCGATCGATCATCTGCTGCTGCGCGGCGATCCAGCGCGGCCGGCGCTGGATGGCCGGTCGGGCAAGCAGACTTATGCCGAGCTGGAAGTGACGCTGGGCCGGCTGGCGGCCTGGCTGGCGGGATTCGGGCTGGAAAAGGGCGCGCGAGTCGCGAGCTGGATCGCCAAGGGGCCGGTGGCGGCGCTGATGCCGCTCGCCGCGCCGCGGGCGGGACTGGTGCATGTGCCGGTCAACCCGCTGCTCAAGCACGCGCAGGTGGCGCATATATTGGCCGATAGCGGCGCATCGCTGTTGATCGGGACGGCAAGTCGGCTGGCGACCCTCGGGGCGGGGGACGTGCCCGCGGGGTGCCACCTGCACCGTGAGGACGATGCGGCATGCGCGATGAGCGGCGGGGAGGCGCTGGAGCCTTCCGAATCTGGGCCGGATGGCTTGGCGGCGATCCTCTATACCAGCGGATCGACCGGGCGGCCCAAGGGGGTGATGCTGAGCCATGGCAATTTGTGGCTCGGTGCGGCGGCGGTTGCGGATTATCTGAAGCTGACGGCGGAAGAACGGACGCTCTGCGTACTGCCCTTCAGCTTCGATTATGGACAGAATCAGTTGCTCTCCACCTGGTTTGCCGGAGGCTGCGTCTATCCGCTCGATTATCTGACGCCGCGCGATGTGGTGAAGTCGGTCGACCGGCGAGACATTACGACCCTGGCAGGCGTGCCGCCGCTCTGGGTGCAACTCACTGAACTGGATTGGCCGGAGGAGGTGGCGGCGAAGCTCAGGCGGCTTACCAATAGCGGCGGGGCGCTGACCCGGCCCCTCGTGGCGAAATTGCGGGCGCTGTTTCCGCAGGCGGCGCTTTTCCCGATGTATGGGCTGACGGAGGCCTTCCGCTCGACCTATTTGCCGCCTGCTCTGGTGGACAGCCATCCCGACAGCATGGGATCGGCCATCCCCCATGCGGAGATATTGGTGGTTCGGCCCGACGGCAACGTTGCGGGCGACGATGAGCCGGGCGAACTGGTGCATTGCGGGCCGCTGGTGGCGCAGGGCTATTGGCGGGATCCCGTGCGCACGGCGGAGAGGTTCAAGCCGGCGCCGGCCGCGTCGCGCTATGGCGGCATGGCGGTGTGGTCGGGCGATACGGTACGGCGGGACGGCGAAGGCTTGCTTTATTTCGTTGGTCGCGACGATGCGATGATCAAGTCGGCGGGCAATCGCATCAGTCCGACCGAGATCGAGGAAGCTGCCGTCGCTGTCGATGGCGTGGCCGAAGCGGTGGCGCTGGGCGTCAAGGATGAGCGATTGGGACAGGCGGTGTTGTTGCTGTTGCGCGGAACCTCTCCGGAATTAAAGGCAGAGGTCGAGGTGCGGCTCAAGACCGAGCTTCCCAATTTCATGCAACCGCGCGAGATCGTCATGCTGTCCGAATTTCCCCGCACTCCCAATGGCAAGATCGACCGTGTAGCGCTGGCCAAGGAGTATGCCGCATGAAGCCGATGGGACCGATCCCGCCCTTTTTCGAGGATGAGGAGGGCATGTTGCTGATCGGAGGCAGCGGCGCGGCGAGCCTGGTCGATGAAGCGGGCGATACGCCGTTATTCGTCTATGACATGGGGATTGTGGAAAGGCAGGTGCGCGCTTTTCGCGATGCCATGCCGCCCAGCCTGTCGCTCCATTATGCGGTGAAGGCGAATCCCTATGCGTCCTTGCTGGAGCGGATGGCAAAGCTGGTCGACGGTTTCGACGTGGCATCGGGCGGGGAACTGACGCGGGCGCTGGAAGCGGGGATGGACGCCGCGCATATCAGCTTTGCCGGGCCGGGGAAGCGGGACGATGAATTGCTTGTCGCGATCGACAGCGGCGCGACGATCAACCTGGAATCGGAAGGCGAGGCGCGCCGGGCGGTGGCGCTGGGCGAGCGGCGCGGAAAGACGCCGAAGCTGGCGGTGCGGGTGAATCCGGATTTCGACCTTAAGGGTTCAGGCATGCGCATGGGCGGCGGCGCCAAGCCGTTCGGCGTGGATGCGGAGCGGGCCGCAGAACTGGCGCGCTGGGTGATAGAGGCGGGGGCGGACTGGCGGGGATGGCATATTTTCGCCGGGAGCCAGGCTTTAGGCGCGGAGGCGCTGATCGAGACGCAGGCAGCGACCATCGGTCTTGCGACGCGCTTGTCCGATGCGGTGGGCGCGACGCCGCCGCTGGTCAATCTGGGTGGGGGCTTTGGCATTCCCTATTTTCCGGGCGACGAACGGCTGGATATTCGGTCCATCGGGGATACGCTGGCTAAGCTGCTCGACCGGCGGGAGGATATTCTGAAGGGCAGCGAGTTCGCCATGGAACTCGGCCGCTGGCTGGTCGGTGAAGCGGGGGTCTATCTGACGCGCGTGGTCGATGTGAAGAAAAGCCTGGGCGAAACCTTCGTCGTGGTCGACGGCGGGCTGCATCACCAATTGGCGGCCAGCGGCAATTTCGGCACGGTGGTTCGGCGCAACTATCCCATTGCCGTCGCCAATCGCTTTGGAGCGGCGCCCGCCGAGGAAGCCGTAACGGTCGTGGGCTGCCTTTGCACCCCGATCGACAAGCTGGGGGACAAGGTCGCGCTGCCGCCCGTGGAGGAAGGCGATCTCATCGCTATCTTCCTGGCAGGGGCCTATGGCGCCTCTGCCAGCCCCGCCGCTTTTCTCGGTCATCCAAGCCCTCAGGAGCTTTTGGTCGGCTGATTTAATGGGCTGATTTGCCAATAACTTAACTCCTAACGGTATCTTTACCCTTTGCGGGCAAGAAGGCGGTCAAAGACCCGTGCCTGACGGCCCGCCTTTCCCCCTTGGCGGCCCTTTGCGCGCGGTCGCAAGCAAGAGGGTGAAGATCATGCGTTTCGTGTCGGTTTCCAGAGCGTTGATCGGCGCGTCGTTGCCCGCTCTGGCCCTGTCGGGCTGCGCCGCGGGCAGTGGGCAGCAATTGCCGCCCGCGTCCTTCGTTTCGACCCAGGAGGGGCCGGGCGAGGAATATGTGATCGGGCCGCTCGACGACCTCACCATCTTCGTATGGCGCAATCCCGACCTTGGCGCGAAGGTGCAGGTGCGGCCAGACGGTCGCATCACCACGCCGCTGATCTCGGACATGTCCGCCGTCGGCAAGACGCCCAGGCAACTGGCCGACGACCTGAAGGTCGCGCTGTCCAAATATATCGAAAATCCGCTGGTGTCGGTGATCGTCAACAATTTTTCCGGCACGTTCAGCCAGCAGGTGCGAATCGTCGGCGCGACCGAAAAGCCGGCATCGATCCCCTATCGCGCGAACATGACGTTGCTGGATGCGATGATATCCGTCGGCGGCCTCAGCGAATATGCGGCGGGCAACAAGGCGCGGCTGGTGCGCTTCAACCGCGAAACGGCCAAGCAGCAGGAATATCAGCTTCGCATCGGGGATCTGCTGAAGCGCGGGGACAGCAGGGCGAACGTCATGCTGGCGCCCGGCGACGTCATCATCATCCCTGAAAGCATGTTCTGACATGGCGGCGATCGTCGATGAACTGCTGGTCGTCCTGCATGGCATCTGGACCCGTCGCTGGCTGGCGCTGGGCGTCGCCTGGGGCGTGTGCCTGCTCGGCTGGCTGGGCGTGGCGCTCATTCCCAACAGCTATGAGTCGAAGGCGCGGGTCTATGTGAACACCCAGTCGCTGCTGGAGGACAAGGTGGGCATCACCCAGGTCCAGTCGCAGCAGGACTTGGACCGCGTGCGTCAGACCCTGGTCAGCACGGGCAATCTGGAGCGGGTGGTCAAGGAGACCGACCTTAGCCAGACGGTCGACGGTCCGCGCGACATGGCGGCGAAGATCACCAAGCTGCGCGAGGGCATCACCGTGGTCGCGCAGCTCGACCCCAGCATGATCGACATCAGCGCGACATCGGCGGACTCCGGCCTGTCGGACGGCGCCAATGCGCGCATTTCGCAGCAGATCGTGCAGAAGCTGGTCGACATTTTCCAGGAAACCAACCTGTCGTCCGACAAAGTCGAGACGAAGCAGAGCCTGGCCTTCCTTGACCAGCAACTTGCCGAACGGGGCAAGCAGCTTGCCGCCGCCGAACAGCGCCGCGTCGACTTCGAGCAGCGCTATGCCGGGATGCTGCCGGGTGCGGGATCGATCGGCCAGCGCATGGATGCGGCCCGGTCGGAGATCAATTCCATCGATTCGCAGCTCGTGCAGGCGCAGAGCGCTCTGGCGGCGATGAACGGACAGTTGGCGGGCACGCCGCAGATTTTGCCGGGCGTGGGCGCTTCGGGCGGGCCTTCGGCGCTGTCGCAAGCGCAGGCCGACCTTGCCTCCATGCGCGCGCGGGGCTTCACCAGCAGTCATCCGGACGTGATCGCGGCGCAGCGGCAGGTCGACCTGCTGCGCGGTCAGGGGAATGGCGGGGCGGGCAGCACCCCCAATCCGGCCTATCTCTCGATCAGGTCGATGCAGGCCGAGCGCGCCGCCACCGTGCAGGGGCTTTCCGCCCGCAAGGCGCAGTTGCAGGCCGATCTCAATGCCATGGCCTCGCGACAGACGGACGAGCCGGGCCTCGCCGCCGAACAGGAGCGGCTCGATCGCGACTATCAGGTGCTCAAGACGCAATATGACAAGATGCTTGGCGACCGCGAGGAAATCCGCCTGCGGGGAGATGTGAAGTCGGAAACAGGTTCGGTCCAGTTCCGCGTGATCAATCCGCCCAGCCTGCCCACTGCGCCGGCTGCGCCCAATCGGCCGTTGCTGTTGCTGGCCGTGCTGATCGTCGGGATCGGCGCGGGAGTCGGCACAGCTTTCGCCATGGCCCAACTCAAGGGCGGTTTCCCCAATGCGGCGCGGCTGGAGAAGGCGCTGGGCGTGCCGGTGATCGGATCGATCAGCCAGACCGTCAGCGCGGCGCAGGCCGCGGCGGAGAAGCAGCGGTTGAAATGGTTTGCCGGGGCCAGCGGGGGACTGGCCGCGCTCTGCTTGCTGCTGGTCGTGATCGAATTTGTCCAGCGCGGGCTGGCCTGAGGGGGGACGGACGATGAACAAGCACAAGTCCCTGTCCGGAGGCTCGCTGATCGAGCGGGCGACCCAGATTTACGATTTCAGCGCGGCTTTGCGGGGGCGCGCGGCGCCTGCGGTGGAAGTGCCGGAGGATGAAGCGGTCGTTGAGGTTGCGCAGCCAGCGCCGGTTGCCGCCCAGGTGCCGGAACCCGGCTATCGCGCGGCGGACTGGACCGGGCCGGTGCAGCCGATCGACCGGATCGCCCTGGTCGAGGCGGGTTATTTGCTGCCCGATGGCCCCGTCACCGCGATGAGCGAAGAGTTCCGGCTGTTGAAGCGCGATCTGCTCGCCGAACTGGCGGGCAATATGCGGGGCAATCGCGTGCTGATCTGCTCGGCCCATAGCGGCGAGGGCAAGAGCTTCTGCGCGATCAACCTCGCGCTCAGCCTGGCGGCGGAGAAGGAGCGGGAAATCCTGCTGGTGGACGCCGATTTCGGCAAGCCAGGGATTCCGGAGGCGCTGGGGCTGACGGCCGGGCCAGGGCTGATGGATGCGCTGGCCGATCCGGCGATCGCCATAGAGGACTGCGTGTTGAGGACGGACATTCCCTCGCTCTCGGTGCTTCCTGCCGGTCAGCGCAGCAACAACGACACCGAATATCTTGCGTCGGCGCGGACGGAGATGCTGCTCAATCGGCTGACCGAAGGACGGCCCGACCGCATCATCCTGTTCGATTCGCCGCCTCTGCTGGCGGCCTCGCCCGCCGCAGTGCTGGCGAGCCATGTCGCTGTCGCCCTGCTGGTGGTGCGGGCTGACAAGACCACGGAAAGCGCGCTGCGCGATGCGGCGGGGCTGCTGAAGGGCGCGTCCAGGGTGAAGCTGCTGCTGAACGGTGTGAACTTCGCCGGGAACGGGCGGCGCTTCGGCAGCTATTATGCGCAGGAGCATGCGGGCTGATGATCTCTCGCCTTGCCCTTCTTCTTGCAGGCATTGCTCTGACCTCACCCGTCTTTGCGCGGGATGAGCAGCGCAAGGTCGACTTCACGCCCTATCTCGGCATCGATCAGGTCGTGGTTGCGCCGATCAAGGGCGGCGGCGACGTGCTGACCTATACCAATGTCACCGCAGGCGTGACGGCCAGCGTGCAGACGCGCCGCATGGAGGCCTCGGCAGACCTGCAATATGCGCACAGCTTCGGCTGGGGCGATCAACTGAGCGATCAGGATATCATCAGCGGCATCGTCAGCGGGCAATATGGCGTTGCGCGCGGATTGACGCTGAATGCGGGTGGCCTTGCGACGCGGGTGCGGACCGATGGGCTGTCGGGCGCTTCGGTGCGCAATGACGGCTATAACAGCCAGGTTTATGCCGCTTATGCCGGGCCGTCCTATGTCACGCGGCTCGGTGACCTGGACGTCAGCGCCTCCTATCGGCTCGGTTATGCGCGGGTCGAGGATGACGTGAATGTCGACTTCCCCGGCGCGTCGCGGGGGAGTGGATTTGCGGATTCGACCACGCATGATCTGATGGGCTCTGTCGGCGTCGGGCCGGGCGTGTGGATGCCGCTCGGCCTTGTCGCCAGCGCGGGCTACAGCCGGGAGGATGCGAGCCAGCTCGATCAGCGGTTCGAGGACAAATGGGCGCGGCTGGACGCGACGCTCCCGGTCTCGCCCACGGTCGCGCTGATCGGCGGCGTCGGTTATGAGAAGATGAAGATCAGCCAGCGTTCGCTCCTGCTCGATGGCAATGGCGCGCCGGTGATTTCTTCGAGCGGGCATTATGTCACCGATGAAAGCTCGCCGCGCCAGCTCCTCTATGATTTCGACGATATCATCTGGGACGTCGGCGTGCTCTGGCGGCCCAGCCATCGCACGTCGCTGACCGCACGGGTGGGTGAGCGCTATGGCGGCATGACCTATTCGGGCAGCTTCATCTGGCAGGGGCGGAACAAGTCCTTCGCGCTTGTCGTGTTCGACGGCATCGACAGTTTCGGGCGGATCATCACATCCGATGTGGCGGCGCTGTCGGGCAGCAACCTCAATCTCGTGCGCAATCCCTTTACCGGCGATTTCAATGGCTGTGCCTTTTCCACGACCGGGGGCGGGCAGTGCTTCAACGATGCGCTGGCGGGCATAACGGGCGCCAACTTCCGCTATCGCGGGGTGGCGGCGCAATTCGCGGCGGAGCGGGGGCCGTGGGGAATGGGCATCGGCCTTGGCTATTCGCAGCGTAAATTCGTGACGCCATCGGGCGATACGGTGTTCGTGCGCGGGACCAGGGATCGGAACTGGTATGGCAATGCCTCGCTCACCTATCGGGTCGATAGTCAGTCGAGCATCGATACGGCGGTCTATGCCAATTATTTCGACGCCAGCGGCAATCGCCTGGACGTGCTGAATCTGGGCGCCTTCACCAGCTATTACCGGCTCGTCACGCGCAATTTGCAGGCGTCCGCCTCGGTCGGCGTGGATAGCGCCAAGGCGGACAATCTGGACGCCGTCATCAACGCCATGGGTCAGCTTGGCCTGCGCTACACATTTTAGGCAAATGCCCGATCGGGTGGAGAATTAGGCATGTACGATCAGTTCTACGGATTGCAGGGACGCCCGTTCCAGCTAACGCCGGACCCGCATTTCTATTTCGAGAGCGCGACCCATCGCAAGGCGCTTTCCTATCTGGGCTATGGCTTGGCGCAGGGGGAGGGCTTCATCGTCATCACCGGCGATATCGGCGCGGGCAAGACCACGCTGGTCGGGCATTTGATGAACACCATCGACCCCTCGCGGCTGACGGCGGTGAAGATCGTCTCGACCCAAGTGGAGGGCGACGACATGCTGCGCCTGGCCGCGCAGAGCTTCGGCCTTGCGGTGGATGGAATGCCCAAGGCGCAGATATTGCGTCAGATCGAGGGCTATCTTCATGTGCAGGCGCGGGCGGGGCGGCGGTCGCTGCTGATCGTGGACGAGGCGCAGAATCTGCCGATTTCAGCGATTGAGGAATTGCGGATGCTCTCCAACTTCCAGTTGGGCGGGCAGTCGCTGTTGCAGATATTCCTGTTGGGCCAGCCGGAATTCCGCGACCTGCTGAAGTCGCCGGAACTGGAGCAGCTCCGCCAGCGTGTGATCGCCACGCACCATCTCGACCCGATGATGCGGCGCGAGGTCGAGCCTTATATATTGCATCGCCTGTCGCTGGTCGGCTGGAAGGGCGATCCGCAGTTCACGCCGGAGGCCTTCGCCGCCATCTATGCTGCGACGGGCGGCGTTCCGCGCCGGATCAACGTGCTGGTGAGCCGCGTGCTGCTTCTGGGCGCGCTGGACCAGCTTTCGGTGATCGATGCCGAAGTGGTCTATGCGGTCGTGGCCGATATGGGCGCGGACGCGGATGTGACGCCCGAGCCGATGGCGCATAGCGTGCTGGATGAAGCCGAGGAACTGGTCGAGGCGCCTGAAGTTGCGCCCGCTCCGATCGTGTCGGATGAAGTTGCCGCGCTGCGGGCTGAGGTCGAGGCGCTGCGCGCTGCGCGGACGGAACCGGCGATCAGCCTGCTGGATGAGATCGCTGCGCTCCAGGCGGAAATCGAGACGCTGCGGGCGGAGAATGATTTTGCCCGCGCCGCGCCGAGCGTCGATCCCGAAGCGCTCAAGGATTGCTTCACCCTGATCGAGGAGCGGCTTTCCACGCTGGAATTCCGCGTGACCGAGCAGGATACGGCGCTGCGCCGCGTGTTGACGCTGCTGGTCGAATGGGTGGAGCGCGAGGAACGGATGGGCGACGCGCAGCACAGCGCCGCTGCCTGATCGGGTCATGCTGAACGCCCTGTCGGTCGATGTCGAGGACTGGTTCCAGGTCGGCGCGTTCGAGCGCACGATCCGGCGCGAGGATTGGGCGGGCCTGATCCACCGCGTCGAACGCAACACCGACGAAGTGCTGGCGCTGTTCGATGAGGCCGGGATCAAGGCGACCTTTTTCACTTTGGGCTGGGTGGCGGAGCGTTACCCGGCGCTGATGCGGCGGATCGTCGAGGCGGGGCATGAAGTGGCGAGCCACGGCTATGACCATACGCGGGTGTTCACCTTCGACGGGGCGCAATTCCGCGCCGACCTGCGGCGGTCGCGGGCGATATTGGAGGATGCGAGCGGGCAGGCGGTGACCGGCTATCGCGCGCCGAGCTTTTCCATCGACCGGCGCGTACCCTGGGCGCATGAGGTGCTGGCCGAGGAGGGCTATGCCTATTCCAGCAGCGTCGCGCCGATCCGGCACGATCATTATGGTTGGCCGGAAAGCCCGCGCTTCGCCTGGAAGCCGGTGGCAGGATCTCCGCTGGTCGAACTGCCGGTGACGACGGCGAAGCTGGGCGGGTGGACGCTGGCGGCGGGAGGAGGCGGTTTTTTTCGGTTGCTGCCTTACGGCTTTTCGCGCTGGGCGATCCGGCAGGTCAACGGGCAGGATCGGCGGCCCGCGATCATTTATTTCCATCCTTGGGAGATCGACCCGGACCAGCCGCGGGTGGAGGGCGCGCCGCTACGTTCGCGCTTTCGCCATTACACCAATCTCTCGGCGATGGCCGACAAGTTGCGCCGCCTGACGCGCGATTTTTCCTGGGGCCGCGTGGATGCGCTGGCTGCGCAGGAAGCGGAGAGGGCGGCATGAAGACGGGGGATGTTCTCGTCACGGCATTGGACCTTGCCGATCCGGTTCAGCGGGAGGCGGCGGATGCGTTCGTCATGGCGCATCCGGAGGGGACGCCCTTTCATCGCCCGGCTTGGTTGCAGGGCGTCGAGCGGGGGACGGGCAATCGCGCGCATATGCTGTCTGCGGTCGCGCCTTCCGGGCAGATCGTCGGCTTGCTGCCGCTTCATCATGTGAAGAGTGTCTTGTTCGGACAGGCTCTGGTGTCGGCGGGTTTTGCCGTCGATGGCGGCATTCTCGCGAGCGATCCGGCGGTGGTGTCCGCACTGGCCGCAGCCTGCGAAGCCATGGCGCGGGATGGCAGCATCGCTTCGGTAGAGTTGCGCGGCGGGCCGGCGCCGGGCGAGGGTTGGGCTTTGCATGAGGGGAGCCATCTCGGCTTTGCGCGGCCGATTGCGGATGACGACGAGGCAGAATTGTTGGGCATACCGCGCAAGCATCGCGCCGAATTGCGCAAGGCTCTGGCGAATGACGCGCTGGGGGTCGAGATCGGGCGGGAGGCGCGGCACCTGAAGGCGCATTATCGCGTCTATTCGGAAAGCGTGCGCAATCTCGGCACGCCGGTTTTTCCGGCGCGGCTGTTCCGCGAAGTGCTGACGGCCTTTGGCGAGGGTGCCGATATATTGGTGGTTCTGGAGGGTGATCGGCCGGTTTCGGCGGTCCTGACGCTCTATCATCAGGGCAGGGTGATGCCTTTCTGGGGCGGCGGTATCGCGGATGCGCGGCGGCTGCGCTCCAATGAACTTATGTATTATCGACTGATGGCGCATGGGCGGGAGCGGGGAATGCGCGTCTTCGATTTCGGGCGGTCCAAGGCGGGCAGCGGTCAGGCGGCGTGGAAGAAGAGCTTTGGCTTCGATCCGGCGCCGCTGTCCTACCATAGCTGGCCGGCGAACGGCGCGCGGCGGGACATCAATCCCAACAGCCCGCAATATCAGCGACGGATTGAGCTTTGGAAAAAGCTGCCCTTGCCGGTTGCCAACCTGATTGGCCCGTTCATCGCGCGGGGGCTGGGGTGACGGGGGAGATTCTCTTTCTCTGCCATCGCATTCCCTTCCCGCCGGATCGGGGGGACAAGATCCGTTCCTATCATCTGCTGGAACGGATGGCGCAGATCGCGCCCGTCCATGCCGGCTGCTTTGCCGACGATGCGCGGGACATGGGTTTTGCGCCGGACATGGCGAAGATGACCGCTAGCCAATGCGTGCTGGTGCGGGACCGTTCGCGGGTGGCGGCGGGGTTGAAAGGACTGGCGACGGGGCGACCCTTGCTGGTGTCGCTGTTCGATCATCCCGGGTTGCATCGCTGGGTGGCCAAGGTGCTGGCGGAGCGGCCCATCAAGGCGGTTGTCGCCTATTCCGCGCAGATGGCGCATTTCGTGCCGGCGCTGCCGGACGGCGTGCGTTTCCTGATGGATTTCGTGGATTTCGATTCGGCCAAATATGCCGCCTATGGCGCGCAGGGTTCCGGGCCGATGGCCTGGATCAACCGGCGCGAGGGGCGGGCGTTGCTCGAATTCGAACGGCAGGTGGCGGAGCGCGCCGAACTTTGCGCTTTCGTGAGCGAGGCGGAGGCGGCCTTGTTCCGTCAGGCAAGCGGCTTGGGACCGGATCGCATTGTCGGCATCGATAATGGCGTGGCGCTGGATTTTTTCGATCCGGCGGCGGATTTTCCTTCGGTGGCGCGCCGGGACGGGCCGCTGCTCGTTTTCACCGGGCAGATGGATTATCGCCCCAATGTCGAGGCGGTCGACAGCTTTGCCCGCGAGACGCTGCCCGCCATCCGCGCCAAATGTCCGGAGGCGACCTTCGCGATCGTCGGCCGCAATCCGACCAAGCCGGTTCAGGCTTTGGCTGCGCTGCCCGGCGTGATCGTGACCGGCGCCGTGTCCGATGTGCGCGGCTGGTTGGCGGCGGCGGATGTCGTCGTGGCGCCGCTGCGGATTGCGCGCGGTATCCAGAACAAGGTGTTGGAGGCGATGGCCATGGCGCGGCCTGTCGTGGCTTCGCCGCAAGCCGCCGAGGGAATAGACGCACAGGATGAGGAGCATCTGCTGATCGCCGCCGATCCCGCGCAGGAGGCTGCGAAGATCGTCGCATTGCTGTCGGACAAGGACCATGCCGAACGTCTCGGTCAGGCTGCGCGGATGCGGATGGAGGAGCGTTATCGCTGGTCCGCGACGCTGGCCAGGTTGCCGGACATGCTGTTCGGATCATCGCGGGCCGTCGACATGAGGGCGGCATGATCGGGCGCGCATTGCGGTCGGGGCCAGCCGAATCCGGTCTGGCAGGCTGGCGTGGTCATCTGACGGCGCTTGCCATCCTCGCTTTCGTCATCCTCGCTTTGTTTCATCGCGATGCGCTGGGCATGATGGCGATCTGGTGGAACGCCTCCACCTATGGCCATTGCCTGTTCATTCCGGCTCTGGTCGCATGGCTGGTGCAGCAGCGCTTGCCGGGCCTTCGCCAATTGCGGCCGACATCATGGGCGCCCGGCCTGCTCTGGCTGGGGCTTGGGGCCTTTGCCTGGATGCTGGGCGCGGCGGCGGGGGTGGCGGTTGTGCGCCATGGCGCGCTGGTGCTGATGTTGCAGGGATCGGTGATCGCATTGCTGGGCCCCGCCGTGTCGCGGGCCTTGCTGTTTCCGCTGTTCTACGCCCTTTTCATGGTGCCGTTCGGTGAGGAAATCGTCGCGCCCCTGCAGTTGGTGACGGCGCACATCAGCATGGTCCTGCTCGGCCTGACCGGCGTTCCAGCTCAGATGCAGGGCATCTTCATCACCACGCCCGGCGGCTATTTCGAGGTGGCGGAAGCCTGTTCCGGCGCCAAGTTCGTGATTGCCATGACAGCCTATGGCCTGCTGGTCTGCAATGTCTGTTTCACCCGTTGGAAACGGCGGATCGCCTTCATGGCCGGGGCGCTTTCCTTGTCCATATTGGCCAATGGGGTGCGAGCCTTCGCCACCATCTTCGTCGCGGAGGTAACGACGATCGATGCGGCGGCGGGTTTCGACCATGTCGTTTATGGATGGCTGTTCTTTGCCGTCATCATGACGCTGGTCATGGCGTTGGCCTGGCCCTTTTTCGACCGCAAGCCGGGTGATCCCTGGTTCGATCCGGAGCTGTTGCAGGCCAAGGGTCGTTCGGGCGCGGGCCCCATAGCGGGCGGCGCACTGGCGATCATCGTCGCGGCGCCGCTCTGGCTGGCGGCGAGCGCTGCGGCGGGACAGTCTTTGCCGGGGGCGCCTGTCCTGCCGGAGGTCAAGGGTTGGGCGCTGAGCGACGACAGTCCGCTCCATCCCTGGCGCCCGCGGTTCGACGGGGCCGATTATCTGAGCATGGCCAGATATCGCAACGCAGCGGGACAGGTCGTGGACCTCGCCATCGCCACGTTCGGCCGGCAGGGTGAGGGCCGGGAATTGGTCGGATTCGCGCAGGGGGCGGCCGATCCCGATGGCGACTGGACCTGGTCGCAGCCGGCGCCCGCGCCTGACAATGGGCGGGGTGAGCAGATCACCGGCCCCGGGCGCGTGGTGCGCCATGTGGTGAGCTTCTATGTCGTTGGAAATGGCAATCCCACTGGCAATGGGCATCTCGTGAAGTTGGAGACGATGAAGGCTCGCCTGCTAGGCAGCAATCAGCGCGCCGCCGCGATCTTAGTCTCGGCGGAGGAACGGGAAGGGCGCTCATCCGACGTCGCCATCGGCGCTTTTCTCCATGATCTGGGCAATGTGAAGGATTTGGCTGACCGCAGCCTCGGAACCCGCTAAAGCCTGTTCGCATGTGCGGAATAGCGGGCATCTTCCATCTTGAAACGGCCAAGCCGGTCGATCCGGCGCGGGTCGGGCTGATGCTGGACGCCATGCCGTGGCGTGGTCCGGATGACAGTGGTATCTGGACAGCGCCGGGCGTGGGACTGGGGCATTTGCGCCTGTCGATCATTGATCTGAGCAGCGGCGCGCAGCCCATGCTGACGGAGGATGAGAGTCTCGCCGTCGTCTTCAATGGCGAGATTTATAATTTCATGGAGGTGCGCGCGGAGCTGGAGGCCAAGGGCCATGTCTTCCGCACGCATAGCGACACGGAAGTCATCCTCCACGGCTATCGCCAATGGGGCGAGGCCTGCGTCGAGAGGTTCAACGGCATGTTCGCCTTCGCCCTGTTCGATGCACGGGCGCAGGCGCTCTGGCTGGTGCGCGACCGGCTGGGGGTAAAGCCGCTCCACTATGCGCTGCTGTCGGACGGCAGCCTGATTTTCGGGTCGGAATTGAAAAGCCTGCTCGCCCATCCCTTGCTGCGCCGCGCGCCGGACCTGTCGGCGGTCGAGGATTACCTCGCTTACGGTTATGTGCCCGACGACGCCTGCATGGTCGCAGGCGTGCGCAAGCTGGGGGCGGGAGAGACTTTGCGCATCGTGCGTGGAAGGCCCTTGCCGCCGCCGCAGCGCTATTGGGATGTGAGCTTTGCCGACCGCAGCAAGGCGAAACCGGAAGCTCTGGAGGAGGAACTGGTCGCGCTGATGCGGCAGGCGGTGCGGTCCCGCATGGTGGCGGACGTGCCGCTCGGCGCGTTCCTGTCGGGCGGGGTGGACAGCAGCAGCGTGGTCGCGTTGATGGCCGAGGCGTCGAAACAGGCGGTCAAGACCTGCACCATCGGCTTCGACGTCAGGGAACTGGACGAAACCGTCTATGCCGACCGGATTGCGCGGCGTTTCGCCACTGACCATCGCACGCGGATCGTGTCGCCCGACGATTATGGACTGATCGATACGCTTACCGCTCATTTCGACGAGCCTTTTGCCGATGCCTCCGCGCTGCCGACCTATCGGGTGTGCGAACTGGCGCGGGAGCAGGTGACGGTGGCGCTGTCGGGCGACGGCGCGGATGAGGCCTTTGCGGGCTATAGGCGGCATCGCTTCCAGATGCAGGGGGAGCGATTGCGCGGGCTGATCCCGGCTTCGGTGCGCCAGCCCTTGTTCGGGACGCTGGGGCGCTATTATCCCAAGGCCGATTGGGCGCCCCGATTCCTGCGCGCCAAATCGACTTTTCTGGAACTGGCGGGCGAGGGCGGGGAAGCCTATGCCGCTTCGGTCGGGGTGACGCCGCATGCCTTGCGGCAGAAGCTGTTCAGCCAGGATATGAGGACGCGGCTTGGCGCCTATCGGGCCGAGGACCGTTATATCAGGACCATGGCCGAAGCGCCCGCCCGCGATTCGCTGGACCGGGCGCAATATGCCGACATCCGCATCTGGCTGCCCGGCGACATCCTGACCAAGACCGACCGGATGAGCATGGCCGTCAGCCTGGAAGCGCGCGAGCCTTTGCTTGACCACCGGCTGGTCGAGTTCGCCGCCCGCCTGCCGGTCGCCCAGCGGATTCGCGGCAATAGCGGCAAATATCTCATGAAGAAGGGGATGGAGCCGTATTTGCCGCAGGATATTCTCTACCGGCCGAAAATGGGATTCGTGACGCCGATCAGCGCCTGGTTCCGCGGACCGCTCGCCGGGGAGGCGACAGCGATCGCCGGCGGGTCGGCGCTGGCGAAGACAGGCTGGTTCGATGCCAGGATGCTGGGCAAGGTGTCGGCGGATCACAAGGCTGGCGTGGCCGATCATGGCCGGCTGCTGTGGCAGTTGCTGATGTTGGACAAGGCTTTGACCCGGCTGTTTGCCCTTTGATCCGGGTGGAACTGGGCTCCTGCCTTCGCAGGAGCGCGATGGATTTCAATCTTGAAAGCCGTCCCAAGGGGTGCCAACGGAGCGGACACGATAAAGCTGATCAGGGTCCATAGGTGACAGTCTCCAAGGAAATATTGCGGGTGCGCCTGTACCTGCTGTGTCTGCTGGGGGACATGGCGGGGCTTTTCCTGTCCTTTCTGCTGGCCAATCTGTTGGTGCTGGGCGCGTTTTCCGGGGAACCGGGCAAGCCCCACGGCCTAGTCATGTTCGCGATGATCGCGCCGCTCTACGTGCTGCTGGGGATACAGGGCGGCGCTTATGGCATCCATATGCTGGAGGATCTGCGGCGCGGCATCTTCCGGGGGCTTCTGGCCCTGGCGCAGGCGGCGATGCTGATGCTGCTGATCGTTTATCTGGGCAAGATCGCGGAGCAGCTTTCGCGTCTGACGTTCATCGTGGGTCTCGCCTTTTCGGCGGTTGGCGTTGCGGTGGTTCGGCTTGCCATCGACCGCCTGGGCGCGCTGCTATTGGGCGAGGTGCCGCATCTGACCGTTGTGATCATGGATGGCGTGGCGATCGACACCGGCCCGCATATGCATGTGATCGAGGCAGCCGCCGCTGGACTATATCCCAAGGGGCACGACGCCGATATGGCTGCGCGTCTCGCCGCCGCCGTGGGCATGGCGGAGCGCGTGATCGTCGCCTGCCCGATCGAGCGGATGAGCGACTGGTCGGTGGCGCTGAAATCGCTCTCCGCGCGGGGCGAGATCGTCGTGCCGGAACTACTGCGCTTCGCCCCGGCGCGAGTGGACGAGTTTGACGGCCAGCCCACGATCATCGTGGCGGGCGGGCCTTTCCAGTTCCGCGATCGGCTCATCAAACGCTTTTTCGACATCGTCGTGGCGACCGCAGCGACCATTGCTTTGTCACCGGTGCTGATCGCGGCGGCTCTGGCGGTGAAGCTGACCAGTCCCGGCCCGATCATCTTCCGCCAGCCGCGCATCGGGCGCAATGCCCGACCGTTCAGCATCTACAAATTCCGATCGATGCGTAGCGAGGCCAGCGACAGCAAGGCCGACAAGCTGACCGCGCGCGATGACAACCGAGTGACGGCGGTCGGCCGCTTCCTGCGCAAGACCAGCATCGATGAATTGCCGCAGCTTTTCAATGTATTGCGCGGCGACATGAGCATCGTCGGCCCGCGTCCTCATGCCGCCGCCGCCAAGGCGGGGGACAGCCTTTATTGGGAGGTCGACGATCGCTATTGGGAGCGGCACTGCATCAAGCCGGGCATGACCGGCCTGGCGCAGGTGCGCGGGCATCGCGGATCGACGGACCATCATCAGGATTTGATCGACCGCCTCCAGTCGGACCTGGAATATGTGACCAAATGGTCGATCTGGCGCGACCTGCGCATCATCGTCGCGACGATCGGCGTGCTGGTGCATCACAAGGCTTATTGATGGACGCGATCGATCTTGTCGCTGCGCTGGTTTTGCTGCTGTCGCTGGTAGCGGTGGCGTGGCCGTTTCTTTTCTATCCTCTGATCCTGCGCGCCTTGCCTACGCGGCCGGAACAGCCTGTGGCGGGGCCGATGCCGTCCGCGTCGCTCCTCTTCTGCGCCTATAATGAGGCGGCAGCGATTCCGGAAAAGCTCGCCAATCTGGCGATGTTGAAGGCCCGTTATCCGGGCCTTGAAATCCTGGCGTTCGACGATGGCTCCTCGGACGAGACGGCGGCGCTGATCGCTGCGCAGGACTTGTCGGTGACGCTGCTGCGCGGGCCGGGGCGCAGCGGAAAGGCGCATGGCATGAAACTGCTGGCGGCGCGGGCGAAGGGCGACGTGCTGATCTTCACCGACGCCAATGTGATGCTGGATGCCGACGCCATCGACAATCTGCTGGCCCGCTATGCCGACCCGGAGATTGGCGGGGTGCTGGGTTCGCTGCATTATATGGGCGATGGCGAGAGCGCGACGGCCTCGGTCGGTTCGCTCTATTGGCGGATTGAGGAAAGGTTGAAGGACGAAGAGTCGCGCACCGGCAATGTGCTGGGGGCGGATGGATCGATCTTCTCGATCCGGCGGGCGCTCTATCCCGAATTTCCCGATAGCGTGCTCGACGACCTGACCGTTTCCATGGCGGTGGTCTTTGCGGGCAAGCGGCTGGTGAAGGCGAAGAATGTGATCGCCCGCGAGCGACTGGTGGCGGCGCGGGGCGATGAATATCGCCGCAAGGTCCGTATCGCCGCCCGCGCCTGGCACACGCACAGCCATTTGCGGCCGCAATTGCGGCGCATGAGTGCGCTTGACCGCTTCAAATATGCCTCACGCAAGATCGTTCGCTGGTTTGGCGGCCTCTTCATCCTGACGGGGATTGTCGCGGCGGGGACGCTGGCGATGCGGATTTCTCCGACGCTCTATATGATCGGCGGATTGACCGGCGTGTTCATCCTCTGGCGCGGCTTGCGCTCCAGGGGCGGCCCGTTCGCGGCGGCGGTGGATATCCTCATCGCTTATGTCGCGACCTTGCAGGGCGTCGTGAAAGCGATGTCAGGCCGCACCGTCACCATCTGGAATCCGGCCAAATCGCGCTGATCCCTCTCGCCAAAGCGTCGGCATATTGTATAGGCGGCCTACCCTTTAGCGGAGCCAAGGCGTGATAACTTACCAGCGGGTGGCGAAAGCCGCCGGCAAGCATCTTACCTGGACCATGCTTGCTGTGCGCAAGGCGCTGGGCGCGCGGGCCAACCGGGCCTGTCCCGCTTGCGGGCAGGCGGTAGTGGGCTTTTTCCGCTATGGCGACAATGCCGAATGGGGTTGCCCGAACTGCGGCGCATCCCCACGCGAGCGGCTGATGAACCATTTGATCGCGGGCGATGTGCTAAGGGTGCCGGAGCAGGGTGCGGTGCTGCATATGGCGCCGAATGAAGATAGTCTGGTGCAGCGTTTTTCCATTGCCGCCGACTATACGCCCGCCGATCTCGATCCGGGCCGCTACCATGTGCCCAACATGCGGCGCATCGACCTCATGGCGCTCAATGACAGCGAACGCTACGACCTGTTCTATGCCAGCCATGTGATGGAGCATGTGCCCGACGATCATGCCGTGTTGCGCAACATCCATGGCGCGTTGAAGCCGGGGGGCGAGGCCTGGCTGATCGTTCCCTTATGGGAGAAGCCCACCGAGGACGGCAGTTTCGATATTCCCCCACGCGAACGCGAGCGGCGCTTCGGCCAGTGGGATCATGTGCGCCAATATGGCCCGGACTTTGCCGACCGCATCCGCGCGGCTGGCTTTGAACTCGAAGAGATCGACGCGAGCGGCATCGATGCCGATACGCGGTATTATTATGCGCTGGACGACCGCCTGTTCCGCGCCCGCAAGCCTGTGGGAGCCTGATCCCGGTGAGCGAACCGCTCGGCAGGGCGCTCGCCCGGATGGAGGCTTCGGCCCGCATCCTTGCCCTGATCAAGCTCGCCAACGTCGGGCTGACGCTGATCTGGGGCTTTGCCGTCACCTATGTGTTCGTGCGCGCCCTGCCGCTGCGCGAGTTCCAGTCCTTCCTGCTGCTGGTGGCGTTCGGCAATTTTACCATTTCGGCCGAATTCGGCCTGACCAGCATCATCTATGCGCGGCTGCGGCGGCATTGGTTGGGGAACATGGGGCTGGGCACGAGGCAGGATGATGCAGGCGGCTTCCGGCTGGAGGAAATGGGCGTGCTGTTCCTGTTTCTCGGCCTCTTGATTCTTGGCGGCTTTGCGATCCTCTTGGTCGCGTTTGCGCTGGGCGGGCTGCACTCCGGCATGCCGCTTCTGTTCCTGCTCTTCTTCTTGTCCGCCTGTCTCAACCTGCCGGCGTTGCTGGCCAAGAGGACATTGGCGGCGGTGGATGGCAACTTCCTCTGGGAAGCGCTCGACTGCCTGCGCCGAGTGATGACGATCGCGCTGCTGCTGTTCATCCTGCAAGGGTTGGACCCGCGCCTCTCCCTGGCCTTGCAGCTTTTCGTCAGCATGGCGGTGATCGGCTATGCCATAGCGCTGGTGCATCGGCGCCTGGGCATGGAGGCGCGGCATTGGCTGTCCTTCCGCGTCGGCGGAGGTCATGTTCGGCTGCATTATCTGCGCGATATCGGGGCATCGGCGGCGTTCACCATCTCGGAAATCCTGGCCTATAATGCGCCATATTTCACCATCGCCGCTGCGACTCATGATGCGCGACCGATGCTGATCTTCGACTTTTTCTTCAAGATGTCGCGTTCGCTGTCGATGCTCGTCCGGGCGACGGTGGAGGCGGCCTTGCCCCGCATCACGCGGGCTTTTCATGCCGGCGATTCGGCGCGGCTGCGTCAGTTGATGGGGCGGGCGCTGGGCGTCGCGCTGTTCTTTGCGGTGAGCGCTTCGGGTGCCTTGATGCTGTTTGGCGAGTGGCTGTTCGCCAAACTGTTCGATGGCCGCGCAGCGATCGACCGCATCGATCTGTTGCTGATCGGCGGTGCGTTGCTGGCGCTCGCGGTGATCTGCGTGTCGGTCTATGTGCAGGGCGCTCTGGGCCGGTTTACCCTGTTGCTGGGCCGATCGCTGCCTTTTCTCGCCGGTTCGTTGCTGAGTGTGCCGCTGGCGAGGATTTTTGCGCCGGAGCGGTTCGATCTGCTGTTTCTGATCCTCTATACGCTGACCCTGTTCGTGGCGGCCGCCATTCATGGCGCTTCGCTCCGCCAATTGGTGGGCAGGCGCCCATGAAGGTCGCGATGTGCGATCCGTCGCTGTTTACCGGGCGCTATGACGACAGCCTCTGCGCGGCGATAGCGGCGCAGGGCGTGGACATCACCCTGCTTGGCCGCCCAATGCGCGTGACCGACGCGATCGTGCCGCACGGCTATCGCTATGATGCGTGCTTCTTCCGCCGCAGCGAGGCGCTGCGCGGATGGATCGGGGAGGGACGGGCATTCCGTCTGCTGAAGGCGGCCGAATATGGGCTGAGTTGTACGCTGGGCGATCTCGGCATTTTGGGCGATGCCGATGTCGCGCATCTGCAATGGCTTCCGCTGGCGCCTGCCGATCGCATCATGCTGAAGCGGTTGAAGGGCAGGACGGCGCTGGTCCATACAGTCCATAATGCCGATGCCTATCATGCCGACGCCGGGGTGCAGGGCAGGGGCTATCGCGACCTGCTCGATATGTTCGACGCGCTGATCGTCCATGGCGAGACGACCCGCATGGCGCTGGAGCGGCAGGGAGTCGCTTCCGGACGCATCCATATGACGCCGCATCCGCCGATGCGCCTTGCCCCTGCCGGGCCGGATGATCTGGCGCAAGTGCCTGACGCATCCCTGCCGCGCCTGCTCTTTTTCGGCACGATCCGGCCCTATAAGGGCGTCGATCTGCTGGTGGAGGCCTGCCTGTCGCTCTGGAGGGCAGGGCATCGCTTCGAACTGGTGCTGGCGGGCAAACCGTTCATGGACATCGCGCCGCTGCTCGATAGCGTGCGTGCGGCGGGCTTTGGCGAGCGGCTGATCGCTGATCTCGGCTTCCTGACCGAACAGCGGCTCGACGCGCATATGGCGAAGGCGGATATCTTGGTCTTTCCCTATCGGCATATCGACAGCAGCGGCGCGTTCCTGTCGGCGCTGCACCAGGGCAAGGCGATGGCGACGTCCGACGCGGGCATGTTCGCCGGCCTGCCGCAAGAGGTGGCGGTCAGGTCGCCGGCGGGAAATGCGCCGGCGCTTGCGCAAGCCCTCTTGCCCCTCGTAGAAAGCGCGGCCATCAGGCAGGCTTTGGGAGCGCACGCGCGCACCTATGGAGATTCAATGGGCAATTGGAAGGACATGGCGCTGGCCACCATCGCCATCTATCGCAGCGTGACCGGTGCCAAGGTGACCAGAAAATGAGCCGCTATGTTCGTGAACTGCGCGACCGGGGGCTGGCGGTGCGTCTGGCGCTGGCGGGCCGTGTCCATCAATATCCCGAGATTCAGGCGTTGCGCCGGTTTTTGAGCGCCTTCGCGGTGGATTGCGTGTTCGACATCGGGGCCAATCGCGGCCAATATGCGACGATGCTGCGCAAGGATGCGGGGTTTAGCGGCACGATCCTGTCCTTCGAACCCAATCCGGAGATTTTCGCGGAGCTGGAACGAAGCGCCGCGTCCGATGGCAAGTGGCATGCGTTCAACATGGCTTTGTCCGATTTCGACGGCACGGCCAGCTTCAACATCATGGCCGCCGACCAGTTCAGCTCCTTGAAGAAGCCGTCCGGAGAGCAGGACGCAATCTTCGCGGAGCGCAACAAGGTGACGCGCACCGTCGACATGCGCTGCCGTCGCCTGGAGAGCTTGCTGCCGGAATTGAAGAGCGCCCATGGTTTTGCACGGCCTTTTTTGAAGATGGATACGCAGGGTCATGACCTCTCCGTCTGTGAAGGCGCAGGCGGTGTATTGAGCGAGATGGCTGGCGTTCAGACCGAACTCGGCGTCCGGCCGATTTATGAGGGCGGCACTGGCTATAGGGCGATGATAGATTGGCTGGCGAGCCGCGCTTTCGTGCCTTCGGCCTTCTTCGCCAACAACAAGGGCCATTTCCCGCTTCTGGTCGAGATGGACGGCATTTTCGTCAATCAGGCGTTGTTGCCGCAGGAACGATGATGTTCAACCGGTCGCGTTCCATCAGTGCCACCCGCCTGTTCCTTGCGGGCGCGATCGGGCTGACGCTCTGGCTGGGCGCGACTTTTCTTTGGCATGTGACCTATCGGCAGGGCATCAGCCTTGCCGTTATCCTGTTTCTCGATCAGGATTTTCCGGCGCTGTTCGGCGGGCTGCTGCTGCTGACGCTGGCCGCGCCTTTCGCGGAAGGATTGGGCTGGCGCCTGCCGCTGCCGCGTGCGCGGGTGATGGTGCCGCTGGTGGCCCTGTTCGGTCTCGTCGCCTGGGTGGGGCATTATTGGCTGTTTCAGGACTATTCCATCTCCCGCGATGAGGAGGTTGCGCGCTTCGCCGCCGCCTATATGCGGGAAGGGTTCCTGGCCCGTCCGATCCCAATGGAATGGGAAGCGTATCGCCGCGCGATCATGCCGGAATTCTTCTCCCCCTTCGGCGCGGCGGACTATTGGACGGCGGCCTATCTGCCGGTGAACAGTGCGATTCAAGCGCTGTTCTGGCAATTGGGCGATCCCAATCTGGCGGGGCCGGTGCTGCTGATGGCGGGGTTGTTCGCGCTGTGGCGAGTGGCGCTGCATCTGTTTCCGGATCGGCCCGATGCAGTGTGGGTGACGATGCTGCTGGCGCTGTCCTCGGCGCAGCTCTGGGTCACGGCGATGACCCCCTATGCCATGACCGGGCATTTTGCGCTCAACATGATCTGGCTGGCACTGGTGCTGCGCGGAGGGCTGGTCGGGCATCTGAGCGCGGCGGTGGTGGCGATGGCGGCGGCGGGGCTGCATCAGTGGCATTTTCCGCCGATCTTCATCGCGCCCTTCATTTTGTGGATGCTGCTTGGGCGTCGATGGAAGGTCGCGATTTTCCATATCCTCGTGCTGGCGGCGATCGTCATCGTCTGGGCCAAGCTCTGGCCAGCCTTCCTCACCCATGTGCTGGGCCAGCCGACCGACGTGCGCCCCTCCGCAGGCGTGGCGGACAAAGTCGGCAGTCTTTTCGAGCGGTTGGGCGACCGCTGGCAACCGCTGGTCAACCTCAGCCGCTTTGCCGCCTGGAACAATATATTGATGGTGCCGCTGGCGACGCTGGGCGTGTTCGCCATGCGTTGGCGCAAGGCCATCCGGGGGCAGGAGATCGCGTTGCCGCTCGCCCTGGGGTGCTTTGCGGGATGCGCGCTCGCCCTGGCGCAGGGCTATGGCTGGGGTTATCGCTACGCCCATGGCTTTATCGGGCCGTTCTGCCTGCTGGCGGGATTGGGCTGGGCGCGCTTCAGGACAGGGGCGATCCGGCCGGTCTTTCTGGGGGTGGCGATCACGCTGCTCGGCAGCGCCTATCTCGTCTGGCGGACGCATGTTTTTGTGGCGCCCTATGCGGCGAGCCATCGGATGATCGATGCGTCGCGGGCGGACGTCGTGCTGGTCGATCCGCGAGGTGGGCTTTACGTCACCGATCTGGTGCGGGGACGCAATGGCGTCCCGGGCAAGCCGATGGTGATGAACCTGGGCATGTTGACACTCGATCAGGTCGACAATCTCTGCAAAAATTATGTGGTGGAGCTGTTCGATCGGGCGGAGTTCCGACCCCTGGGCGTGCCGCTGGCGCGCTGGAATCTGGGGCGGATGGATGCTCTGCGCGCGCATATGAAGGAAGAAGGCTGCGACAAGCCCGTTCAGCCGCCGCTGCCCGAGACAGAGGAAGAAGCGTTCAATGCGGCGGGCGATGTGCTTTAGCATTGCCCGTGCAGCAGCAACCTCGCGATAAAAGGGCGGGGTTACTGCCCCTTCACATAGACCCGCTTGCCGCCGATCCATGTTTCCAGCACCTGCGTCCCGCGAATATCGTTGGCGCTGGCGGAGGAAATATCCCTGTCGATCAGGAGAAAATCCGCCCGCTGGCCCGGAATCAAACTGCCGAAGCGCCTTTCCGCAAAGCCCGCATAGGACGCCTGCCGCGTGAACCCGTCCAGCGCTGCCTGGAAGCCTATGCGCTGTTCGGGCATCCATCCGCCCACCGGTTGCCCCGATGCATCCTCGCGGGTCATGGCGGCGGCGATACCGGGAAACGGATTGGGGCTTTCCACTGGCACGTCCGATCCGAAGGCCAGGGGGACACGATTGTCCAGCATCGCCTTCCATGCATAGGCGCCCCTCAACCGGGCATCGCCCAACCGCGCCGTCGCCATGCGCCAGTCGGAGGTCTGATGCACCGGCTGCATCGAAGCGACGATGCCAAATTGCCCGAAGCGCGGCAGTTCCGCAGGATCGAGGATCTGCGCATGTTCGATGCGCCAGCGCCGGTCGCCCTTATAGGTTTCGCTGAGTTCCTGAATGGCGTCCAGCGCTTCGCTATTGGCGGCATCGCCAATGGCGTGAACCGCGATCTGGAAATTGTCCATCGCCGCCCGGCTCATGATATTGCGGAGTTGCGTCGAGGGGATCATAGGCAGTCCCCGCTGCCCCGGCGCATCGGCATAGTCCGCCTTCAGCCAGGCTCCGCGCGACCCCAGCGCCCCGTCCAGGATCAGCTTGACCCCGCCCATGCGCAGATGGTCGTCATAAAGCCAGGGCGTCGGTTCCGGTCCGGCGATCAGCACCATATTGTCGAGGCCATAGGCATAGGAGATGATCCGAACCCGCAGCGCCCCGCGATCGGCGGACCGCCGGAAAGCCTGCCAGTCCTCGATGCTGGTGCCCATGTCGGCGATGCCGGTGATGCCCTGTTTGAGCAGCGCCTGCTGCGCCTTTTCCAGCGCGATGTCGCGGTCCTTGGGGGCGGGCGGGGGGACAACCCGCGTCACCAGTTCCATCGCCTTGTCGACGAACACGCCCGCAGGCTTGCCGCCCGCCATTTCGATGTGCCCACCGGCAGGAGCTTTGGTTGCGGCGGTGACGGCCGCCGCCTTGATCGCCTGCGAATTGGCCCAGCCCGCATGGCCGTCGATCCGTTCCAGCCAGACCGGCACGTCGCTGACCGCCGCGTCCAGTTCGGCGGCGGTGGGGAAGCGGCCCAGACCCCAGATTTCCTGGTTCCAGCCCGTCCCGATAATCCATTTCCGCCCCGTATTGGCGGCAGCATAAGCCCTGATCTTCGCCTGCGCCTCCGCCAGCGATTTCGTCTCCGACAGGTCGAGCGTGATGAGCGACAGGCCATAGCCCATGACATGCCCATGGGCGTCGATCATGCCGGGGATCAACGTCTTGCCGCCAGCATCCAGCTTAAAGTCGGGACGCTTGGGCTGCGCCGGTTCCGGCTCGTTCTTCCTGCGCTTTTTGGGGCGGGTATATTCCGGTTCCTGATAGCGGTCGGGCAATAGATTCCCAACTTTGCCCTCATCGTCGATGGTTAGCGCCTTGAAGCGCACCAGCCGCCCGTTGGCGTCCAGCGCGATGCCGTTCACATTGTCGATCACGCCCGAAGCCAGCGCCGCGCCGGGCAGGGCAAGCGCGGCAATTGCCGCCAGCAGAGCGGCCTTCATGCCCGCGTGATCCGCCGCACGATAGCGCTGGTATCCTGCCGATGGCCGCCCATCGCCTGCACATCGGCATAAAATTGATCGATCAGCGCCGTCACTGGCAAGGTCGCGCCATTGGCCCGTGCTTCCTCCAGCGCCAGCCCCAGATCCTTGCGCATCCAGTCGACCGCGAAACCGAAATCGAAACTGTCGGCGGCCATCGTCTTCCAATAATTATCCATCTGCCAGCTTTGCGCCGCGCCGCCGGAAATCGCATCGAACACCTTGTCCAGATCCAGTTCCGCCGCCTGAGCGAAACGCAGCGCTTCAGCGAGGCCCTGCACCACGCCGGCGATGCAGATCTGGTTCACCATCTTGGCGGTCTGGCCCGCGCCCGCGCGTCCCACATGGATGATGCGGGTGGTATAGGCCTGCATCACGATCTTCGCTGCCGCGACCGCCGGTTCGCTGCCGCCGCACATGACGGCAAGCCGGCCTTTTTCCGCGCCTGCCTGGCCGCCGGTCACAGGCGCGTCGACGCAATGCAACCCTCTGCTTTCGCCCTCCACGAACAACTGCCGCGCGATCCGCGCCGATACCGTCGTATGGTCGATGAAGAGGCCTCCCGGCTTCATGGAGCGAAAGGCGCCGTCGCGGCCCAGCGTGATCTGGCTCAGATCGTCGTCGGTGCCGACGCAACTGATGACGATCTCCGCATCCTCCGCCGCCTTGGCCGGGCTGATCGCGACTTCGCCGCCATAGGCATCCGCCCAGCGCTTCGCCTTGCCGATGGAACGGTTGTAGACGGTGAGTTGATGCCCCGCTTTCGCCAGATGTCCCGCAATCGGGCCGCCCATGACGCCCAGGCCGATAAACGCGATTTTAGCCATATGCCTCGATCAGTTAGATGCGCGCGCCAATGCCATAGGCAGAGTTTTCCGTCAGTGCCAGTTCCTTCCGCCGCAATTTTGAGGTAGGGCGCCGCCCATGAACACGCTGACCAAGATCGAGAGCGCCACGCCGCTACCCATTTCCGTCGATGACATATTGGCGGCGCGCGTGCGAATTTCGGGCTCGGTCGTGCATACGCCGACGCTGGTCAGTCAGACACTGTCGGCCATGTTCGGTTGCAAAGTGTATCTGAAGTTCGAAAATCTTCAGTTCACCGCCGCGTACAAGGAGCGCGGCGCGCTCAATCGCCTGCTTCAACTGGACGAGAAAGCGAAGAAGAAGGGCATCATCGCCGCCTCGGCCGGCAATCATGCGCAGGGTCTTGCCTATCATGGCAAGCGCCTGGGCGTGCCCGTCACCATCGTCATGCCCACCACCACCCCGACGGTGAAGGTGACGCAGACGCAAGGGCATGGCGCCACGGTCGTCCAATATGGCGAGAAATTCGACGATGCCTATGCCCATGCCCGCAAGCTGGAGGTGGAGCAGGGTCTGACCTTCGTCCATCCCTTTGACGAGCCGGACATCATGGCCGGGCAGGGCACAGTTGCGCTCGAAATGCTGGAGGACGCGCCGGAGATCGACACGCTGATCATCCCGATCGGCGGAGGCGGCCTGTTTTCGGGCGTGGCGACGGCGGCCAAGGCGATGAAGCCGGATATCAAGATCTATGGCGTGCAGGCGGAACTCTATCCGTCGATGTACGACTATATCAAGGGCGCCAACCTGCCTTGCGACGGCGATACGCTGGCGGAGGGCATCGCCGTCAAGCAGCCGGGCGAACTCACCCGCCGTTTCGTCGAGCGGCTGGCGGACGATGTGCTGCTGGTCAGCGAGCGCCATCTGGAGGAAGCGGTCAGCCTGCTGCTCCAGATCGAAAAGACGGTGGTGGAGGGCGCGGGCGCCGCAGGCCTTGCCGCGCTGTTGACGCATGGGCAGGAATTTGCCGGGCGCAAGGTCGGCCTGATCCTGACCGGCGGCAATATCGACACGCGCCTGCTGGCGAATGTGCTGCTGCGCGATCTGGCGCGTTCGGGCCGCCTGGCGCGGTTGCGGATCATCCTGCAGGATCGGCCGGGCGCGCTGTTCCATGTGGCGCGCATCTTCGACCAGGAAGCGGTCAACATTCTCGAACTGTCGCACCAGCGGATATTTACCAATCTGCCGGCCAAGGGTCTTAGCCTGGACGTCGAATGCGAGACGCGCGACGGCGCTCATCTGGAGCGCCTGATCGCGGCCTTGCGCGCGGTTGGATATGAGGTTGCGCCGATCGAAGTCGCCTGATCGACGCGGCCTCTGCCGCTTAACCAATTTTCGTGGTAAATAATCTTTTCACAGCGGCCCGCGGACGGCATAGTCGTCTCATGAATCAGGGGTCGGGCAACGCTGTGGGGGAGATGCGGTTGTGAGTGCGCCTTTCCGCTTTCCGCGTTTCTTTGTGACAAACCCCAGCCCTTGCCCCTATTTGCCGGGCAAGAGCGAGCGGAAGGTGTTCACCGAACTTAGCGGCGACAATGCTTCGGAGCTGAATGACGCCCTTGGCCGCATCGGCTTCCGGCGTAGCCAGAATGTCGCCTATCGGCCAAGCTGCGCGGATTGCTCCGCCTGCGTGTCGGTGCGCGTCGTCGCGGGCGAGTTCGAACCCAATGCGACCCAGCGCAAATTGCTGCGCAAGAATGAAGACCTCGTCATCACCGCCTGCAAGCCCTGGTCGACCGAGGAGCAGTTCGCGCTGTTGCAGCGCTATTTGCGCGCCCGTCACCCCGGCGGCGGCATGACCGAAATGGACGAGATGGACTTTGCCGACATGGTCGAACAGACCCCGGTGGAAAGCCATGTCGTCGAATATCGCGAACCGGGCGAGGATGGCCGCCCCGGTAAGCTGATCGGTGCCTGCCTGACCGACCGGCAGGGGGATGGCCTCTCGATGATCTACAGCTTCTTCGATACGGAACTGGAGCATCGCAAGGGGCTGGGCAATTTCATCATCATGGATCATATCCTGCGCGCGGCGAAGGCCGGGCTGTCCTATGTCTATCTCGGCTATTGGGTCGAGGGATCGCAGCGGATGCAGTACAAGATTCGCTATCGACCGCTCGAAAGGCTGAGCCGCAACGGCTGGACCCGTTTCGACCCGCAGGAACAGGCGCAGGCCGTGCGGGAGGCGGAAAGCCGCGATGAGCCCGCGCTGCCACGCGAACTGGCGGCGATCTTCCGCAAATAAGACTGCTGGAATTCCCTATTCCTGACCGATGAAAGCCGGGGCGTATCGTCTTGCGGCTGGCGGAACGGTTTGCGCCGTTGCGGATTAATTTCCCACTACCGCATTGGAAAGCTTATTTAACTTTTTCCGTTACTGCATTCGGATGGATTGCAGCAATGGCAATGGATCTGGGTCGGTAGATGGACCGTTTTGCTGATCGCAGATTTGCGGAATTTCGCTCCGAACTGGCTCGGGACGGGCTGGAATGGGACGCGTTGCACTATCGTAATGAGTTGCTGTTCTCTCCGGTCTTCCAACGCGTCTCTCCGCCGCTGATTCGGTGGATCGCGGACTATCGCGGTCGCATATTGTCGCGAGAGATCGCTTCGGACCTGTTCGCCCGCCATTTTTCCTCCGACATGATCGGCAATGGCTGGCGCGCCATGCTGGACCGGCGTGACTGCATGGCGCTGGCCGATGCGGCGAGACGGTCAACCCGGCCCGGTCCGGTTTCCGTCCGGATGCGCACCATATCGGGCGAGACGAGACCGGGGATCGTGCGCATGACGCTGGTCGCGGAGCCGGATGAGGCGCCCCTCTGGTACGGCACGGTCGAGGACATCGATGAACGCTATGACCGGGATAGCCGCGCATTGGCCAATGCGCTGGCGGAAAGCCGACAACATTATCGCTGGTCGGTCGAACTCAGTCCGCAGGTGCCCTGGACTGCAGCCCCCAATGGCGCGATCGAGGAGGTCGGACCCCGCTGGCAGGACCTGACCGGCATCGCGCCGGCTCAGGCGCGTGGCGCGGGGTGGATCGATTCGCTGCACCCCGACGATGTCGAACGGACGCTGGCCGTGTGGACCGAAAAGCTCCGCACGGGCGATCCGATGGACGTCGATTATCGGCTGCGTCTGGCCGATGGAGGTCATCGCTGGATGCGCTCCCGGGCCTCGGCACGGCGGGACCAGAAGGGCCGGATCGTGCGCTGGTATGGCACGTTGGAGGATATCCACGCGCGGAAACTGGCGCAGCGCGAATTGGCGAACAGTGAGGAACGTTTCCGCCTGGCGGTGCAGTCGGCGCGCCTGGGCATATGGGATTTCGACGCGGTCGCCGGCACGCGGACCTGGTCGCGGGAATTCCGGTCGATGCTGGGCCTGTCCGATACGGAGCCGGCGACGAGCGAACTGGCGTTGCGGCTGGTGCATCCGGAGGACCGGCCCCGCCTTGCCGAAATGCTCGACGCCGTAGCGAGGGAGCGCATGCCGCCGCATTTCGAAGCGAGCCTCAGGGTGTACAGAGCTGATACCGGCGCCCTGCGTTGGATCAAGAGCGTCGGCTGGAGCAGTTTTTCCGAATCGGGCCGGCCGCTGCGCGTCATCGTCACCTTCCAGGACGTCACAGAAGAAAGAAACAGCGAGGAACGCATTCGCTGGGCCGCGACCCACGATCCGATGACCCACATGCCCAATCGGGCGCTGTGGCAGGCGACGCTGGAGGACATGACGGAGCAGGCCCGCCGGACAGGCGTAAGCTTCGGCCTGATCCTGGTCGATATCGACGATCTGAAGCGGACCAACGACATGCTCGGCCATGATGCGGGCGACGCGCTGCTGTGCGGATTTGCGCAGCGCTTCGCCTCTTGCGCGCCCGCCGACGCGATGGTCGGACGGCTGGGCGGCGACGAATTCGGCATGATTGCGCCCTCGCTCGCCAGTTGCGCGGCGCTCACGGAATGGAGCGCCGAATTGCTGGGCGGTGTTCGGGCGCCCTATGTTCATAATGGCCGCTCGCTCGATTACGGCATCAGCATGGGCGGCGCGGTCTTTGGCGAACATGGCGACGACGCGGCCGAATTGCTGAAGGCGGCGGACCTGGCGCTTTATGCCTCCAAATCCTCGGGTCGGGGACGGCTGACATTGTTCCAGTCGCAATTGCGTGCCGAAGCGCAGCAGCGCAGTTCGATGATCCACATGGCCCGGCAAGCCATAGCGGACGATCTGGTGGTGCCCTATTATCAGCCCAAGGCCGATATGAAGACGGGCCGGATATTGGGCTATGAAGCGTTGCTTCGCTGGCAGCACCCCCGTACCGGCATACACGCGCCCGACAGCATCGCAGCGGCGTTCGACAATGCGGAAATCGCCGTCGAACTGACCGAAAAGATGCTGGCGAAGGTGGTCCGCGATGTCGAGCGGTGGTTACGGGCCGGCTATGATCCGGGCCGCGTCGCCATCAACGCTTCGGCCGCCGATTTCATGCAGCACGACTTTGCCGGCTATGTCCTGGACCATCTCGCGCGCTGCGCCATCCCGCCGCACCAGTTCGAGATCGAAGTCACGGAGACGGTGTTTCTGGGCCGCGGCGCAGAACAGGTGGAGCAGGCGCTGCATCGCCTGTCGGCGGCGGGCGTGCGGATCGCGCTGGATGATTTCGGCACCGGCTATGCGTCGCTCAGCCATTTGAAGCAATATCCCGTCGACGTGCTGAAGATCGATCGCAGTTTCATCAGCAACATCGAACAGGATGCGGGGGATGCCGTCATCGTCGACGCCATCGTGAAGCTGGGCAGCAGCCTGGGCATGGAGGTCGTGGCCGAAGGCGTGGAAACGGCGGGGCAGGTCGAATTGCTGATCGCGCGTGGCTGCATGATCGGTCAGGGCTATCTGATGGGCCGACCGCGACCCTGGGCAGCGGTGCGATCGCAAGCCGCCTGAGGATCCGCCTTAGAGCGCGCTGCGTTAAATCGGACGCAGGTCGCACGCTCTATGTTTTTGTGGTCGCATCGCTTTAAGCGGAAACCGGTTCCCACTTTTCCGCACGACGCTCTAGTTGTTTAGTCCGAGCATGTGATGGTGTGGCTTGACGCTAAAGACGTCGGGCTTTGATTTCCAGAGTTCGGCTACGGCCTCGTAGGGCGTTTTGAATCTGAGGGCCTTGAGTTGCTTGGCAAAGCTGTAAGCTATCAGCCAATCACGGACGTGCCGCCGCAATTCTGCGATAACGGATGTTTGTGGGTGCGGCGATCCGGGGCGCATTGGTGCGACTTGCCTGAACGGTATGGCCGATGGAAGACGGTGCATCGACGCTTCAGCCGCTGGTGCCATGCCGGCGTGTGGGAGCGGGTGTTCGCTGCGCTGACCGCTGACCGGGAGAACCTTCATCGTCGCCGCCGGCCAGGTCGGTGACATCACGCAGGCGCCGGCCTTGCTCGAAGGTCAGGCCGGGGATGCCGTGCTCGCCGACAAAGCCTATGACAGCAATGCGTTACGCGCAATCATCGCCAACATGCAGGCCGAGGCCGTGATC
>Ga0255338_1001934_pt1 | contig 34597 bp, 30 predicted proteins | sample MeOH1_35cm_T4_19_FD_203715 | JGI IMG/M metagenome (GOLD analysis project Ga0255338, IMG submission 203715) | Sandy soil microbial communities from University of British Columbia, Vancouver, Canada - MeOH1_35cm_T4_195 | ecosystem: Engineered > Artificial ecosystem > Sand microcosm > Unclassified ...
GGAGGGCATGTTCCGCGTCGCCTTGAACATCAGGTGTTCGAAGAGGTGCGCGAAGCCCGAGCGGCCCTGCGGATCATCCTTTGAGCCCACGCCGTACCAGACCTGCACCGAGACGTTGGGCGTAGCCCGGTCCAGCGAGGTGATGACCTTCAGGCCGTTGGCCAGGGTCCGGGATTTGAACTGGACCGGGGGAACCTCGGCCGCCGCGGCGGGACTGGCGAGAACCGCGGGCGCGAGCGCCGTGGTGGTCAGCAGGAAGGCGAGGCCGGCGGCGCGCGCGGTTCGGAGCATGGAGCATCCCGGTTGGGCAGAGCGCCGCCGCTGGCGGCGCTCAACTTTGGACTTGGCGCGTTGTCCGGGCGGCGAACCGGAATCCACTTTGCCTGACAACGCGCGGGTGGGGAATCCTTACCACCCAACCGGGACACGGGAAGCTTACGAGGTTTTCATGTGGGAGTAGGGGAAGGCTCCCTCGGTCCCTCGCACGCTCGTCGTCAGGCCGCCCTCTGGGCCTTGAAGGCGGCCATGACCGTGTAGAACTTCCCGTAGGTCGGCTCGAACGACGGCCGCGCCTTCAGTCGGGCGATCCAGGCTTGGAGGTTCGGATAGGGCGAAAAGTCATAGCCCGGGAGATCGCCCAGCAGGACAAAGGCCAGGCCAAGGTGGTCGGCGATCGTGATCTGGTCGCCGCAGACATAGGGCCGCCCCGCCAGCATGTGGCCGTCCAGCACCTTCAGCCAGCGCGGGGCATGCTCCCCGCCAAAGGCCGTCATCGCCTGCATCAACTCCGGCGGCGCGCCATGCGGCACGCCCATGTGCGGATAGCAGACGAAGAGGCAGAAATATTCGTGGAACTGGGTGCTGAACCAGGACAGCGCCTCGTCGACCTTCGCCTGGTCGCGCGGGTTCGACGGATAGGCGGCCGCACCGGTCTTGCGGGCCAGGTACTTCAGGATCGCCACGGACTCGCCCAGCTTCAGGTCGCCGTCCACCAGGAAGGGCACGATGCCATTGGGGTTGAGCGCGAGGTAATCCGGGGCCTGGTTGCCGCCAGCCATTAGATCGACGTGCACGATCTCGACGTCCAGGTCCTGCTCGGCGATGAACATCAGCACGGGGCGGGACGTGGTGGAAATCGGGTCGCAGTAGAGTTTCATGCACACACCTTCTTGTTCTTGCGGGTCGGGGCCGGTTGGGTCGGCCCGCCGCACGGGCCGGAGGAGATACGGGCCAGCTAGGCCGTTGGACAATCAGCGCTCTTGCAGGTTGGGTCTGCACAACCGCAGTATGGAGCCATGTTCGACTGGAATGACCTCAAGGCGTTCCTGGCCGTGGCCCGCGGGGGTTCTACGCTCGCGGCGTCAAAAGCGCTGGGCGTCAACCAGACCACGGTGGCGCGGCGTGTCGAGAGCCTGGAGCACGACCTGGGCTTCAAGCTGTTCGAGCGCGGCCAGACCGGCAGCCGCCTGACCGAGGGCGGCCAGGCGATGATCCCCGAGGCGGAGAATGTGGAGCGGGCGGCGATCCGCTTCGCCAACCAGGCCGCCGGCCAGCTGCGCGGCGTGTCGGGGGCCCTGCGCCTGACCACCAACGAGCTGGTGGCCAACACCATGGTGATCCCGGCGCTGGTGGAGTTCCGCAAGATCCATCCCGACGTGCAGATCGATCTGGTGATCACCGACCGGACGCTGGACCTGGAGAACGGCGAGGCCGACCTCGCCATCCGCACCGCCATCGAGCTGGTGGCCTCGGACCTGGTGGCCCGCAAGATCGCCGAGCACCCGATGGCGCTGTACTGCAGCCGCGACTACGCCGTCCGGCGGGGCGTTCCGGCGTCGATGGAGGCGCTGCAGGATCACGACCTGATCGACGTGGCGCCGGAGACGGGCGAGATCCCAGCCGCCACCTGGATGATGCGCTATGCCGGCGGCAAGCCGCCGATCACCCGCAGCAACAGCATGGGCAGCCTCCTGCACGCGGTGAAGGCGGGCCTGGGCATCGGCGCCGTGCCCTGCACGATCGCCGATCCGGACCGCGACCTCGTGCGCTGCTCGGACGACATTCCCGAGGGCCGCGCCAGCTCCTGGATCGTCACCCGGCGCGAGCTGAAGGATACGCCGCGGGTGCGGGCCTTCATCGACTTCCTGGCGCCCTTCCTCCAGGACTTCATGAAGAAAGTCGAGGAGCGCGGGCGGATCCGGCTGGCCGAGGACGCCGCCACCGTGGTGCCCTTCCCGACCAAGCACGCCGGCTAGAGGGCGTCGCCCCAGTCCAGCCGCCGCGCCTTGGCGTGGGCGGGCTTGTCGCGCCGGGCGACGAAGCGCTGCTCCACGCCGGTCTCCGTGCAGAGTTTCAGGTCGATGCCGGGCTTGCCGGCTCGTGGCCGCGCCAGCACGCGGGGCGTGCGTTCGACGGCCCCGATCTGCGGCCGGGCGGCCAGTAGATAGGCGAACTTCTCGTCCTCGAACGACATGGCGGCGCCCTTGGCCAGGCGATGATCGCGGGAGCGCGGCAGGCGGACGCTGAAATGGCACCAATCCGGCGCGACCAGGGGGCAGGCGGCCTCGTGCGGGCAGGGCGCCAGGATGCGGGCGCCGGCGGCGATCAGCCCATCGCGCGCCGCCAGGATGCGGGCGTGGCCGGCCGGCGTGCCGGGCTCGACCAGGGCCAGCACGCCATCGCATACGCCCCACAGCCCCGTGACGACCTGCGCCTGGGCCGCCGGCGCGATCTCGGCGAGGGCGTAGCTGGCCAGCACCAGGTCGGCCCGGGGGAATGGGCCGGCGATGAGGTCGCCGCGCCGGGCATCGGCCCGGGCGACCGCCTCCGGGGCGTCCTCCGCCAGGCGCGCCGCCATGTCGAGGAACGGGAGGCTGGCGTCAAACCAGACGACCCGCGCGAGGCCGGGCCAGGCCTCGGCCGCCGCCCAGCTCCCGCCGCCGGGTCCGCAACCGGCGTCCAGCAGCGAAGCGGGCGCGAAGGCCGGGGCCAGCCGCTGGAGTTCCGCGAAGACGGTCGTGTTGGCCGCGAAGGTGGCCGGCAGCCGGGCCAGGGCGTAGGCCAGCGCGTCGTCGCGCCCCTTGATCACCGCCGAGGAGCCACGGCCCGCGCGATAGGCCTCGGTGGTCTTCGCCGTGCGCTCGGCGAGGTCGCGGCGCGAGGCGCCTGAGAGCTCCCGGTCGATGGCGGCCCGCAGGCCGGACGGGAGCTCGACCGACATCAGCTGAGCGCGTCGGCCCGCAGCTTCGCCAGGTGCGCGGCCACCGCCCGGTCGGCCAGGCCCGACACGTCGCCCGGCTCGCCGGTCTCGGCGATGCGGCGCAGCACCGGACGCACCACCGCGCCCGATGGCGTCTTCGGCAAGGGACCGAAGATCACGTGGGCCGGGGCCGCCGCTTCGCCGATCTCGCGGCGCAGGAAGCCCTTCAGCTCGGCGCCGAGTACGTCGGAGGCCATGATCTCGGGGTCCGGCTCGATGAACGCCCAGAGCGACTCGCCCTTGTTGACGTCCGGCACGCCCACCACCGCGACCTCGGCCACCGCGTTGTGAGTCTTCAGGACCGATTCCAGCTCGGCGCAGGACAGGCGGTGACCGCTCACGATGACTTCGTCGTCGCCCTTCCGCGAGGCCCGGTTGTTGACCAGGTCGTCGACCACGGCGGGATCGGCGAGGGTGGAGGTGTCGCCCAGGTTGGTGAGGTCGTCCTCGGCGATCTTGCGCAGGATGCGGCGCATGATCTTGCCGGAGCGGGTCTTGGGCAGGCCGGGCGCGAACTGGATGACGTCGGGCGCGGCGAAGGGCCCGATCTCGTGGCGCACGAAGTTGCGCAGGTCGGCCATCAGGGCGTCTGTGGCGTCGACCCCGACCTTGAGCGTCACGTAGCAGTAGATGCCCTGGCCCTTGATGTCGTGCGGGTAGCCCACGACCGCGGCCTCGGCCACGGCGGGATGGCCCACCAGCGCGCTCTCGATCTCGGCGGTGCCCAGGCGGTGGCCGGAGACGTTGATCACATCGTCCACGCGGCCGGTGATCCAGTAATAGCCATCGGCGTCCCGGCGGGCCCCGTCGCCGGTGAAGTACTTGCCGGGATAGGTGGAGAAGTAGGTGTCGATGAAGCGCTGATGGTCGCCGTAGACCGTCCGCATCATGCCGGGCCAGCCGTCGGTGATGCAGAGGTTGCCGTTGATGGCGCCGGTGAGTTCGTTTCCTTCGGCGTCCACCAGCATTGGCTTCACGCCGGGCAGCGGCTTGGCGCAGGACCCGGGCTTCAGCGCATGCGCCCCTGGCAGCGGGCTCATCAGGCAGGCGCCGGTTTCCGTCTGCCACCAGGTGTCGACGATCGGGCAGCGGCCCTCGCCCACCACGCGGTGATACCAGAGCCAGGCCTCGGGATTGATCGGCTCGCCCACCGTGCCCAGCAGGCGGATCGACTTGCGCGAGGTGCGCAGCACCGGCAGGTCGCCTTCGCGCATCAGGGCGCGGAGCGCCGTGGGGGCGGTGTAGAAGATCTCGACCTTGTGCTTGTCGCAGACGTCCCAGAACCGCGACGAGCTCGGGAAGTTGGGCACGCCCTCGAACATCAGGCTGGTCGCGCCGTTGGCCAGGGGGCCATAGACCACATAGCTGTGCCCCGTGACCCAACCCACGTCGGCGGTGCACCAGAAGACCTCGCCCGGCCGGTAGTCGAAGACCACCTCGTGGGTCCAGGACGCCCAGGCCAGATAGCCGCCCGTGGTGTGCAGCACGCCCTTGGGCTTTCCCGTCGAGCCGGAGGTGTAGAGGATGAACAGCGGGTCTTCCGCCCCCATCGGCTCGGGCTCGCACTCGGCCGAGACGGTCTGCTTCAGATCCGAGAAATAGGCGTCGCGACCGGCGGTCATCGGCACGTTCCCGCCGGTGCGCTTGACCACGATCACGTCGGTCACGTCCGGGCAGGCCTGCAGCGCCTCGTCGACATTCAGCTTCAACGGCACGATCTTGCCGCCGCGCAGGCCCTCGTCGGCGGTGATGACGATCTTGGAGTCGCAGTCGAGGATGCGGCCCGACAGGCTGTCGGGCGAGAAGCCGCCGAACACCACCGAATGGATCGCCCCGATCCGCGAGCAGGCCAGCATCGAGGCCGCCGCCGCCGGGATCATCGGCAGGTAGATGGTGACCCGGTCGCCCTTCCGGACACCCTTGGCCTTCAGCACATTGGCCCAGCGGCAGACCTCGGCGTGGAGCTGGCGGTAGGTGAGCGCGTCGTAGGTCTGGCCGTCGTCGCTCTCCCAGATCAGCGCCACGGTGTCGCCGTTCGAGTGCAGGTGGCGGTCCAGGCAGTTGGCCGAGACGTTCAGCACCCCGTCGGCGAACCAGCGGACCCGGAAGGTTTCCCTGTCGAACGAGACGTCCTTCACCTCGGTGAAAGGCTTGATCCAGTCCAACCGCTTGCCGATGTCGGCCCAATAGGCCTCCGGCTCGGCGTCGACGCGCCGCACCGCGGCGTCATAGGCCTCCGCGTTCATGTGGGCCTTTGCCGCCCATTCCTGGGGAACCGGGAACACCTCGCCGTCGGACACCACTGAACCCTCCGATGGATCGCTTGAGGGTCGAGTATCCGGGCGCTCGCCCGCGCGCAACCTCAAGCGGGCCGCGACGCGACGGAACCGGCCGCGCGACGTTGGGGCGCACCGGGAAATCCACAATGTTCCGACGGCTCCGCTTGCGGCGACTCAGGCGGCGGAGGAGGTTGCCCGGATGCTTCGCGCGACCCTCGTTCTCGCCCTCGCGGCCCTGGGCCTTTCCGCCTGCAGCGGCGCCGCGCCGAAGGCCGCGGCCGAGAGCGCCAGCCGCCTGCTGACCGCGGCCTACAACAACGACCGCGTGGCCTTCGAGGCCGAGATCGACCGCGCCGCCGTGCGCGACGACGTCCGCCGTCAGGTGAGCGAGATGGCCCGCACCAGGGCGTTGGACGTGGACGGCGGCCCGTCCGAGTTCGCCCTGGACCGGATGATCAGCCCCGATGCGGTCCGGATCGTCGACAAGACCGGCGCCCCGCTGACCGCCGCGCCGACCGCCAAGCAGGTGGCGCCCCTGATGAAGGTGGTCGACGCCAAGCACGTCTGCGTGCGTGACGCCGAGTCGCCGCAGAACTGCCTGCTGACCTTCGCCAAGGGGACGGACGCCCAGACCAAGGGACACTGGCGGCTGGTGGGCATGCGAGCGCTGGACCTCCAGGTCGAGGTCGCCAGCGCCGGCCCCTGACGCGCAAGTTCGGAATTTACTGTACCTGCCGGAAGACCCTATGGATTCAGCCAACGAATCCTTGAGTCGAAGGCACCCTCCCCATGCTGCTCCACCTGTCCACCTGGCCTGAGATCGAGGGCTTCCTCGGGCGTTCCAAGACCGTGGTGATCCCCATCGGCTCCAACGAGCAGCATGGGCCCACCGGCCTGCTCGGCACCGACTGGCTCTGCCCCGAGATCATCGCCCATGAGGCGCAGAAGACCGGCGACATCCTGGTGGGGCCCACCTTCAACATCGGCATGGCTCAGCACCACCTGGACTTCCCGGGCACCATCGCGCTGCGCCCCTCCACCTTCATGCTGGCGATCGGCGACTGGTGCCGCAGCCTCAGCCACGCCGGCTTCGAGAAGCTGTATTTCCTGAACGGCCACGGCGGGAACGTCGCCACCATCGAGGCGGCCTTCTCCGAGCTCTACGCCGAGGCCAGCTACGCCGGCCGCAACCGCGGCTTCGCCTGCAAGCTGAAGAACTGGTGGGACCTGGCGGGGGTCACCGCGCTCGCGAACCGCCAGTTCCCGGTGGGCCACGGCAGCCATGCCACGCCCAGCGAGATCGCGGTGACCCAGTGGGGCTATCCCGACAGCATCAAGGCGGCCAACTATGCGCCTCAGATCGCGCCGACGGGTCCGATCCGCGAAGCTGCCGACTTCCGCGCCCGCTACGCCGATGGCCGCATGGGCTCCGATCCCGGTCTGGCGACGCCGGAAAAGGGCGGCGAATTGGTGAAGACCGCAGCTGCGGCCCTGCTGCAGGACGTGGCCGAGTTCGGGGCGGAGAAGGCGCCGGCATAAAGTCCTTCCTTTCCCGCCTTGGCGGGAAAGGGGGACCGCCCGCCGAAGCCGGCGTCAGCCGGCTGGAGAGCGGGTGGTGGAAAGGGCAAGCGGGAAGCGCGGTGGAGCGATCATCCCGCCGCAAGCTCTGTGGATGGGGCTCGCCCTCTCCACCACCCGCTCTTCGCTGCGCTCGGCTGGCGGTTCCCCTCTCCCACTTCGTGGGAAAGGAAGATCAGGCGGTGAACACCTCGCCGTCCCGCACGTCCACCGGCCACGCCACCAGCCGCTCATCCGCGCAAGGCCCCGCCACGCACAGGCCATCCAGCGTGAACAGCGCCCCGTGGCCCGCGCACAGGATGTGGCGGGCGTCGCGGGTCAGGTAGCGGTCGTCCAGCGGGGCGAGCGGCCAACCGGCGTGGGGACACGAGTCCACGAAGCCCCGCGCCGCGTCGCCCTGGCGGATCACGAAGCCCGCGAACATCCGCGAGCCGTCGCGGAAGCGGAAGGACTTGCCGCCGGGGTCCTTGATCTCGTCCAGGGCGCAGAGGCGCACGCCCGCGGGCGGCCGCGCCGGGTTGTCGGGCTCAAAGTTGGCCAAACGTGACCTTCACCGCGTTCAGCTCGACCTGCCGCCACAGACCGGCCTGGGTATATGGGTCCTGGGCGTTGAACGCCTCGGCGGCGGCGCGGTCGGCCACGTCCAGGATGAACATCGAGCCGGCCATGCCGCCGGCGTCGTCGAACATTGGGCCGGCGATCTTCACGTCCGCGGCGCGGCTCTGGACATAGGCGAGGTGCCGCTCGCGCGTGGCCATGCGCAGGTCCAGGGAATCCGCCTTGTCCAGGCAGTGCAGCACGAAGGTCGGCATCTAGTTTTCCTCGCGGAGGGGACGGGAGAGCAGGCCGCGGATGGCGTCGTCGACGCCCACCTCGCCCGCTAGGATGGCGGCCACGGCTTCGCAGATCGGGGTCTCGACGCCAAGCTTGCGGGCCAGATCGCGGACAGCGGGCGCGGAGGCCACACCCTCGGCGACGGAGAGCTTGCCCGCCAAGGCCTCTGCCAGGGTCTGGCCGCCGCCCAGGGCCAGGCCGACGCTCATGTTGCGCGACTGCGGGCTGGAGCAGGTGAGCACCAGGTCGCCCAGGCCGCAGAGCCCGGCCACCGTCTCGGCCTCGCCGCCCAGCGCCACGGCCAGGCGGGTCAGCTCGGAGAAGCCGCGCGTGATCAGGGCGGCGTGGGCGGAGCGGCCCAGGCCCCGACCCTCGACGATGCCGCAGGCGATGGCCAGCACGTTCTTCACCGCCCCGCCGGCCTCGGCCCCGATCATGTCGGTGGCGAAGTAGGGCCGGAAGGTGGGCGTGGCGATCGCCTCGGCCAGATCCTCGGCGCAACCGGCTTCCGGGCAGGCCAGGGTAACGGCGGTGGGCAGGCCGCGCGCCACCTCGCCGGCGAAGCTGGGCCCGGACAGCACGGCGGCCTGCGCCTGTGGGATCGTCTCGGCCAGCACCTCGGTCATCAGCTTGAGCGAACCCTGCTCGATCCCCTTGGAGCACAGCAGGATCGGCAGGCCGTCGCGGGCGCGAGCCGCGAAGGCGCTCAGGGTCGAGCGCATGTGCTGCGCCGGTGGCACGGCCAGGATCAGGTCGGCGACGGCCAGGTCGGCCATGGCTCCGGTGGCGCGGATCGCGGGGTCCAGCGGCACGCCCTTCAGGAAGGTCGCGTTCTCGTGCGCGGCGTTGATGCTTTCCACGACCTCGGGCTCGCGCGCCCAAAGGATCACCTCGCGGCCGGCCCGCGCGCAGACCTGGGCCAGCGCCGTGCCCCACGCCCCGCCGCCGATGACGCCCACCGTGGTCATGCCTTGGCTCCCTTGCGGCCCGTCTTGTGGGTGGGGCTGGCGGAGGCGGCGGCCTCATCCAGGGGCCAACGCGGACGGGCGACGGCGTCCAGCGGGTCGGAGATCCCGGCCGCCAGCCGCTCGGCGCCGGCCAGCGCGATCATGGCGGCGTTGTCAGTGCAATAGGCCAGCGGCGGGGCGGCGAAGCTGAAGCCGCGCTGGGCCGCCGTGTCCTGAAGAAGGGCGCGGACGGCCTTGTTGGCGGCGACGCCGCCGGCGACCACGAAGCGCAGATCGCGGCCCTCGTGCTCCAGCGCATAGGCCTTCATCGCCCGGTCGGACTTCTCGGCGAGCTGGCCGGCGATGGCGGTCTGGACGGCGGCGGCCAGGTCCTGGCGCTGCTTGTCGGTGGCCACGCCCTCCGCCAGCCGCGCGGCGGCGGTCTTCAGGCCGGAAAAGGAGAAGTCGCAGTCCTTGCGCCCCAGCAGCATGCGCGGGAGCTGGAAGGCGCTCGCGTCGCCGCCCTGCGCCAGTGTCTCCAGCGCCGGGCCGCCGGGATAGGGCAGTCCCATGGCCTTGGCGATCTTGTCGAAGGCTTCACCGGCCGCGTCGTCGATGGTCGTGCCCAGTCGGCGGCAGGCGCCGATGCCGTCCACGCTCAAGAGCTGGCAGTGCCCGCCCGAGACCAGCAGCAGCAGGAAGGGATAGGGCAGGTCCGCGCCCAGCCGGGCCGAGACCGCATGGCCCTCCAGGTGGTTCACCGCCACCAGCGGCAGGCCGCGCGCCAGGGCCACCGCCTTGCCGAACGACAGCCCGACCATCACCCCGCCCACCAGGCCCGGGCCGGCGGTCGCCGCGACGCCGGTCAGGTCCTCGTAGCCGACGCCGGCGTCGGCCAGGGCGGCGGCGGCGATGGCGTCGATACCCTCCACGTGGGCGCGAGCCGCGATCTCGGGGACCACGCCGCCATAGGGGGCGTGTTCGGCGATCTGGCTGCCGACGATCGAGCTCAGCACCTCCGCCCGGCCGTCGGCGTCACGACGCACCACCGCGGCGGCGGTTTCGTCGCAGCTGGTTTCGAGTCCTAAGACAGTTTGGGGGCCGAGGACGGTGTGGATTTCGGTCATCCGGTTGCCGGGGGCAGGCTGCTCCTGTAGCAGCCCTGCTAGGTTTTCGTTCCCGCAGGTAGACCGCCCACCGTGCCTTCGCAACCGCCCGCCTTCTCCGGCCAGGTCCGCATCGGCGCCCGCGGCTCCAAGCTCAGCCTGGCCCAGGCGGGGCATATGCAGCGTCGCATCGCCGCCGCCCTTGGGGTCGACCCCGAGGATCCCGCCGAGGTCGAGCGGGTCGCGCCCCTGATCGTCATCACCACGACGGGCGACCGCGTGCAGGATCGCCGGCTGCTGGAGATCGGCGGCAAGGGGCTCTTCACCAAGGAGATCGAGGAGGCGCTGATCGAGGGCCGGATCGACTGCGCGATCCACTCGATGAAGGACATGCCGGCGCTGCTGCCCGACGGCCTGTGCATCGCCGCGGTTCCCGAGCGGGAGGACCCGCGCGATGCGTTTCTCAGCCGTGACGCCCTGACCCTGGAAGACCTGCCGCAGGGGGCGAAGCTCGGCACCGCCAGCCTGCGTCGCCAGGCGCAGTCGCTGTTCCGCCGCCCGGACCTGGACGTGCAGATGCTGCGCGGCAACGTCGACACCCGGCTGGCCAAGCTGGCCGCCGGCGAGGCCGACGCCATCCTGCTGGCCTACGCGGGCCTGCGTCGGCTGGGCATGGGCGATCTGCCGAAAAGCCTGCTGAACCCCAAGGACATCCCGCCCGCGCCGGGCCAGGGCGCCCTGGCCATCGAGACCCGCGAGGGCGACCGCGACCTGGCCTGGGTCACCAGCCTGCGCTGCGAGACCACCACCCTGTGCGTGGCCGCCGAGCGCGGGGCGCTGACGACGCTGGAAGGCTCCTGCAAGACCCCGATCGGCGCCCATGCCTGGCTGGAAGGCGGTAGCCTGAACCTGATCGTCGAGGCCTTGGCGCCCGACGGCTCCGTGCGTTTCCGGCACGCGGGCGAATCGGAGCTGTCGCAGCTCTCCGACCCGATGGCTTCGGCCCGCGACCTGGGTGTCTCCCTCGGTCAGGCGATCAAGGGCGAGGCTGGCGATGCCATCGTCCTCTGAGGCGTTACGGCCACGCTTCCTGGCCTTGCGCATTGAACAAGCCGGCATCCGGCCGCATCGTCGTTGGTGAAGCGCAACGGGTCGGATAACAGGATCGCCCTATGGCGGGCCGCAGACAGCGAATCTGGATCACCCGCGCCCAGCCGGGCGCGGACGTCACGGCCGAGCGCGTGCGGGCGATGGGTCATGACGCCGTTGTGGCCCCCCTGCTGGCGGTCCGGGTGCTGCCCGATGTGAGCATCGACCTCCACGGCGTCGCGGCCCTGGCCTTCACCAGCGCCAACGGCGTGCGCGCCTTCGCCGACGCCAGCGGCGAGCGCGGCCTCAAGGTGTTCGCGGTCGGCGCGGCCACGGCCCAGGCGGCGCGGGCCGCGGGGTTCAAGTCCGTGCTGTCGGCGGACGGCGACGTGGAGGCCCTGGCAGAGGGGATCGCGGCGCGGCGCGGCGAGTTGCGGGGGGCCGTTCTACATCCCGGCGCGCTGGAACCCGCGGGAGACCTGGCCGGCGCCCTGGAAAAGCAGGGCGTCGAGGCCCGCCGGCTGATCCTCTACGAGACGGCGCCGGTGGACCTGGCGGCGGCCGAGGCCGAGGCGCTCAGCCATAGCGACGCGGTGCTGCTGCATTCCCCGCGCGCCGCCCAGGTGCTGGCCAAGCTGCTGAAGGCCCATCCAGCGCCCCAGATGCGGGCGCTGGGGCTTTCGAAAGCGGTGGTGAAGCCGCTGGCCCGGACCCGGATGGCGGCCAAGGCCTTCCCACCCTTCCCGCTGGAGGCGGCGTTGCTGAACCTCATCGACCGGCGGCCCTAAGCCATGAGCCCGACGGAACCCGACCTGCCCAAGGATCCCGCTGCGTACCGGCCGAAGCCGCTGATGGGGCTGGGGTTCTGGGCCCTGATCGCGTTCGGTGTGCTCTGCGTCCTGGCCGGCGCCGGCGTGGCCCTGCTCGGGCCAAAGCTGCTGCCCGGAAAGCTTGAGCCGACACCCGCGGCTACGGAAGCCAACGCGACGCTCACGCCCTCGCCGGCCACCCTACCCATCGTCGTGGCCTCGCCGACCGCCGACGAGGTGGCGCGCCTCAACGCCCGCATCGCGATGCTGGAGAACCAGGGCGCGCGCACCACCGAGGCCGCCGCCGCCGCCCTGGCCGCCGCCCAGCTGGTGGACGCCAGCCAGGGCTCGAAGCCGTTCGGGCGGGAGCTCGCCACTCTGCGCGCCGCCACGCCAGGGCTGCCGGAACTGGCCCGACTGGCTCGCCTGGCCGAGACCGGCGCGCCCAGCCGCACGGCCTTGGCGGCCAGCTTCCCGCCCTACGCCGCCAAGGCCGCCCGCCGCGCGCGCAAGCCCGCGGGCGACGCCGACCTCGGCCAGCGCATCGCCTATGTGGCCGCCAAGGTGGTCACGGTGCGCCGGGTGGACGAGACGGCAGGCTCCACGCCCGACGCGATCCTGGCCCGCGCCGAGCTGGCGCTGCACGAAGGCCAGGTGGCGCCGGCGCTCAAGGCGCTGGACAGCCTGCCGCCGAAGGCGCGCGAGGCGCTGGCTCCGTGGCGGCTGGAGGCCGAGCGGCGGGCCGAGATCGACCGGGAGGTGACCGCGCTCCGCGCCCGCGCCGTCCGGGCGCTGCAGGCGCCGAGGCCGGCCGCATGATCCGCGCCGGCGTCGTCCTGATTCTGATCGCCGCGATCGCGGTCGGGGCGCTGGCGCTGAGCGACGATCCGGGCCGCGCCACGATGGTCTGGCTGGGTTGGAGGGCGGATTCCACCGCCGCGTCGGCGATCCTGATCGCGCTGAGCTTGGGCCTCGTGGCCGCGGTGGTCTGGCGGACGATCCTGTGGATCGTGGACGCGCCGCGCCGGGCGGAGCGCGCCCGGGCCGAGGCGCGGCGGCGGCAGTCCAACGAGGTGCTGGCGCGCGGCTTCCTGGCGGTCGCGGCCGGCGATGGCTCCGAGGCGCTGCGGCTCTCCAAGAAGGCCGCCGAGCTGGCCGCCGACGCGCCCGGCCTGGTGCGTGTGCTGGCCGCGCAGGCGGCAGAGGCGGCTGGAGACGTCGGCCAGGCCCAGGCCGCCTACACCGCCATGCTGAGCTTCCCGGAGATGCGGCTGGCCGGGCACAAGGGCCTGATGCAGCTCGCGCTTGCGCAGGGCGCGCGGGAGACCGCGCTGCGCCACGCCCAGGAGGCCTATGGGGAGGCGCGTTCCGCCCGCTGGGCCTGGCGGGCCATCCTGGAGTCACGGCTCGAAGCCGCCGACTGGGACGGCGCGCTGGCGCTGGTGAAAGGCGCCCTGGACCGCAAGATCGTGCCCCCGATCGTGGCCGAGCGCGCCCGCGCCGCGCTGTTGGCCGCCTCGGCCGCCCAGCTCGAGCATGCGCCCGAGCCCAAGGCCCGCGCCCAGGCGCTGGATCAGGCCACGGAGGCCGCGCGCCTTCAGCCGGGTTTCGCCCCCGGCGTGGTCATGGCCGCCCGCCTGCTGGCGGAAGACGGCAAGGTGGGCCGCGCCGCGGCGACCTTGGAGAACGCCTGGCGCGCCGCCCCCCATCCCGCGCTCTGGCTGGCGTACCGAGACCTGCGCACTGACGAGACCCCGCGCGAACGCGCCCAGCGCCTGGGCCAGCTCGCCGCCGTGAACCCGACCCACCGCGAGAGCCTGCTGCTCTACGTGGAACAGGCGCTGGTGGCGGGCGACGCCCCCGGCGCGCGCGAGGCGGCCAAGGCCTTGGAAGGGCAGCCGGTCACCGCCCGCATCGCCGGCCTGATGGCCCGGGCGGCCTATGCGGCGGGCGCCATCGACGAGGCGCGGGTGTGGCTGGCCCAGGGGATGAACGCCCCGCCCGAGCCCGACTGGTCCGACCTGGATCCCGAGGGCCGCGCCTTCGCCTACCACGCCCAGGACTGGGCCCGGCTGGCCATCGCCTTCGCCGAGACCGGCGACCTGCTGCATCCGCGCCTGGAGCGGCGCGAGCGCGGCCTGCGCGAGTTGCCGGAGCTGCCGATCGCCTATGCCGACGCCGGCCCGATGCTGACCGAGCCCGTGCTCTATCCCGTCGACGAGGGCTACCAGGAGTCCGAAGCGCCGCCGGCTCCAGCGCCCTCGCGCCGGACGGGCGGTCCGCGCGGCGGTCGGACGGCGCGCAAGTGAGCCGCATCGTCTACCTCGCGCCTTACGCAAGCTCGAACACCGGCGGCAACAAGGTCGTCTTCCGTCATGTCGAGGCCCTCAACGCCATGGGCCTCCGGGCGGTGGTGCGCCGCTCGGCGCAGATGGCGCCGCCCGACTGGTTTCGGCACGAGGCGCCGACGGAGGACGGCTCCGCCCCGCTGGACGCCGACGATATCCTGGTCGCGCCCGAGGATTCGCCCGAGACGCTGCGGCACTGCGCGGGGCTACCGAACCGCACGGTGATCTTCTGCCAGAACCCCTATGCGCTCGCGAGCTTTGGCCTGGCCGCCCTGCCGCCCGAGCTGAAGCCGAGGTTCCGCACCTTCATGGCCTGCGGGGTCGGGGTGGCGGGGATGATCGCGCGGTTCTTCGATTACGACCTGATCTCGGTGGTCCCGGGTTTCGCCGACGAGCGGACGTTCCGGGCCGCGCCCAAGGAACAGGTCATCGCCTGCTCGCCCCGCCACCGGAAGGTGGAGCAGCTCGCCATCCGCTACATGTTCGAGCGGCTGCATCCCGATGCTGCGGCCTGGCGCTGGGAGCCCATGGAGACCCATACGGAGGACGAGGTCGCCGAGGTCATGGGCCGCGCCTCGGTGTTCCTCAGCCTCGCGCGGATGGAGGCGCTCAGCCTCACCACCCTGGAGGCCATGGCCAGCGAGTGCCTGGTCGCCGGCTTCACGGGGGTCGGCGCGCGGGAGTTCACCAGCGCCGTCAATGGGATCTGGGCGGACGAGGACGACTGCGAGGCCTGCGCCCACGCCCTGGTCCGCGCCGTCGTCATGGCCGAGCGGGGCGGCGGGGCGGCGGCGCTCATGCGCCACGCCGCGGCCCAGACCGCCGCCCAGTGGAGCCACGCCGCCTTCGTCCAGGCCCTGGGCGCCTTCTGGCGCGACCGGATGGGCGTGACGGCGTGACGCTTTTCAAATCGGGTCCGTGCGGGTACAAGCCCGCGTCCCCGGACAGGGGCCGCCTTAGCTCAGCTGGTAGAGCGGCGCATTCGTAATGCGTAGGTCAGGTGTTCGAGTCACCTAGGCGGCACCATCCGGGGTTTCCCCCTCCATCACGGCGTCTAGGCCGCCATGCCGCCCCGGGAGGTGACCTGGGCCTGGAACAGATAGCCGCCGCCGCGCAGCGTCTTGATCATGTCGCCGGCCCCGTCGCAGGTGGACAGGGTGCGGCGCAGGCGCGCCACCCGGGCGTCGATGGAGCGGCCGCCGGCCGTGGCGCCGTCGCCGTGCAGCAGGGCCACCAGGGTCTCGCGGTGCAGCACCACGCCGGGTCGGCCCGCCAGCGCGCGCAGCAGGGCGGCGTCGGCAGGGCTGAGGCGCACGGTGCGGCCCGAGGGGGAGGTGACGTAGCCGAGCTCTGCGTCGAAGCGCCAGGTCTCGAGCTCCGCCTGGGCGGTGTGGCGGACCTGGCGGGCGGCGCGGCGGAGCAGGGCGCGCACCTTGGCCAGCAGCTCCAGCGGGTGGGTGGTCTTGGGCAGGACGTCGTCGGCTCCGAACTCCAGGCCGGCGACCCGGTCCAGGGTGTCGGCGGCGCGGGCCACCACCAGCACCGGCGCGGCCTCGGCCTCGGAGAGCTTGCGGCACAGGGCCAGGCCGTCGGCGTCGGGCAGGGCGGTCTCCAGGATCACCAGGTCGCAACCCTGGGCGTCGAGCGTCGGCTGGGCCTCGGCGGCGGAGTCGGCGCGTTCGACCTCGAAGCCATGGCGGCGCAGCATATCCAGGCCGGGCTCGATGGAGCCTGAGTCGGCGTCGATCCACAGCACGCGGGGCGATCCTTGCGGCGCGGCGGCCCGCGCGGGCACGCCGCCGGCGGCGAATTCGAAGGCGACTGCAGTCATGGCGGCTTCCGTTCCGGACAAGGCTTCCGGGTTGGCCCCCGGCGCACGAAGACTTTAGACGGACCGCGTGAATTTCGGTGACGACTTCTCGTCATACTTCACATGAAGTGATTTCATGTGTCACCTGGCTGTGACAATTGTAATTGCGGTCAATTGCTGTTTTCTTTTTGCAACATTCTTCCAGGAACGACTTGGCCGGCCTGTGGGTCACTGTAACAGTCGCGTAACTACGGATCGGCCCTCGGGTTGGAATTATCCTACTGAATTTAAAGTATTTCATTGACGAAGCGGCGGATCGATCGGCCCCGCAGAGGATATGCGACATGAGCGTTCTTCATGCATAACATAAGACAAATTCAGTAAGGCGGCGTAGCGCGCGACAATAGTTCTTCTCCAGCGGCGCTCGGGCGCGCAGTCGGCTTCTCCGGCTGCGTTGGGGGCCGACTTTCATGTGGGGATCGGCCGAGGCTGAAGCAGCCGCCGGCCGCTGGAGGATTTAGACCTTGAGCATCAAGAGCACGCGTGAGCGCCTTCTGGCGTCGTCGATGATCTGTGGGGTGGCCCTGCTGGGCCTCGCGACCCCGGCCGCGGCCCAGACGGCCGCCGGCGATGAAGTTTCCGAAGTCGTCGTGACCGGGACCCGGATCCCGTCGCCGAACCTGGAGAGCGTCAGCCCGGTCACGGCGGTCAGCGCGGCGGAAATCCGCGGCGCCGGCGTCACCCGGGTCGAAGACATGATCAACAGCCTGCCCCAGGCCTTCGCGGCCCAGGGCTCGGCGTTATCGAACGGCTCCACCGGTACGGCCACCGTCAGCCTCCGCGGCCTGGGCGCTACGCGGACCCAGGTGCTGATCGACGGCCGCCGCCTGATGCCGGGCACGCCGAACACGCTGGGCGGCTCGCTCGCCCCCGACCTCAACTTCATTCCCTCGGCCTTGATCGAGCGCGTCGACGTGCTGACGGGCGGCGCCTCGGCCGTGTACGGCGCCGACGCCGTGGCCGGCGTCGTCAACTTCATCATGTCGCGGAACTTCGAGGGCATTCGGGTCGACGCCCAGTACGGCCTGTACCAACACGACAACGGCAACGCGATCGCCGACGTCGTGCGCGCCAAGGCGGCCACCGCGGCCAGCCCGCAGTTCTTCCAGCTGCCGAAGGACAATGTCCGCGACGGCGAAAGCTCGCAGGTCACCCTGATCATGGGCGTGAACTCGCCGGACGGTAAGGGCAATGTCACCGCCTACGCCGGCTACCGCCACGTGGAGCCGATCTTCCAGGGCAACCGCGACTTCTCGTCGTGCACGCTCAACTCGGGCGACACCTTCGCCGCCGCCGGCTGTGGCGGTTCGGGCACCGCCTTCCCCGCCCGGTTCGGCGCCAACGTCGTCGACATCACCGGCCCCGGCAACACCTTCCGCCCGCGCGTCGCCGCCCGCGACACCTTCAACTTCGGCCCGCAGAACTACTACCAGCGTCCCGACGACCGCTACGTCCTGGGCGCCTTCGCCCAGTACGAGGTCAACGACTGGGCGACCGCGTACATGGACGTGATGTTCATGGACGACACGTCCACCTACCAGATCGCGGCGGGCGGCATCTTCGCCGGCACCTTCTCGGTCAACTGCGCCAACCCGTTCCTCTCGGACCAGCAGCGCAGCCTGCTGGCCGCCACGGCGGCCTCGGGCGGCGGCACCTGCGCCACCAACCCGGCCGGCACCTTCACCGGCACCATCTCGCGCCGGAATGTCGAAGGCGGCGGTCGCCAGGGACGGACGCAGCACCAGCAGTACCGCTATGTGGTCGGCGTCCGCGGCGACCTGAACGACAACTGGAACTACGACTTCGCGATGCAGTACGGCCGGGTGTCGTTCAACCAGACGCAGACCGGCTTCTTCCGCACTGGCGCCATCAACAACGCCCTGAACGTGGTCTCGGTGAACGGCGTGCCGACCTGCCAATCGGTGGTGAACGGCACCGACCTGGCGTGCGTGCCCTACAACATCATGCAACTCGGCGGCGTCACGCCGCAGGCGCTGAACTACCTGGAAACCCCCTCGACCTCGACGGGCAACCTGTTCGAGCGCGTGGTCAGCTTCAACATCGGCGGCGACCTGACCGAGTATGGATTGAAGACTCCTTGGTCAGAGGCCGGTGTCGGCGTCTCGATCGGCGCCGAGTACCGCCGCGAGACGATGGACTTCGCCGCCGACTTCGTGGCCTCGTCCGGCGCCCTGAACGGCGCGGGCGGGGCGGCCCCGCCGGTCAACGGCTCGTTCGACGTCTATGAAGTCTTCGCCGAAACGCGGGTGCCGATCGTTCAGGACATGGCGTTCGCCAAGTCCCTGACGCTGGAGCTGGCCTTCCGCTATTCCGACTACTCGTCCATCGGCACCACCGAGACCTACAAGATCGCCGGGGACTGGGAGCCCATCGACGGCGTCCGGATCCGCGGCGGCTACAACCGCGCCGTCCGCGCCCCGCACATCCTCGAGCTGTTCAGCCCGCAGAACGTCGCGCTGGACGGCACGCAGGACCCCTGCGCCGGCCTCGCCGCCGCCGACCCGCTGGTCGCCCGTTGCGCCTCGCTGTTCGGCCTGACCACCGCGCAGGTTCTGGCCATCGAGGCCAACCCGGCGGCCCAGTACAACGGCCGTTTCGCGGGCAATACGAACCTGGAGCCGGAAACCAGCGACACCTACACCCTGGGCCTGGTGTGGCAGCCGTCGTTCCTGCCGGGCTTCAACGCGTCGATCGACTGGTTCGACATCAAGGTGAAGGACTACATCTCCAACATCGGCGCGGACGTGATCATCAACCGCTGCGTCGGCCAGCAGGACGCCAGCTTCTGCGCGCTGGTGAATCGCGACGCCCAGGGCTCGATCTGGCTGTCGCCGCAAGGCTTCGTGGACGACCAGACCGTCAACATCGGTTCGATCCGCACGTCGGGCGTCGACTTCAACCTGGGCTATCGTCTGAACCTGGACGAGCAGGGCCTGGGCTCCATGTCCCTCAACTTCGTCGGCACCTACCTCGACAAGCTGGAGGCGCAGGCCCTGCCGGGTGACGACGCGTTCGATTGCGCCGGCCTCTACGGCACGATCTGCTCGGTTTCGTCGGGCTTCACCGCCCCGAACCCGAAGTGGCGGCACAAGGCGCGGCTCAGCTGGGCTACCCCGCTGACCTACGGCGAGTGGTTCAAGGACTTCACCGTCTCGCTGCAATGGCGCCACTTCGACAAGGTGACCCTGGACGCCTTCGACGACCACCCGCAGCTGAACAACCCGGGCATCCAGTACGAGACCGACCGGGTCCTGAAGTCGCGTGACTACTTCGACCTGACGGCGTCGTGGACCATGCGCGACAACCTCAACTTCCGCGCCGGCGTGAACAACATCTTCGACAAGGATCCGCCGCTGAACGGGTCGTCGAACTGCCCGACCGGGTCGTGCAACGGCAACACCTGGCCGCAGGTCTACGACTCCTTCGGCCGGTATCTGTTCGTCGGCCTGACCGCGGACTTCTAGGAGAGACCCTCATCCTGAAGCCTGGGCCCCCGTGCGAGCGGGGGCCCTTTTCTTTGCGTGGGGAACGCGCGCCGTCAGGCCTCGCGGACAGCGAAAGACTGGGAGGCAAACCCGGCGCGCCGGAAGATGGTCATGAAGGCGATGTCGGCGGCGTCGAGGCCGCTCGCCACGCGGATCGGCCCCTCGACAGAGCCCTGGCCGGCAAGGTCGACCAGCCGCCAGCGCCCGCCCCTGTTCCCCGCGCCGACGTGCGCCGGGGGGTGGCTGTGCGGGCGGAGCTAGGCGGCGTGCAGGATCGGCGCGGGGCCGGTGTCCAGGGCGCTGGCCAGCCAATCCACGAACGGCCGGATCACGTCGGCGCGGGGCGACGCGGGGTTCCACACCGCCGTATAGTCCTCGCGCAGGGCGGCCTCGGCGTCGAACAGGCGCACCAGCCGGCCGGCCCTCAGGTCGTCGCGCACCAGCAGGCCGCGGGCGAGGCAGACGCCCGCGCCGTTGCGGGCCAGCTCCAGCGCCGCCAGCGGACTGTCCGCGGTGAGCGTGGCGTGGGTCGGCAGGTCGCTCAGGCCCACCTGCTCCAGCCACAGCCGCCAGGGATGCTCGGGCTGGTGGATGAGCGAGGCGCGCGCCAGGTCCTCGGGCCGGCGGGGCAGGTCGGCGGCCGGGGCGGTGACGGGAAAGAGCGCCTCGCCCGCCAGCCGGCGCTGAGTGAGGCCGGCGCAGGCTCCCGCGCCATAGAGGATGGCCACGTCGGCCTCGCCGTTGTTCACTTCCGCAGCGCCGGTGACGGTGCGCAGTTCGAATTCCCGGTCGGGATTGCCGGCCAGGAAGCCCGGCAGGCGCGTCGCCAGGATCCGCTCGGCTATGCCGGCGGTGGCGGCGACCACCAGGCGGGCGCGGCCGGGCCGGGCCGGCGTCTCGAAGGCCTCCGAGATCAGGTTGAGGCTGAGCCTTAAGCGGCTGACGAAGGCGCGGCCGGGCTCGGTGAGCGCCACGGTGCGGCCGAAGCGGTCGAACAGGTCGACGCCCAGGCGCACCTCCAGCGACCGGATGGCGTGGCTGATGGCGCTCTGGGTAAGGTTCAGCTCGTCGGCGGCCTTGGTGAAGCTCTCATGCCGGGCTGCGGCCTCGAAGGCGGCGATGGCCCTCAATGATGGCGGTCGCACCGGCACGGCTGGCTCCCCCTCGTAACGCTACGGGCACACACCCCGCGAACGGAGAATGCCCAAGCTGGAAAAGTCTTCATGCGAAATGCGGCGAAGGGGGTGAACTCGGCCTCCGAACGGAGTTCTTTGCGGCGAACGGCGACGCTATGTCGACAAGCGGCCTTGGTCTGTCACTGGAATTCTACAGAATGTGACGGCGGATGGTCCCTAGACCATTCGTCGATCGGATCGGTTCAATCTCAGCGCGACGAATGGTCTATCGCTCAAGCAAAAGTCCGGCGCTATCGCGGCGATAGCTCCGGGGACCGTCCTTGCTCCTGGGGCGGAGCATTTCGATCGCCGAACCGGCCGCCGTGAGGCGGAGGTGCTCTGGGGACGTCCTCTGGGGAAGGGTGCATGCGTCTACCGCGGCCGAACAACTACCTCGTCGCGAACGTCGTCCTCTGGGCGCTGACGTATCTGATCGTCACCGCCCGGATGCTCGCCGACCCGATGCCGCATGCGGGCGACATGGCGCTCCGCCGCCTTGGCATGGCGGTGTTCGGGTTCCTGGCGTGCCTGCTGATCGGCAAGATCCTCTCCGCCCTGGCCGAGCAGCCGATGTGGCGGCGGATCGTGGCGGCGGTCCTGCTCTCGGTGATCGGCGGCTTCGCCTACTCCCTGCTGAACTATGCGGCCTTCTACATGATCTTCCCGCTGTGGAAGGTGGAGCCGCTCTCGCCGATCTCCATCGCCTTCACGGCCTCGATGTTCTTCTGGACCTTCATCTCGTGGTGCGCGCTCTACTTCGCGATCCGCTACGAAGAGGAGTTGAAGGAGAAGAACCTCCGCCTCGTGGCTTCCCAGGCCCTGGCGATGGACGCGCAGAACCGGATGCTGCGCTACCAGATCAACCCGCACTTCCTGTTCAACACCCTGAACGCACTCTCCTCGCTGATCCTGGCCAAGGAGAACGAGCGCGCCGAGCGGGTCGTGCTGTCGCTCTCCAGCTTCCTGCGACACACCCTGGAGAAGGAGATGCCGGACAAGGGGCCGCTCTCCGACGAGATCGAGGCCCAGCGCCAGTACCTGCTGATCGAGCAGGCCCGGTTCGAGGACCGGCTGAACTATGTGGAGAACATCCCGCCCGACCTGCGCGACGCCCTGGCCCCCAGCCTGATCCTGCAGCCGCTGGTCGAGAACGCGGTGAAATACGGCGTGGCCCGCTCGAACGCTACGGTGACCATCGAGATCAAGGCCGAGGCGTCCGACGGCCGGCTGCGGCTGACCGTCGCCGACGACGGCGGCAACGGCGCGGGCCTGTCCCCGCCGAAACTGGGCCTCGGCCTCGAGAACGTGCGCCGCCGGCTCGACCTCATCTATGGCAAGACGGCAGAACTCACCTGCGGGCCCCAGCTGCCCCACGGCTTCCTGGCGTCGGTGGAAATCCCCCTGGAGCGGGCATGATCCAAGGCAGCATCACCCCGGCCTCCGTGAGGCCCCTCCGCGTCGCCCTCGTCGACGACGAGCCCCCGGCGCTGCGCCGCCTGCAGATGGCGATCGACAAGGCTCGCGACGTCGAGGTCGTGGGCCAGGCCAGCAATGGCGAGGAGGCGCTGGCGCTGATCCGCAAGGGCGGCGTCGACGTGGTGCTGCTGGACATCCGGATGCCCGGCCTGTCAGGCCTGGACCTGGCCCGGGCCGTGGATCCGGCCGCGGCGCCGGCGTTCATCTTCGTCACCGCCTTCAGCCGCTTCGCCACCGACGCCTTCGAGCTGGCGGCTGTGGACTACTTGCTGAAGCCCGTGGAGTTCGAACGGCTGCACGAGGCCCTGGAACGGGCGCGGGTCCGCCTGCAGTCGCGCGCCGCGAGCTCGCGGATCGCCGAACTGGAGGAGGTGGTGGCCGCGCTGCGCGCCGCCGACGCCGACACGCCTGACAGCGGGTTCGCCGAGGAGATCTGGGTGCCGGACCGCGGCGACCGCCTGCGCCTGCCGGTCAGCCTGATCGACTGGGTGGAGGCCGAGCGCGATTATGTGCGCATCCACAGCCGTGGGCGCAGTTTCCTGGTCCGCAAGGCCATCCGCAAGCTGCAGGCCGAGCTGGACCCCGCTGACTTCCTGCGTGTCCACCGCGGCGCCCTGGTGCGGCGCGACCGCATCGTGCGCCTGGCGCGGCGCGCGGGCGGGCCGGCGGCTGTGGTCCTGCAGTCGGGCGCGGAAGTGCCTGTGGCGCGGCGCCAGGCCGCCCAGGTGCGCAAGGTCGTGGGAACCCGCGGCTAGTGTCTCGATTCCGAAGTTCGACAGCGCTTAGGGCAGGCTCCGACGAACTTCGGAATCGATAAGGACGCTAGCAAGCTTACGTTTCTAGTGTGCTTCCTGGATTTGAAGTTCGCTCAGAGCTCGATCCAACAAGAAGGCGAACTTCAAATCCAGCAAACTAGAGCTGGGCGCAGGTCGTCATGTTGACGGGCGGGCTCTCGCTGCGCGCCCAGGCGTCGCCGGTCTTCGAGAACAGCGCGAACGACGAACCCGACTTGCCGGTGGAACCGTCGGGATTGCGACCCGCGAAGGTCATGGCGGCCACGACCTGGGCCTTCACGCCCTTGGCCGCGTCCTCCGGGCCCACATCGCGGGCGCCCTTGCACATCACCTGGTAGTCCTGGCAACCCTTGCCCTCGACCTTGGTCGCACAGGCGGGGTGGCCGGCTTCGATCGAGGTGCGCCAGGCGAGGATTTCGGTGTCGAGGCCGGCGTAGGGATCGCTGGAGGCCGGCTTGGAACCGCCTCCCTGGCTGCAGGCGGCAAGGAGGACGGCGAGAAGGCTGGCCGCGACGGCAGGTTTGATCACAGAGCGCTCCGATGAGAATCCGGCGAGCGCATAGCCCGAAGATCAAGGCGCGTATGTGACGAATCGACGGAAGGGCGGAAATTAGTTGGCTGGCGCCGCATGGGTCATCACCGGGCCGATCTCGTCGTGCAGCACGAGGTCGGCGTAGCCGTCGAGCTCGGTCGCCTCCCGGTTGACGATCGCCAGCTTCGCACCGTTGCGCTTGGCCATCACCGGGAAGCCGGCGGCCGGATAGACCACCAGGGATGACCCCAGCACCAGGAACAGGTCGCAGGCCAGGGTCTCGGCCTCGGCCCGCGCCATCGGCTCCAGGGGCATGGACTGGCCGAAGGAGATGGTCGCGGTCTTCACGATGCCGTCGCAGGACCGGCAGGCGGGTAGGTCGCCGGTGGCCTCGTAGAGGACCTTCAGGTCCTCCAGCTCGTGCCGCAGGCCGCATTCCAGGCAGGTGGCGTAGCTGGCGTTGCCGTGCAGCTCGATGACCTGGCGGGCCGGCACGCCGGAGGCCTGGTGCAGGTTGTCGACGTTCTGGGTGATCACCGCGCTGGCCTTGCCGCTGGCGATCAGGCGGGCGACGCCCATGTGGCCGGCGTTGGGCTCGCGGCCCACCCAGCCGGCGCGGCCGCCGAAGGCGCGGCCCCAGGCCTCGCGGCGGCGTTCCTCGCTGGCGACGAAGTCCTGGAAATAGATCGGCTTCATCTTGCTCCAGACGCCGCCGGGGCTCCGGAAGTCGGGGATGCCGCTCTCGGTGGAGATGCCCGCGCCGGTGAACACCACCATCCGGCGGGCGTCGGCGATCAGGCGGGCGAGTTCGGCCCTCTCGGAGCCGGCGGGGCTGGACATGGCGCCGAGCTTAGCAGGCGATGGCCGGGGCGGCGAAGAGCGGCTGCGGATCGGCCCGGCCTCGGGGGGGGGATGCCAGGGTGTGGGCCAGACCGATCCCGATCGTCCGTGTCCGACAGGCAAGTCGTTGGGCGATCGCTGTTCTAACGGCTCGATCGACCGTCGGGTTCCGGACCAAAGGCGTGGGCCAGGTCTTCGGCGGCGGCGCCGTCGATCTCCAGGCGCTTCACGCGGGCGGTTTCGCCCGAGGTGATTCGGATGGCGGACTTCGGTCGCTTCAGCGCCTTGGCGAGCAGGACGATCACCGCGGCGTTGGCGGCGCCTTCGGCCGCGGCGGCGCTGACACGCACCTTCAGGACGGGGCGTCCGGCCTCGTCCAGCACCCAGCCCTCGACGGCGTCGCGGCCGCCGCGGGGCGTGACTCGGACCGTGAGGCGCGTCAGCCGATCATCGCGAACAGCGGCCGGAACAACCACGGGAGCAGATAGCCGCGAACGCCCTGCAGGATCAGGATGACGATGATCGGGCTGATATCCACGCCGCCCAGCGGCGGAATGATCCGCTGGAAGGGGCGCATGATCGGCGTGGTCACGGCGTCCAGGAACCGGGCGACGCCATAAACGAACTGGTTCCGGAGGTTGATGACGTTGAACGCCACCAGCCACGACAGAACCGCGCTGACGATGATCGCCAGGATCAGGAGTCCGAGGATGCCGTCGACGACGAAGTAGAGAAAGCCAGCCATGGCCCTGCTTCTACCGGCCTTTACGGCGCTGACAAGGCGATGCGGCGCAGAGGCGCTTGACAGGCGGGCCGCTAATCGACTTATTCCGCGCCTTCCTGGGGCCGTAGCTCAGATGGTAGAGCGCCTCGTTCGCAATGAGGAGGTCAGGGGTTCGATTCCCCTCGGCTCCACCAGGAACCCTGTCCAGACAGCACCGCCATGCGCCGAGAGGGCCTTCTTCCTCTCGGATGCGACCGCTGTGACCTGACGTTCCGGGTTCCCTGCGACAATCTCTCCCTTGTATCTCCGGTTGCAATCCAGCAACAAAAAGTAGTTCCTGCGGATGGCGGGATCAGCACCAGCAACGTGGCTGCGCCGACTAAGAATTTCGTCGTCGATCTACGTGACGGGGTTGGTATTCCGCCTCCGCCGCGCGCCATATTTTGGCCAAATTTGGCCGACGGTAGGGAGCGATCATGATTTATACTGTAAGCACGACCGCGGCAGTGCAGACGGCGCTGAGCGCAGCCAAGGCGGGCGACACGATACAGCTGGCCGCCGGGACCTATTCTCCCCTTTCGATCTGGGGGAAGAACTTCGCTCAGGACGTGGTGATCACCTCGATCGACCCATCCGCCCCGGCGGTGCTGAAGGGATTGACCATCGGGTCCAGCAGCGGCCTCACCTTCACGGGTCTTGAGTTCGATGCGACCGGCGCCACGACCACGACGCCCTTCATGGTGGGCGAGAGCCGCGACGTTCACTTTAGTGACCTGAAGGTGCACGGCTCCCTCGATCGCAATCCCCAGAACGACGTCAACGGCCTCTACATCCGGCGATCGACGGACGTGAGCGTCTCGGATTCGGAGTTCCAGCAGCTGCAGGTGGGCGTCGTCCACATCGGCAACACCGGGCTGGCAATCGCCAACAACCAGTTCCACGACATCCGGACCGATGGGATCGACGGCGGCGGCTCGTCGAACGTGGCGATCACCGGGAACACCTTCCGCGACTTCTACCCGGTCGCCGGCGACCATCCCGACGCGATCCAGTTCTGGACGACCAACACGACCACCTCGGCGCACGACATCACGATCACCAACAACCAGTTCGTGCGGGGCGCTGGGGCCGTGGCCCAGGGGATCTTCTTCCGCGACGAGGTGGGAAACCTTCCCTACGACCGGGTCACGATCACCGGGAATCTGGTGGCGGGCGGAGCCTACCACGGCATCTCGGTGCTCGGCGGCCGCAGCGTCACCATCGCCGACAACATCGTCCAGGGCTTCACCGACATGAAGTCCTGGATCCTGACGCTGAACGTCAGCGGCGGCGCCATCACCGACAATGCCGCGAACGAGTATGTGGACTGGGGTGGGACCACGGGCGTGACGGTCGCCCGGAACGCGCTGCTTTCCCTGGCGAGCGACGGCGGCGCGGCGGTGCGGTCGATCTGGAGCACGGTGTCCGCCGCCGACAACCAGCGGCTGACCGGCGGAACGGGCGCGAACACCATCGTCGGCGGTCCGGGCGGCGACACCATTACGGATGGGGGCGGCGCCAACTTGCTGCGCGGGGATGCCGGCGCCGACAGCATCGTCGGCGGCGCGGGCTTCGATGACGCGGGCGGTGGTGTGGGCAACGACACCGTCAACGGCGGCGCTGGCGACGACTGGCTGTCCGGCGGAGACGGGCTGGACAGCCTGATGGGCGCCGACGGGGCCGATTTCCTCTACGGGGGCTTGGCCAACGACGTACTCGACGGCGGCGCCGGCAATGATGTCCTGCGCGGCGGGCAAGGCGACGACCGGCTGGTGGGCCAGGCCGGCGCCGACTGGCTGGCCGGCGATCGGGGCAACGACACCATGAGCGGCGGGCTCGGGGCCGACACCTTCCATAGCTTCGGCGCCGCCGGCGTCGACCGGATCATCGACTTCCGCGTGGCCGACGGCGATCGCCTGCAGCTCGCGGCGGGCAGCACCTATTCGGTCGCCCAGGTGGGCGCCGACACGGTCGTCAGTATCGGCGGCGGCGCCCAGGTCATCGTGCAAGGCGTCCCGCTGAGCTCGCTGCCCTCCGGCTGGCTCTTCGTCGGCTGACGCCGCCTAGTGCGCGTCGTCCCAGTTGGCGGCGGCGCGGGCTTCCACCACCAGTGGCACCGAAATCTGCAGCGCCGGCTCGGCCGCGCGCTCCATGATCCGCTTTGCCACCGCGATGACGGCCTCGGCCTCGGCCTCCGGGGCCTCGAAGACCAGTTCGTCGTGCACCTGCAGCAGCATCTTGGCCGTCAGCCCCTCGGCGCGCAGCGCGTCCGGCATCCGGATCATGGCGCGCCGCATGACGTCGGCCGCCGCGCCCTGGATCGGGGCGTTGATGGCCGCGCGGTCACCGAAGGCCCGTTCGGCGGGCGACTTCCCCTGCGCGGCGGGGATGTGGACCTTGCGGCCGAAGATCGTGGTGACGAAGCCCTGGCTGCGCACCTGCTGCTGCATGCGATCCATGTAGGTCCGGATGCCGGGGAAGCGCTCGAAGTAGGTCTTGATATAGGCCCCAGCCTCCTCCCGCGGGATCGAGAGCTGGTTGGCCAGGCCGAAGGCGGAGATGCCGTAGACGATGCCGAAGTTGATCGCCTTGGCGCGCCGCCGCGTGTCGGCGGGCATGCCCTCCACGGGGACGCCGAACATCTCGGACGCCGTCATGGCGTGGATGTCGAGGCCGTCGGCGAAGGCCTTCTTGAGCTGCGGGATGTCGCCGATGTGGGCCAGCAGGCGCAGCTCGATCTGGCTGTAGTCGGCGCTGATCAGCACCTTGCCGGTGTCCGCGATGAAGCACTTGCGGATCTTCCGGCCCTCCTCGGTCCGGATCGGGATGTTCTGCAGGTTGGGGTCGCTGGACGCCAGCCGGCCCGTGGTGGCCGCCGCCAGGCTGTAGGACGTGTGCACCCGGTTGGTCCTGGGGTCGATCGCGGCCACCAGGTTGTCGGTGTACGTACCCTTCAGTTTCGAGAGCTGGCGCCAGTCCAGCAGGATGCGCGGCAGCTCGTGGCCCTGGAGCGCCAGGTCCTCCAGCATCGAGGCGTCGGTGGACATGGCGCCCGTGCCGGTCTTCTTGCCCGACGCCAGGCCCATCTCGGTGAACAGGATGTCGCCGATCTGTTTGGGGCTGCCCAGGTTGAACGGACGGCCGGCGACGCGGTGGGCCTCCAGCTCCAGTTCGCCCATGCGGATCGAGAAGTCGTTGGACAGCACGCGCAGGCGGTCCGGGTCGACCTTGATCCCCGCCAGCTCCATCTCCACCAGCACCTTGGGCATCGGCCGCTCGACGGTCTCGTAGACGGTCAGCAGCTTCTCTTCCGCCAGCCGGGGCTTCAGGTGCTCGTAGAGGCGCAGCGTCACGTCCGCGTCCTCGGCGGCGTAGCAGGTCGCGGCGGTCAGTTCGACGTGCTTGAAGCTCTTCTGCGCCTTGCCGGTCCCGGCCACGGTCTTGAAGCTGATTGGCTCGTGGTCCAGCAGGCGCTTGGACAGCTCGTCCATGCCATGGCTCTTGTGCAGGCCGCCTTCGAGCGTGAACGAGATCAGCATGGTGTCGTCGATCGGCCCCACCTCGATCCCATAGCGGGAGAGGACGGCCATGTCGTATTTGCCGTTCTGCGCCACCTTCAGGATGGAGGCGTCCTCCAGCAGCGGCTTCAGCCGGGCCAGGGCCTGGTCGATAGGAATCTGGGTCAGGTCGGCCGGTGCTTCCAGCTCCAGCCCACCCTCGCCCTCGTGCGCGTGGCCCACCGGGATGTAGCAGGCCTCGCCGGGCGCGGTGGCCAGGGAGACGCCGCAGAGGTTGGCCGAAGACGACGACAGAGCGTCGGTCTCGGTGTCGAAGGCCACGACCCCGGCGGCGAAGGCTTTTGCGATCCAGGCGTCGAGCGCGGCCAGGTCGCGGACGCACTGGTAGGCGTTGACGTCGATGGCGCCGTGGGCGGGCGCGGGCCGCGCCCTGGCTTCCGGCGAAGGGGTGGCGGAGACGGTGATCCCGCCCTGGCTGCCGCCCTGCGGGCTGTCGCCGATCCGCTTGGCCAGCGTGCGGAAGCCCATCTCGTCCAGGAAGGCCTGCAGGATCGGGCCGTCGGGATCGCGAACGGCGAGATCCTCGACGGGCTCGGGCAGGGGCGTGTCGCAGTCCAGCTGGACCAGCTGTCGCGACAGGCGGATCTGGTCGGCGAAGTCGATCAGGGTCTGGCGGCGCTTGTCCTGCTTGATCTCGCCGGCCCGGGCCAGAAGGGTGTCGAGGTCCCCGAATTCGTTAATGAGAGCCGAGGCGGTCTTGATGCCGATGCCGGGGGCGCCGGGCACGTTGTCGACGGAATCGCCACAAAGGGCCTGCACATCGACGACCTTGTCCGGCGTTACGCCGAACTTATCGGCGACCTGTTCGATCCCGATCTTCACGTTCTTCATGGTGTCGAGCATCGACACCTTGGGGCCGACCAGCTGCATCAGGTCCTTGTCGGACGAGACGATCACCACCTCGCCGCCCAGGTCACGCACCTTGCAGGCGTAGGCGGCGATCAGGTCGTCGGCCTCGTAGCCGGCCAGTTCGATGCACGGGACGCCGAAGGCCTTCGTGGCCTCGCGCACCAGCGGGAACTGCGGCACCAGGTCCTCGGGGGGCGGCGGCCGGTGGGCCTTGTACTTATCGTAGAGCTTGTTGCGGAACGTCTGCTCGGAGTGGTCGAAGATCACCGCCAGGTGGGTGGGCGCGTCGGCCGAGGCCCGCATGTCCACCAGCAGCTTCCAGATCATGTTGCAGAAGCCGGAGACCGCACCGACCGGCAGGCCGTCGGTCTTGCGGGTCAGCGGCGGCAGCGCATGGAAGGCGCGGAAGATGAAGCCCGAGCCGTCCACCAGGTAGAGCCGGATCGCCGGCCCGTCCTGGGTCGGCTCGCGGGGGATGTCGCCAAGGGTTTCGGGAACGGCGTCGAGCGTGTCGGTCATGCCGACAAGATAGGGCGCTCGGCGTCCGAGGTCATCTGCCGGCTGTCGCCTTCAACGCCGCGAGATCGGCCTCGATGCGGTCCAGCTCGGCGATCCAGTCGCCGGCGCGCGACTGGCGATAGAGCCGCATCGACGGATACCAGGGGCTGTCCTCGCGATCGCGCAGCCAGCGCCAGTCGGTTCCCACGGCCGGGATCAGCACCCAGCAGGGCTTGCCCATGGCGCCGGCAAGATGGGCCACCGAGGTATCGACGCTGATCACCAGGTCGAGACCTGAGACGATGGCGGCGGTGTCGGCGAAATCCCGGGCGCCGCTGCGGGCCGGGTCGAGCTCGACGATCATGGCGTCCAACCGGCACAGGCGGGCTGCGGCGTCGGGGGGCAGGGAGCGGTTGGCGTCGTTCGCGTGGGCCGCGCTGCCGCTCGTCACCAGGCCGATCTTGAACCCGCCGGCCGGCACAGGCGCCGGTTCGAGCGCCCGCAGGTAGGGTTCGCCAGGGATGGTCGCGAGCGTCGCGCCCATCCGCGCCGCGAGCGAGACGGTCATCACCCAGTAGTCCGGATCGGGGAACTCCACTGCGCCGGACGCGGCCTTGACCTCGACGCCAAGTGACCCGGCGAAGAGGCGTTCCAGCCCCGGGCGGCAAAGCAACGTCACCTCGGCGCCTTGGGCCGCCAGGATCGGCGCGAACCGGGCGAACTGAATCTGGTCGCCGTACCCCTGCTCCGGCCAGATCAACAGGCGTTTGCCCAGAAGGGGCTCGCCCCGCCACTCCGGGTAGGGCAGCGGCGGCTTGGCGATGTTGGGCAGGTCGTGGCGCGCCTCGAAGAACGCGAAGCCCTCGTCGAAACGGCCCTGGCTCAGCAGCAGCAGGGCCAGCGTCCGCATCGTGCTGCGCGCCCCGGCGTCCAGCGCCAAGGCCTGACGCAGCTCGGCCTCCGCCTCGGCCAAGAGGCCCTGCCGTTCGAACTCGACGCCCAGGTGGTGGTGCGGCTCGGCCGCGCCGGGATCGGCCTCCGCCGCGGCACGCCACAGCGCGGCGGCGCGATCCCACCGCCCCGCCGCCCGCGCCGCCGCCGCTTCCGCACGCAAAATCTCCAGCGGCGAGGCGTCGGACGTGGCCAGACGCCCCGGTTCCATCGTACCAAGAGCCTTTCGCGGTCCGGGTTCGTCTGTGTCCACCGAAGCTCCGATCATCTTCCTCGCCACCCCCTGCTACGGCGGCCAGGCGCACATGATCTATACGCAATCGCTGCTGGCGTTGAGGCCGGCCTGCGCGGCGCGCGGCGTCGGCCTGGCCCTCGACCTGGGCGGCGGCGAGGCGCTGATCGGCCGGGCGCGCGCCGGCATGCTGGTGCGGTTCCTGGCCTCGCCGGCGACGCACCTGCTGTTCGTCGATGCGGACATCGGATTTGCGCCGGAGGCGGTATTCCGCTTGCTGGCCAGTGGCCGCGACGTGATCGGCGGCGTCTATCCGCGCAAGGGACTCGACCTCGCCGGCCTGCGTGAGGCCGTGGCCGACGGCGATCCCAACCCGATGGGCCGGGCTGTGCGACCGGAGTTCGAGCCGCTGGGGGCGCCTGGCGTCGACGGCCTAGTCCCGGCGGCTGCGGTCGGGACCGGCTTCCTGATGGTCTCCCGCGAGGCCGCCCAGCGCCTGACGGAGGGCTACCCGCAGCTCCGCGCCCGGCTGGGCGACGTGAGCGGCTCGAGGGTGGCCGAGGCGGTCATGGTCTTCGACTCCTTCGTGGAGCCCGAGACCGGCCGCTATCTCGCCGACTTCGAAGCCTTCTGCCGCCGGTGGCGCGACCTCGGGGGCGAGGTCTGGGCCGATCCCGGCTGCCAGGTCTCCCACCTCTCCGAAGTCGTGCTCACGGCCTGAGGCCTATTTGCTGAACCGGCCCTGCAGGTTGGCCGCGCCCTCCCCGGCGCGGGCCAGGGCGTCGGGGTCGCCGTCGCGCAGGTACGCCTCGACGGCCCGGCCCATGGCGGCATAGGCGACGCGGAAGGGGTTGGTGGCCGACGACAACCTCCGTACGCCCAGGGCTTGCAGCTCGGCGGCTTTGGGCACGCCCACCCAGCCCATCACATTGAGTGGCCGCTTGATGGCGGCGGCCAGCCGGCCGATCAGCGTCGGATCGGCCGCGCCGGGCACGAAGATCCCGTCCGCCCCCGCCTCGACGTAGAGGGCCGCGCGGCGCACCGACTCCTCGTAGGCGGCCTCACCCTCGGCCAGCCCGCGAAGGTAGACGTCGGTCCGGGCGTTGATGAACAGCGGCACGCCCTGCTTGGCGGCCTGGGCCCGAACGGCGGCGACCTTGCGGGCGTGCAGCTTCGGATCGCGGCCGCCGTCCTCGATGTTGACACCCACCGCGCCTGCCTCGATCACCCGGGCCACGTTGCGCGACAGCTCGTCCAGGTCGTCCGTGAAGCCGCCCTCGATGTCGGCGGTGACCGGCGTATCGCCCGCCGCCTTCACGCTGGCCGCGATGGTGGCGATCACCAGCTCCATCGGTAGGACGTCACCGTCGGGATAGCCATAGGCCCAGGCGACGGCGGCGGACGAGGTCGCCACGGCCTTGGCGCCGGCGTCGGCCATCACGGCGGCGCTGGCCGCGTCCCAGGCGTTGGGCAGCACCAGCACCTCCGGACCCTCGTGCAGCTTGTGGAACAGTTCGGCTTTGGCGGTCTGGCTCATGGCGTCCCTCGGATGTCTCGTTCCCAAGCCGATATAGGCGTCCTGCTGACACCGTGCTGGCGGCATCCGGACACGAACGGATGATCGCGCGGCGCCCCTTCGCGCTGGCCTGCGAAACCCGCTAAGACGCAGCCGGTGACCGCCACCGCCCTCACACGCCTCGCCCTGACCGACTTCCGCTCCTACGCCACAGCCGAGCTGGCGCTGGACGGACGGCCCGTGTGGCTGGCCGGGCCGAACGGGGCGGGCAAGACCAACCTGCTGGAGGCGGTCAGTTTTCTGATTCCCGGCCGGGGTTTGCGCGGCTCCAGCCTGGCCGAGGTGGGCCGCCGGATGCCCGGCGAGGCGACAGGCCGCGCCTGGGCCGTCTCGGTCACCATCCGGGCCGGCGACGGGGAGACCCGGCTGGGCACCGGGGTCGAGAGCGCCGGCGCCTCGCGTCGCGTGGTGCGCGTCGAAGGCGAACCCGCGCCGCCTGGCCGCCTGGCCGAGCACATCCGCCAGGTCTGGCTGACCCCGGCCCAGGACCGGCTGTTCCTGGAGGGCGCCGCCGATCGCCGCCGCTTCTTCGACCGCCTGGTCTATGCGGCCGAGCCGGCGCACGCAGCCCACGTCCAGGCCTATGAGAAATCGATGCGCGAACGGATGCGCCTGCTCACCGACGGCCCGCCCGACCCAGCCTGGCTCGACGCGCTGGAGGCCCGGCTCGCCGAGGCCGGGACCCTGATGGCCGAGGCGCGCGCCCGGACCCTGGCCGCCCTGGCCGCCGAGATCGCCACCCGCCGCGAGCGGCCGTTCCCTCAGGCCCGGCTGTCCCTGACCGGAGAGTGGGAACGGATGGCCGGAGAGGGCGCTGAGTTCGCCGACATCGAGGCCAAGCTGGCCCGCGCGCTCGCCGCCGCCCGCGACCGCGACGCCGCCGCCGGCCGCGCGCTCACCGGTCCGCACCGGGGTGACCTCTCGGTGATCCACGAGGAAAAGGACCGTGCGGCGGGCGAATGCTCCACCGGCGAGCAGAAGGCGCTGATCCTCAACCTGGTCCTGGCCCAGGCCGCCCGTCTGGCCCGCGCCGAGGGCCAGCCCGCCCCGATCCTGCTGCTGGACGAGGTGGCCGCCCACCTGGACGCGCGGCGGAGAGCGGCGCTGTTCGACGAGATCGAGGCGCTGGGCCTGCAGGCCTTTCTGACGGGCACGGACGAGATGCTGTTCGACGGCCTGATCGGCCGCGCTCAAGGCTTCCGGGTGGAGGGCTCGGGACTGGCGGCGGTGGGCTGATTCGCCACCTGTGCCCGCACGCCGAAAGACGTGCAGAATCAGCTCGGAACCCTATATAGGGAAGCACTGAATCCCATGCTCCGCGCGCGGCGCGGCGCTGGCCATCAGGCGCTCCCGGTCTCCGGGGTCCGGACCCTTCCGAAAGGCGCCTCAGCTGGACGCAAGATGAGCGAAGAGAACGACGCCCCCGAGGGCAACGGCCAGGCCGAATACGGCGCGGAATCGATCAAGGTCCTCAAGGGCCTGGATGCGGTGCGCAAGCGGCCGGGGATGTACATCGGCGACACCGACGACGGCTCGGGCCTGCACCACATGGTCTATGAGGTGGTGGACAACGCCATCGACGAGACCCTGGCCGGCTGGGCGTCGCGGGTCGAGGTGATCCTGAACGCCGACGGCTCGGTGACGGTCACCGACGACGGCCGCGGCATCCCGGTGGACATCCACGAGGGCGAGGGCATCTCGGCGGCCA